>Ga0268349_1000057_pt1 | contig 23826 bp, 20 predicted proteins | sample G5R2_MAIN_18SEP2_FD_190164 | JGI IMG/M metagenome (GOLD analysis project Ga0268349, IMG submission 190164) | Phyllosphere microbial comminities from switchgrass, GLBRC, Michigan, United States - G5R2_MAIN_18SEP2017_LD1 | ecosystem: Host-associated > Plants > Phyllosphere > Phylloplane/Leaf...
CCCCGGCAACATACTTCGTGAGCACATCCGTGAAGAGATGTACGAGCGGCTGGCGGGTGAACACGCCCCTTACAACCTCAAGTTTGTGACCAACGGCGTGTCTTGCACAACGGCCAGTATCATCACTGCCGCCTTGGGCATTCGTGACCTGGATACCCTCACAGCAGAGGACATTCAGCGCATCCAGCACATTCACCTGCTGCTAGTGATGTACAACGCCATGCAACCGGGCGTGTTTGCCTTGTCCGGCTGGGACTTGGCGGGTGCTTTGCCGTTGCCGGCCGATCAGGTAGCCCACCTGATGGAAGACGGTGATACGCGCTGGATTCACCGAGGGGGTTATGACCTGGTCGATCTGGACCCGACTGCAACGGTGTCCACGGGCGGCATGCCTAAGGCCCGCAGCCTGTACGGCAGCATCGTGGACCAGCTGCAACGCCCGGATTCCTTCGCCTCCCAGCTCAAGAAGATTCTCTCGGTACGCCGTGCATACGACATCGCGGCCAGCAAGCAGATTCTGGTGCCCGACACCGAGCATCCCTCGTTGCTCATCATGGTGCATGAGCTGCCGGCTGGCCGGGGCACACAGATTACGGCGTTGAATTTCGGCAGTGAGTCGCTGGTGGAAACCTTGCACCTGCCAGGCATTGCGCCGGGACCGGTGGTGGACATCATCAACGAGCGAGTGGAAGGAGACTTGAGCGAAGGCGGCGCCTTTACCATCTCGCTTGATCCGTACGAAGGGTTGGCGTTGCGTGTAGTCAGTGCGTCGCTGCCCTGATCGGCCTTAAACACTATCGCTGTAGGGCCGGCCGAAGCCAGTGGCTGAGGCCGGGAACCTAGAGCATGGAGGTTGCAGCGGTACGACGACTGTCCATTCGCCCGCTGCGCTAGCTCCCACAGGGAATTCGCGCAGGGTGTAGAGGTTTACCCGATCTGTTCCTTGGCCAGCTTCACCACGTTATCCACGGTGAAGCCGTATTTGGCCTGCAGCTTTCCGATGGGCGCCGAGGCGCCAAATGTGCTCATCACCACTTTTGCACCGGTATTGCCCACATAACGGTCCCAACCCATGGGGCCTGCCTGTTCGATGGCGACCCTCGCCGTAAGCGAAGGCGGCAACACACTGTCCTTATAGGCCTTGTCCTGTTCTTCGAACAATTCCCAGCACGGCAAGGACACCACGCGGCTGTCGACACCCTGAGCCTTAAGCTGCTCGTAAGCCTCCACGGCCAGGCTCAACTCACTCCCCGTGGCCAGCAGGATCACCTGAGGGGCAGGGCTGTCTGCCAATACGTAGCCGCCCTTGGCCACGTTATCAGCACTGGCGAAGCGTTCACGGTCTAGGGTATGAAGAGGTTGGCGGCTGAGAATAATGCAGGAGGGCCTGTGGGTCTGCTGCAATGCCACTTTCCAGGCCTGGGCTGTTTCATTGGCATCACCGGGGCGCAGGGTCAATACCCCAGGTGTTGCCCGTAGCTGGGCCAGTTGCTCAATGGGTTGGTGAGTAGGGCCGTCTTCACCCACCCCGATGGAGTCATGGGTGAACACGAATACTACCGGCACTTCCATGATCGCGGCCAGGCGAATGGGCGGCTTCATGTAGTCGCTAAACACCAAGAAGGTGGAGGTGTAAGGGCGCACATAACACAGCGCCATCCCGTTAGCGATGGCGCCCATGGCATGCTCGCGCACCCCGAAGTGCAGGTTGCGGCCAGCATAGTGCCCAGCCTGGAAGCTGCCCGCGCCTTCAAACGTCAGGTTGGTTTTGGTGGAAGGTGAAAGGTCAGCCGAGCCCCCCAGCAGCCATGGGATACGCTGAGCGTAAGCATTAAGCACCTTGCCGCCAGACTGGCGGCTGGCTACGCCCTTGGCGTCTGTGGGGAATGGTTCGATGGCCGCGTCCCAGCCTTCAGGCATCTCTCCAGCGCGCATGCGCTTCAGATCCTCAGCCAAGGCAGGCGCTTGTTGCTGGAGGGCAGCCAGGCTGGCCTCCCAGGCCTCGTAAGCGCTTTGGTTGCGCTCGATGAGCAGTGCCTCAAGCCAGCCCTTGGCATCGTCGGGCACGCTGAACTGTGCCTCAGGGTCCCAGCCATAGGCGGTCTTGGCCAGGCGGATTTCGTCTTCCCCCAATGGCTCGCCATGGGCCGCCGCGGTGTTGTGTTTGTTGGGGGCTCCATAGCCGATCACACTATCGACCACAATCAACAACGGTGCGTCGCCTTTGCCATCAAACCCTTCCAAGGCGTCTGCCAGTGCGCCCGTGTCGTTGGCGTCTGTCACGTGTACAGTCTTCCAGCCATAGCCTTGGAACCGGGTGATGACGTTCTCGCTGAATGCCAACTCGGTGTGGCCCTCGATGCTGATGGTGTTGTTGTCGTACAGCCAGCACAGGTTGCCCAGTTTCAGGTGGCCCGCCAGAGAAGCCGCTTCACTGCTGACCCCCTCCATCATGTCGCCGTCACCGCAGATCGCGAATACCCGGTAATCGAACAAAGTGCCGGAAGGGCGGTTGAAACGCTCGCCCAGCCAATGGCCAGCCATGGCCATGCCCACACTGTTGGCACAGCCCTGGCCCAGGGGGCCTGTGGTGGTCTCAACCCCTGTGGTCATGCGGTATTCAGGGTGCCCTGGGGTTTTGGACGACATCTGGCGGAATTGCTTGATGTCTTCCAGGCTCACGGCAGGCTGCCCCGTGGGCTTGCCATCGGCATCGATCTCTACTACCCCGGCCAGGTGCAGAAGGGAGTACAGCAGCATGGACGCATGCCCGGCTGACAGCACAAAGCGGTCGCGGTTAGGCCAATCGGGATGTTTGGGGTGATAGCGCAGGAAGCGGCTCCACAAGGTATAGCCCACCGGCGCGAGGGCCATGGGCGTGCCCGGGTGGCCAGAGTTGGCCTTTTGCACGGCGTCCATGCTCAGGGTGCGAATGGTGTCGGTGCTCAGGCGGTCGCGTGCTTCGCGATCAGCAGGTGACAGGGTGGAGGGTACTTGCATGGTTTGGGTCCTTGGTCGACGATGAGTCGATTAGCGGACCGGCCTACGGCCGGCTCCGTAACCGTGCTGGTTATGAAGCTGACCGCAGTTAGCCTGTCGAGTTGCTTTGCTGTGCGGGTGGCCGTATGGACCAAGTTATAGGCCTGGTAATTCGTTGGGCCTTAGGTCGAACACCAGTACCTCAGCGTTCTGGCCATCGGTCAGGGTTAGGGTGCGTTCATTTCGCACCCGCACGCCGTCACCTTCGACCAGTACCTGCCCGTTGAGGGTCACGCTGCCTTGGGCGACGTGCACATAAGCGTAACGCTCTTCGGCCAGTGTCAGCTCGGCGCGTTCATCCCCTTGGAATAGCCCCGCATACACACGCGCGTCTTGACGCACAGTCAGGGAACCCTCTGCACCTTCTGGCGAAATGATCAGGCGCAAGCGGCCGCGTTTTTCCTGAGGCGTGAAGTGTTGCTGCTGGTAACGAGGGGCAGCACCTTGCTCAGACGGTACGATCCAGATCTGCAAAAAATGCACGGGCGCGCTGGCCGAGTGATTAAATTCGCTATGGGTGACGCCGGTGCCAGCACTCATCAGCTGCACGTCGCCCGGGCGTATCACCGAGCCTGTACCCAGGCTGTCTTCGTGGGCCAGTTCGCCTTCCAGTACGTATGAAAAAATCTCCATGTCCCGGTGAGGGTGTTGGCCAAAGCCTCTGGCCGGTGCCACGCGATCATCGTTAATGACCAGCAGGTCCGAGAAACCCTGTTCACGTGGGTTGCGGTAGGACGCGAAGGAAAAGGTGTGAAAAGACTTGAGCCAACCGTGGTCAGCCACGCAGCGGTCGCTGGATTTTCGCAGTGCTAGCATGTTGGGCAACTCCGGTAGAGACAGTAGGGGCCATAGTACCGGTGTAGGTACGCTGTATTAAGCGGGCTAGCCGGGCAATACTGTCTCGCTCAGGTTGACAATGGTGCCCTTATGAACCCCTTCGAAGACATGCGGCTGTTCGCTCAAGTGCTGGAGTCCGGCAGCTTTACAGCGGCCGCCGACCAGTTGGGGGTATCCAAGCAACTCGTCAGTCGGCGCCTGATGCAACTGGAGGCAAGGCTGGGCGTGCGTCTGCTGAACCGGTCCACACGGCGCCTGGATGTAACACCCCTGGGCCAGGCGTACCATGAGGCAGCGCTTAGGCTGCTGAACGAAGTGGAGCAGGTCGAGCAAAGTATTGCCAGTGCCCAAGGCCAGCCCCGGGGAACGGTACGCCTTAGCGCCCCATTGTCCTTTGCAGTAGAGCACCTGGCCGGCTTGCTTCCGCTGTTCATGCAGCACTACCCGCAGGTGACCGTGGAAGTGGACCTAAGCGACCGCTCCGTGGACCTGATTGCAGAAGGGTTTGACCTGGCGTTGCGCATTGGTGAGTTAGAGGATTCGAGCCTGATCGCCCGGCGCATCGGCCAGGTTGAACGGGTGTGGGTAGCAAGCCCTGGTTACCTGGCCGCCCATGGCACCCCTGGCACGCCAGGTGATCTGGCCAGGCACGCCTGCCTGCCCTACGGTCACGGCCGCGTGTGCCAGTGGCGGTTCGAGCACGGGGGCCAGTCGCAGGTGATACACGTGACCGGGCGTTTGCGCGCCAACAACGGCGAAGTACTGCGAGACGCTGCCATCAGTGGCCTGGGGATTACCTACCTGCCCTTGTTCATTGTGCGCGATGCACTGCAGGCAGGCCACCTGGTGCGCGTGCTGGATACCTACCGGCCAGCGGCCCTGGCCGTGTCAGCGCTCTATCCACAGCACCGGCAAGGCGCCCGTGCGGTACAGGCGCTGGTGGAGTTTCTGAAGGCGCAGTTGCACAACGCCCTATGAACGCCGACGCCACTGCAGTGCAAAGATCACCAGCCCTAGGGCAGGCAGCGCCATACCCAGCGCCACAATGCCGCCCCAACCGGCACGCTCGTACAGGCTGCTGGCAAACGCCGAGCCCAGTGCCCCGCCTATGAAAATGCTGGTTACGTATAGCCCGTTCAAGCGCGCGCGACTGCTGGCGTCCAGTTCATAAATGATGCGCTGGCCCGTGACCATGCTCATTTGCACGGCAAAATCTAGCACTAGCCCCGTGATAGCCAGCGCTATCACGCCTTTGGGCAACCACCCTAGCAGGAAGGCCAGCGGTGCCAGTACCAGGGCCAGCAAGGTGGCAGCCTGCCCATGGCCGGCGTCGGCCAGCCGCCCGGCAATGGGCGCCGCCACTGCACCAATGGCACCCACCAAGGCGAACACTGCGATCTGGGTCTGGCTAAGGCCATACACCCGCGTCAACTCAACCGGCACCGTCGTCCAGAACAGGCTGAATGCGCCGAACATAAGGGCTTGGTAGAGTGCTCGCTCGCGAAGGGCGGGAAAACGTTTGAGCAGTTGTAGCATCGACAGCAGGAGTTCGCCGTAGCTGGCACTGTGGGCAGGCTGACGGCGTGGCAGGGTAAAGGCCAACAGGGCAAGGATCGCGACGCTGACGCCCGCGGCCACGATAAACACAGCCCGCCAGCCGAGGTGGTCAGCGACTACGCTGGCAACGGGCCTTGCCAGCAGAATACCCAGGATCAGGCCGCTCATGATATTGCCCACTACACGGCCACGGCTGGCTTCGGGCGCCATGTGCGCTGCCATGGGAATCAGCATTTGCACGGCCACCGAGCTGAAGCCGATCAACAGTGAAATGGCCAGGAAAACGTCCGCTCGTACAGTGAAGGCCGCCCCCAGCAGGCTGAGTGCCGACAGCACCACCGTGGCCAGGATCAACCGGCGGTTTTCCAGCAGGTCCGCCAGTGGCACCAACAGAAACAACCCCAAGGCATAGCCCACCTGGGTCAGGGACACCACCAGGCTGGCCCCGTGTGCCGACAGCCCAATGGCCGGTGCAATCAGCTCGATAATGGGCTGGCTGTAGTAGATATTGGCAACAATGGCGCCGCAGCAAAAGGCGAACAGCAGCACAAGCGCAGACGTGAGCGGTGGGTGTTCAGGGGTAGAGGCAGTCATGGCGGCATCCGGCGGTGGGCATAGGCCGCTAGCAACGGCGCGGCCGCTACTGTAGCGGGTTCAGGCTGAGGGCGCCAAGGCAGAGGCTGCCAGCAATTCTTGGGTATAAGGGTGTTGCGGCGCTTCGAACACGGCGTGGCTGGGCCCCTGTTCTACCACTTGGCCATCCTTGAGCACGATGATGTCGTGAGCCAATGACCGAATCACGGCCAAGTCATGGCTGATGAAGAGGTAGGTCAGGCCATGGCGTTCCTGCAACTGGCGCAGCAGGGCAACCACTTGCTTTTGCACAGTGCGGTCCAGTGCGGACGTAGGCTCGTCAAGCAGGATAAGTGCCGGCTTGAGCACCAGCGCCCGGGCAATAGCAATGCGCTGGCGTTGGCCTCCTGAAAACTCATGGGGGTAACGGTGGCGGGTCTCTGGGTCCAGGCCCACGTCGCGCAGTGCCTGGGCGACCAGCTCATCACGCTGTTGGGCATTGGAACTTAGGTGCACTTCCAACCCTTCGGAAATGATCTGTGCCACAGACAGCCGGGGGCTGAGGCTGCCGTAAGGGTCTTGGAACACCACTTGCATTTTCTTGCGCCAGGGCCGCATCTGCGCCTGGTTGAGCGTGTGCAACGCCTGGCCCTCGAAGGTGACCTGGCCTTCAGCCTCGATCAACCGAAGGATGGCCTGCCCGAGGGTGGACTTGCCTGAGCCGGACTCACCCACGATGCCTAGGGTTTTGCCGCGTTGCACACTCAGGCTAACGCCGTCTACAGCCTTGATGTGCTCCCAGGGCTTGCGCAGCCAGCCACCGCCTAATGCGTACCAGACTTTCAGGTCCTGCACCTTGAGCACGGCCTCGCGCGTGTCTCGTGGCAGGGCTTGGCCTGCAGGTTCGGCGTCCAGCAACAAACGGCTGTAAGGGTGCTGAGGGGCGTTGAACAGGTCCTCACAGGCGGCGTGCTCCACGACCTCGCCGCCTCGCATCACGCACACGCGCTGGGCAATGCTGCGCACCAGGTTCAGGTCGTGGCTGATCAGTAGCAATGCCATGCCGAGCCGCTTCTGCAAGGACTTGAGCAACGTCAGGATCTTGCGTTGCACCGTAACGTCCAGTGCGGTGGTGGGCTCGTCAGCGATCAGCACGTCCGGCTCGCACGCCAGGGCCATGGCGATCATCACCCGCTGACGTTGCCCACCAGACAGCTGGTGAGGATAGGCCTTGAGGCGCGACACGGGATCGGCGATCCCGACCAGCTCCAGCAGCTCCATAATCCGCGCCCTGGCCGCTTCCCCCGTGACACCTCGGTGGACCAGCAGCGTTTCGCCAATCTGCCGTTGCACCGTGTGCAACGGGTTAAGCGACGTCATGGGCTCCTGGAAGATCATGGCAATGCGATTGCCACGAATCTCCCGCAGGGTCTGTACATCGGCGCCCAGCAGTTCCCGGCCTTGGTAGCGAATACTGCCTTGGCTGTGGCAGGCATTGGCGGGCAGCAATTGCAAAATGGCGTTGGCCGTTACGGACTTGCCCGAGCCGGATTCTCCCACCAGCGCCAGGCATTCCCCTGGGTGGAGGCTCAGGGACAGGTTGCGCACCACGGGCTGGCCATTGAAGGCGATCCACAGGTCGCGAATATCGATCAAGGGTTCAGGCATGGCAGGTTCCGGTTCAGGCACGGGGGTCGAAAGCGTCGCGCAACGCTTCGCCAATAAACACCAGCAGGCAGAGAATCAGCGACAGGGAAAAGAAAGCCGTGAGCCCTAGCCATGGCGCTTGCAGGTTCTGCTTGCCCTGGGCGATCAGCTCACCTAGCGAGGCACTGCCTGCAGGCATGCCGAAGCCTAGAAAGTCCAAGGCACTGAGCGTGGTGATGGCGCCGGTGAGAATAAAGGGCAAGTAGCTGAGGGTAGCGTTCATGGCGTTGGGCAAGATATGCCGCACGATGACCTTACGCGTTGGCAGCCCCAGCGCACGGGCGGCTTTTACGTACTCCAGGCTACGCCCCCGCAGGAATTCGGCCCGCACCACATCCACCAGGGCCAGCCATGAAAACAGGGTCATGATCCCCAGCAGCCACCAGAAGCCCGGCTCCACGAAGCCTGACAGGATAATCAGCAGGTACAGCACTGGTAGCCCGGACCATACCTCTTGCAAACGCTGGCCGAACAGGTCCACCCATCCGCCGTAGTAGCCTTGCAAGGCACCAGCGGCTACCCCGATCAGCGCGCTGAGCACGGTCAACGCCACGGCGAACAGGATCGACATTCGCGCCCCGTATAGCACCCGTGCCAGTACATCGCGGGCCTGGTCGTCGGTACCCAGCCAGTTCATCGTTGTAGGCGAGCTAGGGGCTGGCGTGGTGAGGTCGTAGTTGGGCGTGTCTGGGCCGAAGGCAATGGGTGGAAAAAGCATCCAGCCGCCCTGGGCTACAACCAACTGGCGAACGTAGTCACTGCGGTAGTCCGGTTGAAAAGGCAGCACACCGCCCAGCTGCTGCTCGGTATAACGCTTGAAGGCAGGAAAATAGTAATGCCCAGCTGCTTTGAGCATCAGCGGCTTGTCATTGGCCACGCCTTCAGCCCCCAAGCACAGTACGAACAGGGCCGTGAACAACCACAAGGACCACCAGCCCCGACGGTTATTTCGAAAGCGTTTCAGGCGCCGCTGCGCCAGCGGAGACAGGCGCATCACGTGTTCCTCGAAAAATCGATACGGGGGTCGACCAGGGTGTAGCACAGGTCCCCCACCAGCTTGATCAGCAGGCCGAACAATGTGAACAGGAACAGTGAGCCGAAGACGACCGGGTAGTCGCGGGACACGGCGGCGTCATAACTCATGCGGCCTAGGCCATCGAGGGAGAAAATGACTTCCACCAGCAGCGAGCCGGCGAAAAATACGCTGATAAATGCCTGGGGCAGGCCGGCGACCACCAACAGCATGGCATTGCGCAGCACATGGCCGTACAGCACCCGTCGCTCGCTGACCCCTTTGGCACGTGCGGTGACCACATACTGTCGGGTGACCTCATTCAAAAAGGCGTTCTTGGTCAGGATGGTCAGGCTGGCGAAGCCTCCGATCACCAGAGAAAGCACGGGTAGAACCAGATGCCAGAAGTAGTCGGCCACTTTCCCTATAGGAGATAACGCATCGAAGTTTTCCGACACCACGCCCCGTACCGGGAACCAGTTCAAGCCCGTGCCACCGCAAAACACGACGATCAGCAGCATGGCAAACAGGAAGGAGGGCATGGCATAGCCGACAATGACTGCGGTGCTGCTCCAGACGTCAAAAGGGCTACCATGGCGAACCGCCTTTTGGATGCCCAAGGGAATAGACACCAGGTAGGTGATGAGCGTGGCCCAGAAACCCAGCGACAGGGTCACTGGCATTTTTTCCAGTATCAGGTCAGTAACCTTGGCGCCGCGAAAGAAGCTGTTGCCGAAGTCGAACACGGCATAGTGCTTGAGCATCAACCATAGCCGTTCCGGGGCGGGCTTGTCGAACCCGTACTGGCGCTCGATGGCCTGGATCATTTTCGGGTCCAGGCCACGGCTGGCGCGGGAACTGCCTTGCGCACTGTCGCCCCCACCGCCCCCTGCGCCTGTGGCGCCGACCCCTTGCAACCTGGCAATGGCCTGCTCCACTGGCCCACCGGGCGCTGCCTGCACGATCACGAAATTCACCAGCAGAATCACAACCAGGGTAGGAATAATCAGCAACAGGCGCCGCAGGATATAGACGGTCATGGGCGCACCTTTTGCGCCATCTGCTCACTGGTCAACGCCGTGGGGCTGACCTCCCACCAGGTTTCCGGCGCTTCATCGTAGGCTGCCTGAACCTGGGGGATGCCGAACCGGTTCCACCACACCGTGGAGGTTCCCGGCGGGTAGTAATTGGGAATCCAGTAGTCGTTCCACTGCAGTACACGGTCCAGGGCGTGGGCATGGGTGACCATGTCGTCGAACGTGGTGGCTTTGACGACGCCTTCGATCAGCCGGTCCACAGCGGGGTCGCGCAGCACCATGTAGTTACCCGAGCCGGTGTCGGTCGCAGCAGCCGAACCGAAATAGTTGACCAGCTCTAGCCCTGGCGATGCCGATACCGGGTAGCCGGCGATAATCATGTCGTAGTCCCGGGCCATCAGCCGGTTCAGGTACTGGGACGGGTCGATGCGGCGGATCTGCAAATCGATCCCGATCTGTGCCAGCGTGCGCTTGTAAGGCAGCAGCAGGCGCTCGAGGCTGCTCTGGGTATTAAGGAAGGTGAACGTCAAAGGCTCGCCCTTGGCATTGACCAGCCGATCACCGTCCGGGTGCCACCCTGCGTCGGCCAGCAGCTGCAACGCCTGCAATTGCTTGTCCCTGATAAAGCCAGTGCCATCCGTTTTCGGGGCTTGGAACGCCGGCCCAAACACTTCATCCGGCACCTGGCCGCGCAGGGGTTCGAGCACTTGCAGCTCTGCTGGGGTAGGCGGCTGGGTCGCAGCCAGTGGGCTGTTTGAAAAAAAGCTTTGCTGGCGGATGTACATATTGCGCATGAGTTGCCGGTTGCTCCACTCAAAGTCCCAGAGCAGGGCCAATGCCCGGCGCACACGCCTGTCCTGAAATATCGGGCGGGCCAGGTTGAACACGTAACCTTGGGCGGGCTGCAGGCCTTTTGGGGCCAGGTGCGCCCGTTGCAGGCGCCCGTCCTCCAAGGCAGGGCTGGCGTAGCCGATGGTGTACGCGGTGGCGGAGAACTCGCGGTTGTAGTCGAACCCGCCGCCCCGCAGCACCTGACGGGCCACTTCGATGTCGCCGAAATACTCCACACTGAAGGTGTCGAAATTGTAGAGGCCGCGGTTAACGGGCAGGTCTTTGCCCCACCAGCTCGGGTTACGCTCAAACGTGATGCTGCGGCCGTTATCCACCTTACCTACGCGGTAAGGGCCGCTGCCCAAAGGCGCCTCGAAGCCGCCGCCACTGGCAAAATCCCGGCTTTTCCACCAGTGCTCGGGAAACACCGGTAAGGCCGCGACTTCCAATGGCAGGGTACGACTGTCGCGGTTCTTGAAATCAAAACGCACCTGGCGTTCGCCCTCTACTACCACCTGAGCCACGTCCGCGAACTGTGCGCGGTAGCGCAGGCTGCCCTGGGTCATCAACAGGTTGAAACTGTAGCGCACGTCTTCAGCAGTGATGGGTGTATCGTCAGCGAAACGGGCACGGGGGTCGAGGTAAAAGCGAAGGCTCAGGCCGTCGTCGCTCAATTCCATGGCCTTGGCTATCAGGCCATAGACCGTGTAGGGCTCATCCAGGGAACGTGCGGCCAGGGGTGAGTACACCAGGCCGTCTACCTGTGAAACCCCAATGCCTGCGTCGATATAAGGCATCAGGTGATCGAACTGGCCAATGTCCGTAGCGGAGCGGCGAAAGCTGCCCCCCTTGGGGGCCTCAGGATTTACGTAGTCGAAGTGTTGAAACCCTGCAGCGTATTTGGGCGGTTCGCCATAAACTGTAAGGGCCGGCTGGGGAATGGCAAAGGCACAGGCCGAGGCCAGCAGGGCCAATGCCCCACCTAACAGGTTGAAAACCGATTGCATTGGCTGCCTTGAGAGGGTTTGCAGAATGTCCGGCTGCCATCATGCACGTCCGCGCCTGGAAAAAAAACGGCTCGCACCAGGCGAACCGTTTTTTAATACTGCAAAGGGTCAGTCCTGGCGGCTGGTCACTTCCAGCAGGTGGTAGCCGAACTGGGTTTTCACCGGGCCTTGCACGGTGTTGACCGGTGCGCTGAATACCACGGTGTCGAATTCCTTGACCATCTGGCCTGGGCCAAAGGAGCCTAGGTCGCCACCTTGGCGGCTGGACGGACAGCTGGAATTGGCCTTGGCAATTTCGGCGAAGTCTGCGCCGCCCTCGATCTGGGCTTTGAGTTCGTTGCACTTGTCTTCGCTGGATACCAGGATGTGACGTGCGGTGGCTTTGGCCATGGTACAGGTTCCTCCGTAAATGAACGCAACAGCCTACCCTGAGCCGGCCTTGCAGGCTAGCCCATGAAGTCAGGCTCGCCCGCAGGCTGCTCGCAGTGCAGCTTCGGTGGCTTCCCAGCCCAGGCAGCCATCGGTGACCGATACCCCATAGCGCAAGTCGCCCTCCAGGCGTTGAGCCCCTTCGAACAGATGGCTCTCAAGCATCACCCCTACCACGTCCCGGTTCCCGGCCCGCCTTTGACGCAGCACGTCCGCCAGCACCTCCGGCTGCAGCGCAGGGTTCTTGCCACTGTTGGCATGGCTGCAGTCTACGATTAGCCGAGGATTGACACCGGCGTTGAGCAATCGCAGGCGTGCGTGTGCCAGGTGCTGTTCGCTGTAGTTGGGGCCGCCATGGCCGCCACGCAGCACCAGGTGACAATCCCGGTTCCCTTCGCTGCGCAGGATGGCCGGGTGGCCGTGCAAGTCCAGGCCGAAGTGACGGTGCGGATGCGCCGCGCTGCGAATGGCATCGCACGCCACGGCCAAGCCGCCATCAGTGCCGTTCTTGAACCCTACGGGCAAAGACAGGCCACTGACCATCTCGCGGTGCACCTGAGATTCAGTAGTGCGCGCACCTACCGCCCCCCATGTCAGCAGGTCCTCGAAATAGGCGGTGGCCATGGGCTGCAGCAGCTCGCCGGCCAAGGGCAGGCCCAGTTCGGCTAAGCTCACCATCAGCTCCCGCGACAGGGTAAGGCCCAGCAACATGTCATCACTGCCGTCCAGGCGCGGGTCGTATAGGAGGCCCTTCCAGCCTACCGTAGTACGCGGCTTCTCAATGTAAGCCCGCATCACAATCAGCAGCTCGTCCTGCAAGGCGTCGGCCAGGGTGGCCAACCGCGCACCGTATTCAAGGGCGCTTTCAGGATCATGGAGGGAGCAGGGGCCGGCAATCACCAGCAAGCGGGCGTCGCGGCCGTCGAGAATGTCACGCACTTGCTGGCGCTGATGCCCAATACGCGCCTGTAGCGAGAGGGTTGGGGGCAAGGCCTGCCGAAGTTCGAAAGCCGTCGGCAGCCGCTGGCCGATGCCATGGCATGGTTCAACGGTAGGCAAGGGGGTGAGGTGGGACGTGGTGAGGTTCGAAGGGGTGACCTGGGTATTCATGTGCAATCCTTATCGCCCGCTGCGTGTTAGGCACGCAAGCGGGGTGTCGAGGGTGTTCGTAAGCGCCGGCTGGAGCGGGCAAGGGTTTCGCCACCTTGGGTGGACCGGTCGGAGGCGGCGGGCTGTACCGAACGGGGTTCGCTAAATCGCCAGGTGTAAGAGGAAACGCTGCGGTAGAGGGCGTAGTACATGGTGTGAACTCCAGACGTTACGGTTAAAAGTGCAAAACCGGAAAAGCAAAACCCCCGATCGGAAGGCCGACCGGGGGTTTCGAAAAACGTTGCCAGGCGACCCAAGAGTGGGGCGCCTGTATCGGGGGATCAGGCGCGCATAGGGCTAAACCAATAGCCAAAATACGCAAAGTCATAGCCACTTGCGGCACACACGGCTACGTCGGCCAAAGAGGCAGGGCGAAGGATCGTGTGCAAGGCGTGTGGCATGTTAGTGTCTCCTGAGGTGGGCTGGAGCTTACGTGAGCCCTGGCACGGCTGCAATGCCCACTGTGCCCGTACTGATGTTGCTGTGGAGCACACCATGGACCTGGAATTTCTACCGGCAGGCGACGCTGAGCTTGCATTTGCGCGAAGCCTGGCGCGTTGCACCATGATGCCGTACTACACCCGCCACGGGCTGCTGTGGCGAGACGTTGATTTCGACACTGGCTGGGCATGGCGAGAAAACTACCTGGTGCACCAGGCCGCCTTGCCGGTAGGTTTCGTGAGCTTGAGCGCAGACCCGCGAGCCTTGTACATCCGCGAATTGCATCTGGTGGAGCAAGCGCGGGGGCAGGGCGTTGGTGAAGCTGTGCTAGCCCACGCAACAGAGCTAGCGTCGGCGCGCCATTTGCCACGGCTGAGGCTGATGGTGTTCAAGGACAATCCGGCGCATCGGCTTTATGCACGGATGGGGTTGCAGGTGGTGGGTGAAGAAGGTTGCTTCTGGCGGATGGAGCGATTATTGATGCACCCCCCCGGATGATCACGCCCGGCGTGCAGCCACATAAACATGTACAGCCAGGCTTATCATGTACAATTCTTAACGTTTATGCAGCTATTCGGCACCTGGCTGGTGGCTTTATGATACTAGCACGCATTGTGCTTCACGGCCCAGGTGTGCCTTCCACACGTTAGTCTCTGTTCCCTTCATGAGGGACTGCGAGGTTTTCCAATCGAGATTGTCTGGTAGGCCCTATGCTCATTGGAACCTATTCTGCTCCTTTGGTCGCCGTGTCATGCCTGGTCGCGATACTGGCTGCGTATACGGCACTCGTCCTGGCAGGGCGCATCTCCAGTGCCCGTGGCCGGTCTGCACACCTATGGATGGCAGGCGGTTCCCTGGCCATGGGCATAGGCATCTGGTCGATGCATTTTATCGGCATGCTAGCCTTCGAGTTACCGATCGAATTGGGCTATGACCTGGCGCTTACGCTCTTGTCGTTACTCATTGCCGTTGGCAGCGCAGGCTTCGCGTTGTGGCTGACAAGTCGTGCCACCTTGGCTTGGCCGCGCTTGGCCGTTGGCGCAGTGGTACTGGGCGCAGGCATCGCCGGTATGCATTACACAGGCATGGCGGCCATGCGGCTGTCTCCAGGCATTACCTATGACGCAGCTCTGCTTGCAGCCTCATTGCTGATAGCCATAGGTGCGTCTGCGGTGGCCTTGATCATCGCTTATCGGCTGCGCCGTCACATGCCCTATGTGCGTGTGGCTCGTGCCGGGGCGGCTGTGGTGCTGGGCCTGGCCATCGTTGGGATGCATTACACCGGCATGGCTGCGGCGCGTTTTCCCATGGGCAGCCTGTGCGGCGCCCTTGAGGGACTGAGCCTCACTGGGGACGGCCTGGTTTACCTGGTAATCGTGACCACGCTTTCGGTACTGGCCATTGCCTTGCTGACGTCAGTATTAGACGCACGCCTGGAGGCGCGCACTGCCGACCTTGCTCTCTCATTGACGGCGGCCAACCGGCAACTCACTCGCCTGGCCTTGCATGACAACCTGACTGGCTTGCCAAACCGAATTTTGCTGAGCGACCGTATTGCACAAGCCATGCAACAGGCTCACCAGCATGCCACGTGCTTCGCCCTGATGTTCATCGACCTGGACGGGTTCAAGCCTATCAACGATGCGTTTGGTCATCACATGGGCGACCAGCTGTTGCTGGCGGTCACCAGGCGACTGTGCGCTGGCCTGTCCGCACAGGCTACCTTGGCACGTATGGGCGCAGACGAATTTGTGCTGCTAGTTCCGCTACGGCGTGCAGGGGACGCAGTGGCAGTAGCTGCAGCGCAAGTGCTGTTGCTGGCCGAGCCTTTCTGGGTGAGCGAACACAGCTTGCGGGTGTCGGCCAGCATAGGTGTGGCGCTGTATCCCGGTGGCGGGTCTGACCCGCATCAATTGCTGGTCAATGCTGACGCGGCCATGTACCACGCCAAACACAATGGCAAGAACATGTACTGTTTTTTTGACGCATCGATGAACAGTAACGCACGCCGCCAGCTCGACTTGATCCAGGACTTGCGCACGGCCTCGGCGCGGGGTGAATTTCGCTTGTTTTATCAACCCAAGTTCGATGCCATAAGTGGAAATGCCGTGGGCGCCGAAGCCTTGCTGCGCTGGCAACACCCGCAACTAGGTTTGCTGGCTCCAGATGCTTTTATCGACATGGCCGAAAAGACCGGCCTGATCGTCTCCATCGGCGAATGGGTGCTGGGCGAAGCCTGTCGGCAGATGGCCGAGTGGTATCAATTGGGCTACACGCAATGGCGTATGGCGGTCAACCTGTCGGCCGTGCAGTTCGGGTATGGTGGGCTGGTAGACAGCGTGGCGCACGCGCTGGCCAGCAGCAGCCTTTGCGCGCGCAACCTCACCCTGGAAATCACGGAAACCACGGCTATGCAGAACGTGGAAGCCAGCATGGCCATCCTGCAACAGCTGGCTGATAGGGAGGTAGATATTGCGATCGACGATTTCGGCACCGGCTATTCGAGCCTGATGTACCTCAAGCGGCTTCCTGCCAGCGAGCTGAAAATCGATCGAGGGTTTGTGCGTGACCTTCACCAGGGCAGTGAGGACGCAGCGATCGTGTCTGCCATTGTAGCGGTTGGGCAGGCACTGGGCTTGCGCATTGTGGCCGAAGGGGTAGAAACGGAGGCGCAGCGAGCGTTTCTGACCCGCTTGGGATGTGATTCGCTTCAAGGCCACCTGCTGGGGCGACCCCTTCCAGCAGACGCGTTCATTGCCCATGTTCGGTCCGTAGCCCCCCGCACTGCGCACGTGTGAGCCGTACAAGGAAACGCCGGGTAGTTCCCGGCGTTTCAACACGTTGCACGTTAAGTGTCAGACCGGCGGGGCGGCCTGGGCGCGCATGGCGTCGTAGTCGCGTTTTTCAAGCGGTACGGCATTGCGCTTTCCCAGTTCTTCCATAGGAATGCGGTAGGTTTCCCGCGCTGTGTAGGCCGCCAGTGCTGCAACAGCCGTGACAGCAAAGGCAATGCTGCCCACGGTCAAGGGAATATTATCTGACCCAGGAGGCGCCACGGCTGCGAACAAGGCAGGAAGCAGCGCCGTGATCATCGTCCCTACGTTCTGGGAAATGGCCATCGCAGAGACCCGATAGCGTGTCTGGAACAGCTCAGGGTAAAAGCTTGGGAACACAGCGTTATAACCTTGATACACCACGCCCCACATCAGCAGCGACATGCCGAACGCCAGCGGTACGCTGTGAATACTGATGGCATAGAGGTAACCAAAGGACAGCAACCCTGCGCCTAACGCGCCACCAATGATCATCGGGCGACGGCCTACTTTGTCTGACCAGTTGCCTACAAAAGGGATCACCAGCACGGCAACCAAGTTGCCTACCACAGGAATCCACAAGTAAACGCTCTTGGAAAAGCCGATGCCGTAGGCAGGCTGAACGGCGTAGGCCGCGCCAAATACAGTCGCTACCACTGGGATGACGTTCATCAAGGCCATGCACATCACCAAGCCCATGTTCTGCCAGTTTTTCTGGAAGGCTTGCGCTACAGGTGACTTGGTCACTGCCCCCTTGGTTTCAGCCTGCGTAAACGCAGGGGTCTCGTGTACTTCCCGGCGAATGATCACGCCGGCGATCAGTACCACAGCCGATAGCAGGAAAGGGATGCGCCAGCCCCAACTGTTGAACGCGTCATCCGGCATAAAGTACGCCAAAGGCAGGAAGATAGCTGCAGCGAAGATCTGCCCGGCCTGTACACCTTGCAACGTATAGCTAGCGTAGTAGCCGCGTCGCCCAAAGGGCGCATGTTCCATGATCATGGAGCTGGCTCCGGAGATCTCGCCAGCCACAGCGAAACCTTGTACCAGGCGCAAAATCACCAGCAACGTGGGTGCCAGGAACCCCACTTGGTTGTACGTGGGCAATAGCCCTACCGCCATAGTGGCGAAGCCCATCAGGAACATGCACATCAAGAGCACGTTCTTGCGCCCACGGGTGTCACCTAAATGGCCCAGTACCAACGCACCGATGGGCCGGGCCACATAACCTACGCCATACGTCGCCAGCGACGCGACAATGGCAATCTTTGGGTCACTGGAGGGAAAGAAGATCTGCGGGAAGATCAGGGCCGCCGCTTGGGCATAGATGAAGAAATCGTAGTATTCCAGTGCAGAACCGACCCAGCCGCTGGCGGTCGCTTTCCTGGTCTGATGTGAACCTTGGGAATGAGTGTCATGGATGGCCATGGTTGTCTCCGTTGTTTTTATTATCACGCGGGCCGTCGTTACAATGCCAGGGGCAAAACTAACTGGGTGGTACAGGAATATCAGCCGCCCTATCAGGCGTCAATATTGCCTTGGCGGTAGCCTATGAATAAGTGCGATAACCGAACGGTAGGTTACTCAGGGTGGCGGCGCAAATGTGCACCTGATCGGGCACTTGCCCTCGCCGGTAGAGTCGAACCGCATCATTGTAACGGGTACTCGCATGAACGGGTGGAATGAAGTGGTAACGGCCTTGCAGGAAGAGTTCGCTGACATTGCCGATGTAGAGCAGTTGACCAAGGTCACGGCTCGGTTGCTGGTCGCAGCCTTGCTAGGCGGTATCCTGGGGTTTCAGCGGGAACAGAAAGGGAAGGCGGCTGGCGTGCGGACCCACATGTTGGTGTCTATCGGCGCTGCGCTGTTCGTGATGGTCCCGCAAATGGCGGGTTCAGAGGCCGATGCTTTAAGCCGGGTTGTACAAGGCATTGTCGCAGGTATTGGTTTTCTGGGCGCCGGGACGATTCTGAAGGGTAGCCAGCTTAACACCCATGATGTAAAGGGGCTTACCACGGCTGCTGGCCTCTGGATGACGGCAGCCATCGGTACAGCTGCAGGGCTTGGCCGAGAGGCCACGGCAGTGCTTAGCACGGTATTGGCGTGGGGCGTGCTGTCACTGGGGCCTCTTATTGCGCAGCGCGTGGAGGAAAAAACAGAACATTGAGTCGGTTAGGGCAGGATTTTCACCGTCCTTACCGCATGCGTTTCATAGGGCACACTGACTTCCGCTTTGCCGGCCAACTCGGGATGGTGTGCGATCAATTCGCGCACCTCGGCGATGATCCTGGCTTTTTCGTCCTCTGGGCGGGCCGCAATGAAGCTGATGGATTTTATGCGGCGTACGATAACGTCCTCAGGGCTTCCGGTGTGCAGGTGCTGCCAGGTGGCTTCCCTGAGGGGGGCATAGCCTCGCTTGATACCGTCCAGCAACGGCTCGCGCCAACGTTTATCGTAGTAGCGGGGCTGCTCACCGGCATAACGATTGACAATGTTGGCCAGCTCGCTGACCCACCCCACACGGGTGTCGCGCACGTTCCAGAACAGCCCCAGGTGCCCACCTGGCTTAAGCACACGATGGATCTCTGCCATGGCCTTCTCGCTGGCGAACAAATGAAAGGACTGAGCACAGATCACGGCATTCATGCTGCCGGACGCCAGCGGCAGGTCTTCTGCAAAACCATCCAGTACAGGCACTGAGGGTACATTGCGTTCGAAACGTGCCCGCATGCTGGCGTCTGGCTCCACAGCAGTCACGTCGGCCCGGAGTTCAGCCAGCAGGCGCGTGAATTTGCCCGTCCCTGAGCCGAGGTCAAGTACCTTGGTCTGGTTCTTGATCTGCATTTCTTCGGCTAGCCACGTCTTGATAGCTGGTGGGTAGCCAGGGCGGCCTTGGTCATAGGTATCGGAAACCAAGCCAAAGCCTGGAAATTTGGGCAAATGAAGCAATTGGGCAACACTCTTCATGGTAGTCCCTCACGCAACTGGCTCAGGCGAGATGAGCATTCTGGCGCGCGCGCCGCAATGCCTATGATTAGCGTAGCTCACCCCTGACTACGCGAAGGGGCATTAGGGCCGCTTATCGTTAACCCAGCACAGATGCCTGAAGGTTTTGCTCGGTAAGCCTCTGTACGGCCAGGCGCCTGTAATCGCTGGGCGTCATACCTTTTAGCTGCTGGAAGCGACGGTTGAAGTTAGAGATATTATTGAAGCCGGACTCGAAACAGACGTCGGTGACAGGTGTGTGGCCATCGGCAAGCAGCTCGCAGGACTTGCTGATCCGCAACCGGTTCACAAACTCTACAAAGCTTCGCCCGGTGGATTGCTTGAACACGCGGGAGAAATAGGTCGGTTTCATGTTCAAGTGGTCCGCAACTTCCTCCAGGCACAATTCTCGACCATAGTGCGCAAAGATGTAGTCCACCGCGCGGTTGGTACGCTCCATATTACTGTCATCGGCAAGCGCTGCCGCACTGGTCGCAGACAGCAAGGCGTAGTCATGGGTGTTGGCAAGGGCTTCCATCAGCACCAGAAAATACCCCAAGCGGCTTACCCCGGTGGTTTGGGCGATCAATGCCATTAGCCGGTCCGCTTCAAGTATCAGGGCTTTGTCCTTGAACTCGATGCCGTAGCGGGCTCTGTCCAGCAGCGGGGCGAGGGTTTTCAGCTCGGCAAACACAGCATGAGCAGACTCGAACAGTACATCGGTGAAGTTCACTAGCATGTCCCGCTGAGGGAAGTGCTGGCATTCCTCCACTTGGCTGATCCAGTTGTGAGGAAGGTTAGGCCCTGTAAGAAACAGGCTCCCAGGGGTGAAGTTGCCTATGTAATCACCAATGAAGACTTTCCCTGAACTGGCGGTGATCAGGTGCAGTTCATATTCCTTGTGAAAGTGCCACCTCACCAATGGGCAAGGAAACCCGTGCTGGCGATAGATAATGGACAACCCTTCATGGTCATCCATCAGCTCGTATGACGGGTCTGTGCTGCGCGCGGCTCTGATCATGACGCGGCCTGCTCGTTCTTGTGGTGCACCATAGTCGCCAATAGCAGGCAGGGTTGGCAACTCGTTCCGGGCCTGCGTTATAGCCTGTACCGCACACCTTAGCCTTTGATGGCCTTGATGCGAAGGCTGTTCATGGCCTCTTGTGCCTGCCGCATGGCTTGGCTTGCCTTGCCCTCACAGCGGTGACGAATGCTGGACGCTAGCGCTTCGATGACACTCAGGGCGCTCGCTGTGCTTTCACCCAGCACAGGATGATTGCCTGGTGCATATAGCGTAATGCTCGCATGACGTGCCAAAGGTGAAGCAGGGGAGTCCGTGATCGCCAGTACCTGAGCTTTCCGCCCTAGGGCATACCGCGCCAAGGCAGTGACCTCATCGCTGTAGGGTGGCAAGGCAATTGCCAGCAGTACATCCGAGGCGCCAATACCGGCCAGGCGACAGGCCGCTGCTTCACTGCCACCGTCGGTGCTGATAGACAGTATCTGATGGCACACCGGCAGGAAGGTCGTCGCCGCCAGCCCTGCCAAGTGGTGGCAAGGGCCGAACCCAAGGGTGTACAGGCGGTTGGCCTTGACCAAGGCTTCAGCCGTGCCGCTGAAGGTCGCTTCGGCATTGGCGGCCAAAGTAGCGTCCATGTTGCCTTTCGATACCCTCACTTGAAGGTCCAGAGCAAACGCGCCTCCGGGGCGCTGATGCAGTTCCTGTCGAACCTTGTCAGCAGGGGATATCAATGCCAGCAGGTTTTCAACCAACGCAGCCCTCAAGCCTGTAAAGCCTGCAAGATCTATGGCATGGGCGAGCCGATTCACAGCCGCCGTAGAGGCGCCGGTTGCCAAGGCGATTTCGTCGATGTTCATGGTTGCAGAGCGCATGGGGTTGCGCAGGATGAAGTCAGCCACCTTGCGTAGGGCAGGCTTGAGCGTCGGCGTAACGGTCACGAGCCTTCTCATGACCGGCGTGTCGTAAACCAGGCTGCCGGTGATATTTAACATGATCCTACCCTCGCTCATAAAGCTTGTATAAGAAAAATCCTACAGGAGTGTAGCCTGATAAAAATGCGGATCCAAGTAAATAGTGGTTGAATTTGTGCTTATGTGACTGGTCAGTACCAATTTCGGTTTTTGTGCATAGTTTCCGACAGAACATCGACACACTGAAAGTGCGCTTACAATCTTAATTCAGATAAAACGCTTTAAAATCAACATGATGAATTTTAGGATTCTATACGAGTACTGGACTGTCGGGGGATTTCCTCTTTTCTGAACAGCCAAAGGATTCAATGCCAGAGTTCGCTGGAGGTCTACTCGGCGCGCAAATAGAGAATAGGTTGGAAGAAAAAGGGAAGGAGAGGGAGGCACACGGACAGCATCGGCTGTCCATGCGTTGTACAAGGTTTATGGCGGTAGGGTTCGGTGGCGTTTATAGAGAGCGGGCAGAGCGCTCTTATAGAGAGCGGGTAGAGCGCTCTACCAGCAAGGCATTCACCGTGTCGCGAAGGCTGTCGATGGTAAACGGCTTGCTCAGCAGCTGCGCACCGGCCGGAAGCTCCAGCGTATTGCCGTAGCCACTCGCAACCAGTACAGCAATATTTGGGCACAGAAGCAGTGCTTCGCGGGCCAGGTCCAGGCCTGTACGGTCGGCGGCATCGCACAACCCTACGTCTGTCACCAGCAGGTCGACAGGGTTGTTACCTTGAAGCGCCGCCAAGGCCGGGTCCCACCCATCGGCCTCCAATACTTGGAAATCGAGCTCTTCAAGCACGTCCACCATCAGCATGCGAACGATATCATCGTCCTCGACCACGAGGATGGTAGGGGTGTCGGATGAAGGCATGGATACATTCCGTAGGTTAAGTGGGGTGCAGGCGACGGCAATCAAGGCATTGGTCAATGAAGCTGGCCATTGTCGCGGCGCCTGTGGAGCCTGGCGCGCGTCGCGGGCGCTATCCTACGTTAAATTGTGTTGTCCACTAAGCTATTTTAGCCATTCGGCGCCCAGAAAGCGGTGTAGATGAGGACCGCGCACGAAATTTCCGGCAAACTCGCGCCGTTGTCCTCCAACCAGGCCATGGATATGACCAAAGCGTTTTCCCTCAATGAGTTTGCTTTCCGCAAGATTCTCATGCGCAACGTCGCGCTGCCGCTGGGCGTTGGGTTGCTCAGCATGTTGGTGTTCGCCGGATTGCTGGCGTATCTGTTGAATGTCATCGGCTGGGTGGACCATACCGACAGGGTGATCAATAACGCCAATCAGGCTGTCAAGCTGTCGGTGGACATGGAAACCGGCATGCGCGGGTTTTTGCTGACAGGTGACGAGCATTTCCTGGACCCTTATGAGGTGGCCAAGCCGCGTATCACTGCCGAACTCGAAGGGCTCAAGGGGCTGGTCGGTGATAACCCGCAGCAGGTGGACAGGCTGAACCGCCTGCAGGGTTTGCAGAATGCCTGGAACGCGTTTGGGGCAGAAATGATTGCCATGCGCCGGCAGAGCCAGGACTACCGCAGTGCCATACAAGCCGGCCAGGGCAAACGCCTTACGGATGAGATCCGCGTCGAATATGAGGCGTTCGTTGCGACTGAACAGCAACTTCGACTTCAGCGCAGCCAGGAGGTCACGCATACCACCTGGACAGCGATTGCCCTCTACCTAAGCTTTGTACTCATACTCAGTGGGCTACTGGCCTACCGGGGCCGCCGTGATCTGATCAACCTGTCCCACCAGTACGGCGAAATTCTCGATGCCCAGAGCCTGAGCGCCGAACGCCTTGAAGCCCAGGCCTGGTTGCGCAATGGGCAGACCGAGCTGGCCGAAGAGGTGCTTGGCCAGCTGACGCTGCAAGCCTTGGGCAGCAATGTGCTGAAATTTTGCTCGCGCTATCTGGGCTCTGTGGTGGGCGCTGTGTATGTACGGGATGAGCAGAGCAATCTTCGCCGGGTCGCTACCTATGGGTTTTCCCGTGAGCAGGAAGGGCGAGACCATGTCATACGGGGAACTGAGGGGATTGTAGGGCAAACTGCCCAGCAAGGTCGCCTGCATCGCCTGGATGACGTGCCGACGGATTATTTCAAGGTTAGCTCTGCCTTGGGCGAGGGATTGCCGCGCGCTGTGGCTATATTGCCAGCCTTGGACGACGGTCAGGTCAATGCGGTGCTGGAACTAGGCTTTCTTCGCCCCCTCACGGACCGTGATATTGCCTTCCTAGAACAGGTCAGCGGGAATATCGGCACCTCTGTGGAAGCAGCGCGCTACCGCCAACGCCTTCAGGAAGTGCTGGCCGAAACCCAGCAGCTCAACGAGGAACTGCAGGTTCAGCAGGAAGAACTCAAGACCGCCAACGAAGAGCTCGAAGAACAGTCTCGGGTACTTAAAGAGTCCCAGGCCTACCTGG
>Ga0268349_1000058_pt1 | contig 23464 bp, 16 predicted proteins | sample G5R2_MAIN_18SEP2_FD_190164 | JGI IMG/M metagenome (GOLD analysis project Ga0268349, IMG submission 190164) | Phyllosphere microbial comminities from switchgrass, GLBRC, Michigan, United States - G5R2_MAIN_18SEP2017_LD1 | ecosystem: Host-associated > Plants > Phyllosphere > Phylloplane/Leaf...
GGAACGGTTGATGGCGGCGCGAAGTGTTGAGGATTACGAAGCGCTGCTGCCCTGGAATTGCTCGGCTAATAGCTGACGGCAGTGCGCCGAAAATCGTTAAGCAAGACGTGGTTTATGGAGCGCTTACCGAGAACACCGCTGATGATGTCAGCGTTGGATGACCGCTATCGACCCATCGCGGTTTTTCGTTTCCTGAAAAATCAGCCAAAATCAGCTATTGGTATGGTCCTCTTAATATGAGAGGCGCGATTCTAGGCATTTTTAATTCAAGGAGCATGACCCCTACATGGACTGGCTCATTACCTACCGAGTAGCAACCAAAGAAAGCCTGCTGACAATCTGTCAGTTGGGGCAGTGCTCAACGTCGTACATCACACGGCATGTCCAGATATCTATATCGACGCGATCCTAAAATATGAGCCACGATATCCCGCACTGGAAAAGCTGATTTGAAAATCCAACCAATTGGTTTTCATAACGCATGTGGGTATTCATCCTGTGGGTTTCATTACTGAGAGCCTTTCCGGTAAGTACCGGACCATTGATGCAAACGATAAAATTTTGCGCATCGGATCGGTCTATGTGGCAGGGTACTTTTGTTGAAATGGCATTGGGCTGGGTGTTGTCCACCACGTGCGAGAACGAGCGGTTAAACATGGCGCCCAAGACATCAGCTGGCAGTGTTGACATTCAATGAATATGCGATTCATTAGTACGCTGAGATTGGGTTCCAAAGGCACGCATTAGAGATGGGCATGCGGATTTGATATAGATCATCCATTATTCTGGATTATTTCCCTAGCGATTAGAAACGGCCCAGCGCGACCGGCGACGTTAGATGCTGACTATCTAGAGCGACCGCTTAGGATCGATGGCGGCCTTCCGAGTCTCGACCGACCTGGCATCATTAAGCTTGCAACCGTCGGCACCGCTTCTCTCAAAAAACCAAATCTGCCAACCACCAGGGAAACTCCAGCAACTCCGGAAAAAGTTGTTCTCAGACGTAAAGGGTGCCGAAATTATGTCCGACTCTCAACGTATTAGGATCCTTTAAGAGGCTGACAAGGTTTCTCACCCTGACCTGCCTCTTTACACGCCCAACTCGTCTAAACCCATCATATACTTCGCGTCATTGACCAGTGTTCACCCTGAAGCCCCCGCTTCTTTATTTGAAAGTTTCACACCGCTAGCGCTTCCCCATTTATTAAACATATAGCCAAGTCCAGAAGCGACTAAAACAAAAGTAGATAGACTTTGTAGGGGAGGAAAAGGCAAAATTGAGAGAAGCACGCTGATTAAGCCTGCGGTAATGAACATTATAGTACCTCCAGCTGCAGAAGAGGCCCCCGCCCTTTCATTAAACATTTCCATAGCGCGTGAAGCAGCTGCGGGCCTCACCAAGGTAGTCCCAACCGTGCAAATAATCATGGGTATGGCAACTGTCGCCATGGAAATCTGGAACTGATTTAGAGCAATCATTATTAGTCCTGATACCCCAGAAATTGCAAGCCCTGTTTTTATTTGCGTATCGATACTCAAGATCTTCGATAGCTTTGTAGCGAGAAATCCCCCAAACACATAAGCAGATCCATAAATTAAAAGCACAAAAGAATAGGCGATAGATGATACATGAAGAGTATCTAAGAATATTATTGGAGAAATAGCAATGAAACCAAAGTGACAAGAAAATGCCATAGCAGATGTTAACCAAGAATACACAAACGGCTTGAAGGAAAAAATCTCTGCATACCGTTTTACAATATCAATCTTTTGTGTACGGTCAGTTGATGGCTGGCTCTTTAAGACGGGGAAGAAGAATAACACCTGAAAAAGCAAAATTAGAGCAAGCACAGCAAAAACATAAAAACTTCCTTGCCAATCTAGACTGTACTGTAGGTAAGTACCAAATAGGGGAGAGAATGAAATACAGATCCCGCTCAGAGAGAGAAGATAGATTCTAATCCTATGTCGTTCTTCTGTAGTAAATACGTCCTGGACTATTGCTTGCGCTAGCACAAAGCATCCGCATCCAGCACCCTGCAAAATCCGAGCTACGGAAAAAGCTGTTTGGGTAGTTGAAAGCAGGCAGCCTGCTATACCTATTAAAGATACAAAAAGCCCTAGCTTGAGCATGATAGGGCGGCCATACTTATCGGACAAAGGTCCGACGATAATCTGCGAAATAGAAAAGCCAACTGCAAAAGTTGCAACAAAATATGTAACCTCATTAATTTTGATCCCAAACATATCCGCCAATGCAGGATATGATGGAAGCATAACGTCGAGAGGAAATACACCCAGCGCAACCATCACAGAAATTAGAAAAAGTGCAGAAATCTTTGAAGGCGGATTTGATTTAATGCTCATGGTATGCCCCACTAACCTATGGTTTGAGTAGTCCTGCCTCGGCAAAAATCTTGATGTTCTTAGGATTATTGAAAAAACCGCTGCGGCGCATAGCGCTAATAGTTGCAGTACAGCCAGCCTTCGCTCTGGCTTTATGAGGCTCAGATCCTTGTTGCCGCTCATGGAGAATGCGAGCGCTAGTAGCGTCTACTCCGACGAGCCTTAGATTTTCATATAACCATGTTTCATGCAACCTGAAAAATTCATAAATTGTCTTTACTATAAAATATGAGACGAATATCTTTTGCGCTTCGGACGCAGTCTGCCAGACGATACTAAACAGATGAGAGAAGTAGAGTGAATGTTTTAATTCATCCTCAAGATGATCACGGAGCATCTGATATACGGGGGTATACACCGTGGCTTTAGATATCTTGAGAAACTCTTTAGTAATAACTGTTTCGGAAACAAATCCTACAACAAACCAAGCCAGCTCAATATTAATTGGGTCGACGCTGCTAACCAGCGCACGAATTTTCCTCACACGCTCTGAAGCTACTTCACGATTGTCAATAGCATAAATAGAACTAACCTGATTTGCGACATTAGCTGACATGACAGCATGATATGCTTCATCAGCATACAATTTAAGGCCAGTAAGCTTTAGCGCAGGAGAAAATCCAAAACCGATGCGATCATGCGCGATAGTGGTGATTGATCGATTGACAATCCGAGTTTCCAATTCTGCCGTGTAGTCTAAGAACATCACAAGATACCGTGCTAATAGCGATTGCCTGACCGCTTCTCCATGAATACAAACTGCCTTGTCATCAAGCCAAGGTAGAGCTGTCGGCACGAACCAATCCTTATTTTTTTCTTCACATTGATTCCAAGTCGAGAGATCATAGGTATCAGGTTGCACCCTAACAACTGATGAGTGATTCCAGTTGCCAAAAACCTGTAATGCATCGCTCTCAGTTGAATAGATATCCTTAATAATCATTTATGGTTATCTCGCTGGCATGCAAGTTTTCTAAAACCTCTGGCATATCCCGCCCCGTGCTAAAGCCTGCACCGACGAATAACAATGGTGCTATTTGGTTGATCTCACCGATCACTGACTCAAGGCAAGCCTCATTGATTGCTGCAGAAACCCAAGTACTAAGTCCTAACGACGTAGCGATGAGTTGAATGGATTGAGATATATGCCCTGCATCTAATAGAGCAACACGGTAGGCTCTTGAATGAGGGTACTTCCACCATAAACGATCAAATTGGCATGCCAAAAATATTCCAAATGGAATATCTTCTGCGAAGAACTGCCCGCTTAAAGCTGTACCTAAGCAAAAATCGGAATTTTGGCCTACTAGCTCTAGCTGGTGTGCCGAAGGATTATAATAATATAAACCTGCAGGAATCTGCTCTACGTTTCTAATATATACATATCCCTGAATCGCATTAAGCCCACCTCCTGATGGGCTGCTCCTTCGATCTCGTAGCTCCACCGGACACAAATCACTGACTTCGGAAGAACGAAAAGGAAGGTATGCTAGTGAGTAATAAAGTATCGATTCCAATTGAGGCTTTGTGATCGCTATTGGCAAAAATTCTCTAACACTACGACGCTTTAACAAGGCATGGTGAAGACCAGCTTCTTTTTTAGAGCAAGGATGTGCTAGATGGATTATATGCGTATCCCTCAAACAACCTAGCTCATGCCTAAGCCTCGGAATAGGTGCTGCGTAAGAATCTTCACATGCATTTTGATAGACCCTAGCCCATTCACTGGCATTTTTAGGAATTATTTCGTAATCTATTTTACTTGTCCCAATATGAAAAATCTTGGACAAGTCGTCCCACCCCCATTTGATATCGACAAATGCTTTCTCTGACAAAACCCCAGAATCGAGGAGCTCTTGATCAATCTTATTATTTTTGTCAGGTTTTTTTTCGGAGTTTTGGCTTAAGTATAGTAAGCGCGCAAGGTGATTAGAACTAATAATATATTGTTTATGAGCATCATAATCCCACAATACCAGATGATGATTTTTGATGAGAAAAAAAATATTTTGATTTATATATGATGCCACAACGCTCATCCCTGGGATAGAAAAAACCCAGGAGTTAAAATCCTGGGCTATTACATTACTTGCTTGCAGCTTTGACCGGGCCGGCAGCTTGAGTCCAGTTGGCCAGAGTTTTCTGGCTCGAGATTTACAGCAATCATGGTGCTCTCCTTAATTAAAGCCGAACCATTCGGCTAGATCTAAAATTCCATACATGTATGGCGCCGTCAAGGATCCAGTTTAAATTTTTTTTAAACCTGTTTTGGTGCGCATATGAGCACTTGATGCGCATAAGTGGGGCAGATGAAATATCCTTTAAAACAACGTTTAAGGTGATATGCTCAATCCAGCGCCTCATCTCAGTGCATCTATATGAGGCGATTCTTCTTTTCACGCACCCTGCCTGTAGCAGTCTAGTTGTAGTGGTCTACTAACCCCGGACACCTTTTTAGGCGAAAATGATCGCCACACAGAGGTGTCCGGGGTTAGTAGACCACTACAAGAGCGACACCATCCTGGTGTATCGAATTTTGCACCAACACGCCGAGCGTCCAGAAGACTGGTAGTGTGGTGTGTAGCTGCCCTCTTGACAGGGTTGCTCTGGGCTCGGCCTCTCTCTAGCAGCCTGCTATCTTGAGTCGTCCTTGCCCGGATCATTTAGGAACGTAGCCGTATGCCAGTATTCCGATTGAGCTGTTTCATATTGGCATGTGTGCTTCAGCCTGTTTGCTTGGCTGATACCTCGGCAATTGACCCTGGTAGCAAGCGTCTTTATCAGCAAGCCGTGCCCTATCTCCAGGACGCGGACAAAAACCTCCAGGCCGTAGACCTGCGCTCAGCGAATCCAGAAATCCAAGTCAGAAATCGTTTGTTGGGCGCCAAGGCAAGAGAGCAATTGCAAACGGCAATTCCTCTGTTGGAACAGGCCGCATTCCTGGAGCATCCCGTTGCTCAATATCGTCTTGCGCTCGTCTACCTGGTGTATTTACCTGAAATCCCCAGGAGAAAGCGTGCACATTGCTGAAAAAAAGCTTGAGTCATGGCTTTGCTTCGACGGCCCTACCGATTGAGTCATTTTGCTATACGTTTACTGATACGCCTGAGTATCGCCCTATCTTGGAAAGCATGCAGACATCTGCACCACGCTATGAAAGTTATTTTCCCCAACCTGCTATGAATCTGGCCTGCCGTCGTGAAGAAGCGTCAGGCGCTGGGTTCCAATGGGCGGATAGCCGTGACTATCAGTCAGAAATCTACTAGTTGCTTGGAGCGCATGATCGTGCGAATCGCACGGAATATGCGATAAAAACGGTCGATATAAACAATTGTTACAGAGCTCAACGCTGGCTTGGAAAACCCAAGCCTTCAGAGAATTAACATTCTGCAGACAAGCCCTTTGGTCTTGCCGGAGCTGTTCATTCAAAGCCTGGTATCGCCAGAGCAAATAGGCACCCTGATCGCCGAGATTCTTGAGGCATGCCCAGGACAAAGGTCTTTCGTCGTCAGCATCAGCAGAGCTGCTAACCTCGCCCGCTTTGAATGGTTCTCGCGCTGCCAAGGCCTTCCAGCTATGTATGATAATGTCCTTTATCATACGTAGGCCCCGGGAGCCGGGCATGGGCCATCCTAGTAGCCTTCAAGTGATGTTGGTTCCAGGGCCTGTGACACCTGTGCTTGAGCCGAGCGAAGCACGCCAGGTGCTGTACAGCACTGCTATCAGCGCACCTACGGGATCAAACTTTAATTGGACTCACGGCGTTTTCATCTACACGTATCAATGCAGCCCTAGCCATGAAGGTTGAGGGTGTATATACGCAGAAGCGGCGGCTATGAGTACCTGCGGTTGGCCGGAAGCGTTGCGCTATCCGTACCCTTACTGCGCGAGAAGAACGTCGCGCCTACCGCGTAATTAGAGGCTTGCAACTAGAGCACCAAAAACAATACAGGCCTTGGCGAGCAATGCTCCCCAAGGCCTGCCTGTCTTACACCGTGCTGTCGACCTTCAGCGAATGATCGCCCAACAACCCGTTGATGATCGCGGAGTTGTTCTGCAGGCCCACCACCGCACCGCTGGAATCGGTGCTTACGTTGTAGGCCTGCGCCACGTTCACGTGTTGCAGGTTGATGCTTTGAACCGTATCGCCACCCGGCGTGGTGCTCACGTCAATGGTGCTGACCAGGCTGCTGCCGGTGCCGCTGACCTTGAAGCTCAACAGGCTTTCCAGCGAACCTTTGGCTGCATCGCCTAGCAACGAACCCAGGTCCAGCGTATCGGTCCCCAGTTGGAAGTCCGTTACCGTATCGGTCCCTTTGTCGCCAGCTTGCCATACGAAGGTATCAGCCCCTGCGCCCCCGGTGAGAACGTCGTTGCCAGTGCCTCCGACCAGGGTGTCTGCACCGCTACCGCCGTACAGTTGGTCATTGCCAGCGCCGCCATTGAGCACCATGCCGGTGTCATTGGCGTGGAACACATCATCGTGTGCCGAGCCAATCAGCTGTTCGATACCGGTCAGGGTTTCGCCTGCCGCCCATCCGCCGGTAGTCCCGCCTTCGCGCAGGTCCACCGTGACACCACTAGTGGCAGCGGCGTAGCTGACCGTGTCGAACCCTGCACCGCCATCCAGCACTACGGTGTGGGCGCCAGGCAGCAGCAGATCATTACCGTCACCCCCCTGAAGCACCACGCCGTCGTCACCTGCTACCACCGTGTCATCACCGCTGGTGCCGGTAATGGTCTGCTCGGCATGCTCAGCAACAGCAACAGTGCTGGCATGAGCCACTTGAGTGTCTTGGGCTACGGCTACGGTTGCCACTGCAGCATCAGCTTGAGCGTGGCTGTAATCCACGGTCATACCGAGCTGGTAGGCCTCGGTAGACGCCGATGGCTCCACATTGGTGACTTTCAGGTGGTAGGTGCCATCTGCAGCAGCAGTGAAGGCATTACCTGTAACGGCGGTATAGCTGCCATCGTCCACGGCGTAGCTGAGGCTTACAGCCCCGCTGGTGATAGCCGCAGAGCTGAGGGTGACCGATTCGCCCTGTCGCAGGTTAACGGTGATGGTGTCGCTGGCATCGGCCGTACCCGCTGCAGCCAGGGTCCCGGTGACCAGCAACATGGCCGTCAGGGCCAGGCTGTTGGCATAGAACTGGGACCGGTCCACTTCCAATGCACGCGCCGCCACGTTCAACGACTGCTGAGCCGTGGCCGTGAAGTCGGCGCCTGATGCGCTCAGCACGGTGCTGGACTGAGCTGTGGTGAACTGTGCCGCGGTGGCAGAACCAGTAGCGCCTGGGGCGATATTGAAGGTAATGGTGGAGCCAGCAACGTCGCCGTCGCCGTCTATCACAGTGTACCCAACCGTTTGGGTAGCCGTGTCACGGCTGCCTTCGGCGGTGGTGTATTTGTAGGCGCCTGTTTCCACGTTGATGGTAAAGGTGCCGCCTTCCTGAGTAACCACGCTCAGGTTGCTGCTGGTGCTGTCGAAGCTCCAGGTTGCACCGGTGCCACTGGCGGCCACGGCATCCTTGCCGTCATAGCTGTAGGTGACGCCGTCTACCGTGATGCTTTGCAGATGACCACCGTCCACACCGTATTTCACAGCATCGGCCAGGGTGCCAGCGGTGGAGCCGCTGCCCACAGTGCCATTGAGCACGCCTGACAGTTGCGACAGGTCCGTTACCACCACCGGCGGGATGTTAGCCCCCGTGGTGCCGTCATACGCGATCGGTGCCAGGTACACAGCCTTGGCGCTAGGGCCTACACCGATAGCGTGGGAGTAGATCTGGTTCTCGTTCAGGAACGATTGCCAGGCTGCCTGCTCTTTGGCGTCGATGCCGTCGCCCAGGTTCACATCAGTCTTGTTGCCCGACTGGCCGTTACCTGTTTTAGGGCGCTCGCTGGAGAGCGTGGGGTTGCCGTCAGACAGGAAATAACTCACGTTTTGAGCGTCGGTCAGCTTACCGGCAGTCGCCCAGGCCTTCTGTGCAGCATCCAGCGCGTAGTCGTAGTTGGTACCGCCGCCGGCGGTCAGGCTGTTAACGAAGGCACGCGCTTCGCTGACGCTCATCCACTCGCTGGCCACGTTTTCCTTGTTGTTGAAGGCTGCAACTTGCACCCTTACATCACCGCGCTCGCCATACTGGTTCAGCAGCTCACCCACGGCTTGCTTTTCCAGCTCTAGCCGAGACAGGCCGTTCACGCGGGAGGACTGGTTCATGCTGTTGGACACGTCCAGCACCAGCAGAATGTTGGTGTTGAGCGCGCCGGAAGTCACACTTTCTGCCACAGGGGTGGCAATAGGTGCATCGTCCTCAATGCGCACGTTCAGCCAAGCCCCACCGGTATCGCCGTCCGAGTCCTTGGCGATGAGGTGGAAGTCTTCAGAGAGCTCGCTCTGCCCTACGTTGTGCTGCTGGGCTTCGCTCAGGGTATAGCTGTAGTTCACAACGCCAGTAGCCGCGTTGTAACCCGTAATGGTCAACGCGTTGCCCAGTTGGCCGATGATGGTCACTGGCAAGCCGGTAGCGTTGCCGCCGATCACGTCTACGCCATCAATGGTCAAGGTGGCCAAGCCATCCTTGGCTTCGAGTGTGAAGCTGCCGGTGCGGGTCAGGGCGGCGGCATCCGGGTCGGTGCCCCCTGGCAGGTTGGCCTCGAACACGCGCTGTTCGCCACCGTCCACGCCCAGGTTGAAGAACCTGACTGGGTCGTCCAGGTTGGTGACGTTCACGGTCAGGTTGGTGCTTGAGGTGTCACCGTCGCGGTCGATAACTTGGTAACCGAAGGTATCGGTCGCCGTTCCCACGGCCACACCGCTGGCCAGCAATGCCTTGTAAGCGGCGCTATTGGTGTCCAGGGTGTAGGTGTAGGTGCCGTCGGCGGCCAGTACCAGCGTACCGTAGGTACCTTGATAGGTGCCAGGGTTGGTCACTGGGGAGGCAATGGCATCAGCGCCCAGCTTATCGTTGTCCAGCACATTGCCAGTGACGACGGTAGTGGTGTCGTTCACGGCCGTGGTGTCGGCGACGGCAATCGGGTTGTCGTCCTCGATGCGCACGTTCAGCCAGGCACCACCGGTGTCGCCGTCCGAGTCGGTGGCGATCAGGTGGAAGTCTTCGGACAGTTCGCTCTGCCCCACGTTGTGCTGCTGGGCTTCACTGAGCGTATAGCTGTAGGTGATCACGCCGGTAGTGACGTCATAGCCGGTGATGGTCAGGGCGTTGCCCAACTGCCCGGTAATAGTCACTGGCAGGCCCGTGGCATTGCCGCCAATCACGTCCACCCCATCAATGGTCAAGGTGGCCAGGCCATCCTTGGCTTCGAGCGTGAAGCTGCCGGTGCGGGTCAGCGCAGCCGCATTGGGGTCGGTGCCCCCTGGCAAGTTGGCCTCGAACACACGCTGCTCGCCGCCGTCCACGCCCAGGTTGAAGAACCTGACCGGGTCGTCCGGGTTGGTGATATTGATGGTGAGCGTGGTTTGCGAGGTGTCACCGTCGCTGTCGACGATCGAATAGCCGAAGGTTTCAGTAGCAAGGCCAACGGCTACACCACCGGCCAGCAACGCCTTGTAGGCGGCGCTTGTGGTATCGAGGGTATAGGTGTAGGCGCCATCGGCGGCCAATACCAATGTCCCGTAGGTGCCCTGATAGGTGCCGGGGTTGGTCAAAGGCGAAGCGATGCCATCGGCACCTTGAATATCATTGGCCAGTACGTTGCCGGTGACCACAGTGTTGTCATCGCCCGCCGCCTGCGTGTCGGCCACAGCGGTAGGTACGTCATCTTGGATAGTGACATCCAAGGTGCCCGTAGCCGTAGACCCATCATTGTCCACGGCCGTTACGGTGATGCTTTCACCCAGGGTGTTGGCGCCATTGCCTGCCGGATGTTCGGCATTCCCGGTGAGGGTGTAGGTGTAGTTCAGTACACCGGTGGTGGCGTTGTAGCCAGTGACCGTCAGCAGGTTGCCATCGGCGGTAGTGTAGGACTGCCCTACCCCTACCACCTGGCCGGCACGTACCACTTCCAGCGTACCAATGACCAGGCTGGCAAGCCCGTCAGCTGCAGTGACAGTAAAGGTGCCAGCCTGAACAAGCGCTGCCGCGTTCGGGCTGGAGCCGTTGGCCAGGTTGGCCTCGTTCACGGTGATTTCGCCACCGCTCACGTCCAGGCCTGTCAGCACAACAGGGTTATTGGGCGGCGTAGGTATCGGCGTGTCTACAATGGGGGGTACATCCACGGGCGGCACGGTTACGGGCGGTGCACCAGCGCCTGCGTCCACGTCAACCAGCGGGGGCAACGTCGGGTCCGGAAACTCCGGGACAGCCATAAGACCTTCGGTCGGAAAACCGATCGTTGGATCTACCGCGCCGCCTACCTCAGTAAGCAGTACGAAGGAGTGGCTCCCACCACCGCTGGGCACGCCCGTGGCACCGGTAGGCCCGGCAGCCGTTGGCTCAGATACTTGGGTAGGGTCCTGGCCCGCAGCGATAGCCTGCTGCAACGCATTTACGTCGTCCAGCGCAGTGACGCCCACGCGCTCATCGAGCACCTGGATATCGGGTGCTGCGTGGTGCAGCAAGCCTTCATTAAGGGCCAGGCTGCTGCCACGGCCGAGCGCAAGGTCTTGACCATTCTGCAAATGTACAGAAATCGCCCCCCCAACACCGGTGTCCAGTTGCTCGCCTGCGAACACGCGATCCCCTTCCACGAGGAGACGGCGGGTGCCATCGCCAGCAACTGCAAATACCTGCCCTACTACTTTACTGACGACACCGATCAAGGTTGCCATTGCCCACTCCTCCATTGCTTTTCAGCACCAGGCTGCTGCGCACAGGAGACAGAGGATGTACCCGGGAGTTCACAAGAAGATGGCAACTTGCTATCTTTTTGCGTGTCAAAGCCGCTGCAACCGGTAGACTGGCTGAACCTTATCAACCAGCTATGGTTCATAGCTGCCTCGTATCGAACATGTGAGCAATGTCACACTGTGAGTTACGGCGACAGAAAAATGTCACCTTCACGATTGCCCAAAATCCTTCTGGAGTACGCCCTACTAGCCCCTTGCCACACTAAATACCGACGCCCTAAAAATCGTCCCAAAGGCCGCGAATGTGGTCCTTTGCTCGAAAAAGGCGAGTGTACGATGGACTGGATCTGGTACGTCAACATAAGTTTTTTTGGGAATAAGCGTTATTCCAAAAGGTTCTTAGTTTCAGACAATTTTCACATCTGATCTGATGTTAGCATCCGCGAATTGGAATGATAAGAATATGCGCCAATAATTTGGCGACTGCCAACCTTCATAGGGACAGGGAGAAGTACATCGATGCGCATCTTAACCCCCATCTGCAGCGCCGTGTTATTGGCGATCGGGGCCATGCAGGCCCATGCCATGACGCTACAGGAGGCCATTCAGAGCACCGTGGATACGCACCCGGAGCTGCAGTCGAACATTAATAGCCGCCTCGCCGCCGATGAAGACGTTAAGGTTGCACGTGGTGCCTACCTGCCTAGCGTTGATTTTGTAGGTGGGTATGGCCGTGAAAATTCGGACACGCCTACCACACGTGCCCAGGGCGGCCACCACAAGGAACTGCTGACTTACACCACATCCGAACTGCGCCTGCGCCAGATGCTGTTCGACGGCTCCAGCGCCACGCGGGAAATTTCCCGTACCTTGGCGGTGTCCACATCCCGTGCCTTCTATGTTCAAGGCGTGGCACAGGACCTGGCCCTGCGTGCCGTAGAAGTGTATCTGGAAGTGCTCAAGCGCCGGGAGCTGGTAGACCTGGCCAAGAACAACCTGCAAGCTCACTTGCGTGTGAACGACCAGATTGGCCTGCGTACCGAGCGCGGCATTGGCAGCACGGCGGACGCCGACCAATCCCGTGCACGTCGGGCATTGGCTGAGAACAACTACCAAACCGCCATGGTGGACCTAGCCGACGCCGAGGCCAACTTCTTCAGCGCAACCGGTCGCAACCCGGACGAACTGGACGCGCCTGCGACCATTCGTGGTGAGTTGCCACCAGAAATCACCGACGCCCGCCAGTCGATGATCGACAATAACCCCTACCTGAAGTCGGCCCAGGCTGACGTACAGGCCGCGGAGCAACAATACGAAGGGGCGAAGTCACAGTTCTACCCCCGTGTAGATGCTGAAGTGGCTGTAGGCGCCAACGACAACATTTCAGGCGAAGAAGGCCATGCCAATGACTGGCGCGCGGGCGTTGCGGTCAGCTACAACCTGTTCCGTGGTGGCAGTGACAAGGCCCGCCTGCAGGCAGACGCACACCGTATCAACCAGGCCATGGACATTCGCAACAATGCCCTGCGCAGCCTGAACGAAAACATGTCGCTGGCCTGGAACGCCATGCTCAACGCTCGCCAGCAAGCCCCGAGCGCGCGTGAGTATGCCGAAACCACCACCCGTGTACGGTCGGCCTACCAGAACCAGTTTGGCCTGGGCCAGCGTACGCTGCTGGACTTACTGGACAGCGAGAACGAACTGTACAACGCCAACCGCCGCTACACCGAAGTGCGCTACACCGAGGAGTACTCGATGTACCGCGTACTGGCGAACATGGGCATGCTGTTGCCGAAGGCCAAGATCGTGCTTCCAGCCGAGGCCATTGCGGGCTCAGATGTGAAAAGCGAAGCCCGCCTGCCGGACATGCGCTAAGCGCGTATCCCACGCCTAGCCTTAGCAGGCGCTGGCCAGTGAACCTGTGGTAACAGGGTTCGCTGGCTGCGCCAGCTCCCACAAAGCCATGTCAAATTGGCACTGTGGGGATGGCCGCAGCTAAAGGCGGAGGCCGAGGACCTGAGGTAGCAAGGTTCGCTGGCTGCGCCAGCTCCCACAAAGCCATGTCAAGTTGGCACTGTGGGACCGGTCGCAGCCAACGGCGGAGGCCGGGAACCTGCACGCTATGCTACTGGTAGGCTCCTTCTGTAGAGCCCTCCCCTCTACACCAGCGTTTCATCCACCACCAGTACCACCTTGCCTGTTATCTGGTTTGTGGCCAGTTCAGCGAAGGCTTCTTCCGCCTCGGCGATGGGGAAGGTTGCCGCAATTTGCGGGTTGAGGCGCTTTTCGGTAAACAGCGGCAATACTTCCTGCCCCAGCTCTCTGAGCAGTTCAGCCTTGAAGGCATCATCGCGGCTACGCAACGTGGAGCCGATCAGCTGTACACGCTTGCCCAGCACCAACCCCATGTCCAGCTTGGCGTCACGCCCACCCATAGTGCCGATCAGCACCCACCTGGCGTCCTGAGCCGCTACTTGCAGGTTGAGTTCAGCATAGTTGCCGCCGACCGGGTCCAGGATCACGTCGAACGGCCCCAGGTCCTTCAGCGCGGCCAAGCCATCGCCTCGCAGCACCCCGCCCTGTGCGCCCAACGTTTCGCAGTAGGCCAGGCGGTCTGCCGAACCCACTGTGACCCACGTAGGGTTGCCGAACGCCTTGCACAGTTGGATGGCAGCCGAGCCAATGCCACTGGCGCCTGCATGCAGCAGCACCTTCTGGCCTGGCTGCAACGCCGCCAACTGGAACAGGTTCAGCCACACCGTGGCATATACCTCAAGAATACCGGCCGCTTCGATAAGCGTGAGGCCCTCAGGCACAGGCAGCACATGACGCGCATCGACCACGACCTCTTCTGCCATGCCACCCCCGGCCAGCAGGGTGCACACGCGATCCCCTACAGCGAGGGATACCACCCCTGCGCCTACTTCACTGATAATGCCTGCGCACTCAAGCCCCAGGATTTCGCTGGCGCCCGGCGGTGGCGGGTAATGCCCCGCCCGTTGCAGCAGGTCGGCCCGATTGAGCCCTGCTGCTGCTACCCGTATACGCACTTGCCCTGCATCGCAGGCCGGTGCCGGGTAGTCGGCCCACTCTACATGTCCTTCAACGCCTTGCAATGCTTTCACGCTACCTCCATAGTTGGCTCGAACTCAGCCCCGCGTGATGACGTGGGGTTTTTTGCATAATGTGACTCAAGTACCCTGCCCTTGCATGAACAGGATTTAATGTAGCGGCGCCGGAACCGGTCCATTCAAAGACGGCCTAATATGCGTGATCAACTGTCCCCTCGTCGAATGAGCATGAAGCAACTATTCCCCGTAACCGCCCTGGCGTTAGGCTTGAGCCTGAGCCTGCTGTCAGCCCCAGGCTTTGCGGCCAATAGCTGGAACTCGCTTCAGCCCGACCGTGACGAGGTGATCGCCAGCCTCAACGTCGTCGAATTGCTTAAACGCCATCACTACAGCAAGCCGCCGTTGAACGACGCCCGTTCGGCTATCATCTACGACAGCTATATCAAACTCCTCGATCCCTCGCGCAGTTATTTTCTCGCCAGTGACATCGCCGAGTTTGATAAGTGGAAAACCCAGTTCGACGACTTCCTTAAAAGTGGAAATCTCGACCCCGGCTTTACCATCTACAAACGCTACCTGGATCGCGTGAAGGCGCGCCTGGACTACGCCCTGGACCTGTTAGGCGATGGCGTGGACAAGCTGGACTTCACCACCAACGAAACGCTGGAAGTGGACCGCAAGGATGCCCCCTGGCTGGCCAGCACGGCCGACCTGGACAACCTGTGGCACAAGCGCGTGATGGATGAAGTGCTGCGCATGAAGCTGGCTGGCAAGGACGCCAAGCAGATCCAGGAAACCCTGACCAAGCGTTACAAGAACCAACTCGCACGGCTGGACCAGACCCGTGCCGAAGATATTTTCCAGGCGTACATCAACACCTTCGCCCAGTCCTACGACCCGCATACCAACTACCTGTCGCCGGATAACGCCGAGAACTTTGACATCAACATGAGCCTGTCCCTGGAAGGGATCGGCGCAGTGCTTCAAAGCGACAATGACCAGGTGAAAATCGTACGCCTGGTGCCGGCAGGCCCTGCAGACAAGACAAAGCAGGTCGCTCCGTCGGACAAGATCATTGGTGTGGCCCAGGGCGACAAGGAAATGGTCGACGTGGTCGGCTGGCGACTGGACGAAGTGGTTAAGCTGATTCGTGGTGCCAAAGGGTCTGTGGTACGCCTTGAAATCATTCCTCACACCAATGCGCCAAACGACCAGACCAGCAAAATCGTTGCCATTACCCGCGAAGCGGTGAAGCTCGAAGAGCAGGCAGCGAAGAAGTCAGTGCTCCACCTGAACCAGAACGGTCACGACTACAAGCTGGGTGTAATCGAAATTCCCGCCTTCTATCTTGATTTCAAGGCCTTCCGCGCCGGTGACCCGGACTACAAGTCCACTACCCGTGACGTGAAAAAGCTGCTGAGCGAACTCCAGAAAGAAAAAGTGGACGGTGTAGTGATCGACCTGCGCAACAACGGAGGCGGGTCGCTGCAGGAAGCTACAGAGCTCACCAGCCTGTTCATCGAAAAGGGCCCTACCGTGCTGGTGCGTAACAGCGACGGTAAGGTGGACGTACTTGAGGATGAGAACCCAGGTGCCTTCTACAAAGGGCCACTGGCCCTGCTGGTCAATCGCTTGTCTGCTTCAGCCTCGGAGATTTTCGCAGGGGCCATGCAGGACTACCACCGCGCCTTGATCATTGGCGGCCAGACCTTTGGCAAAGGGACTGTTCAGACCATTCAGCCGCTTAACCACGGTGAATTGAAACTGACCTTGGCCAAATTCTACCGTGTTTCCGGCCAGAGCACTCAACACCAGGGTGTACTACCGGACATCGCCTACCCTTCCATCATCGATACCAAGGAAATCGGCGAAAGCGCCCTCCCTGAGGCCATGCCGTGGGACACGATCAAGCCTGCCATCAAGCCGGAAACGGACCCGTTCAAACCCTTCCTCGCTCAACTCAAGCTGCTGCATGACAAGCGTGCCGAGGGTGATGCCGAGTTTGCCTACATTCGTGACCGCCTGGCATTGAGCCAGAAGCTGGCGGAAGAGAAAACCGTGAGCCTGAACGAAGCCACCCGGCGCGCCGAGCACACGGACATCGAAGCCAAGCAGTTGGCCTTGGAAAATGCCCGCCGCAAAGCCAAGGGCGAAGAGCCGCTCAAGGAGCTCAAGAAGGAAGACGAAGACCCTCTGGCCGGTGCACCGGATGATACAAAGCCCGAGGACGACGCCTACCTGAGCGAAACAGGGCGTATCTTGATCGACTACCTGCGCTTGAACACCCAGGCTGCGAAACACTAAGGCTCTGCCCTTTCTCTACGCTATGCGTTGTGAAGCACCAAAAGACCGACCCTGAAAAGGCCGGTCTTTTGCTGTCGGCTACACGAAGCACAAGTGTGCAGCGTAGCTTCGCTAAGGCAGACCTTTCACCAGACTTTTAGAAAAGCAGGTTCTTAATCAAGGGCCGCCTGGGTGGTGGTAGCTCGGTAATCGTACTCGAACACCCGAGCCACCTCCGACGCGTGCCAGGAAGCGGCGGCCGTGCCATCGGCCGGGCCGCAAAAGCGCCCCAGGCGTTCCACACATTCAAAAAAACCAGGGCGAGGCAGGCGGCTGGCACCTTGGCTGATGACCAAGGAGCTGCGCAAGGGTTGGTCAGCACGCGCGTCCAGCATCGCCAGGTGCTCCAAGGCGGCAGTCAGCGTCTGCATGGCGGGGGTATTCAATTGGAGCCTTTCGACCAGGGCGCGGTAAGTCAGCAAGTGACGCTGCCTGCGTGCCATGTCCAGTTCCTCTAGTAGGTCCTCCCAGTGTTGTCGGCTGATTTTCATGTTCACTCACCGCCCTCCTGTGCTGATAGTCATTGCCACGCTACTGAGTAGCTTAGCAGCGCAGCTGACAGCATACCCTGAGGCCAGCGACCCATGACGTATGCACCCTGTCATTGGCGGCGCAGGTACTCCCCTTCCAGCGGTACGCTTTGCTCAGGCACCCTTTCTACAACGCTCAGCACTTCCGGAGACTGCTCTGAGCGCCAGGCGCGAAAGGCGTTGAGCTCTGTCTGGAGTACTTTCATGACCCAACCCAGTACGGCAATATCGTCCAGCATCCCTACACCTAGCAACCAGTCTGGAATAAGGTCGACGGGGCTGACAAAGTACAGCAGGCCTGCCACTACCGAAAGAATGGCCTTGCCGCTGATAGCACGGTATTCACCCCGCCAGTAAGCCAGGCACAGCGCCTGCAACAGGGCGATGTCTTCCTTTACCTGGCCCAGCCGCTTTCCCCTGACCTTGCGTGCCACAGCAAGGGCCAAAGCCGGTAGCCGGCCTCGTGCAATCAGGCGCTCGGCCAGTGGAAGAAATTGAGTAAAGCCCAAGGGTGCCTTCATGTAGCCTCCGTGTAGAGCATGGGAAGGATATCCACAATATTTGTGGATAACCATGTGAACAGCCGAGCAAAACCGAGCTGTGGGCCCCAGTACAAAAGGGCTGAAGTCGAATCGGCGTTTTTTCGTTCACTTGCAAGGTTGAAACACGTACCTATCAAGGCTCACGCCCTAATGCAAGCGCTCTGTATAGGACTTGGCGCCTGCTCCAGGGTTCGTTTCTGTAGCAGCGCCGCACAAACGACAACGCCCCGACGAGGCGGGGCGCTGGCTGGGTGAAACCCGGTATTACTTCTTGGCAGGTGCCTTGGCGGGCGCCTCTTCAGCCGGTGCGGCTGGCTCGGCGTCATCCGCGTCTGCCGGAGCGGCCTTGGAAGGATCCTTGATGCCCAGCAGTTCCAAGTCGAACACCAGCACCGAGTTGGCTGGAATGGTTGGGCTTGGGCTTTGAGCACCGTAAGCCAGGTCGCTAGGAATGAACAACTTCACTTTTTCGCCCACATGCATCAACTGCAGGCCTTCCACCCAACCGGGGATCACGCCGCTGACAGGCAGGTCGATGGGGCTACCACGGTCCACGGAACTGTCGAAGGTTTTGCCGTCGATCAGCTTGCCCGTGTAATGCACAGTGACCACATCGCTAGGCTTGGGCTGCGGGCCGTCGCCCTTCTGGACAACCTGGTACTGCAAGCCGGACGCTGTAGTGACCACGCCGTCCTTTTTGCCGTTTTCTTCAAGGAATTTCTTGCCCGCTGCCAGCGAGTCTTCGCTCATCTTGGTCATGCGCTCTTCTGCGCGCTTTTGCAGCGCTGCGAAGGCCTCGACCAGTTCGTCATCCTTGAGCTTCTGCTCTTTCTTGCCAACGGCGTCTTCGATACCCAGGGCCACGGCCTTGGAATCCAGGTCGTCCATACCTTCCTGAGCCAGGCTCTTGCCCATGTTCAGGCCGATCCCGTAGGAGGCTTTCTGGGCGGGGGTTTTCAGCTCGACGCTGCTGGTCTGCTTGTCGCAACCGGCGAGAACCAAACCTACCAGGGCGATCGCAGCCGCCAACCGATGCTGTTTCATGCTGTTTCCTTGTGAAGGGCGCCACGTGAGGGGCGGTCAAGTCAAGCCGCGAGCTTAGCAGGCGGCCCCGACCAATGGCTATGCCATAGGAGAGGGAAAGATCGGATAAGTTCACGTTACCAAAGGCATTTTACGGTTGCAGGTGAAAGTTCGTTTACGTAGCGGCAACTGCTCAGGCCGACCGATACTGGGAGGCCACTTCGCGCACCACCGCACACAGCCATTGGCTTGGGAGCGACGAGGGCAGCGCGGCGTTGGTGCAGATACCCACGGAGCCGCCCGGTTCATCCACGCCCAGCGCAAGCTCGCAGAGGGCGCCTTGTTCAATATCCAGATGAACGGCATCACGGGGCGCCACCCACACCGCATCGTTGCTTTGAACGTAGCGCCGGCTCAATGCAGGCGACAGGGTTTCCAACCGCTGCACCGAAGGCGGAATGCCGCATTGCACGAACAGGCTGTCGGCATGTTTGCGAATAGTGGTACCCGCCAGCGGCAGTACCCAGGGGTACAGTGCAAGGCGCGCCTTGTCCACGGTGCCCAAGGCAAGCAACGGATGGCCAGGGCGAACGGCAAGGGTCATGGCCTCGCTGTACAGGTGCTCGAAGGCCAACCCGTGGATTTGCGGATTATCCGCCATGCGCCCGATCACCACATCCAGCTCACCCACGTGCAGCTGGCCCAACAGGTAAGCCCCTGGGCCGGTAGCCACGCTTACTACCAAGGCGTGATGGCGCTCGTGTAGCAGGCTGACCACCTGCGCCATGAACTGGCTTTCCACCGTCGACAAGGCGCCCACCCGTACCTGAGGTGGCTCGTGGTCGTTATCCCGAAGGCTGACTACCCCTTCGCGCAGCGCCTGCACACAAGGCCCAGCGTGCCGCATGAACCGCACCCCGGCAGCAGTGAGTGCGACCCCTGCCTTGTTGCGTTCGAACAGGCGGGCTTGGAGCAGCTCCTCAAGCTCCTTCAAGGTCTTGGAAATAGCCGGCTGGCTCACCGCCATGGTTTCGGCCGCCTTGGCGAACGAGCCTTGGCAAGCTATTTCCAGGAAGCACAGCAGGTGGCGAAACTTGATGCGGGTGTCGAGGTTCATGGTCTGTAGTGTAACGGGCACTCATGTATCCGGGCCATACAGCCATGGAGAGCTTGTTCACGGTTACGTATTTTGCGGGATCTGCAACCGGGGTAGTGGATGTGCATCGTTGCCTATTCTCCTAACTCTCAAAGGGGTAGGTTGGTAAGGGTTTTCACCTACCATTACCCCGCCCGACCGAGGCATTGGTCGGGGAGATTCGCGCAAGGCTAGGGCGCCGTCCAGATGTAACTGAACCACCGGCACCTGGACTTCTCGCATGCTACTGATTGCTTGAACTTGAGTAAGTATCGGCTGTGGTGCCGCCCGCTGACTGGAAGAAACGCTTGGATTGAAAGGCACAATTGATACTTTCACGCTCGGCCTTGACTTCACCACTCCGCCTTTGAGTACTCGGTTAAATGCTGCTTCTACTAAGTCGAAGGCGCGGGTTGGCGCCCGGCCATTTGAGTCACTAAAGTTGATCGGTTCGGCGAGACAGTAAGCGTAGGCATTGATGCCACCGCCTCCAAAGGGAGAAAGGCTATCTGGCGAACCGAAGCGTCGCAGTGCTGGAACATAAGGCCTGCATCCATTGCCAAACTGATACAGCGCGCCAGTATGCTCATACAGAGTGCCAATGAAACCTGCGCTGACGCCTTGGGGTTGCCCAACCCCATAAGCGTCCCAGGCGAAGCGGCGAACGCAGAGGCCATGCATCTCTATTGGAGTAGCCAACCTATCAGAACCTATAAGCATGGCGGTGCACTCCTTGGATAGATAGCGCGAGTTTAGCTTGGCCTTCACACCCCGATAACTGCCAATCTACCAGGGCATGGCCAGAGCTTGCTCTATGGAAAGTCAGACACCTGGGCTCAAGTCCTCTTCTGTGCCCAATCCGTCACCAGGCGGTACCCGACCGCCAGCAAGGTGGGGCCTAGGAACAGGCCGATGAACCCGAAAGCCAGCAAGCCGCCAAACACGCCTAGCAGCACGATCACAAGGGGCAGGTCGCCGCCTCGGCTGATCAGGTAGGGTTTGAGAACGTTGTCCACACCGCTGATCACGAAGGTGCCCCACAAGCCGAGGAACAAGGCCATCCCATAATGCTCCTGCCATACCAGCCACCCTACCGCCGGCACCCAGGCCAAGGGTGGCCCCATGGGGATCAGGCTAAGCAGGAACGTACAGATGCCCAGCACCAACGCACCTGGAATGCCGGCGATCATGAAACCGATCAGCGCCAGCGCCGCCTGGGCCGCCGCTGTGCCGATCACGCCATTGACCACGCGCTGAACAGTGTCGGCCACCAGGTCCAGATAGTAGTGGCCGCGCTCGCCCATCAGGCGCTCCAGCAAGCGGAGCACGAAGGCCGAAAGGCGAGGCCCGTCCCGATAGAAGAAAAAGGTGAACACCAGCGCCAGTGAGACCTCAATCAAGCCGCTGCCCAACCGGGCGCTGCGCGCCAGCAGCCAGTTGCCCATCTGGCCCAGGTAGGGCCTCAGCCCTTGGAAAAACGCAGCGCCCTGGGCATCCATGGTGGCCCACAGGCGTGACAGCCGATCCCCGAACAGCGGCACGTTTGCCAGCCAGGCCGGGGGCGGAGGCAGGCCCTCCAGTTGAACGTCCCGGACAAAGGCCGTAGCGTCTCGCACATGGTCGGCCAGGTTGAAACCCAGCCATACCAGCGGCAGCAGCACCAGCAGTACCCACACACCTGTGAGGATGGCAGCCGCCAAGGTGGCACGGCCACCCAGCACGCGCGTCAACCAGCGCATCAGCGGCCAACTGGCATAGGCCAGAATAGCACCCCATAGCAACGCCGAAACAAACGGCAGCATCACCCACGTGCAGGCCACCAGCAGCAGTAGCAAGGCAAGTTGCATCAGCAACCGGTCCGTGCTGATCATCGAACCACCTCCATGTGCAAGCCCTCGCCGTCCGGGGTGCCCAAGCTCAATCGGTTTGCCCGCACGCCAGCGGCCACCAGCGCAGCCAGCCATTGGTTGGCATCAGGCCCGGCTAGCCGTACGCGCAAGGTGCTGTCCAGGTTAAGGGTGCGGCCCAGCAAAGTCACCCAGTCCGGAGTGGGCGGAATAGCCAGGTCCGGGAAGGCCAGCTCGCCAGCGTCACGCAGCTCTCGAAGCAGGGTGCCGGAGGTAGGCAGTATCGGCCCCAGCGGGGCCTGTGGCGTGAGCATCTCGGCATGCAGGGCCACTCGGCGATTGCCCCGCAGCACGCAATAGACAGCCACCAGGGTATCGGTATCGCCTTGCGCTTCGCGCACCAACAAGAAGGCCTGCTGGTCATCACTGCCGAGCAGGCGAGTATTGGCAAAGATGTCATTGGACCACAGGTTGCTTTCGCCGCAGTCGCGCCCCTCGCACCAGAACAGCACCTGCGTGGTGGGGCTGCGCAGGGCCTGACGCGCGACCTTGAATACGTCACGGGCATTGCGCTCCGGGGGCAGTTCCCAGGTGCTGGACACACGTTCGCCGTGCACCTGCAGCCGGGCATCCAGCCGCAATGCACCGCCAATACGGCGCAGTGGCCCTAGCGGGTACAGGCGCTCGCTGGCCTGGGCCGGCTGGTGGTCCAGCAGTAAGGCGCCTTCAGGTTCCAATGCGGCTAATGGCGCAAGGTCCAGCTCAGCGGCCGTGGCGTGACTGGTCAGACCGATTGCGCTAGACAGGAACATAAGGCAAAACCGTTGGCGGACGCATCGCCAAGCGAGTGTGAAGCATGGATACGGCATTGGGGACTCCCTGGTAACCGGCCAAGCGTCGGCAGTCCCCGCCCCTAAGTCAAGGCAGGGAAAAGAAACTATTGATACAGGCTGCTACAAGCGCAGCGCCTTGCTCATCGTCCAAGTGCAAATGATGGCGCCCCGGCAAGCGCACCTGCGTGAACGGCAAGCCTTCGAACAGGTGGCTACGTTCCACAAGCAGGCCTTGCTCAGCCAGTATCAGAAGCGTGGGGCATTGCACGTGCCGAACCGCCTCCAGTGCCTGGGCCGGCTCAAGCCGCACGGGAGTGGTCAACGTCAGCCGGTTGTCGCTGCGCCAGGTGAAGCCGCCTTCCACCGGCATCAGGCCGCGCTCGGCCAGGAGGCTAGCCGCGCTTTGCGTGACTGAAAGGCGGCTGGTGGCGCGAGCATGCACCGCCTGCGCACGATCAACGTACAATGGCTTGCGACGTGTGCCCTGTACCAGCTGCTCACGCAAGGCTTTGCCCAGTCGCTCGGCGGGGTTGTGCGGAGGCGTGTCTGGCGACACCACCCCTTCGATCAAGGCCAATTGTTCCAGGCGCTCAGGCAAGGCCGCTGCCAGTTGCGCTGCCACAATGGCGCCCATGGAGTGACCTATCAAGGAAAAGCGTGCCCACCCCAGTTGCTCGGCCACCTGCAGCACGTCACGGGCGTATTCCCAATGAGGGTAGCTACTGCCACCCGGACGGTGCTCAGACAGTCCATGGCCGGCAAAATCCAGTGCCAGAATGCGCAAGCTTTGCAAGTAAGGAGCCAGCCGGGCGAAGGAGTTGGCGTTGTCCAGCCAACCATGCAGGGCAATGACCGGCCTGCCGTCCACAGGGCCATAAAACCAGCCGGCCAGTTCGATAGTCTCCAGGCACAAGCGCACCTG
>Ga0268349_1000059_pt1 | contig 23112 bp, 25 predicted proteins | sample G5R2_MAIN_18SEP2_FD_190164 | JGI IMG/M metagenome (GOLD analysis project Ga0268349, IMG submission 190164) | Phyllosphere microbial comminities from switchgrass, GLBRC, Michigan, United States - G5R2_MAIN_18SEP2017_LD1 | ecosystem: Host-associated > Plants > Phyllosphere > Phylloplane/Leaf...
GAGGGCTGACATGGCGTTTCATTATCCGCTGGCGGCCGTGGTAGGGGCTGAGCGGCTCAAGCTGGCCCTGTACCTGGCGGCCATCGACCCCAAGATCGGTGGTGTGTTGATCGAAGGGCCGCGTGGCATGGCCAAGAGCACCCTGGCCCGTGGGCTGGCCGACCTGCTGGACGGCGCGCCCTTCGTGACGCTGCCCCTGGGCGCCAGCGAAGACCGGGTGGCCGGCACGCTGGACCTGGATGCGGCGCTGGGCCAGGGCCAGGTGCGTTTTTCACCTGGGGTACTGGCCAAGGCAGATGGCGGTGTGCTGTATGTGGACGAAGTGAACCTGCTACCCGATGGCCTGGTGGACCTGCTGCTGGACGTGGCGGCCAGCGGTGTTAACCGCGTAGAGCGAGACGGCATTTCCCATGAACATGCTGCCCGATTCGTGCTTATCGGCACCATGAACCCCGAGGAGGGCGAGCTTCGGCCGCAAATGCTAGACCGTTTCGGCTTGAACGTAGCCTTGGATCACCGCCCGGAACCGACAGACCGTCAAGCCGTCATTCTGCGACGGCTGGCCTATGACAGTGACCCTGCAGCCTTCTGCGCGCAATGGCAGGCTGAGCAAAACGCCCTTGCGCAGCGCTGCCGGGCGGCCCGTGTACGGTTGAGCCAAGTGCCCCTGGACAGCGAGGCCCTGCAGACCATCAGCGAGGCCTGTCATCAAGCCGGCGTCGATGGGCTGCGGGCAGACCTTGTCTGGCTACGCGCCGCCCGCGCACATGCTGCCTGGCGCGGTGGCGACCACATCGCTGTAGAGGATATCGATGCCGTTGCAGAGTTTGCGTTGCGTCATCGCCGACAGGTGCCCGCACCGCCTTCAGCGACACCGCCACCGCAAGCAGGGCAGCCACCTGCACCTGAAAAGCCGCCTGAACAGGCGCAAGGGCAAAGCGGGGACTGGGGGCAACTACCTGCCCAGCCGGTGAGCACCGGCCCGCGCACTGGCTTGCCGGGGTGGCCAAAAAAGCCCTGAGCCCCCAATCAGGCCGAGTGGGGGCCAAGCGCACACAGGCCATGAGTGCTTCGGGCGGGCGAACGGGTGGTCAGCACCCGTCACAGCGCATTGCGTGGGTGCCTACCTTTGCCAAGGGCCGGCCCAGGGCCCGGGCGGACCTGCGCTGGCAAGGCGGCCGTGCGCCGGTGCCGCCGTTATGGCTGGTGTTGGTGGATACGTCCGCCTCTACCCGCCGCAACGGTGCATTGGCACGTGCCAAGGGGTTTTTGCAGGCCCTGTTTGACCAAGCCTACCGGCAACGCGCCCGGCTGGCGCTGCTCACCGCCAGCGGTGCGGGTGCTCGCTGGGAGCAACACGCTGTCAAAGCATCTGCCGCGCTTCATCCCTGGCTTGGCCAACTGGGCGCGGGCGGTGGCACGCCCTTGCACTTGGCGCTGGATGAGGCACGCAGCTGGCTGGCGCGCCAACAGGGTCACACCGTGCGCTGTGTGGTGGTCACCGATGGCAGGCTTAAACGCCTGGAGGGGATCGATAGCCTGGGGTGCGACACCTTGCTGGTAGACATCGAACTAGGCGCGGTGCGCGTGGGCAAAGGCCGGCAGTTGGCTCAGGCCCTGGGCGCTGACTACGTGCACATTGACACTTTATAGCGGGGTTCAGGCTCTGGGCCGTGTCAGGGCAGGGCTCCACAGCTGGTGCGTGCACCGGGGGCAGGCGAGCCGCTGGTGGCCGGCCAGTTGCTCTACGGCCCCGCAATGCTCACAGGCATACAGCCCGCTAGCGTTGGGCTGCTCAGTGGGTGCGCAGAACTCGCGCGGAAGAATCGACAAGCCTGGGCGCACTTCGTCGCGCTCGTAGAAGTACAGGCTTACATCACCATTGACCTCCAGGAAGGCCAGCCGAATCTGTCCCAGATGTTCTGCACCATGCAGTCGCAGTTCCATCAGAAACTCATCGTGGGTCACGTTTGCCTTGTCCAGGGTTTCCCGTTCGAAAGCACCGTCCTTGATGATCAGGATCGCCTTGCCTTCCAGCCACTCGCCAAACCGCCGGTTACGCTCGATCGCAAACGTCGTAAGGCGGTACAGCAGCGTCATGACCAGGAACACGGTAAGCACAGGCAGCACCGGTACATCATCGTAGAAAGTGACGTCCCCTGCAGCTGACCCCAGCGTAAGGATGACGACCAACTCGAACAGCGACAGCTGCCTCACACCACGCCGCCCGGCAATTTTGAGGAATACGAACACCACGGCATACGCCAGCAGCGTTCGCCCTGCCACTTCCCATAGGAACGTCAGTGTCTGTTTGTCTAGCAATACCCGTTGCCAGTCGATGGAGGTCATCGGGCGGCCTCGACACCGCCCATGGCTGCCCGGCTCAGCGTGCTGACCCTGGCATGGTCCAGGGCTGAAGGCTGTACCCGTGGCGGGACAGCCCTGCACGAACTTCCTCTAGCGCATTGGCCAACCGGCGAGGGTCGGAATAAGCACTGGCAGGCAACTGCGCGCGGCAAAGGTTGTGGCTGGTATGGTCGTCCACTACGGTCAGGCTAAGGGCGCCGTCACCGTCTTGTTGTGTCCAGGCCACGCAATGGAAAGGTTCGAAAGCATGGCCGGCGATCAGAAGGGCTTCGTTGACACGCAGCATTGCGTCCATGGGGTAGGGGCTCTCTTGTAGGGCATGCCAGGGTGGCAGGGCCGCCTGAGTCTCAGCGGCGGCAGTTGAAATACTGATGCCCGGATGCGACCCGCAAGTCACAACTGCGGTAACAATTTTTTCCAATAATCTGCAGGGTAGGTGAGCGGTGGGCTGGGCTTAAGTTCTGCCAGCCGCCGGCAGGGCCAATCGCGCAATAGCGACCCTTGCCTGGGCCAGGCGTGTTGGCCAGTCACCTTCGATCACTGCGTAAGGTTGATGGTGGCTGTCAAGCCAATCACGGCACTGGTTGAAAAAATGTAGGCGATCTTCCAACGCAGGTTGGCAGCGCTGGCCATCGGCTACCCAGTCGATGCCTGTGGGCGAGAGCAACAGGTGCAGGTCGTAGTGGCGTGCAAGTAGTGCCGGCTCCAACCAATGAGGGCTCTCACCAAAGAGCACCTGGCTCCATAGCTGGTTGCTCAATAAATGCGTGTCTAGCCAAAGCCAAGGAGGCGCCGTAGCCCTGGCGGCATCTTCACGGGCCAGCTGGCGGGCCCCAATCACCGTTACATCCGCCAAGGTGGTGTCGCGTGGGTTGGCATCGACAAATTCACGCACGTACTCGTGGCAGAGCACACCGCCGTAGGTGAGTTGGAGATAAGCGGCAAGCGTGCTTTTACCTACCGATTCCGGCCCAGTCAGTACCACTGTTTTCATTTATTCCCTGTCAGGTTCAAGCGGCGTTTCACAGGATGACGTTAAAGGTGTAAGGCGTTTATCGGAAAAATGCCCTATGGCCAGGTTTGCACGCAGGCCCAAGGCACCAGCGCTGGCATTGCCGTCAAGGTTCAGTCAGAATCGCCGCGCGCAGGGGATGTTGCAAGGAAATTATTGAAAAAACTCAGGAACTTGCTTCGTTTGACCATGGGTTATCAGGCTGAGCATGCAGCCTTCTGGAACGACATTTTTCGGAGGAATGTGAATGGATATGTGGACGGCCGCTTCGGCCATGGTGTTGGGTATTGTCGAAGGGTTGACCGAGTTTCTGCCTATTTCCAGTACTGGGCATCAGATCATCGTAGCGGACCTGCTGGAATTCAGTGGCGAGCGGGCCATGGCGTTCAATATCATCATTCAGCTGGGCGCGATTCTGGCCGTTGTCTGGGCGTTTCACGAGAAAATACGTGCTGTAGTCACCGGGCTACCCACCCAACCGAAGGCGCGGCGATTTACCTGCAATCTGCTCATTGCCTTCCTGCCCGCAGTAGTACTGGGCGTACTGTTTTCGGATTTCATACACCATTACCTCTTCAACCCAATTACCGTGGCCGTGGCCTTGATTGCAGGGGGGCTGGTGATGTTGTGGGCCGAGCACCGTGACCACCCCGTGCGCATCCATCATGTGGATGACATGTCATGGGCTGATGCACTAAAGATTGGCTGTGCACAGTGCCTGGCCATGATTCCGGGCACATCCCGTTCAGGGTCTACCATCATCGGGGGTCTGCTTTTCGGCCTGTCCCGTACAGCAGCGACGGAATTTTCGTTCTTTCTGGCAATGCCAACCATGGTAGGCGCGGCGGTGTACTCAGGTTATAAATACCGGCACCTGTTTCAGCCTGCTGATCTGCCTCTGTTCGCACTGGGGTTTGCAGTGTCGTTCCTGTTCGCCATGATCGCCGTGCAAGGGTTGCTCAAATTCATTGCCAGCCATAGCTACGCAGTATTTGCGTGGTACCGAATCGCCTTCGGCGTGATCATCCTCCTCACATGGCAATTCCACTGGGTTGACTGGGCCACCGCTCAGGGATAACGGCTGAACTTGGGTTCAACTTACGTAGTCGGTAATAACATAAGGTATCGCGTAGGTTTGGCCGTACCGCCGCTTGGCGCAAGATGTGCTTGTACACCCACACGATTGGCAAGATGGAAGGGGTAGCGTTCAGAACGCGCCCTGGAAGGAGCGAGGGCCTTAATATGGGGCGTTTGTGGGTCGTTTTGGGGCTGGTAATGCTATTCAGCCTGCCCTCGATGCACGTGCAAGCAGGACCACGGGCTCACTATGGCGTGGGCGTGCACCGCCTCACCTTCGTTGACCCGCTCGACGGCAACCCCATGCATGCCTACGCATTCTACCCAGCCGCCGCAGATGGGGTGCACAGCGCTCGGCTCGATGGTTTCCAGGTAAGTGCTTCTGAAGATGTTGCTGTAGCCATTGGTCGGTTCCCTTTGCTCATGTTGTCCCATGGCAATACGGGCACCCCTCTTGCCCTGCACGATGTCATTACCTCGATCGCCGCGAAAGGCTTTGTCGTGGTTGCCGTGTTGCACCCAGGTGACAATTACCTTGACCAAAGCCGCTTGGGTACCCTGAGCAATCTATACGGCCGCCCGTTGCAGGTGTCGGCTGCGATCTCCGCCGCATTAGACGAACCCATGCTCTCGCCGTTCGTAAATGCCAAGCAGGTAGGTGTTATTGGCTACTCCGCAGGTGGAGAGACGGCGCTGATTCTATCGGGCGCCCGGCCGGAGCTGTCACGCCTGAAGCTGTACTGCATCGAAAGGCCTTATGACAAGGACGCCTGCAAAGGCCACGGGGAACTGGTGGCAGATCGCAAAGACCTAAGCGCACAGGCAGATCCCAGGGTGCACGCGCTGTTGCTGATGGCGCCTTTGAGCCTGATGTTTGGCCGGCAGGCGCTGGCAACGGTCCATGTCCCCACCCTGATTTATGCAGGCGACAATGATCAATTGGTCGCCGTGGACAAAAATGCCGAAGCGCTCGCTCGCAAACTGCCCACCAAAGCGCGCTATCACCCCCTGGCTGGCGCTGGCCATTTCGTGTTCATGGCGCCTTGCACGGCCGAGCAAGAGCGAGAAATACCAGCCTTGTGCAAAGACGCGCAAGGAGTAGACAGGGTGGGCATCCACCGAAGCTTGATCGATGAAGCGGGACGATTTTTCACTCAGGCGCTTGGCCAGCCAAGCCGTGCAGGCTTGCAGACGGCTGACCAGCAGGATTAGCGGCGTTCGCTGGCTTTCGACAGCCAACCTATCAGTGCCAAGCCCATGATCGCTAACCCTGCTGCGCACAGAAAGATCGAGGCGTACCCTGTGCTTGCAGCCAGTGCCCCCATCACCGGGCCTGCAATCGCCAGTGCAATGTCGAAGAACACCGCAAAGGCGCCGAGGCCGGCACCGCGACTGCCCGGGGGCACCTGAGCAATGGCCAGTACCCCCAGAGCCGGGTAGACCAGCGACAGACCGAAGCCTGCGAGGCTGGCGCCGATCAAGGCGAATACGGGCGAGGGTGCCAGCCATAGGAATACGAAGCCTATCAGCTCCACCCCCAGGCACGCCGAAGCCACTATAAAACCACCGTAATGGTTGATGGCGTTGATGAACAGCAGCCGCGCTAGCACGAAGCATGCCCCGAAAGCGGTGAGGCAAAACGCTGCGCCTTGCCACCCTTGCTCCAGGTAGTAAAGCGTAATGAAGGTGGTGAGGGTGCCATAGCCAATGGAGGCCAAGCACAGCCCTAGGCCATAAGGCGCCACGCGTCCGAAGGCCGACCAGAATGGCAAGCGCTCACCCCTGGTAACCGGCACCGAAGCTCGTTTTCGCAGCATGAAAAGGGCTAGCGCCGACAGCATGAACAGCGCGATGCCTAAAGTATGAAAGCCCAGGTCACTGGTCATGACCACACCCAGCGGTGCACCTATGGCGATGGCGCCGTAGGAAGCAATGCCGTTCCATGAAATCACTTTGGCAGTGTGTTCAGGCCCCACCTGGCTGATGCCCCAGCTGCTGGTACCCACCCCAATCAACCCCTGACCTGTACCCAGCAACAGCCTTGCCACCACTAGTACACCAAGGCTGACGTCGGCCCAACCGTGAAACAGTGTGGCAATCAACGTCAGTGCACCGCTACCAGCCATCGCATACAAGCCATAGGTGATGGTGCGTTTGGTGCCCAGGCTGTCCGCCAGCCGGCCAGCCAGCGGGCGAACCAGCAACGTTGCCAAGTACTGGGCGCCTATAACTACCCCTGCAATTACCGCACTGAACCCCAGCACGTCATGCACGTAGCCAGGCAACACTGCGATGGGCAAGCCAATGCAGAAGAAGGCAACGAAAGTGTAGAAAACGATGGATAGGATCTGCGCGGTAATACCGGCGGATGAAGGAGGAAGGGTGCCTGAGGGGGACGTCATGGTGCGCTCGCAAGCTGAAGGGGCGCACCTATGATCGCCAGCGAGCAAGAAAATTGAAAGTTGCCTGACCCTTTTCTCGCCCAAGCGCTAAGTCGTTACACTACGCCTTGGCTGCGCAGGTACTCGTCGTAAGTGCCGCTGAAGTCCACAGTGCCGGTGGGCGTGATTTCGATGATGCGCGTAGCCAGAGACGACACGAACTCCCGGTCATGGCTGACGAACAGCAGTGTGCCGGGGTAGTTCTCCAGGGCCAGGTTCAGCGCCTCGATGGATTCCATGTCCAAGTGGTTGGTAGGCTCGTCCATCACCAGCACGTTGGGCTTTTGCAGAATCAGCTTGCCAAACAGCATACGGCCTTGCTCACCACCGGAAATCACTTTCACGGACTTGGTGATCTCGTCACTGGAAAACAGCATCCGGCCCAACGTGCCGCGCACAAGCTGCTCGCCGCCTTGAGTCCATTGGCCCATCCAGTCGAACAGAGTGTCGTCACGTTCGAAGTCCGAGGCATGGTCTTGAGCGTAGTAGCCCAGTTCTGCCGCATCCGTCCATTTGATGCTGCCCTTGTCCGGCTGCAACTCACCCATCAACAGGCGCAGCAACGTGGTTTTGCCAGCACCGTTGGGGCCAATGATGGCCACGCGCTCACCGGCTTCGATCTGGAAGCCAAGGCGTTCGAACAGGGGCTTGCCATCGAAGCCTTTGGCCAGGTTGTCGAGGGTGACGGCCTGGCGGTGCAGCTTTTTATTCTGTTCGAAGCGGATGAATGGGCTTACTCGGCTGGAGGGCTTGACCTCGGCCAACTGGATCTTGTCGATCTGCTTGGCGCGTGATGTGGCTTGCTTGGCCTTGGAGGCGTTGGCCGAGAAGCGGCTGACAAAGGTCTGCAGCTCAGCAATCTGGGCTTTTTTCTTGGCGTTGTCCGACAGCAACTGTTCACGCGACTGGGTGGCCGCTGTCATGTACTCGTCGTAGTTGCCGGGGAACAGCCGCAGCTCGCCGTAGTCCAGGTCCGCCATATGGGTGCAGACGCTGTTGAGGAAGTGGCGGTCGTGGGAAATGATGATCATGGTGCTGTTACGCGCCGTGAGAATCGTTTCCAGCCAGCGAATGGTATTGATGTCCAGGTGGTTGGTGGGTTCGTCCAGCAACAGTACGTCTGGGTCCGAGAACAGCGCCTGGGCCAGGAGCACGCGCAGCTTCCAACCCGGGGACACTTCGCTCATGGGGCCAAAGTGCTGCTCCAGAGGAATGCCAAGGCCCAGCAGCAGCTCGCCCGCACGCGATTCAGCGGTGTAGCCGTCCATTTCCGCGAATTCGGTTTCCAGTTCGGCCACTGCCATACCGTCGTCTTCGGTCATTTCTGGAAGTGAGTAGATGCGATCACGCTCTGCCTTGACCTTCCACAACTGTTCGTGACCCATGATGACGGTATCGATCACCGAAAAGGTTTCATAGGCGAACTGATCCTGACGCAGTTTACCCAACCGTACGTTGGGCTCCAGCATGACCTGCCCGCCGCTGGGTTCCAGGTCCCCACCCAGGATTTTCATAAAGGTGGACTTGCCGCAACCATTGGCGCCGATCAGCCCATAGCGGTTGCCGTTGTTGAATTTGACCGAGACGTTCTCGAACAGCGGCTTTGGGCCGAACTGCATCGTGATGTTGGCGGTGGAGATCAAGTGCTTATCCTGCGTGGGTTTGAGCGGTGGTAATTACAGCTATCCAGCTTCTTGGGCCAATTTTGGGCCAATGTCGATTCGTGCCGGTAGCTTGTGAAGCTCGCGCCAATCCGACGCGGAGCTGATCCATTTGGCATAGGTGGAGAGCAACATCTCTACGCTGTGGCCTAGCTGGTTTGCGATGAAGGCGGTGTTTATGCTCGCCATCAAGCACAGGGTCGCGTAGGTGTGCCGGGTGTCGTACTGTCGCCTGGGGCGAATGCCCAAGGCCTTCAGTGCGTCCTTGATGTGCTTGATTGTAACACTCGGCGCCTTGATCCACAGCCCGCCCTTGACGGGAGGAAATACAAAAGGGCTGACCGCAGACGCTGATACCGAACCTAGCACTTTGAGTTTTGCAGCATGCCTGGCCTGCTCCAATGCATGCGGTGCCCGCTCGTTGAGCACCATCACGCGTTTGCCTTTCGTACCTTCAAGTAGGCGTTTTAGTGCAGTCGCTTGGAGCTTAAATAATCGAAAAGTGCCCTGAGATGGCGGCCTGTAATCACAACAACTAAGGCTTGGCTCTCACTGAATATCGAGAAGGGAGTCCGCAATACCCAGTGCCGTTGCGATTTTCACCCGCGTAGCCTTACGCGGTTTCGTAGCCTGCTCCTGCTGCGCGTACGCCGACTGGGTAATGCCGATTCGAGCAGCAACCTCGGCCTGCGACAGGCCCAAGTGCTTGCGCCAAGCGGCAATTGGGGTTAGATCTTCTTTCACCATGTACCCGACTACTGCATTGGGCACTAGGTCCTCAATCGGGTGATCCTTGACGTACTGGGCGTAGGGGATGACCACGAATGCAGGTGCGCCATCAGGACCGTTAATGATTTGCACGTTAGTAGGTATGCTCATCGCGTTTGCTCACCTCTTCGATGTTGACGATTTTTACCGAGCCTTCCCAATCGAATAGCACACGGTACCTGCCTACGCGCAGCCGGTACCCGAATTGATGTCGGGTGAGGGGTTTCACGTTTTGAACATTGGGCATATGGCTCAAGGCCTGGGCCGCATCGAAGATCCTGACCTGATCAGGCTTCGCGATCTTGGACAACTGCTTGGTTGCCTTTCGTGTCCAGTTGACCTGATTCATTCTTGCCTCAATGCTTTCAGCGGCATTATAAGTATTATTATAAGCCTTTTGAAGCGTTGATTTGGCCGGACGCAGCTGGGCCGATGCCGTACACACTCAGACCCAGGCATCGCCTGGTATGAACGCATTGGCGTTTTGTCAGGCGCAGGCACCCCAACATTGCCATAAGCCGTACCGAGACTGTGCAAGACGGTTGCGTTGGGGGTAACAAGAAGTGCTACTGCGTAGGTGTTTGAGGGAGGTGCTGACTGAGGCATCGCCAGCCTGAGTGAGGATGCAGTGGTAGAGGTAGGGCAGAGCGCGCACGAGTGCCAAATGACGGCTCAGGAGCCAGGCGTGCAATCTTAGCGCGCTGGTATAAGCCTACATGCAACAAAGGCCGGCATCGCCAGCCCAGCTTTATGCAACGCTCAGCGCTGTTTACGCCGTTGAATGCTGAGAATGCTCGAACGCAGAAGGTCCGTAAGTTCACCAATCTGCCAAGGCTTTTGCAAAAAGCGAATGTTGCCTTCGCTTTCGCCAGCAGACCCGGTGGTGAGAATGACAGGAATATCAGGCCACTTCTTGCAGACCAGCTTGGCAAACTCCCAGCCATCAAGTTCACCTGGCATGATGTAGTCAGTCACCACAATGGCAACGTCCTCGGGGTTGGCACGCATGTGTCGTATTGCTTCGTCGGCGCTTTCGAAGCTGACGACAGCCAGCTCAAGCTGCTCAACAACCTCTTCGGCAATCCACCTGAGCAGTTCATCGTCTTCGGCGATCAATACCTTCATGCGGGCTGGTTCTGCTGACAAGGGCCCCTCGGTCACTGCATTGAACTCCACGATGGCAATTTGTCCTTGGCTGGTCACTTGCAAGCCTATGACCGCCGAGCGCTGAAGGGTTCCGCACCAGGCTGGATTTTTCACACGGTGTGCATGTGATACGTGGCGGCAGAGACGGCGCTCACTTTGGCGTGTCAATACCTGGACTGATGTGAGGCCCTGTTACGACCAGCCGCCCTTGGGCCAGATCTTCGGCATGCTTGCCCAACCGGGTTTCTCCTTCCTTGAAAACACCGATCATGCGCAGCAGTGCCTGAGCATCGCTTTTATGGGTGCTCTGCTCAAGCCGTTGTGCGATGTTGGCAAGCTCTACAATGGACCATTTCAGATCGGAGGCGATACCGGAGAGGTCGCGCCTGAGCTGTTCGTTGGTACTGCCAATGTTCATGTGCTGCTACGCCTCCATTGCGTGAATAACGGGACCCTATGGCTGCCCCGAGCTTCAATGGCATCATCCTCAGGGCACCCGCCTGTGGCAAGCTTGCGCGACAACCGGATGCGCCCACTCTCAGGACGCCTTGCGAGACTTGCGAGGCGTTCTAGACTTGGCAGGCTTCGAAGCGGCTGGCTTTTCACGGGCAGCCTTTGTCGCAGGCTTGCCAGTTTTACCACTCAGGCTGCGTTTGAGCAATTCAGTAAGGTCAATCACGTCTGCGCCTTCCTTGTGGGCAGCCTCAACCGTCTCCACCACTTCAATCTTGCCCTCTTTAGCCTTGCGCTCTACCAGTGCCATGATCTTGGCCTCAAACTGGTCTGTGTAATCCTCGGGGGTCCATTCACCGCTCATGTCTGCAACAAGGCGCTTAGCCATGTCCAGTTCACCTTTCTTGAGCTCCACCTTAGTGGTTTCAGGGCCGAGTTCCAAAATGTCCAGGCCGCGAACCTCAGACGGCCATCGCAATTTTACCAATACGAGCGCGTCTTCCAAGGGCATGAGTGCAGTCAGGTATTGCCGTGTATGCAACACCACAAGTGCAAGCGCCACTTTATCGGTCTGCCGCAAGGTCTCGCGTAGCAAGGCATACACTTTCTCCCCATGCCGGTCAGGCGCCAGGTAGTAAGGGGTGTCTATGTTGGGTAAGGGAATCTGGTTCCTCTTCACGAACGAGATGATGTCGATGGTTTGGGTGGAAACTGGATGCGCGGCTTTGATTTCCTCTTCGCTCAGTACCGCATACTTGCCTTTTTCGTATTGAACACCTTTTACGATGTTCTCGCGCTCCATCTCCTCACCCGTCACCTTGTTGATCCGCTTGTACCCCACAGGATCCATGCTGCGTTTGTCCAGCCAATCGAAATCGATTCCTGTTGAGGCGGTTGCCGAGACAATTGCAACAGGGATGTGAACAAGGCCGAAGCTGACAGCGCCTTTCCAGATAGCACGCGGCATGGGCAAACCTGCTTATGAAGGTGTGAAGTGTTCAATCGACTCATGGATTTCGAATGAAGTTCAGCGCGCTCCAACGGGCAGATCGTGCAGGTTGCAAGCACGACCGCACTACATTCATGCGTTCTGCATGGCAGCTTTCACAGGTCTTCTGAGGAGTGTGCGCTAACTAATTGATTTTTAAGTTCAGACAAATGGTTCTTCTTTCGGCGCGAAAGCTGCTTGAAGTGGGGAAGCTTTCAAGCGCCGAATGATGATGAATCGGTCACTCGTAGGTGTGGGCTCGCTTTGAACCCCGCGAGCGAACGTTTGGGGCAATAACTCGTTAGGGAGAGCCACGATGCTGTCTACACTAGAATTACGTAACATTATTGAAAGCAGCTTTTTGCCCCAGCGGTGCCAATGCACTCAGAGCGCTGATCAAAAGCTCACCGTACGCGTCTTTGGCGCAAGCGCTGACCGTTCCGATTTTACGGTTACGGGCATCAATCTGCGTGAGCTGAACAGCAGCCGAGCTATTTCCAACCTGATCGCAGGCCTGCGCAAGGACCTGTCTTCCGGCCAGGTTTCACAACCCGCCCAGCAGCGCCGCTACGCTGCCGCCAGCGCCTGACACCCCCTCTGTTTTTCAAAAAGCCCGCACGGCAATTGCCTGCGGGTTTTTTAGTCCCTGTAAAACACCTGCACCAAGTGATAGCCGAAGCGGCTTTTAACCGGCCCGTGCACGACCCTCAGTGGTTTTTTGAAAATCACCTGATCGACGGCAGGTACCAGTTGGCCTGGGCGCACTTCGCCTAAGTCGCCGCCCCGCTTGCCGGACGGGCAGGTTGAATGCTTTCGTGCCAGTACATCAAAGGCTTCGCCCTTGGCCAAGCGCTGGCGCAAGGCCTCGGCTTCTTCTGCAGTACGAACGAGAATATGGCGAGCCTGGGCTTTCATAGGGCAAAGAACACGGTTGGGAGGGGCGAGCATGATACTCGCTTTGTGAAGGCCAAACCTGTGGCCGGCCCAAGATCACTCTCCAATCATTGAACGCAACTTGCTGGCCAGGGTTTCCAGCGTAAAGGGCTTGCCCAAGATGTCCATGCCTTCTTCCAAGTAGGCATCCCGGTCAGCCGCCTTATCGATATACCCGGTCATGAACAGCACCTTTAGGCCGGGCCGGCGGCGCCGGGCAATCTCCGCAAGCTGCCGGCCGTTGACGCCGGGGAGCCCTACATCGGTGACCAGCAGGTCAATTCGCAAGGCTGAGTCCAGCAGCGGGATGGCCACGTCGGCGTCGGCGGCTGGATGGCCTCGATAGCCCAACTCGTCCAGCACATTGAGAATCAGCATGCGCACAGCGGGATCGTCTTCAACCACAAGCACGCTTTCACCGTCCTGGGCCAAAGGGGCCTGAGCTTCGGCTTCGGGGGCGACCGGCAACGCCAGAGGCTCCAGATAACGAGGAAGGTACAGGCACACTTCAGTACCAACACCCGGCTCACTCTGCAAACTCACGTGCCCGCCACTTTGCTGCGCAAACCCATAGATCATTGACAGGCCCAAGCCGGTCCCTTGCCCTGTAGGTTTAGTGGTAAAGAAGGGGTCGAATGCCTTGGCGCGGGTAGAGGCTGACATCCCGCTGCCGGTATCTCTTACGCATAACGTTACATACTGGCCTGGGCGCATAGCCTCCATGGGGAAATTTTCCCGAGGCGCATCGAATCCTCTGTTTTCGGTGACAATAACCAGGCGCCCGCCGTCGGGCATGGCATCCCTGGCATTGATAACAAGGTTCAGCAACGCGCTTTCCAGCTGGTTGGGGTCGGTATGCACAGCCCACGCCTGGGCGTCGAGCGCCAGGCGCAGTTCGATATGTTCACCGGTGGTACGGGCCAGCAGGTCCTCAAGGGAGTGCACTAGCGCATTGAGGTCCACGTGTTGCCGGTCCAGTGACTGGCGGCGGGAAAACGCCAGTAAACGATGGGTAAGGGCTGCAGCACGCTGGGCCGAAGACAGGGCTGCATCGGCAAATCGGCCGATCTCGCTGCTTCGTCCCTTGGCAATGTAGCGGTTCATCAGGTCCAGGCTGCCCATGATGCCTGTGAGCATGTTATTGAAATCGTGCGCGATACCGCCGGTCAATTGCCCTACAGCTTCCATTTTCTGGGCATGGCGGAGCAATTCTTCTGCCCGCTCGCGCTCCTGCGCCTCGGCAAGCAGGCGACGGTTGGCGTCGGCCAGCGCTCGGGTACGCTCCGCCACGCGTTGTTCCAATGTTTCATTGAGCTCGCGCAGCGCCTGCTCTGCCAGTTTGCGCTCGGTGATGTCTATGGAGGCACCGATGAGTCGCTCAGGCCGGCCATGATCATCGCGGAAGCAACGGCCCCGAGCGAACACCCAGCGCCAGCGCCCGCCTGGCTGGAGCAGGCGGTATTCCTCAGCGAACTCGCCTGTACCGTGTACACACACTTTTATCTGTCGTGCTACGAACGTTCGGTCCTCAGGGTGTACCGCCGTCAGGTAATCGCCAATAGGGCGCTGGCCTGCCGGGGAAGGGTCCACGTTATGCATGTTGGCAAAGTGGGCATCAGCAATGAAGCGGTCTTCGCGTATGTACCAGTCCCAGGTGCCGACGGCGTGGGTGGCATCCAGGGCCAGTCGCAAACGCTCCTCGGAAGCGCGCGTGGCGCGCTGCTGGTCGGCAAGGCGAGCTTCCATCACTTTGTCGGCCATGGGCAGCTTTGGTGTCACCAGCAGGCTGCAGAGCGCGCCCACTATGCTACCGGCGTCGTCCCGCAGAGGCGAAAGGTGCGCGGTGGCCTGGGTATTCACGCGCAATACAAGGCCTGAAGAGGTGCCAAGGTCGTTGACTACCGCGTGTTCATCTCGTTCAACTGCCTGTAGGGCTGCCCTCAGGCGCCCTATCAAGTTGGGGCAGCGCTCTAGCAGCGCCTGCCCCTGGTTGCTTGGCGGCAAGCCTAGCGCCTCCCAGAAGGAGGCATTGGCAAGTGCATTGCATTGGTTGCCGCACAGCACGGCCGTGGGCACCGGGGCGGCCAGGGCAATGTCTATGGCCATGCGCAACGCAGGCGGCCACACGGCCGTTGCCCTGGAGGCATTGTCGGCGCTGCCGTCACTGGCTCCGCTGGCAAGCGCTGCGGCTAAAGGATTCACTGTCATCGGCCTACCTTTACGTACCATTCGATTTGCGCCGCTGGGCCATTACCGGCCAAGCTACACGCAATTGCGCTTTCTGTTCCCACTGTATTACAGGCGACTATCACCCATGGATCTTTCAGCCCTGCTAAAACTCCTGGCTACCCAGGATGGCTCCGACCTGTACCTGTCCACGGGTGCGCCACCCTGTGCGAAATTCAATGGCGTGTTACGCCCTTTGACAACTGAAGCCCTGAAGCCTGGCGAGGTTGCGCAGGTTGCCGCTAGCATCATGGATGCCGAACAACAGGCGGACTTCGAGCGTGAGCTGGAAATGAACCTAGCGCTGTCACTGGCAGGCGTGGGGCGCTTCAGGATCAACATCTTCAAGCAGCGCAACGAAGTGTCGTTGGTAGCCCGCAACATCAAGTTGGATATTCCATTATTTGATGACTTGAAGCTTCCACCGGTGCTACTGGATGTGATCCTGCGCAAACATGGCCTAGTGCTGTTCATTGGCGCTACGGGCTCCGGCAAGTCCACATCCCTTGCAGCGTTGATTGACCATCGCAATCGTAGCAGCAGCGGCCACATTATTACGATTGAAGACCCCGTGGAGTATATCCATCGCCACAAGAAGTGCATCGTTAACCAGCGTGAAGTGGGCGTTGATACACGCAGCTTCCGGGCGGCCTTGAAAAATACGCTGCGCCAGGCCCCTGATGTCATTCTCATCGGAGAGATTCGGGACCGGGAAACCATGGAGCATGCGCTGGCCTTCGCCGACACCGGGCACCTGGCCATTTCCACGCTGCACGCCAACAATGCCAACCAGGCGCTGGACAGGATCATCAACTTTTTTCCTGAAGACCGCAGGGCGCAATTGCTCCAGGACCTGGGCAACAACCTGCAGGCATTCGTCTCCCAGCGGCTTGTCAAGACCGTAGACGGCAAGCGCCGTGCGGCCGTTGAGGTCATGCTCGGTTCGCCGACTATTCGTGACCTGATCCACCGGGGCGAATTCCTGGAGCTCAAGGGCATCATGGAGAAGTCCGTGAACCTGGGCATGCGAACCTTTGACATGGCCTTGTTCGACCTGGTGATCGAAGGTGCAATCAGTGAGGAGGAGGCGCTCAGTAACGCTGATTCAGCTAACAACCTGCGTTTGCGGCTTAAGCTCCATGCTGATAGCCCAGGCGAGAAAACCAGTGCGCCAGCAGCGCCGCAGCCCGCCGCCAGGCCGCGCCACCGTGACTGGGGCCTGGTCGAGGACAGTGACGACATTGATGGGGCATGACAACGCACTGGCCTGATCTACACCATTCTCAGGCGCTGCTTGCGCCCGGGCGGGGGAAAGGCTGCATCCAGTTCTGCCAGGTCTTCTGGCACGAGCGTCAACTGGGCCGCTCGGGCGTTCAAGCGAACGTGAACAGGGTCAACCGCTTTGGGAATCGCCATCACGTGCCCACTGCGAATGACCCAGGCCAAGCACACTTCTGCAGGGGTAACGGTCAATCGTGCGGCGATCCGCTGGAAGGCCGGGTGGTCCAGAAACCGGCCCCCTTGCCCAAGGGGGCAGTAAGCCATTACCGGCATCCCTTGCTGCTCGGCCCAAGGTAACAGGTCGAATTCGATACCACGGGCTTCTGGGTTGTAGAGCACCTGCTGAGTCGCACACCCGTTTAGCGCTACACTTTGGAGGTCAGGTACATCAAAGTTGGACAGTCCCCACGCGGCGATCTTGCCCGCATTACGCAGCCGCTCGAACCCCTCCAACGTTTCTTCAAGGGGGTATTGGCCAGGCCAATGCAACAGGTACAGGTCGAGGTGCTCAACACCTAGGCGTTGAAGGCTGCGTTCGCACGCTTTTACTACGCCGTCGCGGCTAGCGTTATGGGGGTACACTTTACTGACCAGGTAAAATGGGTCGGTCACCCCCCGAATAGCCTGCGCCACGACCCGTTCGGATTCACCGTCGGCGTACATCTCAGCCGTATCGATCACGGTCAGGCCCAACTCAAGGCCCAGGCGAAGTGCGGCAATTTCATCCTGACGCCGATGAGAGGCTTCGCCCATGTGCCACGTACCCTGGCCTATCGGTGGCAGGGCATGGCCAGCAAGCTGCACAGGCTGCATAAAGTGGTCTCCTGGAAAGGCGTGATTAAGGCTTGGCAGTGGTCATCAACACATCGTGCAACCCCTGCGCTGCGCTGGAGAGCTGATGATCGGCCAGTCGCATCAATCCGATTCGTCTTTCAATGCGAGGTTCCTCCAGAGGAAGGCATTGGGCGCCAGACGCACTCATCTGCGGAGCGCAAAGTGCCGGTACAGCGCTCACGCCAAGGCCGCACGCCACCATGCGCCCCACCGTACTAAGCTGGTGGCTTTCAAACGCCACCGTCAGGCGCCCATGGCGTTCGCGAAGGTCCGCCTCCAGCAGCAGGCGCACCGCAGAGGGCCGTTGCAGGGTGATGAAATCAGCTTCCAGCAACTGCGCCCATGTGACACAAGGCAGGCTGGCCAAGGGAGAATCCTTGGGCACCACTGCCACGAAGCGGTCCATGAATAACGGTTCGAACACCAACGCGCGGGTGGACTCAGGTTCAAAGCCGATGCCCAGTTCGACCCGCCGTTGCCGAACCATTTCCACGACCTGCTCATTGACCACGTCATGCACGGCCACATTGACGCTGGGGTGAAGGTGCTTGAACTGTTGCAACGCCGTAGGTAGCAGGTTACTGGCGAAGGAGGGCATGGCGGCCACCGATACCTTGCCACGTTGCAGGGTGAAGTGCTGGCGTAACAGCTCCTCTGCGTTATCCCAGTCCGCCAGCAATTGGCGGGCTAGCGGTAGCAGCGTTTCCCCTTCGGGGGTCAGGCTTACCCGGCGAGTGCTGCGTACCAGAAGCGGGCCGCCCAAGTGCTCTTCCAGAGCCTTGATGGTCAGGCTAAGGGCGGGTTGCGACAAATGAACCCGTTCGCCGGCTTGAGCAAAATTCAGCGTTTGCGCAACGGCCACGAAGGCCCTCAACTGGCGGGGATTCATTGGCTTTCCAAATTAATCGCGGCTAGAAAACAAAATTAACAAATCGCCTGCCTAGACGGAAGATAGGGCTCCAATAACATCAAGAAGGGCAACCCTATGGCAGGGCTCGACAAGCGGGTTTACACGTACGAGGAGGCCCTCGCCGGGCTGACCGACAATATGACCGTGTTGGCGGGCGGTTTCGGCTTGTGTGGTATCCCGGAGAACCTGATTGCCCACATCAAGCACTTGGGCGTCCGTGGGCTTACGGTTGTTTCCAACAACTGTGGAGTGGATGGGTTTGGGCTTGGCGTGCTGTTGGAGGACAGGCAGATCCGCAAGATGATTGCGTCTTATGTGGGCGAGAATGCGCTGTTCGAACGGCAGTTGCTTGATGGCGAGCTGGAAGTGGAGCTTACCCCCCAAGGCACTCTGGCGGAAAAAATGCGCGCGGGAGGTGCCGGCATTCCGGCTTTCTATACCGCCACCGGCTACGGGACGCCCGTTGCCGAGGGCAAGGAAGTCCGTGAATTCAACGGCCGCCACTACATTCTCGAACAAGCCATCACGGGTGACTTCGCCATCGTCAAGGGGTGGAAGGCTGATCATTTCGGCAACGTCGTTTACCGCCACACCGCACAGAACTTCAACCCATTAGCGGCAACGGCAGGGCGGATCACGGTCGTAGAGGTTGAGGAAATCGTCGAGCCAGGGCAGTTGGAGCCCAGCCAGATTCATACCCCCGGCATTTTCGTGGACCGGGTCATTCAGGGCACCTTTGAAAAGCGTATTGAAAAACGCACCTTGAAAGCCTAACGGCAGTGAGTGGAGAGTGTTGACCATGGCTTTGACCCGCGAACAAATGGCGCAGCGTGTAGCGCGCGAACTGCAGGACGGCTTTTACGTTAACCTGGGCATTGGTATTCCTACGCTGGTGGCCAACTACGTGCCCCAAGGCATGGACGTGATGATGCAATCTGAAAATGGCTTGCTAGGCATGGGCGAGTTTCCCACCGAGGCGACAGTGGATGCCGACATGATCAATGCCGGCAAACAGACCGTGACGGCGCGTACTGGCGCCTCCATCTTCGACTCCGCCACGTCCTTTGCAATGATCCGGGGCGGGCATGTAGACCTTACCGTGCTAGGGGCTTTCGAGGTGGATGTGCAAGGCAATATTGCCTCTTGGATGATCCCCGGCAAATTGGTAAAAGGCATGGGTGGTGCCATGGACCTGGTAGCTGGCGCCGATAACATCATCGTTACCATGACCCATGCTTCCAAAGAGGGGGAGTCCAAGCTGTTACCTCGCTGCAGCCTTCCTTTGACAGGGGCAGGGTGCATCCGAAAAGTGCTGACGGACCTGGCCTGGCTGGAAATTGAAAACGGGGCCTTTATTCTGCGCGAGCGTGCACCCGGTGTCAGTATCGAGGAAATCACGGCTAAAACCGCAGGCAAACTGATCGTACCGGGCGAGGTCCCGGAAATGGAGTTCTGACACCAGTCGCTGGTGCTCTGTGTTACCAAAACGACAATAAAAAAGGTACTTCGTACAATGCCACCTACCTTGCAAGACAGTTTCTTCGCCAGGTTTGCCCTGCGTTGCTCGCACATTGCCGAGCGCTGGTTCCCCGATGCCTACGTCTTTGCGGTGTTGGCAGTCATTGTGGTAGCAATCGCCGCCCTCAGTATCGGGGGAGCACCGGCCGCTACAGCGGCCGCGTTCGGTGACGGTTTCTGGAGCCTGATTCCCTTCACCATGCAAATGGCGTTTGTGGTGATTGGCGGTTATGTAGTCGCCAGCTCCCCACCGGCGGCACGGTTGATCGAACGGCTGGCGCGCGTGCCCAGCAATGGCCGTACCGCCGTGGCCTGGGTTGCCTTGATCGCGATGGTTGCCTCGTTGCTTAACTGGGGGCTGTCCCTGGTCTTTGGCGGGCTGCTGGTACGCGCCCTGGCACGGCGTGAAGACCTGCACATGGACTATCGCGCCGCAGGCGCCGCCGCCTATCTCGGCTTGGGCGCCGTGTGGGCATTGGGGTTGTCATCCTCGGCAGCCCAATTGCAGGCCAACCCGGCTAGCCTGCCGCCTTCCATTCTCGCAATTACGGGCGTAATCCCGTTCACCCAGACCATTTTCCTGTGGCAGTCCGGTGTATTGTTGCTGGCGCTGGTGCTGGTGTCGTTGCTTATTGCGTATGTTACGGCGCCGGGACCTGGCACGGCCAAAGGCGCGCGGGCCTGTGGCATCGACCCTGTGTTCAGCCTGCCGGCCCTTCCCAAGCGCGAACGCCCAGGCGAGTGGCTGGAATACAGCCCTGTGCTGACACTGATACTGGTTGCACTGGCAGCGGGCTGGCTGCTGCGCGAGTTTTCCAGCAAACCTGCCATCACCGCCATTTCCGGGCTCAACACCTACAATTTTCTGTTCATCATGCTCGGAGCGCTGTTGCACTGGCGGCCTCGCAGCTTTCTGGATGCCGTGGCACGCGCGGTGCCCACCACCACAGGCGTGCTTATCCAGTTCCCGCTGTACGGCTCCATTGCTGCCATCATGACCACGGTCAAAGGAGGGGAAGGGCAAACGGTCGCGCACCACATTTCTGCGTTCTTCGTACAGGTGGCTAGCCATGACACCTATGCACTGTTGATGGGCGTGTACTCAGCAGTGCTGGGCTTTTTCATTCCTTCAGGGGGCGGCAAATGGATCATTGAAGCGCCCTATGTGATGCAGGTCGCCAACGACCTGCACTACCCCCTAGGGTGGGCCGTTCAGATCTACAACGCCGCCGAGGCGTTGCCTAACCTCATCAACCCTTTTTACATGCTGCCGTTGCTGGGCGTGCTAGGGCTCAGGGCCCGGGAGCTGATTGGGTTTTCGTTCGTGCAACTGCTGGTGCATGCGCCACTGGTGCTGACGTTGCTGTGGGCCCTGGGCAGCACCCTGGAGTATGTGCCCCCCATGATGCCTTAATAAAGGGCAAGCGACTGAACCAGAAGCAAGCAACGGGCCGCCCGGAAACGACACTGCCCTTGCAATGCAAGGGCAGTAGGGGCAGGCCAGGGCCTTTACAGCTAGCATGCTAGCGCTGTGTACTAGCCGCCATCGGTATCAATGTCCGCATCTTTGGGCTTGATTAGTTTCTCTTCGTCGTAGTCAGGCTCGAAGTCTGGGCTGAATGGGTTGCCTTCGGCCGTGCTTGGGTCTGCTTCGGTGTCAGGCTGCTCAGGCGCTTTAGGATCAGTCATGCAGGCCTCCGCTTACTTGGTGCCACCGGCACCTTCAGACCCTGTACCACCCATGCCAGTTTTGCCATTGATTGGCTTGGTGTCGCTAGCTTGCGGGGTAGACACATCAGTGCTGCTACTTGGGGTAGCAGGGGCACTAGAACCATCAGTGTTGCGGTTAGGCATCGCACCGGTGCCTGTACCCGTTGCACCGCCTTTGTCAGCAGGCAAGCTGCCAGCAGGCGCTGGGTGAGTCGTCCCTGTGCTGGCGTCAGCCAACGCAAGCGTGCTGCCTGCACCCAGTGCAACAGCCAGTACCAGCGTAGCGATTCGGTTCGTCATCATGTTCGTCTCCAGGGTGAGGGCACATGACTTAGGTGCGGAAAGGGGTACGAAGGTGCCCTTAAAACGACGAACGGTTAAAAAAGCGAGGGCTGCACCTGTACAGATGGTTGCAGCCCTGCTAGAGGGGGCTATCTAGAGCGGATCAGACGACCGTGGACAGCAGCATGATCAACACGATGCCGACTATTGAAAGGATCGTTTCCATCATGCTCCAGGTCTTGAAGGTCTCCTCAACGGTCATGTTGAAGTACTGCTTGACCAACCAGAAGCCGGCATCGTTTACGTGGGACAAAATCACAGAGCCCGCACCGGTGGCCAGCACCAGCAACTCACGGTTGACGTCAGGAATAAGCGTGACCACAGGCGCCACAATGCCCGCCCCTGTAATCGTCGCTACCGTAGCCGAGCCAGTGGCAATACGAATGACCGCTGCCACCAGCCACGCCAGCAGTAACGGATTGATCTGTGCATGGACCGCCATCTGACCAATGACGTTACCCACACCAGTATCGACTAGCATCTGTTTGAAGCCGCCACCGGCGCCAACGATCAGGATGATGGCGGCGGTGGGCGCCAGGCTCTGATCCAGCAGCTTCAGTACCTGCGGGCGAGTAAAGCCACGAGCGAAGCCAAAGGTGTAGAACGCCAGCAACAAGGCAGCCAGCAGGGCAGTAATCGGGTGACCAATCAAATCCATCCATACACGAATGACATGGTCGGCCGGCAACACCACATCGGCAAACGTCTTGAGCAGCATCAGGAACACAGGCAGCAGCACGGTCACCAGCGTGACGGCGAAGGAGGGCAGGTCGCGGGCCGAGGATTCCTTGGCGATCTGGTCCATCAATTCCTGGGAGGGGTTGCCTGGCACGTAACGTGAGATGAATGCGCCGAACAGAGGGCCGGCGATCATAGCCGTGGGCAAGCCCACCAGCAGGCCGTAGAAGATTGTCTTGCCAATGTCGGCACCAAACACGCCGATGGCCAGCAGTGGGCCTGGATGAGGTGGTACCAGCCCATGGACCACTGATAAGCCAGCCAGTAGCGGAATGCCTACCTTCACGATAGAAACGCCTGAGCGACGCGCTACAATGAATACCAACGGAATCAACAGCACAAAGCCGATTTCGAAGAACAGTGGAATGCCCACCAGAAAGGCTGAGAACATCATTGCCCAGTGCACATAGCGCACGCCAAACCACCGGATCAGGGTTTGCGCAATCTGGTCGGCACCGCCGGAGTCCGCCATCAATTTGCCGAGCATGGTCCCCAGCGCCAGCACGATGCCGACAAAGCCCAGCACGCCGCCGAAGCCATCTTGGAACGACTTCATCACCTTGGCCACTGGCATGCCCGAGGTCAGCCCAAGAAAGCCTGCTGCCAACGTCAGGGCAACGAAAGGGTGGACCTTGAGCTTGGTGATCAGCAGGATCAAGCCCACGATGGTGACCAGCGCGTCTATCAGCAAAAAGGTATCAAGGGGC
>Ga0268349_1000060_pt1 | contig 23037 bp, 20 predicted proteins | sample G5R2_MAIN_18SEP2_FD_190164 | JGI IMG/M metagenome (GOLD analysis project Ga0268349, IMG submission 190164) | Phyllosphere microbial comminities from switchgrass, GLBRC, Michigan, United States - G5R2_MAIN_18SEP2017_LD1 | ecosystem: Host-associated > Plants > Phyllosphere > Phylloplane/Leaf...
AGTGACCGGCACCTCGACCGAGACCGCCAACGGCAGTACCGCCACCACCACCAACACCATTGTGGTCAACGTGGCGCCTGTAGCAGACGCGCCAACCGTGGCTCATCAAACCGTCAGTGGCAGCGAAGACACGGCGGTTGCTCTGGGCACGGTAGCGACCTATGGCGATAACGACGGTTCGGAAACCCATGTCACCACCGTCAGCGGTATTCCATTGGGCGCTACCGTCACCGACGGCACCCACAGCTATACCGCCGCGGCGGGAGGCGATGGCACGGTAGATGTGAGCGACTGGAACCTGTCGACGATCACCTTCAAGGCCGGCGAAAACGTCAGCGGCAACTGGACGCTGACGGTCACAGGCACTGCGAAAGAAAACGCCAACGGCGACACCTCTGCGCCAGTGGTCAATACCATTGATGTGACCGTCACCCCGGTTGCCGACGCACCTAGCATTGTGGTCAACCCGGTAAGCACTGGGGCAGAAGACAGCGCCATCAAGCTGAGCCCGATCACTATCGCGCTGGTAGACACTGACGGTTCGGAAAGCATCACCAGCAAAACCTTGTCGGGCATTCCGGAAGGCGCCACCCTTAACGATGGCGAGGGCCACAGCTTCACGGCGACCGCAACCAGTGGTGCCCTGAACTTGGAGGGCTGGGACCTAGCCAGCCTGAGCCTTACGCCCCCCAGCAACTACAACGGCACCTTCAGCTTGACCGTGAGCGCGACCTCCACCGAGGGCGCGAACCAAAGCGCTGCTACCAGCACTGCCACGTTCAACGTGACGGTGGTGCCAGTCAACGATGCACCGGTTATTACCCACCAGGACGGCCGCGCCGATACCAATAACTTTGGCAACGCCTTTATCGAAACCCCGGCCCCAGGCGAAACCCCGCACGTAGGCCAAGGCGTGGCGCTGATTGCCGCCGACCTGAAGCTGACGGACGTAGATAGCCCCACCCTCAAGGGCGCCACCGTGGTGCTGACCAATGCCTTCCAGGAAGACAGCCTGGCTGTGAACATCGGCAACACGGGCATAAAGGCAGAGATCACCAAGGTGATCGATGCCAGTGGCAAAGGTACAATCACGATCAACCTGGGCGGCGACGCGACTCCTGACCAATACCAGGCCGTGATCAGGACCATCACCTACGACAACAACTCGCAGAACCCGGACCCGACCACGCGCGACATTACGATCACGGTCACCGATGACCAGGGTGCCAAAGCCACGGCTACCGCCCACATTGGCGTGATCCCGGAAAACGATGCGCCTGTGGTAACAGGTTCGCCTACGCAGTTCACCGAGGGCGATTCAGCCACGTCCATCGTGAAGGGCCTGGCCATTTCCGACGTGGACAACACCACCTTGAAACAGGCTGTGGTCACGGTCGATCACCTGGGCACGGGGGACAGCGTAGCGTTCAGCGGCAGCCTTCCGGAAGGTGTCAAGCTGACGGTAGGCGACGTGGTCAACGGCACACAGACCTTCACCTTCAGTGGCACCGCATCCATTGCTACCTACGAAACGCTGATTAGCGCGCTGAAGTTTTCCAATGCCACGGACAACCCCGCAGAAGGTGTTCGTAACGTGACAGTGGCCGTAACCGACGTCGGTGGCCTGGACCAGGCGCGTGCACCGGCCGTGACGACCGAGTACAAGAGCACCCTGACCGTCACCGCCGTGAACGATGCGCCGGTTATCACTCACCAGGACGGCCGCACTGACACCAACAACTTTGGTAACACCTTCATCGAAACTCCGGCCCCAGGCGAAACCGCGCACGTAGGCCAAGGCGTGGCGTTGATCGCCAAAGACCTTAAGCTGACCGACGCGGACAGCCCTACCCTCAAGGGCGCAACCGTGGTGCTGACCAATGCCTTCCGGGAAGACAGCCTTGCTGTAAACACCGGCAATACCGGCATCAAGGCAGAGATCGCCAAAGTGATCGATGCCACTGGCAAGGGCACGATCACGATCAGCCTCAGTGGTGACGCAACCCCGGCTCAGTACCAGGCCGTGATCAGGTCCATCACCTACGACAACAACTCGCAGAACCCGGACCCGACCACGCGCGACATTACGATTACGGTCACCGATGACCACGGTGCCAAAGCCACGGCTACGGCGCATATCGGTGTGATCCCTGAGAACGACGCACCTGTGGTGACCGGTTCGCCAGCCAGCTTCACCGAGGGTGACTCCGCCACCTCCATCGTCAAAGGCCTGGCCATTTCCGATGTGGACAACACCACCCTGGCCAAGGCCGTGGTGAGCATCAGCGGCCTGGGCGCAGGCGACAGCGTGGCATTCACCGGCACGCTGCCGGCTGGCGTTAAGCTGGTGGCCGGTGAGATGGTCAATGGGGCACAGACCTTTACCCTCAGCGGCAAAGCCTCTATCGCTACGTATGAAACCCTGATCAGTGCGATCAAGTTCTCCAACGCCACGGACACGCCAGTGGACGGCCTGCGCAACGTGAGCGTTGCTGTGACCGACGTCGGCGGCCTGGACCTGGCACGTGCACCGGCTGCGACCACCACGTACAACAGCACGCTTAAAGTGACTGCCGTGGACGACGCCAGTGTGCTCAAGGCGGACACCAACACGATCAACGAAGACGGCAAGGCCAGCGGCAACGTGCTGGCCAATGACAGCGACGTAGACAGTGTGCTCAGTGTTCGCTCGGTCACCGTGGGCGGGCAGACGTATGCCGCAGGCAAAGACATCAGCACCGGCGTTGGCACGCTTAACATTGCGGCCGACGGCAGCTACACCTTTACCCCTACGAAGGACTGGGCTGGTACCGTACCGGTGGCGACCTACACCACCAATACCGGTTCGACCAGCACCCTGAGCATCACCGTAAACCCGGTGGCCGATGTGTCCACACTAACGACCACCGGTAAGACCACGGTGGACGAAAACGGGTCGACCACTCTGAAGCTGGTGGCCAACACCACCGACATCGATGGTTCGGAAACGGCCTCGGTCACCAAGATCAGCAGCATCCCCGTAGGCGCGACCCTGTCCGACGGCAATGGCCATAGTTTCACGGCGACCACGGGTGCTACGTCCGTGGATGTGAGCCAGTGGACCGTCACCACCCTGACCTATACCCCGGCCGCGTACCACAACGGTACCGATACGTTGCAAGTGACCACCACCTCTGTGGACGGAGCGTCCACCCTCGATACTGTAACCAGCCTGCCGATCACCGTGACAGCTGGCGTGTACAAGCACCAGGATGGTAGCGCCGGTGATGGCACCTCTACAGGCACCGAGCACAACGACATCATCACCGGGGACACGTCTGGTACGCAGTTCGTGGCGGGTCAGAACTACAACATCGCGTTTATCGTCGACACCTCGGGCAGCATGGGCAGCCAGTCCGTGGCCGACTCCGTGAAATCGCTGACCGCCATGTTCGAAAGCCTGCAAAACAGTGCGGCCAGCAAAGGCGCCGGCACCGTGAACATTTTCCTTGAAGACTTCGATACCACAGTCAAGAAATCGGTGACCGTCAACCTGGCAGACCCCACCGCCCTGGACCAGCTCAAGGCTGTGCTGTCCAGCATGACCAACGGGGGCAATACCAACTACGAAGACGCCTTCAACGCAGCGTCCAATTTCTTCCAGAGCCCCACAGCTACCAGCAATACCAATGCTCAGAACATCACCTACTTCATTACCGACGGTGAACCGAACACGTACCAGAAGAACGAAAGCAACCCAACGGTCTACACCAAGGGCGCTACCTCGTACACCCTGGACCAGCTGGTTACCATGAGCAACTACACGCTCGGCTCTGGAAAAGCGTTGGTACAGACCATCGATGGCCGGTCGGTCACCTTGGTCGATGCCACAGGCCATGTGATCAAGACCACTGTCACGGCCACAGGCGTCAGCACCGCCACGGTCGGCACCATTCACGCCCAGGGCGATGGGACCTTCGACGTGTCGACGACCGACAACAGCGGGGCCAGCAGCGGCGGCAATGTGGATACCGCGACTGCAGAAGCGAAGGCCGCGTTCCTGGTACTCAAGGACCTGAGCCCTACGGTCGAAGCGATCGGGATCAACGACTCTATCAGCGCCGAAAAGCTCAAGCCCTACGACACTGACGGCAACGTACAAACCAACGTTGACCCTTCGAAGCTGGCAGAGGCAATCCTTGGCCACGACGTAGCTATCCCAGCCGGTGCCGACACCATCTCAGGTGGGGCAGGTAATGACATCATCTTCGGCGATGCCATCAGCCTGTCGGGGTACAACAACGAAGGTGTTGAAGCGCTGCGCTCGTATGTGTCGGATGTCACCAAGGTGTCTTCCGTAACCGACTCGGCGCTGCACCAGTATATAACCGAGCATGTGGCAGACATCGCCAAGCTCACCGGTACAAGCTCAGGCGGCGCGGACACGCTCTATGGCGGTGATGGCAACGATATTCTCTTCGGCCAAGGGGGCAATGACATCCTCAATGGTGGGGCAGGCCATGACATTCTGTTGGGTGGTGCTGGCAACAATACCCTGACCGGTGGCGCTGGCGCTGATACCTTCATGTTTGTGAAGGGCGATGCCGGCACCAGCACCATTACCGACTTCAATATCGGCCAAGGGGATGTGATTGACCTGAGCGACCTGCTGTCCGGCCACGGCGAAGACCTGACCCAATACCTGCAGGTAGGCAAGGATGCGGATGGCGCCGCCACCTTGCTGGTCAGCAGCGCGGGTAAGTTGAGTTCCACGGCGGCAGACAGCACCAATGCCTCGGCAGCCGATGTGAGCGTCAAGGTCAGCGGCATTGGCTACGACGCGCTCAAGAGCCTGGTAGCGGGCGCGGACAGCCATATCAAGGTCACCCCGGACCACGCCTGATGCAACACGGCCCGGTGAGTTAACCCTCACTGGGCAACCGGTCCATGGCCTATGCTGTGGCCCGCTGAAGGCAATGATCATTATGAGGGTTGAAAGATGTTTTACGTCCAGCGCAATACCGAGGGCCGCCTGCTTAAGGTGCAGCCCACGGAATTTGCCGGCTACACCGAAACCTTGGCCGCTGACCACCTGGACGTCCAGGCTTGGTTCAGCAGCGAGACCGTTGAGCTGAGCCTCAAGCAACTGCAGCAAAGCGACTTGGACATGATTCGGGTACTGGATGACCTTATCCAGTTACTCACCAGCAAAGGCGTGATCCGTATTACCGACCTGCCGCCGCCTGCCCAGGCCAAGCTGATGGAGCGTACTCAGGCACGTTCCAACCTTGGCGGCTTGAGCCGGCTGATCAACGACGACGAAGAAACCGGCCTCATTTGAGGCCGGTTTCATTTCCACAGCTGTTCACAGCGTGGCGAGAAGTTGTTGGACCGGGCAAAGCCCAGGAACAGGCACCACCAGCGATCGGCCCTTATTTGTAACTATTGACTACAAAGGCAACTTGATCGAGTATTGATAGTTAGCAACCTATCAATTATGTGGCCTGCGTGAACTCACTCGACAAGCTCCAGCTCAACATCAGCAGTGGCATGGTGGCCGCCGCCCGGCACTGGCGGCGTATCTGCCAGACCACCTTGGCCAACTATGGTATTTCCGAAGCCTGCGCTGTGCCGTTGCTGGCCATCGTGCGATTGGGCGACGGCGTGCGCCAGGTTACGGTGGCACAAGCTTCCGGGCTTGAAAGCCCCTCACTGGTACGGCTGCTGGATCAGCTGTGCGCCCAGGGTTTTGTGCAGCGTACCGAAGACACCACCGACCGGCGCGCCAAGGCCCTAAGCCTTACGCCGCAAGGGCGTGCCCTGGCGGAGGCCATTGAAAGCGAACTGGTGCGTTTGCGCCGGGAAGTGCTCAAAGGCGTGGACCAGGCGGACTTGGAAGCTGCTTTGCGTGTGGTGCGGGCCTTTGAAGACGCAGGCCAGGGGTCGGCTGTATGGGCATCCTGAAGGGCTTTTTCAGCGACCTGCCGCCTGCACGAGACTGGTGGTATGGCGTCCGCACGTTCTGTGCGTCCATGCTGGCGTTGTATATCGCCCTCAAGCTGGAAATGCCCCGGCCCTACTGGGCCATGGCCACGGTCTACATCGTTTCCAGCCCCTATGTAGGCCCCACCAGTTCCAAAGCGGTGTATCGGTTCCTAGGTACATTGCTAGGAGCCAGTGCCGCCGTGCTGCTGGTGCCGCTGTTCGTTCAAGCACCCGTATTGCTGACGACGGTCGTTGCCTTATGGACAGGTACGTTGCTGTTTCTGTCCCTGCACCTGCGTACCGCCAATTTCTACGCCCTCATGCTGGCGGGCTACACCATGCCCATGATTGCGCTACCCGTGGTAGACAACCCTGCTGCCGTGTTCGATGTGGCGTCTGCACGCACCCAGGAAATCTTTATCGGCATCGTCTGTGCTGCAGTAGTAGGGGCTATCCTGTGGCCACGGCGGCTGGCGCCCGTGGTATCGGGCGCGTTGAACAAGTGGTTTACCGAAGCCGATGCCTACAGTTCCCGCTACCTCACGCGCACCGTAAGTGCCGAGGAAATAGGACCGCTACGGGCCTCCATGGTGGTGACCTTCAACTCGCTGGAACAGATGATCGGCCAGTTACCCCATGAGGGGGCAACGCCGCAGAGTGTGCGTAACCGCAAGGAACTGCGAGGGCGCATGATCCACCTGTTGCCTACCGTCGATGCGCTGGATGACGCCTTGGTAGCAGTGGAGCGGCGCACGCCCGACGTGATGGCACACCTGTCACCCGTGCTGGCGCATGCCCATGACTGGCTGCAATCCACGGCAGATAACCCTAGCGAAGCCGCCTGGCGAGCCCTGCACCAGCATATCGAGGCTGCACGGCCGGCGACCGAAGCGCTCAGCGACCGTCACCAACTGTTGCTGGCCAACGCCCTGTACCGGCTGGAAGAGTGGGTCGACCTCTGGCAGGACTGCCGCATGCTGCATGTGGCTATCCGCGATGAGCATCGTACGCCGTTCAAGGCCGTGTACCGACACTGGCGCCTGGGCCGGCTGACGCCTTTCTTCGACCGTGGCCTGATGCTGTACTCCGCCCTGTCCTCGGTGACTGCCATCATGGCGGCCTGCGCCATCTGGATAGCGACGGGCTGGGCGGACGGCGCCAGTGCGGTGATCCTGGCGGCCGTGTCCTGCAGTTTCTTTGCGGCCATGGACGACCCTGCGCCACAGATCTACCGGTTCTTTTTCTGGACACTTGTGGCGACAGTCATCTCAGGGTTGTATCTGTTTCTGGTACTGCCCAACCTGCATGACTTCGCCATGCTGGTGCTGGCCTTTGCAGTACCTTTCATCTGGATCGGTGCACTCACCGTGCAGCCCAAGTTCTATCTGGGAACCTTGCTGACCATCGTTAACAGTTCCACGTTCATCAGCATCCAGAGTCAGTACGACGCAGACTTCATGAACTTTATCAATGCCAACATCGCCGGCCCAGCCGGCTTGCTGTTCGCGTTCTGCTGGACGTTGGTGGTGCGGCCGTTCGGCACCGGGGCGGCGGCCAAGCGCCTGACCCGCTTTGGCTGGGCGGACATCACCCGGCTGGGCAAGCCGGGCACACTTAACGAACACCGGCAAATGGCCGTGCGGCTGTTGGACCGGTTGATGCAGCTGTTGCCCCGTTTGAGCCAGATTGGCCAGGACACGGGCGGCGCCCTGCGTGACATCCGTGTGGCGCTCAACCTGCTGGACATTCTGGCCTATGCCCCGCGCGTACAGGCCAATGCCCAAGTACTGCTGCAACAAGTGGTCGATGAAGTGGCTGTGTATTTCGCTGCCAACCTCAAGGCCGGAGAGCGGTTGCCGCCCTCAATGAACATGCTCAAGACCATGGACCGTGCCCGCCGCACCTTGAACGAGTGCCTTGACGTTGACGCCTGCCCGCACCTGCTGCTGGCACTAAGCGGGCTACGCCTGGCGTTGCTGCCCGGCACCGAAGTGGTGGTGGAGGGTGAGGTGGTCGAAGAACAGCCCCCTCAGGGTATCGACGGAGCGCCGCTGTGATTGGTGAACTGGACATTGGCGGTATCTACCTGCCTACGCTGCTCGGAATCATGGGCCTAGCCTACGGGCTGTTCCTGGTCGTGCATGCGGTGCTCAACCGGCTGCACTTCTATCGCCTGGTGTGGCACCGGGCCCTGTTCAATATTGCCCTTTATGCCGTGCTGGTTAGCGCGGTAGACGTAATCTGCCGAAGCCTCATGACATGAAAAAACCTCTGCTTACGTTTGGCCGCTTTTTGCTGACTTTGATTGTGGTGATCCTTGCCGCCGTGCTGGTGTGGCGCATGGTGATGTACTACATGTTCGCCCCCTGGACCCGGGACGGGCACATCCGTGCTGATATCGTGCAAGTGGCCCCCGATGTGTCTGGGCTGATTCAGCAGGTGGCGGTGCACGACAACCAACCTGTAAAGCGTGGCGATGTCCTGTTTGCCATCGACCAGGACCGCTTCCGGCTGGCCTTGCGCCAAGCCCAGGCTTCCTATGCCGACCGTAAGGAAACCCTTGCCCAAGCCCAGCGGGAAAACAAGCGTAACCGAGGCCTTGGCAACCTTGTGGCCAGGGAGCAATTGGAAGAAAGCCAGTCCCGCGAAACACGGGCCCAGGCAGCGCTTCTGGAAGCCCAGGTATCCGTGGACGCCGCACAGCTCAACCTTGACCGCTCCACCATTCGCAGCCCGGTGAACGGTTACGTGAACGATCGTGCCCCGCGTGAGCATGAGTTTGTGGCCGCCGGGCATCCGGTATTGTCCGTGGTGGACAGCGATTCCTATCACATCGACGGCTACTTCGAAGAGACCAAGTTGTCCCACATCCGCATTGGCCAGGCCGTGGACATTCGCGTCATGGGCGACTCGGCTCACCTCAGCGGTACCGTACAAAGCATTTCCGCTGGTATCGAAGACCGTGACCGCAGCAGCGGCAGTAACCTGCTGCCCAACGTGAACCCAGCCTTCAGCTGGGTACGGCTGGCACAGCGGATTCCCGTGCGTATCGCCTTTGACCAGGTGCCGGCGGACTTCCGCATGATTGCCGGGCGTACCGCTACGGTGTCCTTGCTGGAGGATGCGCAGGCCGCGAGCGAGCAGGGGGCTGCACAATGACGAGCGCCTTTCGTGCTTTGGCACTGGCCGGGCTAGCGAGCCTGGCTGCTTGCCAGGCTGTCGGCCCTGACTATCATGTGCCAGCCTCGGCGGCTGTTCAGCGGTCCGACCTCCAAGGCGCGCTCGGCACAGGCAACCCTAATGTGGTGTCCGCGCCTGTACCCGCCAACTGGTGGCGGCTGTATCAAGACCCGCAACTGGGCCAACTGGTGCGTGAAGCCCTGGGTTCGAATACGGATTTGCGCGTGGCCGCCGCGAACATCGCCCGTGCTCGTTACCAGACTGAACAGGCTGAAGCCGAAGGCGGCTTCAATGCCAGCGCGAGCGCAGAAGCGCAGCGTTTGCAGGAGTCTGGCCAGGCTTTCCTGTTAACGGAAAAAGTACCGGTTTCCAATATTGGTGCGGCTTCCATCAAAACCTCCTACCAGTTTGACCTGTGGGGCACCCTCAAGCGCGGGGTAGAGGCGGCCAATGCCAATGCTGATGCAGCCCAGGCGGCAGCCGATACAGCCCGTATCACGGTGGTGGCTGATGTGGTGCGGGCCTATACCCAAGTGTGCGCCGCCAACGAAGAGCGCCATATCGCGCTGGAGTCGCTTGACCTCCAGCAACAAGGAGTAAAGCTGGCTCAGCGGTTGCGGGATGCAGGCCGCGGCGACGAAACCCAGGTCACGCGTACCACCACGCAGTTCAAGTCCCTGCGCGCCGAGTTGCCGCGTTACCAGGCCGAGCGTGCGGCGGGTTTGTATCGGCTGTCCATGCTGCTTGCCAAGCCTGTCAATCAATTACCTGCAGGGGTAGGTGACTGCGCCGAGCTACCTCGTATCGGCCAGGTACTGCCAGTGGGTGATGGGGCCAGCCTGCTCAAGCGCCGGCCCGATGTACGTCGCGCCGAGCGTCAGTTGGCGGCTGCTACGGCACGCATCGGTGTTGCAACGGGCCAGCTGTACCCTGATATCAGCATTGGCGCTACGGTGGGTACTGTAGGGCTGCTTGAAGACCTGGGTGGGCCAGCTACCAACCGCTGGGGCTTTGGCCCCATGATCAGCTGGACCCTGCCCACCAACGGCGCCCGTGCACGCATTCGTGAAGCCGAAGCGGCCAGCCAAGGCGCACTGGCCAGTTTCGACGGTGTGGTGCTCAACGCCGTGCGTGAGGCGCAAACTGGCCTCACCACTTATGCGGCAACACTGGAACGTCGAGATGCCTTGGCCGAAGCCGAGCGTTCTGCACATGAGGCAGCGGACCAATCTCACCGCTTCTACCTGGCCGGTCGTCAGTCCTTTCTAGAAGACCTGCAGGCCACCCGTACCTATACCAATGCCCGGGCACAGTTGGCCGAAGCCAATACCCGCGTGGCCATGCAGCAGATCGACCTGTTTCTGGCGCTGGGGGGCGGTTGGGAGGGGACACATTAACGTCTTTCCATGTGGGAGTGGGCGCAGCCCGCGAACAAGGCGCTCACCGAACCTACCGCAGTGTACGGACCTGACCAAGTTCGCAGGCTGTCGCCTGCTCCCACACAGGGCGCGCGGGGTTTTGTAGCCAACAAGGCATTCACCGCAGCAGGCTGAACACGCCTTTGACCCCGCGCTTGATGCGGTCCATTTCCTTAGTGACAGAGAACTCGCCTGCTTCGCGGCGTCGGCGGTTGAGCTGCACATTGACCGCCTTGGCGTATAGCGTCTGCAAGCGCTGCTGCAGGTCGCTTAAACCAACGGCCGGCTGCTGCGGCGGCAGTGCCACCGCAACCAGTTCAGGCAGCGCTAGCAATTGCTGGTTGTAGGTCGATGCGTCCTCAATCGCTCGGGCAGCTTTGCTGCCGTCTCCAAACGCGAAACCCTCCGGCCAACTGCCGCCTGGCAATAGCCGGTCAGCCTGGGTCAGCACCGCCAGCAGGGCAGGGGGCTCATGCTCAAGGTTTTCAGGGCGAGCAAACCAGGTGTTGAGCCTTTCTCGAAACTGCCGGTCCAGTGCCCGTGCTGGCTGGTTGGCTTTCAAGGCCCAGAGCAGCAGGTCGCACTCCCGTGCTTCCTTGAACACAAGGTCGCCCACGGCCTCACTACCGTCCAGGCCAGGCAGGTCGATCAGGCGAATATTCGGTGCGCCTTCGATAGCGCACTCATACACCGCCACGCCATCGGTCGCCGGCAAGGCGCTCACTTCCGCGTTCAGGCTGCCGGTCAGGGCATTGATCAGCGAAGATTTGCCCGCACCTACCTGGCCCACCAGGCCAATACGCACCGGGTCCAATACAGGCGCCTTGCGCTCATCATCCTTAGAGGTGACCCGCGCCTGCTGCAATTGATCATCGCCCAGGCGGAAATGCCCACCGTAAAGGTCGATGGCGGCACGCAGCACTTCCATCAGCAACAGGTACTTCAAACGGTCCTGCAACTCGTCACTCAGGCCATCAAACACTTCACCTCGGATCTGCGTGAGCGCTTCGGCCACAAGCCCCTGTGGCGAAATCAACCGGGCAGCGCGGTACAGGTTGAATACCTTTCGCGCCAGCGGCCCATAACGCTCTACCTGGTCGTTGAGGTTCATAAGGGTGGACAGGCGTACGTGTTCCACACCCGGCACATGGGCTTTGAGCACACGCCGATAGCGCCGGCTCACCTGCTCTACAATGGCCAGCAGCTCAGGCGCCGTAAACGCCCAATGGGCACGGTCGGAGCGCTCGTCGTAACGCACCGCGACCAGCCTCACCACCGCTAGGCCGGTTTGCGGAAGCGCTTGCCAAGAGAAGTCAGTGGCCACCAGCGCTCGCACCTCAGGAATCAGTGCTTGTTGCACCTCTCGGTCCTTGGCGCGCCAGTAGTCTGGCGTACGAGGGCTGGCTTCCAAGGCTTCCTGCACCGCCGGGCCTACCCGCTGGCCAAAGCGCCGGCGTGCCAGCAGCAGGCCCAGGCTGGTGAGCAGGGTGCAGGCCAGCATGATCATGATCAGGTGCAGGATGTAGCCATACCGTACGGCGGCATACAGGCCAAAACCTGCCATTACCAGCACCGGCATCACGACAGACAGCAACGCATAGGGCACCGCCCGGTCGGACAGCCGGGCCAGGGCTGCCAAACCGCTAAAGGTTCTTTTCATCACGGGCTACCGGAAGAATATGAGTGAACGCCTGCTTGTACAGCGCCTGGAGTTCAGCTGCGCTGATGGGTTCGCCATGGGATAACCGATAGAAATACATGCACGCTGCCCGCCCTAGCGCGTAGGTCAGCCCATAGCTGGAGGCGGCGGCCGAAGCACTGCCCACGGTCTGCCCTACCACCGGGATCAGCTTCACCAACTGGCGCACGCCAAGGCGCGAGGCGTATTGCAGGCCGAAGCCGGTACCCAAGGCGGCGGCAAATTCGGCCAGCAGTCGCCGGCTGTACGTCACGTTGTAACGGTTGGCCAGGCTATGCAGCATTTTCAATTGCAGTGTAGGAACTGCAACCAGCCCCACGGCAGGCAGCGCATCGGCCGCACCCGCTGCGCCGGCATACCACATGACCTCTTTCTTCAGGCGCTGGAAGTTACGGTCTTCTACGTCCGAATGGCCTTGGTCCACAAAAAGTTCGGTGATGATGGGCAAACGCGCCCCCAACTGTTCGGTCAAGGCCTGCACGCCGAAGGGCTCACCGTTTGCACCGATAAAGTCCACCTGCGCCTGTGCCATTTTCCCCCAGGCCTTTTCAACCTGCTGTTGGTTGAGGGCAATACAACGCTCGCGCTCGCTGGGGTCGGTGATCTGCAGTACGCCGGTATGCACCAGCAGCGTTTCGCGAATCTTGCCAGCGCGGCGGATCTGTTTGAGTGCGTTGATGACTTGGGATTGTTCCGGGTCTTCGGCCTTCATCACTACGATCAACGCATGGCTGGCCCGCTCGAACGCCAGCAGGTCTTCGTGGGCATCGTAATCCGCTTCTGCCAGGCCACGGGTGTCCATGAAAGCCATTACCGGTGTATCAGCAGGATAGGCGTAGCGGGAAGAGGTCAGGGTGCAGGGGCGAAAGCCTGTGCCTACTTCTACCCGGTCCAACCCTGTAAGGGCGCGCACCAATGAGGATTTGCCGGCCCCTGTCTTGCCCAGCAGCCACAAGGTGGGCAAGTGATCTTCGCTTCGCTGGAAAGCCGTTTCCAGTGCCGGGTTGGCTTCAGGGTTAAGTGCTCGGTACACGCGGTCAAGCAGGCTCATGGTGGGAAGCTTCCAGTGAGGTACAAGGTATTAGGCCCGTTACGCTCGAGAAAGGTCCTGGTACCCCAGGGTGCGGCACCCTGCCGCAACGGCGCCATAGGGGAAATTGACCCAGGTCAATATCGGCGCCGTTGCGCTGAGGACAATGCGCGCATCCCCAAGAGTACCCACCATGGCCGCCCATTTCGACCTTTTGAACAAGCCGCTGGCTAAAGAAATCGCAGTGATCCTCGTGCTCAAGCTGGTGTTGCTGTTGGGTATTCGTGCGCTCTGGTTCGGGGCGCCAGACACCATCACGGACGATAGCGTCAAGGTCGGCCAGCACCTGCTTGGCTCTGTTGCAGACTCTCCTGAGAAACTTCAAAAATGATTACCGAATCGGTTGTCGACCTGTCGCGGCTACAGTTTGCCATGACCGCGCTGTACCACTTTCTGTTTGTGCCGCTTACCTTGGGCATGACGTTCCTGCTGGCCATCATGGAGTCGGTGTACGTCATGACCGGCAAGCAGGTGTACAAGGATATGACCCAGTTCTGGGGCAAGCTGTTCGGCATCAACTTTGCGCTAGGCGTGACCACCGGGCTGACCATGGAATTTCAGTTCGGCACCAACTGGGCGTACTACAGCCACTATGTGGGCGACATCTTTGGCGCACCGTTGGCCATTGAAGGCTTGATGGCGTTCTTCTTGGAATCGACCTTTATCGGGTTGTTTTTCTTCGGCTGGGATCGCCTCTCCAAGCGCCAGCACCTGGCGGTGACCTGGCTGGTGGCGCTGGGCTCCAACCTGTCGGCGTTGTGGATTTTGATCGCCAACGGCTGGATGCAAAACCCCGTGGGCGCGGCGTTCAACTACGAAACCATGCGCATGGAACTCACCAGCTTTTCGGCATTGGTGTTCAACCCGGTGGCGCAGGTGAAGTTCGTGCACACCGTGGCCTCGGGCTACGTGACCGGCGCAGTCTTTGTGCTGGCCATCTCCAGTTTCTACTTGCTCAAAGGCCGCGATGTTGCTTTTGCCCGGCGTTCGTTCGCCATTGCCTCGGCATTTGGCATGGCGTCTATCCTGTCCGTGATCGTGCTGGGCGACGAGTCTGGCTACGAAATCGGCGACGTGCAGAAAACTAAGTTGGCTGCTATCGAAGCCGAATGGGAGACCGAGCCAGCTCCCGCAGCTTTCACCTTGTTCGGGCTGCCCAACCAGGCCGAGCAACGCACCGATTACGCGGTAAAGATCCCCTATGTGATGGGCATCATCGCCACCCGCTCATTGGACACACCCGTCACCGGCATCAAGGACCTGGTAGCCGAGCACGAAGGGCGTATCCGCAATGGCATGGTTGCCTACGAACTGCTGGGCAAGCTGCGTGCCGGTGACCGTACAGACGCTACCCGTGCGGCCTTTGACAAGGTGAAGGGCGACTTGGGCTATGGCCTGCTGCTCAAGAAGTACACCGACCGGGTAGTGGATGCCACAGATGAGCAGGTCCGCCAGGCTTCGCTGGATTCCATTCCTGGCGTGGCGTCGATTTTCTGGACCTTCCGCATGATGGTATTCAGCGGCGTATTGATGCTGGCGCTGTTCATCTGCGCGTTCTGGGCCTCGGCCCGCAAGGTGGAACACCGTCAGCGCTGGTTGCTTAAGTGGGCACTGTTCAGCCTGCCGCTGCCTTGGGTCGCCACGCAAACCGGCTGGTATGTGGCCGAGCACGGTCGCCAGCCTTGGTCCATCGGTGAGGTACTGCCGACCCACCTGTCGGCGTCCAGCCTTACCACGGCTGACGTATGGGGTTCGTTGCTGGCCTTGGTGGCGTTCTACACCGTGCTGCTGGTGATCGAGATGTACCTGATGATCAAGTTCGCCCGCCTGGGGCCAAGCAGCCTGCATACCGGGCGCTATCACTACGAGCGTGAAGAGGTACCCCTACGGAACGTACCGGTCACTGGAGGCGTTGCACATGTTTGATTATGAAACACTCAAGCTGCTGTGGTGGGTGCTGGTGGGCGTGCTGCTGATCGGCTTTGCCGTGGCCGATGGCTTTGACCTGGGCGCCATGCTGCTGATGCCGCTGGTAGGCCGTAATGACCGGGAGCGCCGCGTGGTGATCAATACCATCGCGCCTCACTGGGACGGGAACCAAGTGTGGCTGATCACCGCTGGCGGCGCGCTGTTCGCAGCCTGGCCGCTGGTGTACTCGGCCGCCTTCTCGGGATTCTACTGGGCCCTGCTGCTGGTGCTGTTCGCCTTGTTCGTACGGCCAGTTGGGTTTGACTACCGCAGCAAGCTGACCAATGCACGGTGGCGTAAAAGCTGGGACTGGGCGTTGTGGGTCGGGGCCATCGTACCGTCGGTGGTGTTCGGTGTGGCCTTTGGCAACCTCTTGCTGGGTGTGCCTTTCCGTTTCGACGACACCTTGCGCCTGAGCTATCACGGCACCTTCTGGCAATTGCTCAGCCCCTTCGGCCTGGTGGCAGGTGTGGTCAGCCTGGCGATGCTGGCCGCCCATGGTGGCAGCTGGTTAATGATGCGCACCGACGGCCTGTTGGCTGAACGCGCGCGCCGGGCCGTGCTGGGGTTCAGCCTATTGTACCTGGTGGCCTTCATCGGGGCAGGCGCGTGGCTGGCCATTGGCTCGGTCTCCGGCCTGGTGCTCGACAGCGGCCTGGACCTGAGCGCTGCCATCAATCCCTTGGTGAAATCCGTACACACTGGCAACCCCGGATGGATGGACAACTACCGCCTGTACCCCTACACCGCAGCCGCACCATTGCTCGCCGTACTCGGCGCATTCATGGCATTGCTGGCCGCCACCCTGAGCCGGGGAGGCTGGTCTTTCCTGGGCACCGCGCTGGCTATTGTCGGCACCTTGTGTACCGCAGGTTTTGCGCTGTTCCCGTTCGTAATGCCTTCCAGCCTGGACCCTACCTCCAGCCTTACCGTATGGGACGCCGTCTCCAGCCGCACTACCCTGAGCATCATGACCGTAGCCGCCGGTATCTTTGTACCGATCATTCTGGCGTATACCGCGTGGTGCTACTGGAAGCTGTGGGGGCGGGTAACGCCTGCACATATCGACCAGAACCCCCACGGCCTTTACTGAGGAGTTTGAACATGTGGTACTTCGCCTGGATTCTCGGTGTACTGCTGGCGTGCAGCTTCGGCATCATCAATGCCCTCTGGCTCGAGGGCGCCGGCTGCCTTGAGGACGTTCACCATGATCGCTAAGGCTTTTCTGGCACGCGGCCTGTTGTCGGGTCCCAGCCGGGCCCTATCGCTGGTGCTGGCGGTGCCGCTGAGCCTGGTCCTGCTATTGCACCCCTTTGCACTGGTCAACGCCGATGGGCACTACAGCCACGGCTTGCTTGCCCTGGCCATGTGGGGCATCAGTGCTGGCTTTGTGCACGGCATGGGCTTCGAGCCTCATGCCCTGGCATGGCGGTGGCTCTTCAGCCCACTGGTGGCCTGGCCACTGATGGGGCTGGGCTATTCATTGCTTGCCGTTTAATAGCAGCCCGCCTGCGACAGGGGTTCGCAGGCAGGGCGGCCACTTTCCTACGCCAACTTAAGGCCGGGCCTATACAGACTGCGGCCTGGGCGAGCCTATAGTCCCGGCTGAATTCGTTAGGAAGGACGCCAGGGCATGTTCGACCATCGCCAGTATGTACCGGTGCTGAAATGGCGCCAGGGGGGCTACGAAGCGCTTGCGCGCATGAGTGACGTGTTGCGAAGCCGGGTAACGCCCTTGCTGGAAATCCCTGCCGAGGCGTGGGATTACGAGAAGGAGCGACCGCAGCGTAGCATTGATGAGCACATCGGGCTGTTTGGCCATCGGCTGATCGGCGCCTGGGGCAGCCTGCCTTGCTTCGTGGATTCCTGCTATTTACCACCTGATGCGCTCTGCGCTGATGGCACCCACCACTTCGAACGTTTGCTGGCATTGGCGGCTCAGGCAGGCTGCCAGGCGCTTCCGGTGACCAGCCTGGCTCGCCATTATCAGTACCAGGCCGCCACCGCACGCGTCGTTCGGCGGTACGGGCGAGGTTTCTGCCTGAGGCTGTTCTGTGAAGACTTCGACCACCCGGAACTGGCCACACAGATAAGTGCCTTGCTGGCGTACATGGGGGTAAGCGCCGGCCAAGTGGACCTGCTGATCGATTTCAGCCAACACGTAGCGCGAAGTGCAGCCGCCCAGGCGGGCCATGCCTACGCCTTGCTGGCACAGACGCCACTATTGGCACACTGGCGCAGTCTCGCAATCATTGGCACGGCTTTTCCTGCGCTCTCGACTGCCCAACAGGTGTGCTCCGGCAGCCTTTTCCCACGCTATGAGTGGCTGGCCTACAAGCAATTGCTAAGGCGGCTCAGCGCTGGCGAGCGGCGCCCTGCATTTGGCGACTATACCGTTGCCCATCCACACACGGGTGTAATGGACCCTAGGCTCAATGAGCCCTGTGCACGTATCGAATACACGGTGGCCGATGGCTGGTTGGTTATGCAGGGCTGGTCTGCCCAAAGCAATAACGGGGCACAGTATCGAACGCTCAGCCAACGCGTACTTGCTTCCGGCCACTTCGACGGCGCGTGTTTTTCTTGGGGGGATGATTTCCTCCACCAATGCGCCGAGCTGAGCGAGCCTGCGGGAGACAGTTCGACCTGGGCCTGCGTGAGTAACAATCACCACCTCACACGTGTGGTGCTGGAGCTGGCCAATTTTCATGCGGCCTAGGGAATGGCCTTCTTGGCCATTGATCGCTGGCAGCAACCTGACATGATTTCGTACGCCATTCGTGCCTTTGAGGCGCTTTCATGAAAAGCTGTGCAGCTTGAAAGCAAGGAGCCCTTCCATGAGCAAAGTTCTTCCCGTTGTCGTTGGTGTTGTCGTTATCGCAGGCGCGGCCATTACCGGTGTCGCCTGGTACACCGGTACGCAGGTTGAACCCCTGCTGCGCCAGCAGGTGGTGGAGGCCAACACACAACTCAAGTCAGCCCTGGCAGGGTATCCCGCCACCGTCACGCTGGAGCTGACAGGCTTCGAGCGGCGGCTGTTCAGCAGTACCGCTCACTACGTCACCACTGCCCAAAGTGCCGATTTCAACGCCGGCGCGCCGTTGCGTGTGGAAGCGACTGCCGACATCGAACATGGCCCATTCCCTTGGTCGCAGGTGAAGCAACTGAAGCTGTTGCCTGTGATGGTGGCAGCGAATTACCGCACTCAAAGCAGCCCGGAACTGACCCAGTTGCTGGGCATGCCCAGCGGTGAGCCGCCTTTGCAGGCATACGCCACGGTAGGGTACGGCCGCACACTGGACAGCCATATCCAGATACTGCCCAGCAAATGGCAGAGCAACCAGGGTGCGCTGGTGCTGTCCGCCGTAGACGGCACCTTGGCCGGTACACTCGACAGCGCGAAAATGGAGTTCAACGCGCGCGTTGACAGTGCCGAATTCACGGGCGTGGGCCCACAAGGCGAAGTGCAGCTGAATCTTAAAGGCGTGAGCGTGCATAGCGGCGGTATCAAGGGCGCCTCAGGTTTCTATCTGGGTAACAGCGCTTTTCAGGCCGATCGCCTGACGGTCGGCGAGGCCTCGGCCCCTCTGCTTGAGATAGCCAAGCTCACGGCTCAAGGCTCGCTTGAAGAGCTTGAAGGCAAGCTTAAAGGCGCTGGCGATTATCAAGTTGAACACATGAACATTGCCGGCTTGCCCGTTGGCAGCCTGCAACTGCGCATGCTGTTCGACAACTTGAACATCGAGGCCATGCGCAACCTGGCGGTGTTCTATCAGAATGTGGTCGCGCCTCAAGCTGCCCAGGCCACTCAGGCGCAGCAGCCTTTGCAACTTCAGCTAACACCACAGCAACAGGCCGAGGTTCAAGCTGACCTGGACAAACTGTTGGACGGCCGCCCTCATATGGAACTGCAACCGGTAGGGTTGAAAACAGCCAATGGCGAAAGCCACTTGAACGTAGCCTTGGACTTGGCCAAGCCCACAGCGCCGAACCTGCCGCCCGTGCAGTTGATGCAACAGATGATCACCCGCCTGGACGCCAACCTGTCCCTGGCCAAAGGCACACTGCGCGACCTGGCAACGGTGCAAGGCCAATTGGGCGGCCTAACCGACCCCGTAGCCCTGGCCAAGAACGCCGAAGGCGCCGCCAACTTGGCCGTCACCCTGGCCACCCTGCAAGGGCTGGCGAAGTTGGAAGGCGAGGCGCTCGTATCATCGCTGCACTATGAAAATGGGATGGTGGACTTCAACGGGCAGAAGCTCACACTGGAGCAGTTCGCGCAGTTTCTGATGGGGGCGGTGGGGCGGGGGTGAGGCCTTGCCTGCCACTCTAGGCGATAGCTGCGTGGAGAGAGGCGAGCCTGAGGTTATGGGCTCGCTTCAATGTACTCTCAAAAATGCTTCAACGGCGCCGACCACTTCTCTGCATCGTCCACATAAGCCTTCTGTGCTTTTTTGTCATACAGGCATAGCTTGGCTTTGGAAGATCCGCGCGTGCGGTCCTTCACCAGCATGGCAACCATGCCCACGCGATCGTCAAAACCGATGATGGCTGAAGGCGCTGGCTTGCTGAGACCACTGGCCGCTATACAGGCGCGCGTTACCCGCGTGTCGAACTCCGCCCAGGCCTGGTCGCTTGAGCCATACACAGAGTCGATGGCCAGCCAAGCAAAGGTAACTGCCCCTACAATCGTTGAAACCCGCATAAAATCTCCTGACAGGGGTGGGCCTTGCGCTGTCGCTAGCGACGCATTCCATGCAAGCATAACGAACCGTAGCGGTTTGGCCGCGCCGGTTCTCATTCACAGGTCTATATGACGAAAATCCTGACCCTTCTCGGCTCGAACATCCACGACATTCCGTCGTTTTATGCCGAGATCAACCGCGTGTTCATGGCAGGCGAAGACTGGGCGCTGGGGCACAGCCTCGACGCCTTGGATGACATGCTATACGGCAGCTACGGTGCAATTCGCGGCAAAGAGCCCATAAGGCTTGTGTGGCAGGGCATGGCGCAGAGCCGTACGAGCCTTGGTTTGAGCGTCACACAGGCGTTTTTAAGCGAAAAGCTCAAGCAGCCCGAGGTGTTCAACGTGGCGCACATTCGTACTCAGTTGGACGCGCTGGAGCGAGGTGTGGGAAAGACCTACTTCGAGATCGTGATGGACATTTTTGCGGCACATCCGACTATCGAGGTTGTGGCGGAGTAGGCATTTGACAAACCGAGCTAAGTGAACCAATATTCACGGCAATCGCGCCCAGCCCTCTGGTGCCGGCAAGCCCGGTTCTATGGTTGGGCCTTCTCATTTTTAGGGCATGGAAGTTGCGCCAGCTCGCTCCACCGAAACCATTCCGATCCTATAGTGACCTAGCAAGACTCTTGACCAGCCGCGGAATGGAGGTCGCAGACCCACAGAGGGCTGAGCGCAAGCTGGCGCAGGTGGGTTACTATCGACTGAGTGGATTCTGGTTCCCAGCACGAGAGTTTGTGCGGAACCAGAACGGTGAGGTCACTCTTTGCAACGTTACTCAAAGGCCTCTTCGCCAAGACGACTTCATGAGGGGCGCGTCTTTCGAGTCTGCGTTCAACCTTTATCTCTTTGATAAAAAGCTTCGCCAATTGATGCTCGATGCCATCGAACGCATCGAAATTCATATGCGCTCGATAGTTGCTCATGAGGTTGGATACCACAATCCGCTGGCCTATTTAGATCCGAGCTTCATAAACCCTAAGCAAACGGCAAATTGGCAGGATCGAAGGGGAAGACAGCGCAACACCTGGCATGAGTGGCAAACAAGGCAAACAGAGCAAATCAACCGCAGTAGAGAAGACTGTATTGAATGGCATCGGCAGCATCAAAAGGCTATGCCGTTCTGGGTCGTCGTCGAAGCCTGGGACTTCGGGACTCTCTCCAAGTACTTTGAGATTCTGAAGGGGAGCTATCAGAACCGCATCTCAGCTCGACTGGGTATCAACAATGCCAAGGTGCTCAAGGACTGGCTGCAGGAGATCAATACGCTGCGCAACCGTAGCGCTCACCATACTCGCATTTGGAATCAGGTCGCATCAAACCCGGTACCTGTACTGCCCAAGGAGGCGTACTTCCAAGGTTTGGCTCTAGATCACAACGCACTTAGCCGTCTCTACGGGCTGATTTCTGTAATTTGGTTCATGCTGCGTCAGATCGGGCCAGGTTCGCAGTGGCTGCGCCAAGTAGCGAACGTAATTGATACGAAGCCCGATTTACCGGGCTGCTTGTTTGCATCGCTTGGCATGCCGTCTGAGAATGGTTTCCCGCGTCGGTTATTTGGTATCTAAGCTGTAGCTTGCCCTAGGCTCTGTATGGGTAGTCAAGATCTACCATATCCTTTAGTGGTAATTAAGCGCTTCTTCAAAAACTCGGGTTGAGCCTGACAAGGTCTCTGCCTAAGGCCGGTGCAGCTCAGATATCTGCTCAGTGCATCGCTGTCTCAATCGCCAGTTGGATGGTGGGTTGTATCTACGGATTTCGTGGTGTATGGGCGAGTCGTTTGATTTCTGATAGGCGCTGTTGTACTTCGGAGCAATCCCACGGATGTAGTGATCAATGAGCCAATGAAAGACGGTGACGTTTAGCCTCGGCCGAGAGATAAAGATGCCTCGGGCGATTTCGCTTTCGATCATATGGGCTCATGCTTGAGCATCAGCTTTCGTTTTCGAAGGTTTTGCGCTGGGCTAGATAACCCTCAGGGCGAATTTGCGCTCCCGCGGCTTTTCTTAACAGCCGGGCCGCAACTCCTGACTGCTGCTATTTCAACCAAATCCCCCACGCTCAAGCGCGGCAAATTTGCGTCAAAAACGATCTTCAGGACTAGGACAGATTTCGGCAGAAGCACCAACCCTCTGGAACCAGAGGAAAGAAAAGATGGCGCACTCGACGGGATTCGAACCCATGACCCCTGCCTTCGGAGGGCAGTACTCTATCCAGCTGAGCTACGAGTGCAACGCGGGCGCCATGATACCCATGTACGAGGTGCCCGTCCATCCTCTCGGGCTATGCATCGTTTCAGAACCTGCACGGTCCTATAAACAGAAGCAAAGCCAACACCCTGGCTGAGCCTGCTGTTCTTTTTTTCGAACACCCCTTGTCCTTTTTCGCCCCAGATCCTAGGATGCGTTTGAGATTTCAAACGCCCGATGCCTGGGCCATTCTCCGCCAACTTCAGGTTTCGCCACGGCGAAGCCCGTCATGGGAGCCGACATGCAGCTTAAAGATGCTCAATTGTTCCGCCAGCAAGCCTATGTAGAAGGTGCCTGGGCCGATGCCGACAGTGGCCAGACGCTCAACGTCTCCAACCCAGCCACGGGTGAAACCCTGGGTACCGTACCGAAGATGGGCAAGGCCGAAACCCGCCGGGCCATCGAAGCCGCTGACCGTGCCCTGCCGGCCTGGCGTGCCCTCACTGCCAAAGAGCGCGCCGCCAAGCTGCGCCGCTGGTATGAGCTGATGCTGGAGCACCAGGACGACCTAGGCCGCCTCATGACCCTGGAGCAGGGCAAGCCGCTGGCTGAAGCCAAGGGCGAAATCGCCTACGCCGCTTCTTTCCTGGAGTGGTTCGCTGAGGAAGCCAAGCGCGTTTACGGCGACGTAATCCCTGGCCACCAGCCAGACAAGCGCCTGATCGTGATCAAGCAGCCTATCGGTGTTACTGCGGCTATCACGCCCTGGAACTTCCCGGCAG
>Ga0268349_1000061_pt1 | contig 22819 bp, 21 predicted proteins | sample G5R2_MAIN_18SEP2_FD_190164 | JGI IMG/M metagenome (GOLD analysis project Ga0268349, IMG submission 190164) | Phyllosphere microbial comminities from switchgrass, GLBRC, Michigan, United States - G5R2_MAIN_18SEP2017_LD1 | ecosystem: Host-associated > Plants > Phyllosphere > Phylloplane/Leaf...
CTGATCGACGTGCTCAACCCGGATAACGACCCGGGCCGCCTGAACCTTATCGTGCGCATGGGCGCAGGCAAGGTGGCCGACCACCTGCCCCGGCTGCTACAGGCTGTGCAGCGTGAAGGCAAGCAGGTGCTGTGGAGCTGCGACCCTATGCATGGCAACACCATCAAAGCCAGCTCCGGCTACAAGACCCGGGACTTTGCGCAGGTGCTGGGTGAAGTGAAGGACTTCTTCCAGGCACACCAGGCCGAGGGTACCTATGCCGGCGGTATTCACATTGAAATGACCGGGCAGAACGTGACCGAATGCATCGGGGGCTCACGCCCTGTGACCGAAGACGCACTGTCAGACCGTTACCACACCCATTGCGACCCTCGGCTCAATGCCGATCAATCCCTTGAGCTGGCCTTCATGATCGCCGAAACCCTCAAGGGGGTACGTCGTTCCTGACAAACGCCTGGCCTGGGCGCCTGCACGCCCCCCTCCCGGCCAGCAGCTTCAACGTCGCAGGGGGTCATCCCAGAAAGGCCGCTCGGTTTCCATGGCGATGTCTGCGCGGCTCAAGCCCAGGTCCTTCAACGCCTCATCGCCCAGGGTCGCCAGCTGGGTTCGCTGGCGGCCCAGCTCCCGCCAGCGGCGAACCTGCGCGATAGCCGTACAGGCCCAACCAGGCCACTGGAGCGTTTCAAATCGTGCTTTGGAAACAGGTACACATCCGTTCTGACCTTTCATCGTATTGCCCTCCATAAGCGATGGGCAAAGTGTCCGCTAAGCCTATAAGATCAATCCAACGAATGTTTCTTATCCATACCATCTCGGATATTGATGAATGGCTAACTACCCCAGTATCGACTCTGATGTACTGCGCACCTTTGTAGCCATTGCCGACCAAGGTGGTTTCACGCGCGCTGGCGAATTGGTCAACCGGACCCAGTCGGCCGTCAGCATGCAAATGAAGCGGCTAGAGGAAGAGGTGTTGCAGCGCCAACTGTTCGAGCGTGACGGGCGGCAGGTTCGCCTGACGGCCGAGGGCCAGGTGTTGCTCGGGTATGCCCGGCGCATCCTGAAATTGCACAGTGAAGTGTTCAACACCCTGCGCGCCCCCCATATGGTGGGTACGGTGCGCATCGGCACACCAGACGACTACGCCATGCGGTTTTTACCGGGCATCCTGTCACGCTTTGCCGAAACCTACCCGCTGGTCCAAGTAGAAGTACACTGCGAAACCTCACGCCAGCTGATGAAGCGCAAGGACCTTGACCTTACGATCGTAACCCGTGAGCCGGGGCAGGACGTGGGCCAATTGCTGCGCCAGGAACGTTTCGTGTGGGCTGAAGCCAACGGGTTTTCACCCCATGAGCGCGACCCGGTACCCTTGGCCCTGTTCAACACGGATTGCTTTTGCCGCGTATGGGCCTGCAATGCGCTGGACACCCGAGGCAAGGGCTATCGCGTGGCCTACACCAGCCCAAGCCTGGCTGCCATCATGGCGGTGGTGACCGCCGGGCTGGCCGTGACGGCCCAATTGCAAAGCCTGATACCTGCTGACATGCGCATCCTGGGTGCGGCGCAGGGCCTGCCAGAACTGCCTCTGGCCAACGTGATGCTCCTGCGCAACACCGCCACCCAGTCACCTGTGACCGAATCCCTTGCAGAGGTGATTGCGGAAGGTTTCCGCTTGTAATCACACTTTGAGGGCAAGCATCAGGGCGCAGACCAGCAAGAAGCCACAAAATGCCATGCGCAGCACCCGTTCTGGCAGGGCGTAAGCGATACGTACGCCCCAACTGATGCTAAGCAAGCCGCCTGCAGCCATGGCTAGGCCCATGGGCCAGTTCACGTGGCTGTGCATCGCATAGGTGACCAGGGTGATCCCTGTGCTGGGCGCAGCCAGCGCCAGCGAAAGCCCTTGGGCCACCACCTGTGACGCACCAAAAGCCGCCGTCAGCACCGGCGTAGCCACCACGGCACCGCCTACCCCGAACAACCCGCCCATCAAGCCCGCAAGGCCGCCCAATGCGCCCAGCCAAGGCCAACCGTGCTTGAGTTGAGCAGCAGGTGCCTGCTTATGACTAAACATTCGCCACAGGTTCATCGCCACCAGAAACAGCAGAAAACCAATGAACCCCTTGCGCATGAGTGCAGGGTCTAGCCCTATGGCCCATAAAGACCCCAGCCAGGCGCACAGCAGCCCGGCCACGCCCAGTGCGGCCGCCTGGCGAGGGTCGATGCGGTTGCGCTGATGGTAGCGCCATAAGGCCAGCAGCACATTGGGGACCACCATCACCAAGGCGGTGCCTTGCGCCAATTGCTGGTCCAGGCCAAACAGCAAACCCAGCGCGGGAATCGCGATCAGGCCGCCCCCAATACCGAATATTCCACCCAAGGTGCCCAGCGCAGCGCCAAACACCACGTACCCTGCCCACTCCAGCATCAACCCCCCTTACCAGACCCGTTTTACGGGCCGTGAACATTTAACGAACTTCTGAAGACCTTCACGGTTCGAAATTTCAGGTTGCTCGCTGTCGTAGCGAAAGAACCGACATGGATTGAATGGCCACGAACTACATTCGCGCTAACTTATAGTCATTCGACATCAAGGATCAGCATGAAAGCCGAACACTTAACCAAGCAGGCGGCCGACCCCGGCGATCACTTGCTGCTGGATAACCAGCTTTGCTTTGCCCTTTATTCCACTTCACTGCTCATGACCAAAGTGTACAAGCCACTATTAGGCAAGCTGGGCCTTACCTACCCTCAATACCTGGCGATGCTTGTGCTGTGGGAACGCAACGGCATGACCGTTGGGGAAATCAGCACTCGATTGCTTACAGACCCAGGCTCGCTGACGCCCTTGTTGAAGCGCCTGGAAAGCCTGGGGTTCCTGACCCGCACCCGCAGCAAAGAGGACGAACGCGTAGTGATCGTCAACTTGACTGACGCAGGCCGTGAACTCAAGGCCGCCGCATTGGAGATCCCTGCCTGCATCTTCGGCGCTATTGCCATGGACACGCCTGACCTGAGCAAACTCCAGAGCCGCTTGCTGGAGGTACGCGCACGGCTTCAGGACAACATTTAACCCTGTGAAAAACAAAAAACCCGGCACCAGGCCGGGTTTTCACGCGCGCAAAACTTACTTGGCGCGGCCCTTGTAGGAACCACCTTCGCGGGTGTCGATCTCGATCATGTCACCGATTTCGATGAAGTCGGCCACCGTCAGTTCAGTACCATTCTTCAATTTGGCGGGCTTCATGACCTTGCCAGACGTGTCACCACGGGCCGAACCTTCGGTGTAGTCCACTTGGCGCACGATGGTGGTTGGCAATTCAACCGATACCAGGCGACCTTCGAAGAAGACAGCTTCGCAAATGTCGGTCATGCCTTCTTCCACGAACGGCAGAACGGCTTCGATGTCATCGGCGTTCAGCTCGTACATGGTGTAGTCAGTGGTGTCCATGAACGTATAAGTGTCACCACTGATGAACGACAGGGTGGCTTCCTTGCGGTCCAGGATCACGTCGTCCAGCTTGTCATCAGCCGAATACACGGTTTCGGTTTTGTAGCCGGTCAGCAGGTTCTTCAGCTTGGTCTTCATGATCGCGCTGTTACGGCCGGACTTGGTGAATTCGGCCTTCTGCACCAGCCATGGATCGTTGTCGATCTTGATGACGGTACCGGGTTTGAGCTCTTTACCAGTTTTCATTACGCAATTCCGAATGGGGTGGTGACGTGTCGTAGCCGCGTATCATAGCGAATTTCGGCGAAACTGCACCAGCGCCGTGGCAAGGTCCGGGCGGGCAGCCAGTTCTGTGCACCAGTTGCGGGCATGGGCAGCCAGCATCTGCCAGTAGGGCATCAGCCCTGCCCAGGCCGCCCCCATGTCGCCGTCCATGTTCCAGGCCCGCCACACTGCACATAGGGCCTCGGCGGCTGCGGTTGGCAGTGCCTGGGTATAAAGGGCCAGGAAGGCCTCGAGCTTTTCCCAGTGCGCGTACTCATCTTGCTGGTAGATGTGCCACAGCAGGGGGCGGGCCGCCCACTGGGCGCGCACGAAGGAATCCTCGCCACGCACCGCATTGAAGTCGCAGGCCCATAGCAATTGGTCATACGCTGGCTGTGACAGAAAAGGCAGTACCTGCACCTGTAACGCCCCTCGGGTGAACAGCTGGCCCTGAGTGAGCGTTTGCCCTGCCCAGGCCTGGACGCTGGCTAGCACACGCCCCTCCGGCACAAGCACATGAACCGGCGAGGGCCCTGCTGCCATCTGATCGAACCACCCGCCCAAGCCGCCATTCTCGTAGGCGAACAGCGACACCAGGCAGGCCGTGTCGGCGGGGTACACCCCTATGCTGTTGAGGAAGGCAGTACGAGCCTTGGCGCTGCCCTGCAGTACCTCACGCGTTTCCAATAGGCCCTGTTCGCGGAGCAAGCCGCCTGTGTCAGGCCGAAAGCCGGGGAAAAAGAAGAACTTTCGCACGCCGCCTGATTTCATGGAGGGCAGCCCGTGACAGCCGCCTACCCAGGGTTCAGCGCTGAGGTACTCCAGGTTGATCCAGCAGGCCGGCTGTAGCCTGTTGGCCAACGCAGCCTCGTACTGGGCAGGGAGTGTGCAGCCAAACGCCTCTATAACCACGCTGGCAACCGGTGTGTCTACCCAGTGTTCCGGCCAGCGGCACACGTGAACGCCTTCCAGGGTTTGCTGGGCGCGGTGGAGGTCAGCCTCAGGGCACAGCCGCGCGAACGCGCCGAGGTTATCGATCCATAACCGCACCTGTAGGCCGTGCTCATGGGCCAACTGGCGGGCCAGGCGCCAGGTCACTCCAGCATCGCCAAAGTTATCCACCACCTTGCAGAAAATATCCCAACCGTTGTCCATGGCACTCACCGCGCTGGCAAAGCTGCAAATTGTGGGGGCGGTGGGGAGGCGCGTAAAGCTCGAACTTAGCGCCTGTGCCACACTACTACCCCTATCGTTCGTTCCCAACTTTCTGGAGCCAAGCCATGCCAGTACGCCCAGCCCGCTCGACCCTGAGGGTCCGCTCATCCAGCCTGCAACTGGTGCTGTCCATCGCGCTGGGCCTGTGGCTTGGGTTTGTGCTCATGCTGCTGACCGGCTGGGCCGCCTGGCGCCTTGGGGCCAATGTGCTGTTTCAACCCGTGGCCGTCGTGCCTGCCCCAGCACCGGCACCGCTGGCAGCCAGGCCTGCACCTCCCCCTGCTGCTGCAGTGCCTGCCGCCCCTGTCGCTGCACCCAATGCCGATGAAATGTTCGAGCGCTACCAGCAGGAACTGCACAAACAGTCGCTGCGCCAGGCCGAGGAAGCCGCACGGGCGAACCCGGCCAACCAGAACAACCCTAGCTGCCAGTTCTGGCTGGAACAGGCGCAGGCCGCGCCAAGCGATGAAAGCCGCGAGCAAGTGGCGAGGCTGTGTCATTGATGGATAAGCAGGCTTTACAAAAGCTTATTGTAGAGGCCTTGGAGCGGGACCTTGATGTGGCACGCCGTGCTGCACAAACCGCTTACGAAACCGCCACTCACGAAGAGAACATTGCTGAGAACAAGTACGACACCCTTGGCTTGGAGGCGTCCTACCTGGCCACGGGGCAGGCCCGGCGAATGAGTGAAATCGCGCAGGCCCTGACGGCCTTGCGCGCTTTGCCGACCACCCGGCACTGCCCGGATCGAGGCCTGCAGCTGGGCGATTATGTGGTGCTGGAAAACCCTGACGGCCACGTGCGTGCCTTGTTCATAGGGCCGGACGCTGCGGGCTTGGTGGTCCACACCGATAACAGCCCGGTCACCGTGATTACGCCCCGTGCGCCTCTCGGCCAAGCACTGCTTGGCCGCCAGGAGGGTGATGAGGTTCAAGTGCAGGTGGCCGGCAAGCTCCAAACCTACGTGGTTGTCGAGGCCAGCTGAGCCCGGGCGCTCAATACCCCGTGACGCCCTCGCGGAATGCCTGCTGGTGGTGATACTCGATCCATTCCACCACGTCATAGGGCAGGAAGAGCCGAAACCTTGCCCGGGAGATGGCGATATAAACCGCACATATGCGCTCGTCGAACTCGGTGGGGTCCTTGAAACGCTCGGTGGTCAGCAGCTCAGGTGTTAGCAGCACCTGGTCGAACTCCATGCCGCCCGCAGCCTCGGCTAGCATGAGCGTACACCCCTCTCCGGCGTGCCCCAGCCGCGAGCTTAGGCGGGTCATGTCAGCGGCCCTCAGGCCCTTTTCAAGCTGGCCCTCGACCCACAGGAACGCGTGATCGAAACGGTGTGCATCGTGCACCAGGGCCCAGGTAGGCGTTTCACTGAAGGCTGGGTGCGGGCCCTCGGCGCTTTGCTCGGCGCTGTAATAGGTAGGGTTGAACAGGGCGATGGCTGTGGCCATGAACCTCATGACGTCTTGATGCGCTGCCCTGCCTGGCACACTGAACACCCCACCGGTACGGTCAAGCTCAAGTACCCATTTCAACGTGTCCCACGGGGACGCCGTCAGCACCCTGCACCCAACGGGAGGCACGAACCCCTGAGGGTAGTGCTCCACGCTAACGTCCGAGTGAAGTGTGCCCTCGAACGCGGCCTTGCCTTTGTTGGAATGCCTGGAAATCAAAGGGTTGACCAGCCGCTCTATGGTACGGCCCGAGCGCACCGACTGGATGATCTCTGCCCTGCGCACTTCGCGGCCCCGGTTCGGGATATCGCCTTTGGCGTGCTGGTACTCGTCACCCAAAGTAACCAGCGCCAGGCGGCTTCGGCCGATGATTTGCAACAACGGCGCAGGCACCTCCTGGCTTTCATCGATCAGCACATGGGTGTAGCGCCCAGGCACTGTGCTGCCTGCCAGGCTCGCCTGCTTGATCAGCATCAGCCCCACCGGGTCCAGTTGCCGGTACCAGCCCGGGTTTGCACCCAGGTAGGCCCATAGCCGGCTGGCATACTCCAGCAACACCTGCTGCTCTACCTTGTTCAGTGGCTGCTTGAAATGCGGAAGGTGGCTGGCCGCCAAGGTGTAGTCTCTGGAGCGGCAGTACAGCTCCAGCACTTTCAGGCACACGTTAAGCGTACCCTGGGCGTCAAACTGCCCTCTGCCTACGATGCCTAGGGCCTGGGCAAGGGACGACAGGCCAAGGGTGCGCTGCGGGTTTTCAGACACTGCTGCCTTGGGTGGGCTTGTCAGCCTGTGGGCAAAGCTTTGAAAGGTAAACCCGATGCCACGCTTGCCCGTGTAGCCCATTCGCTGTTTCAGGGTTTCGAGCTTTTCGGCTGTCAGGGCCAACACCAGGGTGTTCTCTGGCTTCAAATGTTCGGCCAGCGCCGCAAGCAAATAGCTTTTACCGATGCCCGCGTAACCCTGAACATGAAGGTCTTCGTCCAGATTGGCCCGAAACGTTCGCACCAGCTTGTCCTGGGCGGCCGTCAGCCAGCGCTCGCGCCGCCGAGGGCTGACCATTTGCTCGCTGAACGGTACGTTCTGCCTGTGCTGGTGCACCCTGAACGCCTTGTCCCACCCACCGCTGGGCAACAGGTAGTGCTGCGCTGCCACGCCCTCGGCGGACAGAAAACGCAGCTTCAGGTGCCTGGCCATTTCCAGCCCGTGGGCAAACGTGGGCGGGTCGAAAAGACGCAAGGCTTCGGACAGCAGCGTTGCGTTTGCATGCCGTGGGGCGAGGCTCCAGGCGATGAGTTTTTCGAGCACACGCTCAACGGCATCACTGGTCCGCTCCGCTTCAGTGGCCTTGGGCAAGTGATTGAGGGCGAGCACGGCAGCCAGCTCCGGCGTGGACAGCCCAGCCAGCACAGCCTGAGCCGCATCGCTGAGCAGGCTTGCACAGGTGTCATCCGTGATTGGCAAAAACAACGGGCTGGACAGGTCAAAGTGTTCCGGGTGCATAACGCCTCAAAACCGGTAAAGGACGCATCAGGTTCTACTGTGCCACTGGCCATGGCCAGGCTGCGCGGGAACAGCGGCGACTGGCACAAGACAGGTCATGCTAGGGAAATACTGTCCCTTATTCAGGGTGTGCCCGCCACACCTGGGCGGGATGATTATGTATCACCACGTAAAACCTGGCCGCGCAACTTGACGCCTGTGGAGCAGCCAGAACGAAAAAAGCCCCGCAAGCGTTAGCCTGCGGGGCTTTCCAATGTGGCGGTGAGGAAGGGATTCGAACCCTTGATACAGTTTCCTGTATACACACTTTCCAGGCGTGCTCCTTCAACCACTCGGACACCTCACCGTAGCTCTTCACACCGTCAGTGTGTCGAGGCGCGCTAATGTAGTCGAAACCAATTCAGATGGCAAAGCTTTTTTTGATGCTTTTCATGCGCTTAAGCCAAACGGCTTCGATACCCAATGCGCGTGCAACGCACCAGAGCGTGACTGCCTGGTCAGCCATCGTGCTTTACCGGAACAGAGGCCCTAGGTAACGTTCGCGCTTTCTGCATAATATTTTTTGAATAACATTCTCTGAATAACCAAGGAACGTTGCCCATGTCTGACCTGATCGAGTACCGCCTGGCCGAGGGCGTGGCAACGCTGACGCTGAACAATGGCAAGGTCAATGCCCTCTCCCCTGCCCTGATCGAGGCGTTCAATACCGCCCTGGACCAGGCGGAGGCAGATCGCGCCGTGGTGGTGATCACTGGCCAGCCTGGCATTCTTTCAGGGGGCTATGACCTCAAGGTGATGACCGCTGGCCCACAGCAGGCCGTGGACCTGGTCACTGCGGGCTCAACGCTGACCCGCCGCTTGCTGTCCCACCCTTACCCTGTAGTCGTGGTGTGCACCGGGCATGCCATCGCCAAAGGCGCCTTCCTGCTGCTGGCGGCTGATTACCGCATTGGCGTGGAGGGCACCTTCCACATTGGCCTCAATGAAGTGATGATCGGCATGACCATGCACCACGCCGGCATCGAACTGGCCCGTGATCGCCTGCGTCGCTCGGCATTCCACCGGGCCGTGATCTGCGCCGAGATGTTTGACCCTCAGGGCGCACTCAGCGCAGGTTTCCTGGATGAAGTCGTGCCCCCCGAAGCCCTGCCCGATGCTGTGATCAAGGCTGCACAACGGCTCAAAAGCCTTAACCCCCTGGCCCATCGCGCCACCAAACTCAAGGTTCGCCAGGCACTGTTGGAGACCCTTGACCAGGCCATCGCCAAGGACCGTGACAGCTTCAAGGTCGGTTGAAGCCAACCTGCTGGCGATGTCATTTGCCGCCTGCAAAGCGCAACCGTACACTGCGACCAACTGTGTACCGTGAGTCGTTGGCATGCTCTACATCGTTCGCATGGCCTTGCTAGGCCTCCACTTTCTGCTGGTAGGGATACTGGGGTTGGTGATAGGCCTGGCCCGCCCCTTCAACCCAGACAACAACCGCCTGTATGCCCGCCTCTACAGCCGCCCTGCCCTGGCCTTGCTGGGGCTTGAGCTGGAGGCCGACGTCAATTCGCTCCACGCCCAACCGCCAGGCTGCGTGATCATTGCCAACCACCAGTCCAATTTCGATGTGTTCTTCCTGGGCGCCATTGTCCCTCGGCGCATGGCCTGCATCGGCAAGAAAAGCCTCGGCTGGATCCCCCTGTTCGGCCAGCTGTTCTGGCTCGGTGGCAACGTACTGCTCAACCGCGACAATGCCTACCAGGCACGGCGCGCGCTACATACCACCAGCCGTGTACTGCGTGACCAAGCCACCTCTATCTGGATCTTTCCGGAAGGTACTCGCAACCCCAGTGACCGTTTGCTGCCGTTCAAGAAAGGGGCTTTCGTGATGGCCATTGACGCAGGCGTGCCCATTGTCCCTGTGTGCGCCAGCCGGTATGTGGGCACGTTGAACCTCAACCAGCGACACAGTGGAACCCTGCGCGTACGCGCCCTGGCGCCGATCCCAACCACCGGCATGACCGCAAAGGATGCCCCGGCGCTCATGGCACGTTGCCATGCAGCCATGCAGGCCTGCATCGACGAACTGTCCGAAGTCACTGAACTGCACGCTCACACCCCACTCTGATCTGGCGCGCTTTAGGGAGAATCATCATTCATGGGTCGAGTCGTCGCCGCAGCGGCCTACAGTGCCGGGAAGAAAGTCACGGACATTGCCTTGGAAGACGGCCGCCACTGGGCTTGTCAGCCGAACCATTTCGTGTGGATCGGCCTCCAGGAGCCGGATGAAGCCGCGCTGGCCACCCTGCAACAGCAATTTGACCTTCACGAACTGGCGATCGAAGACGCGCTGGAGCGCCACAGCCGACCTAAGCTGGAAACCTTCGGCGATGCCTTGTTCATGGTCACGTATTCGCCGGTACGCCACGAGGGCAAGCTGGAATTTATCGAAACCCATATTTTCGCGGGCAAAGGGTACGTGATCACCTGCAGGAACGGGCATTCGGCGTCCTATGCCCTGGTTCGCCAACGGTGCGAAGCAAGGCCCCTGCTGCTGGAGCATGGCGAAGATTTCGTGCTGTATGCGCTGCTGGATTTCGTCTCGGAAAGTTACCAGCCCGTGACCGAGAGCATTCACACGGAAATCGAGGCGCTGGAGCATAACGTACTTAGCCAAGCCCTCAACGAGCGTGACATCCAGCGCCTGCATGGCTTGCGCAGGGACCTGCTGAGGATGCGGCGCTACCTGGCCCCCATGGTGGAGATCAGCGAAGAACTCCAGCGCCTGGCCTTTCCGTTCATCGACAAGAACATGCGCCCGTATTTTCGCGATGTGCAGATTCACGTGAACCGGTACATGGAAGACCTCACAGGCATTCGCGACATGGCCAGCCAAACCATCGAGATCGGGATGCTGATGGAGTCAGCCCGACAGAGCATCACCCAGCGCAAATTTGGTGCCTGGGCGGCCATTCTAGCCTTCCCTACTGCCATTGCAGGCATCTACGGCATGAACTTTCAATTCATGCCGGAGCTGAGCTGGCACTACGGTTATTACACCGTGCTAGGGGTAATTGTCACCGGCTGCACGGGGCTCTTTGCCAGCTTCAAACGGTCAGGCTGGCTGTAGGGGCTGCCTGGCTACGCCTCCCGCTGGGCAGCACTTGAGCGTTACTTTTGCGCCACAAACCGCAGCATCCACTCGCCCACCGTGGCGCCATCATGGCTGTGGTTCAGGCTGTCCACTGCCGTTTGGTAAACGTCGTCTGCCATGTTCTGCTGGCGCAGTTCCAGCAAGGCCCTTGAATAGTCGTGCACGAATTCAGGGTGGCCCTGGAAGCACAGCACCTGGCCATTGAGCTGGTAGGCCGCAAAGGGGCAGAACTCGCTGGAGGCGACCACCGTAGCCCCCTCTGGCAACGCGGTGACCTGATCCTGGTGGCTGATGAGCAACGTGACGTCGCCGTCATGGGGCGTCATCCAGGGTGCCTGGGCATGGACACGATACCGGTGAATGCCCACGCCCCACCCCTGCGTGGCCCGTTGAGCATGGCCGCCGAGCACTATGGCCAGCAACTGGTGGCCAAAGCAGATGCCCAGCAGTTTATCGCCGCGCTGGTAACGGCTCAGCAGGAACACCTTGAGCGTCTCGATCCAGGGGTCTGTGCCGAACGAATCTGCCTTGCTACCGGTTACCAGGTAGGCATCGTAATGGGCATCTTCTCGAGGATAATGGCCTTCCACCACGTTGAACACATCGAAATCCGCTGCGATGGGCTGGCCTGCAAACAACGTTTTGAACATGGCGCCATAGCCTGTGTACTGCTCAACGAACTCGTCGCGAATATGGTCGGTTTCCAGGATGCAGATGCGCAGCGACATGAGGGCGGGGTCTCTTATCGGAACAAGCAGGATTGCTTGTACCAAGCCTGCATGGGAAGGAGGGGCAAATGCAAGGCCGTGCTCAGACGAACGGTCAGTATCCCGTTGGATCGGCAGGGGCCTGTCTAGGTCAACCTACTGAAACGATACGGCAAAGCGTTTCACGCCGTTTCCATATAAAAACCAGGTAGTTCCCAGCAGAGTTATGCTGGACAGGCTGGCTGCCGCTTCTACAGTAAACATGTTCCGGTTGCGCGGCGCCTTTTGCCTGCGCACTGCGGCCAGCCAATACGCAGTGAAGCCACCCCAGGCCGCGGAGTGGCGCTGGTCAACAAGAATAAAGGCTAGATCAATGCTCAAGCATCCCAAGTTCCGTCAGGCAGGGCTTATCGTCTTTGCCACTACCCTGTTATTGATACTTCCCAACCTGGGTCGCCTATTCGGTTAGGTGTCGCTTACGCCTTACCTTTAAGGCAGGTCAGTAAAAGGCCAGGCCCATTGGCGAACCTGGCTACATTCGCTCACCTGCGGTTCACGCGTGGGGCTGCGACAACCTGTGCTTCACGCCCCACCCCTCTATTTCACCACCAAACGGCTCCACAGCCGTTTCGAAGTCATGCTCGAACTCGCCGATACCAAACTGGGTGGCGTACATCAGTTTGGACAGTTCCAGGTGCCAGGCACCGTCTTCACGCTCCATGACCTGAGCGTTGAGCGATTCGCCCTGGAACTGCCCGGCCGCTGCCCTGGCACCGTCTTCATCCGGAAAGACTGCATAGAACTCGATCGGGTGGATGGCTGCGAAATCAAAGCCACCTTCTTTCATCTTCTGCAGCAATGCGCTGCTGATGTCTTCCTGATAGGCATTGCTCATGTCTCGTCCTCCTACAGTGCTGGATAGACTTTCCGTGTTACCGGCTCACCGGTCACTTGCATGAAGCGTTTGAAATGAAAGGCCGCCCGAGGCGAGCATAAGGCCGCCAGGGCATGGTGCTGCGGGAGGAATCAGGCCACTTCGTCGATAGCCGATATTTTTACACCGTTCTGTTCTTCCAGCCATTTGACGGTAGGTTCGGCCACACGCCCTTCGAAATCATTAAGGTCCGCCTTGGTGGTGACGGGAAACAGGTGTGCACGTACCGCTTGCGCGGCCTCTTCGGGGCTAGGTTGCTGCTCAGCGTCAAGCGGCAGGCGGGTCAGAATGCCCTTTGGGTCAAGGAAGGTGATCTCCCACTTTTTCACTGGTATCTCCTTCAAGCCATGGATGTAGGAATGCAGGCGTCCTGCCTGCCCATAATGGACCGAGGCCCTGGCAGCGTTGTTCCCCCTGTTTTTATGAAGCTGCACGACCAGGCTACACGCTACCTGCCTATACAGTGCCCGCCGATCGGGAATGAAATAAAGCCTGTTACCTGGCTTGCGCACCACGGGAAGCCTTACTACCTTAAGCGCCTTCCCGATGCTTGCCCAGGAGCCGTCCAATGGCGTTGTCTGCATTCCGCCACCTCTTTCCACGTGTGGGCCTTGCTGCCGCCATTTCCGGAGCGCTGGGGCTTGCCGGCTGCCAGACCTGGGTAGACGATCACAATAGCGAAAGCCTGCCCCCCACCCTCGGCGTGCAGCCCCTCAAAGGCTTGGGCCAGAATGTGTCCATACGCCGCAACGTGGTAGGCATGCCGCTGATCGAAAGCAACAACTTTCACGATGCGCTGTTCGCCCTGGGCTACGTGCATGCCGGCGACCGCATCAGCCAGATGGTGAGCATGCGCCTGCTTGCACAGGGCCGGCTGGCCGAGATGGCAGGGCCAAGCGTGCTGGAAGCAGACCGTTTCATGCGCACGGTGGACCTCAAGCGCCAGGCCACGCAGCTGTATGCCGCCGCCTCACCACGCCTGCGTAACTTCTTCGAAATCTATGCCCGCGGTGTGAATGCCTGGCTGTTCCGTTATCGCGACAAGCTGCCCATGGACCTGGCACGCTCCGGGTACACCCCGGAATACTGGAAGGGTGAGGACTCGGCACTGGTGTTCTGCCTCATGAACTTCAGCCTGCAAATGAACCTGCAGGAAGAAATCAACAGCCTGGTGCTGGCTCAGAAAGTAGGCGCAGACACCCTCGCCTGGCTGATGCCTACCTACCCGGACGAGCCCCTGCCCTTCAGTGAAGCCGGCAAGCTCAAGGGGCTTGCCCTGAACGGCCAGTTCGCCGGGCTGCAGGCGGTGAGCGAACAACTGGCAGGCCTGGGCCAACTGGGCGTGGCAGCCTCCAACAACTGGGCACTGGCGCCGTCGCGCAGCCGCAGTGGCAAGAGCCTGTTTGCCAACGACACCCACTTGCCTATCAGCCTGCCGAGCGCCTGGAACTTTGTGCAGGTGCGTGCGCCGAAATTCCAGGCTGCGGGTGTGTCCCTGGCCGGTGTCCCTGCCATCGTCGCCGGCTTCAACGGCAAGCTGGCGTGGGGCATGACCATGGTGATGGGGGACAACCAGGACGTCTTTCTGGAGCGCGTAAAGCGCGAGAACGGCGTGCTGATGTACCAGGCTGACGGCAAGTGGCTACGCGCCACGGCCCGCAACGAAACCTTCTTCATCAAGGGCCAGAAGCCCGTGCGTGATGTAGTGTACGAAACCCGCCACGGCCCGTTGCTGAACACTGCGCTGGGCGAACGCAAGCTGGGTGTGCAGCCGGCAGCCTTTGCCAGTGGCTATGGCTTGGCGTTGCAGATGCCAGACCTCAAAGACGATCAGTCGCTCGATGCGTTCTTCAACCTGTCGCGAGCACAGTCCGTCGACAAAGCCTTCGACAGTGCCCGCGCTATCCGCGCCGTTGCGCTGAACATGGTGTTTGCCGACGCCAACGATATTGGCTGGCAAGTGACAGGCCGCTACCCCAACCGCAAGGACGGCAAGGGCCAGATACCTTCGCCAGGTTGGGACAGCCGTTATGACTGGGACGGGTATGCCGACCCTATGCTGCACCCCTACGACCAGACGCCGGCCAGCGGCTGGCTGGGTACCGCGAACCAGCGCACGGCGCAGCCCGGTTACGGCATGCAGCTGTCCAGTTCCTGGTACTACCCAGAGCGCAGCGAACGCCTGGCGCAGCTGGCGGCCAATGGCAAGCAGGACGCACGCAGCATGACGGCCTGGCAATACGACCAGACCACCACCTTCGCTGCCAAACTCAAGGCCATGTTCGAAGCACCGGGCATGGCGCAGCCTTTGAAAAAGGCCATCGATGCGCTGCCTGAGGCCGACCGCAGCAAAGCCCGTGAAGCGTTCACCCGGCTGATGGCCTTCAACGGCCAACTGGCCGCCGGCTCTGCCGACGCTGCCCTGTACGAACTGTTTCTGCAGGAAAGTGCCAAGCAGACCTTCCTTGACGAACTGGGCCCCGAAGACAGCCCGGCCTGGAAAGCCTTCGTAGCCAACGCGGACCAGTCCTATTCGGCCCAGGAAGATCACCTGCTGGGCCGTGACGACAGCCCGTTCTGGGATGATGTTCGCACCCCACAGAAGGAGGACAAGCCGGCCATTCTGGCGCGCAGCCTGGCCGCGGCCATTACCCAAGGCGATGCCTTGCTGGGCGCCGACCACAAGGCTTGGCAGTGGGGCACACTGCACCAATACCGCTGGACCACCGAAGGCACCAAACTGGCCCCGTGGCTGAGTGCAACTGAACGCGCTGGCCTAGCCAGCCTGGAGGGCTACCTCAACCGCGGCCCTGTGCCTGCCGGCGGCGACCATACCACCCTCAACGCAGCGGCCTACCATTGGGGTAGCAATTTCGATGCCTGGCTGATCCCCGCCATGCGCATTGTGGTGGACTTCGGCCAGCCCGAACCCATGATGGGGCTCAACAGCACCGGGCAGTCCGGCAACCCTGCCAGCCCTCACTACGCCGACGGCATTCAGAACTGGCTCAAGGGCCAGTACCTGACATTCCCAATGCAGCCGCAGAACCTGGACAAAGCCTACGGTACCCAGCGGTTGACGCTGGTGCCTGGGAAGTAACCGCCAAGGTTTTAACCTCTTTGAAACCTGTGTGAAGCCATTCCCTGGCTTCGCCAGGTCCTACACGCGCCCTTCATAAAACTTAATAATCATCAAACTCCCATGTGTTGCAAGATGTAACATTGCCGCACACATCTGCTACCATCGCTCAACAGCGTAGCTCCCTATCGTTTTTGACGATGCAGCCCGTACCGGGCGCCTTTCCATAAAACCAAAAACAATTCCCTCGCTGAACCTGAACCGGCTCCACCGCCACCTACCGTGATTCACGCTTGAGGGAGATGCCTTCATGGCAACCGATAACAAACCTGGCCACTCAGACGCCAGGCGTGACTTTTTGCGCAAGTCGCTAACCCTGATACCCGTGGCCACCCTTGCGAGTACCGGCATGGGCACTACAGTGCTCGCTGCAACGCCCGCACCGGCACCAGCGCCCCATACTCCCTCCAGCAACGTGGATGACTACCACCCTACCTTCTTCACCCAAGAAGAATGGGCGTTCCTACAGGCCGCGTTGGCGCACCTGATCCCTAACGACGACCGCGGCCCTGGCGCTGTAGAGGCGGGTGTCCCAGAGTTCATCGACCGCCAGATGAATACCCCCTACGGGGCCGGTAACCTCTGGTTCATGCAGGGGCCTTTCCATCCCGATGCACCGCCAGAGCTGGGCTACCAGCTCAAGCTGTCGCCGCAGCAGCTTTACCGCCTAGGCATCAGCGAGACCGACGGCTATTGCCGCAAGACCTTCGGCAAGGCGTTCGTGGAACTGCCCCATGACCAGCAGGAACAGGTGCTCAAAGCGCTGGATGAAAACAAGGCCACCTTTGAGGCGCTACCAGCCGGGACCTTCTTCAGCCTGCTGTGGAGCAACACCAAGGAAGGCTTTTTCTGTGACCCGATCCACGGTGGCAACAAGCACCTGGTGGGCTGGAAGCTGATTAATTTCCCCGGCGCCCGCGCCGATTTCATGGACTGGGTAGAACGTGACGAACGCTATGCCTACCCGCCGGTTTCCATCAATGGCGCGCGGAGCTGAGCATGGCCAAGGTACTGGACAAGAAGGACGTCGTGATCGTTGGTTTCGGCTGGACAGGCGCGATCATGGCCAAGGAGCTGACCGAGGCGGGGCTGGATGTGGTGGCCCTGGAGCGGGGTCCCATGCGCGATACCTACCCGGACGGCGTGTATCCGCAGACCATGGACGAACTGACGTTCAATTCGCGCAAAAAGCTGTTCATGGACATTTCCAAGGAAACTGTCACGTTGCGCCACAGCGTGAATGATGTAGCGGTGCCATATCGGCAGTTTGGCGCCTTCCTGCCCGGCACTGGTGTAGGCGGCGCGGGCCTGCACTGGTCGGGTGTGCATTTCCGGGTAGACCCGATGGAGCTGCGCATGCGCAGCCACTACGAGGAGCGCTACGGCAAGGCCTTCATACCCGAAGGCATGACCATTCAGGACTTCGGCGTAAGCTACGAAGAGCTGGAGCCCTTCTTCGATTTCGCCGAAAAAGTGTTCGGCACCTCAGGCACTGCCTGGTCAGTGAAGGGTGAAAAGGTCGGCGAAGGCAAGGGCGGTAATTACTTCGCCCCCGACCGCTCCAACCCCTTCCCCCTGCCCGCTCAGAAAAACACCGTGTCGGCGCAGGTGTTCGGCAAGGCGGCCGCCTCCCTGGGCTACCATCCCTATAACCTGCCGTCTGCCAATACCTCCGGCCCCTATACCAACCCCTACGGGGCGCAGATGGGCCCGTGCAACTTCTGCGGCTACTGCAGCGGCTATGCCTGCTACATGTACTCCAAGGCCTCGCCCAACGTGAACGTGCTGCCGGCCCTGCGCCAGGAACCGAAGTTCGAACTGCGCACCGATGCCCATGTGCTGCGGGTGAACCTGGCTGCGGACAAGACGCTGGCCACCGGCGTGACCTACGTGGACGCTCAGGGCCGCGAATTCGAGCAGCCCGCGGATATCGTGATCATTGGCGCCTTCCAGTTCAACAATGTGCGCCTGATGCTGCTGTCCGGGATTGGCAAACCCTACGACCCGAAAACCGGTGAAGGTGTGGTGGGTCGCAACTTCGCCTACCAAAACGAAGCGGGGGTGAAAGCCTTCTTCGACAAGGACCAGCACCACACCAACCCCTTTATCGGGGCAGGTGGTAACGGCATGGCTATCGACGATTTCAACGCCGACAACTTTGACCACGGGCCACATGGGTTCGTAGGTGGCTCGCCGTTCTGGTGCAACCAGGCCGGCACCAAGCCCATCGCAGGCGTGACCACGCCGCCCGGCACACCCAAGTGGGGCAGCCAATGGAAAGCGGCCACGGCAGATTATTACACCCATCACCTGTCCATGAACGCCCACGGTGCTCACCAGTCCTACCGCGACAACTACCTGGACCTGGACCCGGTTTACACCGACGCCTATGGCCAGCCCTTGCTGCGGATGACATTCGACTGGAAAGAGAATGACATCAAGATGATCCGCTTCATGGTGGACAAGCTGGAGGGAATAGCCAAGGCCATGGGCCCCAAGGCGATCTTCGCCCACAAACGCGAATTCAATAGCCATTTCGACGCCACCACCTACCAGACGACCCACCTCAACGGTGGCGCGATCATGGGCACAGACCCCAACACCAGTGCTCTGAACCGCTATTTGCAAAGCTGGGACGTGCATAACGTGTTCGTGCCCGGTGCTTCGGCTTTTCCACAAGGGCTGGGCTACAACCCCACCGGCCTAGTGGCGGCCCTGACCTACTGGTCGGCCAGGGCCATTCGCGAGCAGTACCTTAAAAACCCTGGCCCGCTGGTGCAGGCATGAGAACGATGACCCTGAAAAAACTGCTCGTCGCCTCCGTGGCCCTGGCCAGCCTCCCCCTATGGGCAGTGGAAAGCACGCCGGACCCGGCCTTGGTGAAGAAAGGAGAATACCTGGCCCGGGCCGGAGATTGTGTCGCCTGCCATACGGCCAAAGGCGGCGCGCCTTTTGCCGGTGGCCTGGCCATGGAAACGCCCATCGGCGTGATCTACTCCAGCAACATCACCCCGGACAGCACCGGTATCGGCGGGTATTCCTTCGACGATTTCGACCAAGCGGTTCGCCATGGTGTGCGCAAGGATGGCAGCACCCTCTACCCCGCCATGCCTTACCCGTCCTATGCCCGGGTAAGCGATGAGGACATGCAGGCGCTGTATGCCTATTTCATGCACGGCGTGCAGCCGGTAGCCCAAGCCAACAAGGAAACGGACATTCCGTGGCCATTGAGCATGCGCTGGCCACTGTCGGTATGGCGGGCCATGTTTGCGCCCAAAGTGGAGCCTTTCAAAGCAGCCGGCACGGATGAGGTGGTTGGCCGTGGCGCTTACCTGGTCGAAGGCCTGGGCCACTGCGGCGCGTGCCATACACCGCGGGCACTCACGATGCAGGAAAAAGCCCTCACCGCGTCGGAGGGCAATGACTTCCTCTCCGGTTCTGCACCGTTGGAAGGGTGGATCGCCAAGAACCTGCGTGGCGATCACCGGGACGGGCTGGGCAGTTGGAGCGAAGCCGAGCTGGTAGCGTTTCTCAAGACCGGTCGCAGTGGCCGCACCGCCGTGTTTGGCGGCATGAGCGATGTAGTCGAGCACAGCATGCAGTACATGAGCGACGCCGACCTGACGGCCATTGCCCGTTACCTGAAAACCTTGCCACCGGTAAATCCTGACGACGCCCCCCAGGTGTATGACCGGGCCGTGGGCGATGCCTTGTGGAAGGGCGACGACAGCAAACCCGGCGCCTCGGTGTATGTGGATAACTGCGCTGCCTGTCACCGCACGGATGGCAAGGGCTACACCCGCGTGTTCCCGGCCCTGGCCGCCAACCCGGTGGTGCAAACGGCCGACGCCACATCGCTGATCAACCTCGTGTTGCGCGGCGGTACGCTGGTGGCCACACACACAGCACCCTCGACCTTCACTATGCCGGGTTACGCCTGGCGCCTGTCCGACCAGCAAGTGGCCGATGTGGTGAACTTCATCCGCACCAGCTGGGGCAACCAAGGCGCGCCCGTGGCGGCAAAGGAGGTGAAGAACCTGCGCGACAGTGACCTCAAAGGCACGTCCGGGGACGACCTGGGGCAGGTGTCGTCAAAGTGAGGTGAGCCAGCCTGGTTAAGGGCTGGCGCCACCACGCCTACACACAAAAGGCGGACGCGGTTCAGTAGAGGCGGCCCTTGCAACCGCGCTATTCATGCGTCAACGTAAAGAAAAATGTCATTACGAGACTCTTTCCATGGCCTCAATTAATGTCCAAATTGGCGATGATCTCAAAGCGCGTGCCTATCGTGAACTCGAAAAACTCGGCGTGACCCCTTCCGAACTAATGCGCAAGGCCTTTCAGTACGTTGCCGAACGCGGTCAATTGCCGTTCAAGCCGATGCTCATGACCGAAGAAGATGAGGCATTGCTGAAAGTGATACGCGAGCGCCTTGCAGCACCTCAGCGCGTCAAGGTTTCCCTGGATGACTTATAGCCTTGAATTCGATGCAAGGGCTCTGAAGGAATGGCAAAAATTGGGGGATACCGTACGTGAACAGCTTAAAAGAAGCTGCGGGCCGTATTGCTCAACCCTCATATCGAGGCCAACCGCCTACACACCCTACCGGATTGCTACAAAATCAAACTCCGCAGCAGCGGTTACCGGCTCGTTTATCAAGTAATCGATCTGGAGGTTGTAGTGTTTGTCGTAGCAGTCGATAAGCGCGAGCGCGAGCAGGCTTACCTCAAAGCTGGAAAAAGACTGAGTTAGACATTCAGCGGCACAGGCAAAACGGCTTATTGTTCGAGCGCAGGCAGAGCCTTGTGCCTACGGCGATCATCAGCCTTGATGTGCCCATTGTTAGAGCCCGTGCAGTCGGCACAACCTTTACAAAACCCTAGCCCTGTTCGCCCATGCTCCGTAGGCTCCACAAAAGGCGCTCAAGGCGTGGGCACTGTGGGAGCCTGCGCAGCGGGCGAACAAGCGTTTATGCCACTGCGTCCGCAGGAGGGTGCTCCGGCACGCCCAGCAGTTCAAGGCCTGGAGGGTCGCCTGGCAGCACAGGCCCACTCCCCTGTTGGGCCGCCGTGCCTTGAGCCTTGCTGGCGAAGATCATGTGGCCTTCGGTCAGGTACTGGCTCACGTCTCCCTCGAACGCCAGCTCAAAACGATCACCCCCTTCGTCGTAGGCGTAGGACTTGAGGTAGGTACGGGTGCCAGCCTCGTTTACCACCACATCAAGGGTATGCGCATGGCCATTCCCGAACCCTGTGAACCCCATGGCAGACACGTCGATGCGGTTTTCACTTGAGGCCGCAAAGTCTTTGATACGGTCGGTATGGGCGGTGTCGTCTCCTGCGTGGTAGCTCTGGGTCAGGTGCGTATAGACGAACGTGTTAGCACCTGAACCGCCATACAGCACATCCCGGCCCAGCCCTCCGATAACCACGTCATCTCCGTCACCCCCATAAAGGTAATCATCGCCGCCACCGCCAGAGAGGTAGTCGTCGCCGGCGCCACCGCGGATGAGTTCGCTGTCGGTTTGCCCCAGTAGCACATCGGCCTCTGAGGTGCCGGTGATCGTTGGAAGCGGGCTGGGGGCGGCGAAGATAAACCGGTCTTCAGTGAGGTAGCCGCTTATATCCCCTTCAAACGCGATTTCAAAACGGTGCCCCTCGGCGTCCGCTACGTAGGATTTAACGTAGGTGCGCGTGCCCGCGTCGTTCACCGACACGGCTACGGTATGGTTTTCGCCGTTACCCAAGCCTGTAAAGCTGAACCCTAGGGCCGACAGGTCGATGCGGTTGTCACCGGTATCGGCGAAATGGCGGATCAGGTCTGCATGGTTTTCGCCACTGCCGCGATAACTGTCCAACAGGTCGCCATAGACGAACGTATTTGTTCCGGTACCACCGTCCAGCACATCCCGGCCCAGGCCGCCGGTAAGGCTGTCATCGCCGCCCCCGCCGAACAGGTAGTCGTCCCCGCCCTCGCCACGGAGGGCTTCGCCAACGTCCGTCCCGCGAAGCACATCCGTCGCATCCGTGCCAGCAAGAACGGGTTGGGTGCGCAGTGAACCTGAAGGTAATGTGCTCATGTGGATGTCCAAAGGGAGGGCGAAGAGGTATAGGCATCAGACGCCCTGCCAATGCTCGAATTCCATAGCCGCGTACGTGGGCCTCAAGCCGGGAGCGCGCCCCAGTGCAACTTCCACCGAACCCAACGGCTCTGAACAAACAAGCCCCTGCCCGCGAAGCTGCCCATGGACCTTGTCATTGCCCGCCCCGAAGGCCTGTATTGCACCGCCGGTGACTTCTACATTGACCCTTGGAAGCCTGTGCCGCGCGCTGTGATCACACACGGCCATGGCGACCACGCCCGTGTAGGCAATGGCCATTATCTGGCAACCGACATGGGCGCTGGCATCCTGCGAACACGCCTGGGGGTGGACATTAATTTACAGACCCTGCCCTACGGCGAGCCATTGGTACACAACGGCGTCACCATCAGCCTGCACCCGGCAGGTCATGTGCTGGGCTCAGCCCAAGTGCGCCTTGAATACCAAGGCGAGGTATGGGTCGCCTCAGGCGATTATAAAGTCGAGCCCGACGGCACCTGTGCCCCCTTTGAGCCCGTGCGTTGCCACACGTTTATTACTGAATCCACCTTTGGCCTGCCCATCTATCGCTGGCAGCCACAAGCTGAAATATTCGGTGAAGTGAACGCTTGGTGGCGCGAAAATGCCGCCGCCGGGAAAGCCAGCGTGCTGTTCTGCTATGCCTTCGGAAAAGCCCAGCGCCTGCTGCACGGCATTGACGACAGCATCGGCCCCATCCTTAGCCACGGCTCTGTGGAACCGCTGAACCGAGTCTACCGGGACGCTGGTGTACGCATCCCGGAAACCCACTACGCAGGCGACTTCAAGAAAACCGACCCCGCCTTGCGCAACTGCCTGATCATTGCACCGCCCTCTGCTGGGGGCAGCGCCTGGATGCGCCGCTTCGGTGAATACAGCGATGCCTTCG
>Ga0268349_1000062_pt1 | contig 22728 bp, 24 predicted proteins | sample G5R2_MAIN_18SEP2_FD_190164 | JGI IMG/M metagenome (GOLD analysis project Ga0268349, IMG submission 190164) | Phyllosphere microbial comminities from switchgrass, GLBRC, Michigan, United States - G5R2_MAIN_18SEP2017_LD1 | ecosystem: Host-associated > Plants > Phyllosphere > Phylloplane/Leaf...
CTGCTTGGTAGTCGCAGGTATGGTTATCGCCTTATCCATAGCGTCCTCCGTAAGCATCCAAGTAGGTTAAGGAGTTTATAAGTTGGAGCTTAGATTGACTTCAAGAGCTATGCATGATTGTATATTATTTACCATGCATAGTTCGTGCCACTCTAGAACGGTATGTCATCGTCAAAACTGTCGAAGTCCGCAGGCGGCTGTTGTTGCGCGGGTTGTTGCTGTTGCGGTGCAGTGCGCGGTGCCTGCTGACGTGGAGCCGGTTGGCGCGGGGCCTGACCTTGGTTGCTGCTCCCTTGCCCTTGCTGGTCACCCTGTGGGCGGCCGCCAAGCAGTTGCATGGTGCCCTGCATGTCAACAATGATTTCAGTGGTATATCGCTTAATGCCGTCTTTTTCCCACTCGCGGGTTTGCAGCTTGCCCTCGATGTACACCTGGGAACCTTTACGCAGGTATTCACCGGCGATTTCAGCAATTTTGCCGAACATCGATACGCGATGCCATTCAGTACGCTCAACCTTTTGACCGCTTTGCTTATCAGTCCACTGCTCGCTAGTCGCCAGGCTTAGGTTGGCCACAGCGTTACCGTTAGGGAGGTATCGTACTTCAGGGTCTTGGCCGCACGTACCGACCAATATGACTTTGTTAACGCCTCTTGCCATGATTGTTCTCCAGGCTTAGTTTGGGCTTACGGAGTCGTAAGCGGATTGAGACACGGGGTTGCGTTCATAGAACGCTGAAAAGCTGTACACAGTGGCGCGCAGGGTATTACGGGCGGTCTCTGAAGCTGCTCCAGGGCTAAGCTTGGAGAGCGCTTCGTAAACGGCGTTGGGATCGAGGTGATGTTCGCTGAAGGCCTCATGCAGCACCGCGTGCTCAACGGCTTGCCAGTCAGTCTTGGCAACAATCCCACTACGCATCCCTGCATTCGCATACTTGCCGAATAGATAATCTATCCCGGCTTTATTTTTTAGGCTGGGGATAGCATCAATGCGCTTTTGCATCTCGTCTTTGACTTGATGCCGTTGAAGGGCGGCTGTAGGTGAAGCCAGTTCCGAAAGCAGTTGACCAATGTTTGTGAACTGCTCGGCATGTAGAAGGGCAGCAACTTTTACTGACCTGGCGTCCTCTCTCGGTAGGAAAACTGCCATACCCTCATCATGAGGTCTGGGTAGACGCTTCCAGGAGAACCCCGCTTTGAAGTCCCGCATCGCGTACACAAATTCTGAGAATGCTGCGTACTGAATCGCAAAGATGTCATAGCGATTATTTAAATCCGTTACTGCTTCGGCATTAAGGCTGTACCGTCTGAGGGTGTTCTTGCCTGGCACTGCTAGCCCAATAGTCTTAGCGATGTAGTGCGCCGCGACTAGGTGATGAGACCCACCACTGTTGGCGACGTACAGGCCTTCATCCCAGGCGTATTTAACAAGATGATCGTGGCCGCCGAAGATACGGATCTCTGGCCACCTTAGGTTTTTGTCCAGCCCAGCATGGTTCAGATCCTTTATGAAATTCGGGCTAGCTGCTTTTGCCATTTCTTCAATCGATCTGTAGTTCAAAAGCTCCGACTTCGAGTTCGTCAAGCCGGTTATGTCCCTGATGTCAAACTCGAAATCAGGAACCGTTTCGTGCTGGCCAAGTTCTTTCAAAGAATCAATGCTTGCGTCGTAGCTTTCATAGATCCCATCGTTACTGGTCCAATGCTGAAGTTCGGAATCATTTCGCCAAGGCCATTCATGCCAGCTAACTACGCTTTCCCTGGCAATAGAAGGGGGTTGTTCATCAACACGGAAGCGCATATCAGGAATTTCGCGGATGACCCGTTCCAAGGTAGCTGGGACCCCGAAATCGGCCTTCACCAATTCAATGAAACGTGCCGCCTGCTTTCGAAAGCTCATGGTGTACCTCCTTCGCTTCCATATTTCATGGCGTGGTTTCCGCAGCTAGGTGCCATGTCACGGAATCGCCCGGTTCAGGCGGTCGGATGCATCTCGCGCCGTCCGCTTGAGCGATTTGGTGATGGTGCGCACATCTTGCGAACAGGTAATGTAGGTGCCGCCATGCTCGGCCTTCAGGATCAGGTCATGGTTACCAACCTGCTTGCGGTAGTCGCCCAGATCGTCCTTGGGCACATCGCCAAGTTTGGCCACCGTCTGAAGACTTTCGCCGCTGAACACTCCGGTATATTCGTTGAAGTCGCCTTCACCGTTCGCGCCTGGGTGCAGCGATAGCTGGGTGATAGGCCGACCAAACACGTCTAGCGGGTTGGGGACTGTGTATTCGCCATCGGAATCATCAGACGCCTGGACGATGCTCTTGCCCCCAGCCTGCTTCACAAGCAGCTTGAAATCTTCAGGTGAAACGCTGCGCTGACAGGTAAGGACTTGGGTCAAGCGCGCGTTGGCTTCGATAGGGCTTACTTCACCGGCCTGTGCAGCGGACGCTACGGCAACCAGCGAAAGGGCAGTAAAGGCAAAGTCCGAGGGTTTCATCAGAAGATCCTTCTTAATCTCTATGTTAAGAGAGCCTGTTAGAAATATGAATTTATGCATGGCAATAATGGACCACGCCCCGCGCCAGGTCAAGCGGGAGGCAGGTGGTAGGGTTTGTGTTGAGAGGGGATTGAAGATTGCGCTATTCGTAGCTCAGGCCAGGAGAGTCCAGGTCAGCCTTGGCCTTGTCTTCCGGGCGCTGAATGAATTCTCGCTCAAGCCTGCGTTGTGTCAGCAGGAGCCGCTTCTCGGCAGCTTGAGCTATAGGCGACGCGGACACGATGGTATAGACCTCGTTTGCAAGATCTGAGTAGGCCGGGTCGGTGCGAAAGGCCTTTAGGGCCTGCTGCGGGGGATGATTGATCTCTTTGGCCCGGTCCTCAATGGCCAAGCGCAGTGTCGGCAGTTCCGGGGTAGCCCCCCAGAACTCGTCCGATGCCTTCAAGTAGAAGTCTTCGGCACGCTTGATTTGAGTGGCTCGGTAGCTTCCATAGCCGATGATTTGGAGGCGGTCTCCACCATCCACTTTGCGAGCTGGTGCTTCATCCAGTGACCGTCGCGGCGCATCTCTTGCCGCAGCGATTCGATCTCTGATGGACTCAAGCGAGACGGCTGCTCGCAGGTGTCCGGCTTCGTGCTGTGTGAGCTTGTCGAGTCCATGCCCGAATTCCTCTTGCCAAAATTTATCAAGTTCAGCGCCGTGCTTTTGATCGATGCGGTCTAGCATCTTCTGAGTGATCGCAAGGTTCACTGCGCTTTCTCGCGCAGCCATGACCGCCGCGCCGGGGACGATCCCTCCCTGGCTCATGATATACCCGCGAAGCTCGGCGATTGTTCCGCCCATGGTCATCGTGTCATCTACGACGATGTAAGATCTTCCTGGCTCTACTCGACCCTCAAACGCGGGTCGAAAAACCAAGCGATGGTCAGCTGATGCCCCGGTTCGAAATACGCGGTTGGACTGGCAGATATCGTACTCGACCTCGACGCCCAAGTGGGCGGCAAGGACCTCAGCTACTGCTAATGGAATCTTGTTGCGCCCAGTAGCTTCCTGGGCTTGGATAGGCACGATGCGAACGTTAAGGTTCTCGCCGATCAACTCGCGCACCTCACTAACCATTTCGCTGGTCATCAGTCGGTAGACCATGTTCAAGGCCGCTTTCGGGTCTCCCGCTTTGGCAGCCAGATACTCAGGCTCGCGCGACAGGGCGCTGAGTCCGTTGCGGACAACGGGAGGGAAGTCTCCCCAGGGGGTGCGCGTGCTTTCCATACCGGCTACGACCTTGTTGCTGTGAGATGGCCTTAAGCCGTGGATGTGGTTGGGTAGAGGTGCTCATACGGCAAAGTACTCAAGCCAGAGTAAGCACACGTGCCTACCGAGGCAAATATAGCTTTGATGATGATCAATTCCCTGCCTTTATCTTTAAGTTTGCCTTATTGGAGTCAGCTCGCTAGCGCCTACGCTTCTCTGCGATCTTTTTCCGGAGGCTGACCGGAGCTGGCTCGGCTGTTACCTGCGGAATGCTCGACAATCTCTCTTCAAGCAAGCTCGCGCGTTGCTCTGCGAGATCTGCCCGGTGTTGCGCTGCGACGGCGGCTTCATTGGCGGCTTTTGCCGACGCTATTGCGTCCTGAAGCCGGCGCTCCATACGAGCCGTCTCCAGAGTGTTGTGCGTCACCTCATCCTTGGCGCGGCGCTCGATGTCCGAAACCTTTTTCCGGGCCTCCTGACGAGCATCTTCAACCTGTCGCAGGGCGTGATTTTCTACTCCTTCGAGGCGACCGATAGCGGCATCCAGCTCGGCCTGCGAGTTGGCCAGGGCATCTCTCAGCTCGGAATGGTGCTGAGCTTGCGATGCAGTCGCTTCGCGGTAGATCCGCTCGGCGTGCTCACGGGCCGATTGCTCTGTGGCGAGTTGTTGGTTGAGCGCGGTGTTGGCTTCAATGAGGCCGGTGAGCTGCGCGCGTGCTTCCGCAAGTTGGCGCTCAGCGACTTCACGAGCGACCCGATCCTCACCGGCTCGCGTCTCAGCGTCCTCAAGCTGGGCGCGCCAATCGATTTCCTGCTCCGCAAACGCGGCTCGGGCCTTTGCTACCGCCTCTTGCCAGAATGTTTTGATAAGGGGATGCAGGGACTCGGGCAACCCAGTGACGACGCCGCTCATGCGTCGCATCTCTTCGGCTTGATCCCGACGATAGTCGGCAACGGCTCGATTGATATCGCCTGAGCTACCTTTCCCAATGATCTCCCTCAGGGCTATCCAGCTGGGGATCTTTTCTCCGCGAGAAACCAAGCCGGCACAGGCACGCTTGGTGCGGTCATAGGCGGTAAGAGCAGCCCAGTCGTGGGCAGCACTCAAGCTGCTTTGCAGGTCGATGTCATTCATCTACAGCACCCAGGATATTGGCCCATCTAACCGACTCGATCAGCAGGACCCCATACCTGTCAATCGCATGCTCAGACACGGAAGTGAATGCTGGCCAATAGTGCCGGGCATGCAAGGCTAGGAAGCGCTCGACGCGCTCGAACTGGGGATCTACTCGGGTGAAGTCAGTCATTACAGATATCTCATGATTACGGTCGGCACAAGGTGCTTGACGGTGCCTGGGCTCACATCAACCAGCGGTCGTGCCGCTTGGGTGCTTCCGGCTCAAGGCTTCCGAACGAGCATAGCGACAGCCTTTGTGCTCAGTATATACGTACGTATACCATTCCAAATAGAACCTTTTTTTGAGAGTATTTCCCATAACTGTGATTATGGGAAAAAGTTGTGTGGTGCAGAGCACGAGAGATGTTTGCCTCTTCAATGTTCCACGGAAAAATGTAGGGTATTACGCTAGAAAGGCAGTAACGGCGAGGGTTCCACGCTTGCTTATTCCAGCGCGACAATTTCGTGGAACATTCAAATCGGCTTAGCAGCAGCCTTCAACCTGTTCGGACTAGCATGGCGGTGCCCAACCCCATTTGCGTCAAGGGGGATTGGTGAAGCCGCAGCGGAGCACAGGGAGGCTTGCCGACCGAGCACCGAACGGGTGAGCCGATCCAGTGTAACGGCCCTTTACGCGCTCTTCGCTCCTAGTAGTCTTTGCAAGGGTAGCTGTCGGAGCTTTTCCCCGGCAGCTTCCCGCCGCGTCGCAAGTGAGACCTGGGGTGCGGGGCTAGCCCCGCGATCTCCTGCATACATAATAGAAGCTCTTTTGTTACCCACGTAACGGCTGAAAGCTGCTTGACGACTTGTTTTCAGCTCACCATACTGATTCAGTAAATCATTTTTCTAACAGCCTTTTTTAACTTTAATGCATCGTTGCAATAAAGAGCCCTGGTTTTGAGATGAGCCTGCCACTATGACCGAGCTAAATAGCTTCTCCCTGCCCAGGCTGCTGGCCGCTTTACACGGAAGCCCCATTGATGCCAGATAATGGATCGCCTCAGTGGCTGGATCTCTCGTCGTTGCCAGCGTTCCCCTCTGTTGGGTCTTCAGATATCGCCATTGCCGCCAAGAGTGATCTAGAAGCGATATCCCTCTGGTTAGAGGCGAAAGCTAACCGCTCGCAGCACACCTTCGATTCCTACCGTCGCGAAGCCCTTCGGCTGCTGATCTGGCTGCACGTCAATGGTATGCAGCTCAACCAGCTGAGAGTCGAAGATGTCCATGCGTTCTTTGCCCTACTCTCAGACCCGCCTCTGTCTTGGTTACGCCCGCGAAAGGTCGCGGCTGGCCAGCGTCTTGCGCCGACTCAGGTCCTCATAGGGCCGCTCTCGGAACGGTCCCTCTCTCATACCCGAACCATTCTGGGTCAGTTACTGGCCTACCTTCAGGATGCGGGGTATGTGCAACGCAACGCCTTCCGGTTATCGATGAAGCCCGCAGTTATCACCGAAACCTCACAAGATCGACTGCTCGATCTTGATAGCTGGCACTGGCTCCAGGGTTGGCTAAACCGGATGCCATCAGAAACGCGGCTCGAAGCCGCTCATGCGCTGCGGTGCCGGTGGATCTTTGCCGCTCTATATCACACCGGACTGCGACGCGAAGAGATCGCGCAGGCGCGGATGGGCGATTTCGTGCGCAGGGAGCGCAACTGGTCGCTGCGCGTAATTGGCAAGGGCAAAAAGAAGCGCTATGTCACGGTGAATTCAATCTTCCTGACGGAATTAGTCTGCTATCGCCAAGGCATGGGCATGCCCGACTACCCTTCTCCCCGCGAAGAAGCGCCACTTGTCGCTTCCGTCCAGGCAGGGCGTATCGCCAAGCCGCTGAATGCAAGAACCATCGGCCTGATAATCCATCAGGTTGGCAAGCAGGCGGCTGCTGATTGTTCGGACGCGCACATCCATGCCCAGATTGAGCGCGTCACGACGCACTGGCTTCGCCATACCAATGCCACCCATCGGCTGATGGCCGGCGCGTCTCTTGAGACCACCCAGGACGAACTTGGCCACTCAGATCCTCGCACCACTCGGATCTACGCCAAGTCGGCCAGTCGTCACAGGCTGGAAGATGCTGAAAAGCTCGCAGCCCTCACCACCACCAGCCGTTCTCGCGGCGAATAGAGATAGCTGCCATGACCTATGTCCCCGGATTGTATCCCCCCACTGATTGTCAATTTCGCCAGTCGCGTCGAATCGCATTATGGTTGCTGACCATCCCCTTGATCGTGACTCTGACTGCCTTTGTTATGGCTGTCGCAACCACGCTGACTGGCGAGATGGCCAAGGGCTCGCCCTTGTTCTACACCGCTGCGGCCTCCTACTCCGCCCTGGTGCTCAGCGTTGTATTGCTGCCGTGCTATTTGATCAGCTTGTGCTGGTATGCATGGTGGACGCGTACTGAGGATCTGCGCCGTTTGTGCCTGGGCCTTTGGATGGCTCCTTTGGTAGCCGCGCTTTTCGCGTGGTTCCCCTCTGCCGTCTACACCGGCCCAAGGCCGGTCGGCTATGAAGGGCTAACGCCGCTACGGACTTATCTGTTCGCGGCCAGCCTTGCCTTGATCATTGGCTTGGCTTGGTCGGTTTTTGTTCGCACGACACTGCGTATTTGGAGAAAAGTATGAAAGGGATCAATGGCCACACGCATTCCATGAGCCCCTTATTAGTCGCGGTGACCCTGGCACTGGCACCGAAGGCATTTGCCGGGTTCGAAGTCATCGAGAACGTGGATGCACCTGTCCCCTACGTGAGCGTGGTTGCTGACGACAGGCAGGGCGTTGCCCAAATGCAGCAAACCATTGGTGCCCTGCGGCAAGAGATCGAGAGCCTGCGCGTGCGCCTGGCCGCTGCTGAAGCCGATTCCCTCGGTAGCCGCCAGGAGCTTTTAGCTATCCGCGCACGGCAGGACCAGATCCAGGAGACGATTAATCAGATGACGATTAAATTCGCCTTCGGTAGGGCCGGCTTTACCCCTGAGCCTCAGCAGGCTGCGGCGTTGGTGAGCGCGGCCAAGGCTGCTCAACGCATCAGAATCTTCGGTTACACCGATAGCGTCGGTGCGCTGGAAGCGAACCGACGCATCGCTGAGCTACGTGCCGAGGCTGCCAAGATGTACCTGGTCCAGCAGGGGGTCGCTGAGAACAAAATAAGTGCCGAAGGCAGGACTGGGCATTACATCGCGCCGAACACCTCGGCAGCAGGGCGTGCGGAGAATCGCAGAGTGGAATTCGAATTCTTGAAATAGAAAAAATGGCGCTCATCGAGCGCCGTTTCTTTTCCATACCTGCTAGTTCACTAGCTCCTTCAAATCCGAGTCGAAACCCAGGCTCGCCAGCACCGCAGGAAGTTCTAGTGGAAAATAGTTGCGTAGCGCCGGAGGATTTTTCTCATGAGCTGCGAGCTTTTGGAGCACCTTGTAAGCAGCTTCAAATTTCCAGGGGAAGTTGGCCAGGGCCTTGAAACCGTACCAAGCCTCGTCAAATTCACCAGATTCAAACTCCGCCTCACCGACTCCAACCGTACTCCATTCAGTACCATCTGCAAGATAGGTGGTGATGCCGTGATCATTGATCACGAAGTGATCGGCGGCACTCATGAAGGTAACCAGAACGCTATCGCCAATCTTGGCTGAAGATTCTCGCGCCATCTGCATGCCCTCAATTGGGGACCCCGGCGCCTCTGTATTACCACACCAGTATTCGGCCTTGTCCTCCACTCGAATCCAGGGCATTACATGGCCAGGGCGGATATCCGAGGGCGCTGGCCGGTTTTCCTCCCACCACTTGTTGAGAATGCTGAGCGCAGGATGCCGTTCATAGCCACCCTTTTGCTCCGGTAGGCTCTCATACCAGTCATTAAGCGACTCCATGCGAGCCAAATTAATAGCCGCCAGGAACAAACTTGCCGGCATGGCGACAGCTGCATTCGCCTCGTGCTCTGCCTTGCAGACAGTAAATGTCTCAAGCTGCTTGATCTCGTGCAACTGGGGCTCTTCGTGCGCGGACAGGGACCAGATCTGCTCGTATGCTATTGCGGGGATCGTGAGTCTTTCCTCGATCATGCTGCCTGCCCACTCTTCATCCGGCTCTCCCTTGCATCGAACCAGATCCAAGCACCGGACCACATCGCGCCCCTCGGTTTCGGCGGGATTGTCATCCCCTTCGAAGCCAACGAGCGAGACCGCTGATCTCGGACGGCTATCACCTTGTTTCCATGGCCAACAAGAGGTGTCCATGGTGTAGCTTCGATACTCGCCGGGCAGGAGGGTGATATGCACAATGTGATGCATCTCAAGCTCATCATGATCTGAGAACCTCCAGGCGTTAACTAGGAACCATTTGAAATCGAGCGTCAGCTCACTCACCCCTTCGGGCAGATCGACCACAATGCCATTGCGCAGCGATTCGGTGCCGCCGACGAAGTAGCGCCAATTTGGATATGGCTGCCGCACTTCAATTGTAGCCGGTAGCGCAGCATCGAGGCTCCACTCGATAGCTAGGTTCACTTCTTCTGGTTTCACCTGTTCCGCGACAACTGCGGGCAAGAACAGCTTGGGCAGGATATGCAGGATGCGTCGATCTCCATCGCAGTGACCCAGCGGCTCACCCGTAGCGGTGACCAGTTGGGTCGTGCCGTCTTCGGCTAACAGTTTCGCTACCTTCATCATGCATCTCCTTCCTGATGTGAATTACGGAGCCGTGTGAGTGCCTCTCGCCTAACGGCCTTAGCGCTCGTACTACGGCAACGTGATACAATCGGCGTAGTTGCGTGCCTAACCGGCACGGGACGTTTACCTTTCTTTTGATCGGCGCCTCCCTGGGCAAGGGTGAGGTGCCGTTTTTTTTGCCTTCAGATCAGTGCAAACGACGTATTCAGCTCGCATTATGCTCTATAAATGCTATGTTAGAAAAATGTTTTTCTATATACCAAGGCGGATGCGAGATGAGGATCAAACTAGGAACCTTTGAGACTTTCAGGGAAACATTGGTCGATGCCTGGATTCAGCCCGAGCAACTGATTCAAGCGCCCATTACAAAGGCGCTGACGGACACTGGCCCAAAGCTTCTTCTTACTCAGGTTCCTAGCGATGACACCGAGCAAGGTAATGGGGTGGATGCTGAAGCTGCTCTGACGTTTGGGCCGGGGGACCGCTACCAGCTTAATTTTGCGGTCGGTGCAGAGACGTTCAGACGTATTTGGGATGAATTCGAGCAGTACATGGCAAAACCCTTCTTTGCCATCAACCGGCACCCGAAACACGGTCAGCTCTACGCGGAGCTATCACCGGATCTGGAAGACTCCGCGATTATCCTGACCACTCGCCAGGACAGTGCCTTCAACGCAAGCCTTCGTGTGGAAGGCCGCGACGATCTAGCGGCCTTTCTCACGGCAGGAGCACTGGAAGCATCTCTAAGCTGGATGCCAACAAGCGAGGATCTAAGTGAGGCCATCGAGTATGGCGAGCGCAACGCTCGATCCATCCATGCTGATCAACAGCTGTTCGCCGGCCTTGCATTCACGGGTCTGTTGAACACAGCCGAAATGCCGCTAGAGGCGGAAGTGAATCGCTACATCAAACTGCAAGAACGTGCAGTGAGACCTCCCATTGAAAGCTTCACTTCGGATGACGCCGAGTTCTACCGGTGGTATAAATTCGGAGGCATCCCTCGTATCGAGCCCTTGAGCCAAGAGCAGGCTCTTTTAGAGCAGCCTGGACGGTTCACCATGGCTGAGGTTTCGGACACTGCCATCTCCGAAAGCGATTGGGACTGGTTCAAGACCCAGAAGCTTGGGGATCTCAGGCCTGCCTTTGATCAACTTCAGCAAGTTGTAGCAGCACACGATAGGCCATCCTGGATCAGCGAACTGCTTGCCCAAGCCGATTGGTGTGCCGATATCAAACCACCGCAACCGGCGCAAGTTTATGGCGCTGTTGAGAACGTTTTGTTTCGCTCAGATATTGAGACGGCAGCAGGTCGGGAAGTACCATCTTGGATATCCAACGTTCGCGAGGCGCGCGATCTGATTCAAGCTGCTTTTCCAGGAATTGATAATTCTGTATCCCATGAGGAAATGAGGGTTCAGGCTCAAAGATTCGCTGACTTATCCAGTCAGGCCGATGAACATCAAATCAATGGGAATGAGCTGGAGCTGCATGAGGCTCGGCAAGAGCTGAAGAATATTATTATACGTGCCCCTCACCTAGCTGCACTAGTTGTGGGTTTTGAGGCAGTCCCAGCGGTGCAGCGGTATCTCTCTGAATCCTCTGAAATGGAAATCTAAATGTTAGATCGTGAACAGATAAAATCCCTTGTATCCAAAGCTATCGGCGGCGATATCTTTGATGAAAGCACGGGTGGATTTGTAGGGGTAATGGCAAGGAGTTCAGCGGGGGTTCAAAAGGACATTCCTGCTGCTATGGAGATGTACACGCTACTCGATCACTTCGTGTACTTCCTCCCGCTGGATACCAGACATCTGGCCTTCGATGGCGAGCCTATACCTCTGGAGTCGGGTATCGTTGTATCGACGCAGGGTGACAAGATCATCGCGGTCATACCCATCAAGGCGCAACAGCTCACTGAGGTGGCTTTTTGGCTGGCTGATGCATTGCCCAGCCGTGAGGTCAAAGCAATGCCTGGGCTGCTGGCCTTGATGTTTTCGGTAGAAACGCATGATGATGTTCAGCACCTGCTACCCGAATGGACGGCTGCTTTTTATGTGCAATCGAATAAGGACCATTGCATACCAATCCTGGCCTTGAGATCGGTACTAGACGATGAGCGCTTTGGTGGTGATTGGGTGACCGTTGCCTTGCATCGAATGTCCGAGTTTGGCTTACCTCAGCAGGCCGCATTTGAGGCTGCTGGTGGCGAGATCAAGATCAAAAGCTAGCCACAATCTCGCCACTATTTTACCAATATGCTAGTGTTACATCTAGGCATAAACCATTTGAGACCGGTGTGTCACCCCAGGCGCGCCACTGCTAAGAGGCATAACCATGGACCACAATTGGGCAGCAGCTTCCAGGGGCGGCATGAGTCTAGATGGAGGCTACACCGGCTCTCTCGATCACGCTATTGCCAACCTGCATGTAGGCCGCAATCAGGGCCGCAGGGAAGGCATGGCTGAGGGATACGATCAGGGTTATGTCGAAGGGCAGTCCTACGGGTACGCTCAGGGTTGGGACGCCGGCATTGCCAGAGGCAATCTGGAGATGGTCAAACAACTCACGTTTACTCGTCAACATATCGAAGAGAAAGAAAGGCTAAAGGTATCGGCGCAGCAGCAACAGGAGTTGATCGACCAGTTAGAGGAAAAGGTGCGAGTTCTCAGCGAAGAGAATGCTTTGCTTCGCGCTCAAGTCGGATCGCCTGGGATCAAGGCAGACCTCAGCGATCTTGTGACGACTTTGAAACAAGCTAACGCTCGCCTTCAAAATCAAATAACTCGGATGGATAAGGAATATCAAACTCAGACGCAAGAATTCAACGCGAAGATTTGGCAGCACAACCGCAGCCTCGTTTTCATGAATGCGGTCCGAGGCGTCCTTGAAGACCTCACTAAAGAAGATACTCCGGAAGCTCAGAAGATTCGAGAATCGTTCGTAGAAAAGTACAAAGAACAGGTTTCGAACAGCCTTCAAAAGGGCTTTATTCATACAAGTCCCGAACGGGACTTGGAATTCCAAAAAGCTCTTCCTCGCACTCGTCAGTTCATCATTGGCATGCTTGATTCTGTCGCTAAAAAAAACACATATTCCCATCCCCTAGAGCTTGATCATAGCGACCCAGGCATATAGCCGGATATATAAATCGGATTTTGTAAAGTTGTAAGCAAGACTGAGCATATCGTAGCCAAAGCGAGATCAATAATCCGCAAAATGGTGGGTTGCTCTCCGCTTAATACTCTTAATGATCATAAAATTGTGATCAGTGAAGGCCGCTGAAGCATACTCAGCGGCCTTCTAGTACCTGTATTTCGCCTCTATCTTCGACCCTTCCCAGAACTATTATGAGAAGCTTTAGCTGCAAGCTTGGCGAGCCGATAAAAACCCTCATCACTCGTAGGGGCTGACAAGCATGAACCTCTATGCCCTACATTCAGCGAGCCTAAAAACTGCTGAGCCTTACGCTCCTGGGTGATCTCAGATTTGCCAACGATGAGTCGGGCCTTCATTGAATCAATCCTCAAGTGTTAACTCAGACGAATCTGATGCGATTATTCATCATTGCTTTCTGGGGGGCGGTTAGCGCCCTTTGAATTAAACTCACGGTCTTTCACCGACGATTCTGGGCTGCGGTCCGCAGAGGCTTCTTCACTAACCGGTGTTGCTTTCCCTCCCGCTAAAGAATCCTTGAAGGCCTTGATTCGTGAGTCTGCACCTTCCGCATAGGCTGCTTTGCCTTCGGATCTGGCCGTTGACATGGCCCCTTTGTAGTCGCTGGCAGCGGTTGTAACCGCTGAGGCAAATCCTGTTTTCCCGGCTGACGCCGCTGCCCCAGCAGCCTGCGCTACCCGACTGCCCAGTGACGATCCATCCGACTCTCTGAAAGAGGCCACTCCAGATCGGCCTGCGGATAGCGCTGCACTTCCAGCGTTACGCGTAGCTCGGCCAGTCGCAGCTGCTGTACCGGTTATCGCCCTTCCAAGCGCGACGCCCGCACCGTCACTGAACTTCTCTCCAAGCGTCCGAGTGTCGGGTGCTGCTGAGCTTTGTTGCGGCGGATCAGATGGCACTACACCTTGCGGATTTGCGATGACCGTTTGATTGCTGCCTACCCCACCTCCGCGCGGGCTATCTCCACCACCTTGGCCACCACCGCGGGGCCCTTTAGGGGGGCCACCGTCCGGTGGTGGCGGCAACAGACCACCGTTACCCCCTATCCGTGCAGTACGCGTGCTCTGTCCTGCTCCCAGGCTTGAACCGATGGCAGCCATTCCGCCACGCATCTGTCCCACGGCACCAGTCTCGCCCAGATCTCCAACGCCACCACCAATCCAACGCAGCACATGATCTGGCAGCACCTGGGGTAGACCAAACACCATGTACAGCACGGGTAGTAGCGTGAGGCCGAAGACCATGAACCACCATGCAAAGGTGAGGAATTCAGCGATTGCCCCAACGGTGCCAGTGGAAGACACCACTGCACCGCGCATGGCGAAGAACCCCTGGGCAATGTAGTTGATGATGGGATCGGAGACGAGTACAGCCGCGAACAAGCCAACTACGGCCAGTGCAGGCCGGACGAACAGCGATAGCAGCAGGAGATAGCCTTGAGTCTGCGACCCGACAAAAGTCCGATCCGGCGTCATGTGCATCACCGCCCACAGGGGCGCTGCGATGATGGACTGGAGTACCGAGAGTACCCAGCCTACGAAGACGATCATGAACAAGGTGTAGGGCAAGCTCGGAAGGAACACACCGAAGTAGAAAGCCAGGGGCTCTATGTAAGCGGCCATCAGTGCAAGCTGTTTGACTGGGACTTCGATCACCCAATCCCAAATCGGTGTCACCACCTTATCGAGATCTAGGCCTGTACCCACACCCTTGACCGAGGAAACAGCACCCGCAACAACACGTAGTGCTGTTGCCGAGGTTTTGATTGCCACGTCGGCGACGCCAATACCGGCGCGCGCCACGGTGAGATAGTCGCCCACACACTTCATGCGGTTGAGCGACCCTCCCATCTGGCCAGCAGTGCCGCACAGCGGGGTTTGCCCATTGCTACCAGCTCCGGTCGCGATCTCAACAACATCGAGCATCGTGCGGTTCACGAAGGACGACATCTTGGCGTCCATGTCTGCTTTGATAGACCCAGGATTGATATCGCTCTGTGGGTCTTTGGGAATAAGACTGGCCATATCCTCGGGTTTGGAACTGCCCGAGGCCGCATATGCAGTCTTCTCTTCAGACTTCTTGTTGATTGCTTCAGTGACGACCGACACGCTGCTGATCAGCAGCAACGTACGCATGTCGGATGGCAGCGAAGTGAGCGAGGGCGCGCCTACCGAGCCCACGGGCTCCGAGAGCACTCCGGCGATCTGGCCCCGGATCATGCCGACTCGTTGAAACCAACCCCCAGCCGCAGACCAGCCGTCATTAGTGAGAGTGTCGAGGAAGGTCTTCAGGCTGTTGTCCACGCCACCCTGGTCGCTGCTGACCTGGGCCATGAGATCTGTGGCGATCTTCTGCTCCCACTTATCGACGATCACGTTGAGCCGGTTCGAATCAACCTGATCCCAACCATTGTTGTTGATCGTCGCAGGCCAGGTGTTCACCCAGATATCCAGCTCTTTCATCATCTCCCTAGCCGCGCTGACTTTTTTGGCCTGAACGTTTTCGCGCAGTTGCTCTAAAGCCTGAGCGGCGGGCTCGTCCTTCGTCTGGGCGACATAGGTAGCAACCTTAACCGTACCGCAGAATGGGGCCCCTCCGGCAAGGTTTGTCAGGCTGTTGCGATCCTTGATGTAAAACGTACTTTCAGTACGGCCATCCACCACGGAGGTCTTGTCGGCGGTGGTTTGAGCCTGCACCTCTGGGACGCTGCCGGAGGCGGTATTGTCGGCATAGATGTTGTTGGATGCTTTCGCACAATAGGAAGCTGCTAAATACTGCCGGGCAAAGTCCCGTAGGCCGTAGTAATTACCGGGATCATTGACGCCTTGCACAACGCCATTTGGCGACAGGATTCCCATCGCCATGCCCGCTTTATAGGTGCCATTGGCAAAGCCAACCCCCCAAAGCGCGAACATCAAGACAATCAGCTGAATGAACGAGAAACCTGCCGTAGTGGGCAGTAGCACGGCCCCGCCCGCGACAATACGGACAGGGGTCCAAAGCGAGGACCAGTTCCGGCCCATTGCCTCACCATCGTTTGCCGTATTGGTGACACCCATGATCGCCACGTACGAGACGATGAGCGAACCTACGATGAGAATGCCGCTATTGAAGAAGCTGAACATCGTGGCGAGGATATTCGCGCTGGCAGCTACCTGATTAGGGTCGGTGCCCTTAACCAGAGAATCGATGACAGGCCCGAAAATGCTCTTCAGCATCATGACCGACTGATCGGTACACCTATTCGGGTCGCTGCACGGGGAAAACGGCATCTGCGCCATTGTGGTTACCTACCTGAATCGTGTTGCGGACGGTTGTGTGAAGTCGTTCGCGACGCATTCCCCTGGGAATGACCCGTCGTCCATGTTTTGCCTGTACAGACGCAGTTCGGCCCGCTTCCTGGCCTGTACAGGCACATCGATACCGAACAACCCGCATCGATGCCTCCAGCAGAGCAATTTTAGGCTTACTCTTATAAAAACATCAAAATATTATTACGATCAAAAACTAACATCCATGATCTGAATGCTATACCAAACGTCGTTTATTGTATGCCTATCGGTACGCTTCATGAACACCAACAGCGAGATAATTCAGGCAAATTGCTGCATTGCGCGCATTCTTAGTCAATTAGGGCTTTCATTCGACGCAACTGGGGTTGCCAATTGCTGGTTTGAATGGATCCGCTTTACTGATGATACCGTGACTAGGATTTGCCGACATAAACGCTCAAATCGAGGTGCAATGCGGGCTTACCCGGTTAGAGACTATGGTAAAGGGATCCTACCTAGGGGTTAGCTAAGGGATGCTTATTTCGGACTCAAGCGCCTTTTTCTTGAGCCACCAGCAAGAAATTCGGCGTTACGGGTGATATATTGAAAATGCAAAGGCCACAATGCCTTTCCCTGCAAGGTTTCGCAGCTCTACACTGCGCGTAAGTCAAGTGATTAGGCACTGTTGAGTACCTAAGCTTGATGTGTGAGCTGAGCATGGATACTAAGCTGTTGGATGCCAATTGGCTCGGGCAGACCAAAGCCCAATGGACATGACGGACAGAGATGCAGCTATCAATACGGGACGCAAGCCGATTCGTCATCGGCGCTGGATTGATGCGTCAGAAGGCGAGTGAAGCCTCTGGCAATCCAGACATTACTTTTGCCGCAGTCGCGCAGGCTGCGCTACGTGCAGGGCCTGAGGGTCAGAAAATCCGCCAAACGATTGAAACGTTTGCGGATATGAACCTGGACTCATGGCTGCGCAACACACCACCTCATACCCTTGCCTCGGATCGAGTCATGCAGAGTCGAGCAGCTGAAGTCAAAGCCTTCACCGCGATCCATCAAGCGGTTGTTAGTACGATCTCATTCGAGGCCGCAGATCCCGAGGGAAAGCCTGCTGCTGAGATCCAGCTGCGCGGATCGCTTTTGGCCGGCATGGAGGCTATCGACAACACACCTGGATCTCGCGCTGACCGCGAGGGGCTCTTGGCGAGCCTACGTACTCAGGTAGTGTCAGCGGCCTCAGACGGCGGCCATTTGACTCGCATGCTCAAAGAGAGCGAGCAGGCCTATCTAGCAGCAGATCTTGAGAAAACTCTGGCCCGCTACTCCACCCCTTCGTTGCAGCGCAGCGAAGACTACGACGACGATTTTACCCTCTAAGGAGAGCACCGTGCCTAATGCAGCCGATTTCACCAGCTTCACTGCCTCTGTTTTTCCCTCGCAGGTGGCTGAAGTGGTCGTTGCCAAGCAACCAGTGCTGGCTGACTATGGGCGAGAGCTGCGCAGCGCCATCAACCAGCTGCCACCAGAGGTCACACGCTCGCTTATGTCCGAATACGGGTCCACAACTCCGGAGACGGTCTACGCTGTAGAAGATGCGATCCTAGTACGTGAATTCGCATACGAGCGCGCCGCCCAAGCGGTCGGCCTGGATCAGGATTGGCTTAACGAAGCTACCCCCACGCACGCAGGGATCGATGAGTCTGGTATCGGTGCAGATGACCCGTGGAACATGGACCAATAGCGCCCTGCAACACTAAAGCCCGGCTACAAGCCGGGCTTTTTGTTAAGCAAAGCGTAGGGATTACTGCGCAGAGGGGTTGGTTACTGCGGCTGCTTTGTACTGGTGAATGGCGTCCTTGCAGCCCATAGAGGCCACCTTGAACCGTACCTCATAGCGCGAGTATTCGCTCGACGAGATCTTGGCTGGACGCCGACCTTTATCGACTGCTGAGTCGAAGACAAGGACGCTGCTGCACGATACCCATCCTCCCCCATTGGTGTTCATTCGCGAGCTTTCGGCCCGCATCTTCGCCTCAAAGACAGCATCGTCAATAGTGATGGGGATCAGGGTGGGGACAGTAGTGAAGGCTACCGGCTGGCCCATGACTGCGCCCAGGAAGTTCGCTTTGATAGTGTACCGCCCGTAGCGGTCTCGCTGTGGCAGAGACCCGAATCGGGCGGGGAAGCTGTCGATAGCCGCGAGCTGGCTGATCAGCCGGCTACTCAGCGATCGCCAGTAGGCCTCAGGCGGGTTTGTCGGGTCTGCCATAGGGGCAGACCGGTCATAGGCCTTGCCCGAGCGCTTGAGCAGCTGCTGGCGTTGCAGATATCGGTCGCGGCAATCGCCGTCGAGTTGGGCATCCATCTGCTTACCTGTCTTCGCTGAGTACAAGAGCGCTGTCGCGCACTCAAAGTCGTGCTGGCCATTGAAGTAAAGCCACTCGCTCGTTTTCAAAGGACTCTGGATCGGATTTAGGTCCAGCTGACCCGAACCACCACCTCCGGCCAAGCCGGTGACAACACCGCCGGGCATCAGAGAAGCGAGCGACTTGGCGGCATCATCGGAAATGCGGATCTTAGTGGTGCCATCCGGCATACGCTCGGCGGTCATACAGCCGGCAAGGGTCACTGAAGCCAGCAAGGGCCACAAGAGGCGCAACTTGATCATTGGTACGTCCTTTTTTTTGGTGGGGCCGCTAGAAAAAGCGGCCCATGTCTTGCTGACGGAGTTTGGCTTGTTGCTGCTCATAGAGCTGCTGCACGACATCTCCCGCTTTGATAGGTATCGGCACCCCGCACACGTCGCCCACGGCGGCAACGTGCCCATCTTGACTCTGGACACGCACGAATTGGACGTGGGTGGCAGATGCCATCTGGGTGCGCTTACGGCTGTCATCGACAAAAAAACCAATCGACAGCGGGTGCATCCTGGCCTCCATGCACACGACGCTATCAGTGCTCAGGTAGAGCCTGTCTGAGACGTAAGCTGCATCAAAGGGCATGAACTGGACCCAGGCCGCCTCAAAGTCCTGCACACCGATGTATAGGCTGTCCCCTTCGCAGGCAAAGCAAAAGCGGCCGCTCTGCATAGGTGAAAGCAACATCACCCTATCGTGACGGGGGTGACGCAGGATCTCATCGCGCGAGAAATTGGTGGTCCATCTCAGGAAGTTGGCATATGCCACGACCTGGTTGGCAGCCCGAGCGACACGTGCTTGCTCGGCCTGACTGATGGGGGACTCTTCAACATCTTTCGAAGTGGGTGCCACGGTGTATTCCCTCAGTGCCGGCTTCGGTTTTGTTTTTCAAGAATTTTAAAGAAGTCGTCCAGGATACTGTTGAGCGTTTTTTGCGGTGTGCGGCCGAACTGCTTCGAATATTCAGTCACCCGCTCGTGGTTGTCGGCGCGTAGCGTATAAGAGTTGGTGGGGTCCTTCTTGCGGTTCCGGAAGGTCATCAGACCTTCACGGCGTGCCATGGACATCATGCGCTCATAATCGGTGTGGGATAGATCAAACTTCTTGCGGATATCAACCTTGGTCAGTTTATCGTCCGCCTTAATCATTCTTATCACTTCAAACATCAGGTTGTGTAGTTGATTAAGCCTGACGAGATGATTGAACCCACTGTCGATCTGGCCGCGCTCTACTGCTCCCCTGTCTGTATCTGGTCGGGCGAGACCACTTGAAAGACTCTTGAGCACTACTTCGTCATTTAGGTTCAAAGGATTTCGGTTTTTCTTTGTTTCCTTGAAGTCAGGAGACGCGCCACTTAAATAGTGAAACGACCCCTGCTTAGCAATCTCAACGTCGAGAAACGAACATGCCACCATGAACACATCCTCAGTACAGAGCTTGCGTTGCACGCTCTGCTGAACAGAATCACGTGTTACTGATTCACCGCCGCTCTTCATCAGAGCAGATGTATGCTTGGCCCGCTGCACATCCTGAAGCATGTTGAAATAAGACTTCAGCGGTAAAACCTTGTCAGAAAGAATAACCAGCGAGTACAACTCTTTAACGGTGTCTGCTAAGACATCCGGTGACGGCACGAGCAATGACCTGAGAGCCTGAGCATGTACGAGCAACTTGGCCCCATCTTTAACTTCATTCGCCGGTAGCATAAAAGCACCTAGATTCTTTTGATTCGAAATATTTTTCTATGCCCTGCACGTCGGTTATTCCACGCTCCAGCAGGACAGCTATGGTTAGCATTACAGGGGCAATTTGTTCTTCGATTTTCCAATCTGGAATAGCACCACCATCAGGTAGCTGCATTTTCCCGATCAAATGACGTGGCAATGCTTCCCGCCAGTCAGCCCGCTCGGCTATGGGCAGATGGCAAAACCCATCCGTCAGGATGGGTGCATGGTTTCTCATTGAGGTGCCAAACATCCTAGATCTCCGCCCTGCCCTGGATCAAGGCCCATAGATTGAAGGGTCTGCTTAGTGAGATCAACTTGGGCCTTGATTGACTCAGGATCGTTCGCCATCTGGCGAGCGACCGCGCTGTCTACAGGGGAGCTAGGTGGCTTGATGTAAGCACCCAGGAGCAGCACAACCAGAATAGTTGGCGGTATCGCGCACGCCACCTTCAGGCCGTGCCTTCTCCAAAAGCCGGGGGCCTCAGCGCCTTGGCTTTGCTGCGGTCGGCTCGATGGCCCAGCCCCGTGGACACCGCTTGCTCTGGTAATGGGACCCTCTTTGAACTGACGTTGCTGACTACCACCACCATGATGCAAGGTTGCTTCGGGAAAGGCTTTAGCAGCGATATATCGCTGGTAGTGCTCAAATAGCGCTTCGCTCAATGCAGCTGAACAGGCTTGCCGGATCGTGTAGGAAATCTCAGATGGATCAACTTTGAGCACGCTTCCGCCGCGATCTACGTCGGCGACCAAGGTCAATTTGATGTCTGCAAGTTCGTACTCAGTATTCTCGTCGTTCTGGCTCTTGGCATTTACAAGCACTTTCCCCAGGATTGTTTGAAAACGCCCGCCATCTTCAGAGTCAGTAAACCCATACGTTGCAATAGAAAGCTGCTTGAATGAATTTGGAATCCTCACGACGCGAGTAGATCTGTTCACGTCCGACGCCGATTGACTATCGAAAACAATGTGCAGATGCCCTTCCGCTTCGTAGACATGCAAGCCTGGAGCGAAGGTAAATCTCGGAGTCTTTTTGCTCATATCAGATATCCTTAAAGCTTGCCGAAGATGTCTTCGAGTACAACGGCTTCAGAGAGTCCCTGCATCATCCTTGCCTTACCAGTGCGATGATCAATAAAGAATGCTACGGGAACGCCGGCTTGCTGTTTACCGTTGTTTTCGAACGCAGCGAATAAAAACTCAAGACTGGTGCTCAGCTTTTCGACTGTTTCAGGAGAGGGCTTAGTTCTAATCTGCTCGTGCTTACCCATTACCCGTCCAAGCACATCGCTATCTTTCGACTCCAGAATAGTTGCTGCTAGCGGCACGCCATCGGTAGGATTACCGAGCGCGGCAGTTGGTATCCATTTGATGCTGTGCCCTTTTGCTACATACGCGCGCGTTAAGTTGTAGGCCTGTCGGCAATAGGGACAGCGTGGGTCAATGACGATGTACACCGTATCCCCAATAGCGCCATCACCCTCTTTGAGACCGGCCAGAGAATCGACCGTCTTCATTGACTCTGGTATTGAGCCAGTGAACGAGCCGCCCATGGCGGCTTCCTGGGGCGTCGATGTTTCGGTAGGCGAGTATTGCAGCTGGGTTGAGAGCGGACGTACTGCTGTGGTCGGGCCTTCGGCGGTAGCAGGGAGAATGTTCTGCGGCGGAGTCATGAACTGATCAGAAATGTTGGCTCCGGTAGCTCCGTTCCAAGCAACGCCGGCAAACAGCGCCTCTGCGCCTGGGGTTGCGAACAGCACTACCTGGTGGGCATTCTTCTGCACCGTCCAGGCCGTCAGTTGGGAGATGCCCACCTTGCGCACATTGACGACCTCGCCATAGCGCGAAACACGTTTCCACGCAACGCTTCCGGGCCTCATGTCGTTGTCATCATCCGGAAGCGCAGCCACAGTTTGCGCCGACTCCCCTTGCCCAGTTATGAACGAGGAAAGATCACCCGATTGTTCGGGTGTCGCAAAGGCACTTGCTGAAGCGAGCGATAGCGCGGTACTGAGAGCCAGAGGTCGCAGGATCATTCCCATCATGTCGTAAGTCCCTATTAGGAAATCAATACGACCAGATTCTAACAAGAAATCACTTTAACGTATCAACAAAATAAAAAAAGCCATCCACAATCATGAATGGCCCCGCTGGCACTGCTCTAGATTTAGGGTTTTGCTTGAATGGTCGGGATTGCACCGGACGCAACTCGCGCAGCATCTTCCTGGACAAGCTGTTCGTAAAGCTTCTTGTCTGCATCGCCGTACTTGAATGCAGACATCGCTTGCTCTAAACCATTGACGGCTTTGTCGAGCTGTGGCTCGGCAAGCGACTGTCCGGCCTTACACTCGTAGAGGAAGTGGCAAAGGATGCCAGGGGCTTCTGGAAAGCCTCCTTGCCGCCCAATGTTCTGCACCGCGTACCACATATCTCGGTCGAAAAAGCGGAGCCAGCGCATTTCAGCGGGTGGCAAAACGCCAAGTCGACGTGCCTGGAGGAACATCGCGAAGATGATGGTGCTGACAAAAGCGTGAGAA
>Ga0268349_1000065_pt1 | contig 22572 bp, 20 predicted proteins | sample G5R2_MAIN_18SEP2_FD_190164 | JGI IMG/M metagenome (GOLD analysis project Ga0268349, IMG submission 190164) | Phyllosphere microbial comminities from switchgrass, GLBRC, Michigan, United States - G5R2_MAIN_18SEP2017_LD1 | ecosystem: Host-associated > Plants > Phyllosphere > Phylloplane/Leaf...
CTATGTCGAGGGTAGCTTGCTACTGGGGAGTTTGAGTATGAGCGGGATAGGTGGCACGGTCGGCGGTAGCCTTGCGGGAATGATATGTGTTGGGTTAAGCATACCCACAGGTGGAGGAGCTGCCGGTGGTATGGCAGGAGGTGAGGTGGGAACTAAAGGCAGTGAGAGGCTGGATGAATTGTTATACAGGCAGACAAACCCATGACATCTATAGATCCTGGGCTGATAGCAGCAATCATTATTTTATCCTCCGCAATTACGGTATGCTTTACTTTTTATGTGGCTCACACCTATGTCGAGGAATTTGAACGTTGCCTTCCCAATTGTAAATTTATTGAAGACAATAAAAGGATTTTTTCAAGCGCAGGGCTGTCGGGCAAAATTATGCGTTGCAGCATGATTTATTGTTATCTTTGGATAATACCAGGCCTTGGAGAAAAAAGGGGCTTATTAGATATAAAAGAGATCAAACGCTTCCCCGTGAAGTTCAAATACTTGCTAACGATCCCGTGGACCGCACAGATTATTCTTTTAATAGCGCTAACCTTGCTCGTTCAATTAACTGAAGCCTAACCATTACTTCGTCACCCGAAACCCAAGTAGTCTGCTATCGGCAGTCCTATGGGTCCCTGTTGAAACCCTATACACCTGTCGCGGTAGAAACTGCTGTTTACTACCGCAACCAAACGAGCGCGTTCAAGAGCTGGCAGAGGTCTCTATCAGCCCTGACCTATTACGCCTGCCTCGGCACACCTCCCATCACTCCCCCCTCAACCCACCCCGCGCCGTTTCCCGCAACGTGGTCAACGCCAGCAGCGCCAGCACCGCCGCCCCGCCCATAAAGTAACCGGGCAGCAGCAGGTTGCCTGTATCGGCAATCAGCGACGTCACCACATAGGGCGTCAACCCGCCCCCCAGTATCGCCCCTATGTTGATACTGATCGCCATAGCGGTGTAGCGCACCCTGGTCGGGAATTGCTCGGCATAGGTGGGGTAGCCCACTGATTGCACCACGGGCATGGGCAAGGTGGCAACGAACATGGCGAAGGCGGCGACCCAGAAGCCGCCGCTGCCCATTAGCATCATCATAGGCACCACCAGCACTACGTAGCCACCAAAGCCAATGGCAAGGGCTTTCTTGCGGCCGATGCGGTCCGATAACCCACCCCAGAACGGCATCATGGCCGCCATGCACAGGCTCACGACCGCAATCACCCAGTACACCTTGGCCTTGTCGAAGTGCAGGTAGGTGGTGAGGTAGATGTTCATGAACACCATGCCAATGAAGTAGCCAGCGTTTTGCGCAAAGGCGAACACGATAACCCGCAACAAAGCAGGCAGGTTGTGGCGGAACACTTCCCTGACCGGTGCTACCGGTGGTTTTTCCTTGGCCAGGAAGGCTTTGAACGCCGGGGTTTCTTCCACGTTGTGGCGCATGTAGAACGAAAAGGCCACCAACGGAATGGACAGGAAGAACGGAATGCGCCACCCCCAGCTCTGCAACTGCTCAGCACTGAGCAGGCCTGTGGTAACCCCGCATACAATCGCCCCTGCCGCGCCGCCGACTGCAACCCCCAGCGGCGTGAATGCCCCGAAGAAGCCGCGACGGCCGTCTGGCGAGGACTCGGCCACAAAGGCTGCGGCACCTACCACCTCGCCCCCGGCGAAAAACCCCTGGAACAGCCTGAGCAGCACCAACAACACAGGTGCCGCAATGCCGATATGGGCCGTGGTGGGCAGTACGCCGATCAAGGCGGTGGCCGTACCCATGCCAATCACCGTGGTCAACAGCACCTTGCGACGGCCGATGCGGTCGGCCAACCGCCCCAGCAGCACGCCACCAATAGGGCGCACCACGAAAGCGATGCCAAACACTGCCAGGGTTGCCAGCAGCGCGGCCGTAGCGTTACCGCTCGGGAAGAACAGCGGTGCAATCAGGGTTGCCATGTAGCCGTAGATACTGAACTCATAATATTCAACCGCGGTGCCCGTAGCAGACGCTATGGCCGCTCTTCTGGCTATCAGTGTCGAAGCGTCAGTGTTCGTGACGCTAGTGAAAGGGACGGAAGCAGTTTCAGAAAGCACACGGGACATGGTTACCTTCCCTCTTGGCGGATGGCCAATAGCGTTATCGGGCAGGCATTCACAGGGTGTGAATACCCAACGTTCGGCAAGCTGGGCAGAGGTAAACCGTCGCAATAAGGTGTTCATGTAGCGCCTCTTATTGTTTTGTATGGCTACGGACTTCTTGTAAACCAGGACCCTAGGGTCGCGTTGCTACCTCGCGTGTGTTGCGGTGACTGTTACGCTTAGGCGTTGAAGGCCTCCATTGCCTTCTGCCCCCGGGCGCGCTTGATAAGCAGCGCCTGTGCGCTGTGCAAGTCGATAAGGGAAAAGCGCAACGTATCGCCCGGCAGCATTTGCGCCAGCCGTGGCAGGTCTACGCTGGCCACCTGGGCAATACGGGGGTAACCCCCGGTGGTTTGCCTGTCCGCCATCAGGATCACGGGCTGGCCATTGGGCGGCACTTGCACCGTGCCAAAGGCCACGCTTTCAGATAGCAATTCGCATGGCATCGCCAGCGGCAGTGCCTCTCCCTCAAGGCGGTAACCCATACGGTCCGACGCAGGGGTCAGGGTGTAGCGACTGTCTAACAGTACTCGCCGTGCCTGCTCGCTGAAGAAGCGCCACTCCCTGCCCACCATCACCCTGATCGGCGCCTCCAGCCCCTCCTCCACACCGTGTTCCTGCCAGGCCGCCAGCCGTGGCGGGTTGGCGAACGACGAACAGATAGGAATAAGGTCCCCCGCTTGCAACGCTCGGCCTCGCAGGCCGCCGAAGCCACCACGGGTATGGGTGCTGGTGCTGTTCATCACCGGAGACAACAGGAAACCACCGCCAACGGCCAAGTACGCCCTGGCGCCTTTGACCCGTTTGCTAAAGCTGAGCATGGAATCGGCAGGCACGACCCGTGACATGCCGGGTTTGAAAGGTTCGCCATTGATGACAGCCCCGAGGTCAGCACCGGCCAGCCCAACCAGTGCCTTGGCTTGGAAATGCAGGGTCGGGCCTTGAAGGGTCATCTCCAGCGTAGTGAAGGTCCGTGGGTTGCCTACCAGCAGGTTGCACAGTTCATGGGCGGCTTCGTCCATCGCGCCCCCCACCGGTACCCCCCAATGCTGGAAACCATGGCGCCCGGTGTCCTGGAAAGACGATAGTAAGCCGGGCTTGATCACTTTAAGGGTCACAGGGCCTCTCCTTGCGCCAGTACGTCAAACTCGCGGCGGCTGATGGCGGTAAAGCGGACCTGGTCACCTCCCTTCAGCAGGCACGGTACTTCGTCGTTCGGTGAAAACAGGTTTAAAGGCGTAAGCCCCACCAGGTTCCAGCCACCCGGCAGGTCAGCCGGGTAGATCACGCTTTGCTGGTTGGCGATCCCAATGCTGCCTTTCCTTACCTGCGTGCGCGGCACCGAGCGGCGGGGTACTGCTAACGCTTCAGAGTGCAAGCCGATGTAGGGGTGGCCAGGGGCGAACCCCATCATCAGCACATCAAGCCAATGCGCCGTATGGGCTTCTATCAGTTGCTTCACCGAGAGCGAACAGGCGTCTGCCACCTGTTCCAGGTCCGGCGCATACTCAGCTTCGTAACACACTGGAATTTCGACGCGCTTGGCATGCGCTGTCGTTCCAGATACGGGCTGGTTCAGTGAAGCACTTAACAACTCACATACGGCCTCGAATGGAGAGGTATGTGGGTATTGAGCGGCAAACGCCATGGGTGAGTAATGCACGCCTACTGTCACCATGGCAGCGACCACATCGGTAATGCCTGGCAACAGGCCTTGCCTCTTCAGGTGGCGCAAGGCATTGGCGGCTGACGCTGCCTGGCGGTTGCGCTCGATGGAGAACACCGTGTCGAACACCAGGATGACGCAACACTCGCCACATGGCTCGAACTGCCAGGCGTGATTGCGATTTACAGACTTTGGAACCGACACAGGTCGCTGGGTAGCGTTGGCATTGACGTCAAACATACCGGTCCCTATGGGTTGGCCGCAGCGGCAATCGAAACCCAACCGTTACTTGGCGAACAGCTGGCTCATGTCCTTGAACGCCTTGAACTCCAGCGCATTTCCACAAGGGTCGAACAGGAACATGGTGGCCTGTTCGCCCACTTGGCCCTGAAAACGTACATAAGGTTCGATCACGAACTGGGTGTCACGGGCCCGCAGGCGGTCTGCCAAGGCTTCCCATTCATTCCAATGGAGGATGATGCCGAAATGCGGGACGGGCACATCGTGGCCGTCTACCGGGTTGGAGTGAACGGATGCCTGGGATTCGGTTTTCGGGTGCTCGTGGATTACCAATTGGTGGCCGTAGAAATCGAAGTCCACCCATTGAGCGCTGGAGCGCCCTTCGGAAAGGCCAAACACAGTGCCGTAGAAGTGACGTGCGGCTGCCAGGTCATAAACGGGGATAGCGAGGTGAAAAGGAGAGAGGCTCACGGTGGTCATCCTGGTCGTTGTTAGGCGTGACCTGATTCTTGACCGAAAGCCTGCTGGATAAAAAACGGATATTTCAGGTGCTGAGCAACACTATTTTTGTTGAGTCAGCGGTTTTTTCCCTGTTTTGCATCATATTCAGCAGGGATGAAGCCTAAGTGCTCAGAAGCTGTGCGCAATACAGAAGTAGGCATTAGTGGCCAAGGTCAAGGCGAGGCGCTTGAGCGCTATGTTTCGCCATGGCATCTACCACGCAGGTACGGAACAGGCTGAACAGCGGTGCATGCCGTTGCTGGTAGCGCGTTAGCAGTACGATTTCGCGGTAGAACGTCTGTGCTTTCAGCGGGATGATTCGAACGTCAGAAGCATTCTCCAGCCACAGCCCCGCCAAAGGCACCAGCGCCACCCCTAGGCCGCTGCGCACCATTTTTACGATGGCGTCCAACTCATCCAGCTCCAGGGCCTGGCGAACAGAGAGTTTGTGCTCGCGCAGGAACTGCGTGACCGAACGGCCACCGAACGAGTTTCTGTCGTAGCGGATAAAAGGATGGTCTCGCAGTAGTTGCGCCGGGTCGCTGCCGCGTACGCCTTTGGGCGTAATGAGCACATAAGGCTCCCGGGCGATCACTTCGGCGCGCAGGTCCTTGGGTAATGCAAACGGCGGGTTAATCATGATCGCCAGGTCCAGGTCCCCAGAATCCACCAGGCTGAGCAGGTTGAGCGACACACCCGGAATAAGGCTAGCCTCGATAAACGGCGCCTTTGCCTTAAGCGCTACCAGCACCTGCGGAAGGATGCCGGTTTGCACCGTGCCAATGGCGCCAATACGCAAGGCGCCATGAAAGTCGTTCTCTGTAGCAGGCGCACCCATACGTGCAAACAGCTGCAGCATTTCCTCCGCTAGGGGAATGGCCCGCTGGCCTGCGGAGTTAAGGGTGGCGGCCCGGCCAGTACGGTCAAAAAGCTTTACCCCCAGGCTGTCTTCAAGGGTGCGGATTTGCGCACTCACCGCGGACGGGGTCAAGCCCACTTCCTGCCCTGCTGCCGCAAAAGTGCCTCGGCGCGCAACGCAGATGAAGGTTTTGAGTTCTCGGATCACAGCTGGCTCTCTGGCTAGGGAATGTTGGCCGCATCTGGATATAGTTATACAAGCGGGCCAGCCCCCCTATTCAATCGCAGCAGCGCTTTATGCAAACAGGAATGTGAGCGCCAAGGGCATTACTCAAGGGGCTTCCCACTCAGGTGGAATATTCTTCCAGCCCGACAAAGTCTTTTTCCCCTCATCATTAATCCACCCCTTGTCGTAATAGTCTCTGTTTGTGACGTTGGAAAGGATTTTATAGGCATTGTCGAGTTGCGTGAACCGAGCTTGGGCACCTGGGTCATTTGGATTCTTGTCTGGATGATCTTTTAACACTCTTTTCCTATAAGTCGTCTTGATTTGCGCAGTGGTGGCACCAGCTGGCAGGCCCATATGCTGATAAAGCGGTTTAGCAGCCGACTCTTTTGGCGCCGCCTCCTCAACCTTGCCAGCCCCCGCAGTTGACTCGGTATGGGGTTTCTCCTGTTCAACCTTGGGCGGCCTCGGTGGCGGTGCGCTCTGGGCACGTGGGCGTTCGGTACCGCCGCTAGCACCGGGGCGCCCAGGGCGCTCACCGGCGCCAGCGGTACGCGGTTGATCGCCGGCCGCTTCTTTCTCCTTAGGCGGGCGAGGTGGTGGCGCCGCGTTTTCAGCCTTTGGTGGCTGAGCGAAGTTCGGCTGTGGATTAGGCTCGCTATTGCGACGGGGCCGTGGCGGCGGTGTTGTGCTCTCCGGGTTCTGTTGTGCCCAAGGCTGGTTCGCAAACGTGGACGACGCTGTCTGCGCACGTGAGCGCGCAGCGCCCGCTGGCTGTGACTGGCCGCTGCCGGGAGCCGCTTCTTTCTCCTTGGGCGGGCGAGGCGGTGGTGCCGCGTTGTCAGCCTTCGGCGGCTGAGCGAAGCTTGGTGCTGGGTTGGGCGCGCTGGGGCGCGGCGGCACTGGTGGTGGTGTATCACCTTGCGCGCTCGTTGGAGTAGCAAACCTACCAGGCTTGGGTGCATTAGGACGAGGTGGCAGCGGTGGAGGCGTATCACCTTGTGCGCCCGGCGGATTAGCGAACGTATTAGGGTTCGGTGCGGTATACGGCGGTGGCGGCGAGGATGGCCGCGCATAGCCTTGGGACGCCTGAGGATTACGGAACCGGCCTGGGTCCTGTGCGCTATAGAGCGGCGGTGGCTGCGGCGTAGCAGGCCGCCGCCCACTCGCCTGTTTAGCAGCATCCTGAAAAGCCCGAAGCCCACTAAGGCTACTACGGCTCAGGAAAGCCTGCTTTGCCTGGGCAGCGACCTCTTTGCTGAATTGCGGTGCAACCGAGTGCATTGCAGACAGTAGGCTTTTGCCAATAGAGTGCAACAAAACGCCTCCACCATCGCTGATGCCAAGGTAGCTCATGAGGTTTGAAAGCTTCACATCACGCTCATAATTGACCTTGCTGGCACCTCGCACCTCCTGCGCCAATTCAAATGCCCCACCCTTTTCGTGCGTTTGCACATTGCGCACGGCCGCCTTGCCCTGCAAGGCTTGCATAACGTGCGCGAACATCTCGTGCTTCGGATCACCAGGCTTGGCCGTATGCTGTGACATCAGCGCCTCGGTCATCTGCAACCCAACGCTGCCTGCAATATTGCTGGCAACCTTGATGGCCTGCGTTAGCTTCTGCTGCCCTGTTTCGCTGAAGGCTGCCTTCAGCAACGAAGACGCCGCATTCGTAATGGTGTTCATAGCCGCCCCACCTGAACCAATTAGCGCCTAAGTGGCCACTGGCGCTATTAGGTTCCCTGACATGTCGCGGTTCGGTACTCCCCCTTCAACGTCTTTAGTGTTTTCACAACGGCTCGTTTTCGCTGGTGCCTGCTTTGGCCAAGGGTTGGGGTGGCTATACCCCTGCCTGCACCGCCAACACCTCGCCCTCCCAAACGCCCGCACGCCGACAGGCAATAACCAAGCAATCGCCCGTGCCTACAGCACTCACCACCAGCCGCCCGCCCTGCGCCCAAAACGCGCTACGCCCCGCACAGGCCCAGCCGCCCGAAGGCCCGCCGTGGTTGGCCATTAGCACGCCGAATGGGTGCGCTGCCGCGTAGCCTTGAAGTAGCGCGCTGTCCTTGGCATAGCCGGCCTCACTGATCAGCACGCTGGCGGCGTATATACCAGCCCCGGCGCGTGCCGCAGCCTGGGCATGGCTGGCATGGGTGAAGTCTGCGCATACGGACAGCGCCAAAGGCTCGCCGCTCACCTCTACCAACGCACCGCCCGTTCCAAGGCTAAACACGGCGTCTTCACCTTCATGGAGGTGCTGTTTGGTGTACAGCGCTTGAGAACCGTCCGCGCCCAATACAAGCGCACCGACCATAACCGTGCTCTGGCCAGCCAGCCGCACGGGCAAACCTACCACTGTCGTCATACGTAGCTGCTTTGCCAGTGCCTGCAAAGGTTGCAAGCAGGGCGCGCCTGGGGGCAACGCTAATTGGGCAGCCAGTGAAGGCTCATAACCTGTCAGGGAAAGCTCCGGAAACACCAGAAATGCCACGTGATGCTGGGCCGCCTGGCGCATGAAGTGTTCATGCCGAGCGATATTGGCTTCGATATTTCCTGCTACCGCACAGTACTGTGCTGCACAGACGCTTATATCACGCCTATGGCTTGGCCCTGGCGTTACCTGGCCCATGCTCAAAACCCCTTCCAATAGTCCACGAAGCCTGCTTTGTAATGAAAGTAAGGGGTCTGCAGCTCTTCGTTGATACGGGCTACTTGTTCAGCCAGGGTGCTCAAGTGTGGGCTGCCCGCCTTGAACAGGAACCAGCTTTTTGCCTGGGGCGAATACAGTGAGGCTTCGTAACCCCACTGCTCCATCAGCATGGCCATGCTTTTGTTGGTGTGCAGCGCCGTGTGCACCATAGGGCTTATGTAGAACCAGTTCGGGTCCTGAGGGATGCGTTCGCACACCAGCGTGTGCAGCGCCAGCACGCCATCGGGGGCGACCAGGTTATTGACTTCATCAAGGGCTGCCCGGTCCAGCACGTGCTCGAACATGGCGCTGTTGATCACCAGTTTGTACACCCCTAATGCTTCTGGGGAGACGTACGACACGCCGCCTGTTTCAGCACGCACATATTTATCAAATACGTGAAGGTCGGTATTGAAGTACTTCTTCAATACCTTGGAGAGGGTGCCATAGCCCGCGGCGTAATCGAGGGCACTTGAGAGGTCGAGCAGCCCGTTCTGTTCAAGCAGCTTGATCGCCAAGGCCTGGTCGGCATAAGGAGGCTGATTGTTGGTGCGCGCGGCAAGGTCGCCTTCAAAGTGAAGGTGCCAGCTCTCGTTTAGCGCCGCCCATTGAGCATGGCTCATGCCTTGGTGAGTGGCGGAAATGACAAACCCGCAATCCACACACTTCCAGAAGGCTGCGCTCAACGCCTGCTCAAAAGGGCTGCCTGGATAGGACGGGTAGGTTTTAGAGAAGAAATAGCTCAACGGGGCATCGCAAATAATACAGCCCTTTTGGTCCACAGCCTCGATACGCATAGTCCAACCTTGGAATAACCACAGCGAAACGTTAGCCCTGTGAACGTACGGCAGGCCAACATGGAAGGCACCGAGTATTGCAAATCTGATTGAAAGCAGCGAGGGCGCTGCGCCAGCCAGGCCCGTAAGCAGTGCTTGGAGGTGTGCGGCAATAGAACGTTGCGCCCTGCTACTGCACCCCGTAGGATCCCTGCAGGGTGTACCTAGGCCGCAGCCGGGTGCAGGTTAAAATCTATGCCAGTCGGGCCGCTGGCAGGGACGATCATGCCTGCACCTAACACACCTGCCTCAACGTCAGTGCCTCGTGCTCAACAGCTTACTCACCAGGCGCTCGCTGCCCTTGAACGTTTCAGCCATGTAGAAGCGGTCAGTGGCATCGTGCTCGTCATTGCCGCCGTCATAGCGTTGGCATGGGCCAACAGCCCAATGGGTGCTACTTACGAAACCTTCTGGCATTCGCGGCTAAGCCTGACCTTGGGCGACTACTCGCTCGGTGCTTCACTGCATTTCATCGTCAATGATGGCCTGATGACCATTTTCTTTCTGGTCGTCGGTATGGAAATCCGGTCGGAGATCAAAGACGGCTCATTGTCCAACCTGCGGATGGCTGCTTTGCCCGTGGCGGCAGCCTTAGGTGGCGTTCTGGTACCCGCCCTGATCTACAGTGCAACCAACCTTGGCCACCCTTCCCTGTCTGGCTGGGCTGTTCCCGCTGCTACTGACATTGCCTTCGCGGTAGGTGTGCTGGCGTTGCTGGGTAAATCCATTGCCCCTGGGGTAAGGATTTTTCTGCTGGCGCTGGCCATCATCGACGACATCGCTGCCGTGCTGATCATCGCGCTGTTCTATACCACATCCCTTGAGGCTACTGGCGCCGCGCTGGCCGTGCTGGGCATCGCTACCGTGCTAGCCATGCAGCGCATGGGGTTTGCAAACGCCTGGGTGTACGTGGTGCCGGGCGTAGTGGTGTGGGCAGGGTTGGCCAAGCTGGGCGTACACCCTACCCTGGCTGGCGTAATACTTGGCCTGATAACACCGGTTTATTCCCGCCCTGCCATCGAGCGCCCGTTCGATACGCTGCTCAGCGCCGTTCGCGACCTGGCCCACCACATAAAAGAAGCGCCCGAGGCGGACTCGGTCAAGCAACCGCTGGGCCAGATCCGAAAGGCACAGCGGGAAATGCTACCGCCGGTCAAGCGTGTGCAGACGGCCCTGCACCCTTGGGTGGCCTATGGAATCATGCCGCTGTTCGCCTTGGCTAATGCCGGCGTTGCCTTCAATGCCACCTCCCTTGAAGGCCCCACCGCCTATGCCGTGGGCTTGGGCGTAGCCTTGGCGTTGCTGGTTGGCAAGCCTGTGGGGGTGGTTCTCACGTGTGTCGCGCTGGTCAAACTCAAGCTGTGCCAACTGCCAGAGGGCGTCACCTGGCGGGGCGTGGTGTTGATCGGCCTACTGGCCGGAATCGGTTTTACCATGTCCATCTTTATCGCTGGACTGGCCTTCAGCGACCCCAACCTGCTAGGCGTTGCCAAACTGGCGGTGCTGGTGGGCTCTGCCTGCTCGGCCCTGCTAGGCCTGGCCTGGGGCGTCGTGATGTTTGTACGGCGCCCTGCTTCTCGGCACGTGTGACAACACGTGCCCAATGCCCCACCCAACACAGAGGTAAACAGTGGATCTGGCTTTTCTGACCAACATCACACACACCGAATTTCTAGGTATCACCCTTGCCAACTGGTGCCTGGCCCTGGGGGCCATCACCCTGAGCTTCACCGTTGCCCGGGCGGGCATCGGCTTTGTGCTCAAGAACCTGCGCAGGCGAGCTAACCGCCCAGATGCACACCTGAGCCACATTGCAATCGAGGTGCTGTCCAGTACCAGTAATGCGCTGTTACTGCTGGGGGCGGTATTGATAGGGGTAGGCATACTGGACCTGCCTGATCGCTGGGCGTCGCGGGTGAGCAGCCTGTGGTTCGTGGTTGTGGCCCTGCAAGTGGGCTTGTGGGCGAACCGGGCCATTGCACTGGCCGTACTGCGATACTTCAAGCGCCATAGCCAGTCTGAGGTCTACACGAGCAGTGCCTTAGGCACATTGGCGTTATGGGGTGCCAAGGTACTGTTGTGGGCCGTGGTGGCGCTGGCCATGCTCTCCAACCTTGGGGTCAACATCACCGCGTTCGTAGCCAGCCTGGGAGTTGGCGGTATTGCGATCGCCTTGGCAGTGCAAAACATATTGGGCGACGTGTTTGCGTCACTGTCGATTGCGGTCGACAAGCCTTTCGAGGTAGGCGATTTCATTGTGGTCGGTGCTTTGGCTGGTACGGTCGAGCACGTGGGGCTGAAGACCACACGCATTCGCAGCCTGGGGGGCGAACAGATTGTGATGGCGAACGCCGAAATGATCGGTAGCACCATCCAGAACTACAAGCGCCTGCAGGAACGCCGCATCGTTTTCAAATTCCGACTGACCTATGGCTGCACACCTGAACAGGTCAAAGAGGTACCTCGGCAAGTGGAGCGGATCATCAGCGAGCAGAAACTGGCACGCTTTGATCGGTCCCACTTCCTGGCCTTCGGCGAAAACGCACTGGAATTTGAAACTGTCTACATCGTGCTGGACCCTAGCTATAACGTGTACATGGACGTTCAGCAGGCCATCAATGTGCAAATGATGGAAGCCTTTGCCGACATGGGTGTGGAATTTGCCTTCCCTACCCGCACCTTGTACGTAGCATCGCTGCCGTCCACGCTGGAAAACCAGTTGCAGCAACGCCATACCGCCCCACAAGGCGACGCATTGCGAACGGTACAGTAACCTGGCTGCCCTGCCGCCTGGTGCGAACCAAGTGGCAGGGCAAGTTCGAACCAAGCAGCCCCTACCCCCCTCCCGCGTACTGTCAGGCTGGGCGCACTATCGCCGCTGGGATTGCGCTGCGCGCCTTCACCGGCCGGTTGCACACCACAATGCCCACAATGATCAGAACGCCGCCTATAAAGGTGTAGCCGCTGAGTACCTCCCCTAGCAGCAACCCACCCAGCAACACAGCTGTCAACGGGTTAAGGGCGATGAATACGCCTGCCCGGGTGGCGCCGATTTTCTGGATGCCGTTGTAGTACCAGATATAGGCAATGGCCGAGCCCATCACGCCCAAGTACACCAAGCTCAGCATTTCACTGAGCGGCAAGGCCTGAATGGCCGCCAGTTGGAACTGCCCCATGCCCACTGCCGTCACCGTTAGCATCGCAGCCCCGGCCATGATCGAATAGGTCACGGTGTGCAGAGCACCGATCTCCTTGACAGTGGTTTTACCGAAGATGCTGAACGCCACCCAACTCAATACGCAGCCAAAAATCAGCAGGTCCCCTATCCAGCTGCCCTCCACCCCTGCAAGGCTGCCTGATAGCCGCGTGAGCAACACGACGCCAGCGCCCACCACGCATAGCACAATGCCGCCTACTTTCGACAAGGACAGGTGCTCGCGGTACAACAGGTAAGACACGATGGCCATTACGGCAGGGTTCAACGCCACTATCAGAGAGGCCCTGGACGCACTGATGTAATGCAGGCCGTAGAAGAAGCACAGGTTGTACGCAAAAATGCCGCAAAAGCCCAGGCCGATCAGTTTGAACAACTGCGGCCGGGTAAGGCGAACAAAGCCTTGGCCCGATATCAACAGGTATAAACCCAGCACGCCACCGGCCAGCAGAAAACGTAAGCTGGCCGACAGCAAGGGCGGGGTTTCACCAGAAATATAACGGCCGGCGACGAAGGTGCCACCCCAGATCATGGCCACCAGCGACAGCTTGAGGTAGGTGCTGCTGTCTGCCAACGGGCGGCCCAGCATTGTATCTTGGGTCATGCCGAGTATCTCCCCAGCGCTACAGAAAGGGTTTGCTGTGCGGCGTAATCCAGCGTCAGCTCAAGGATTTCCCGCTGCGCGTGGCTGCCGCCGAGCAAATGCCAATGGGCGCGCGTATCGCGCAACAGTTCCAGGCACTGCCCATACTCCTCCAACGTGAAGAGGTGGATGGCTTTGAGAACGCCCATGCCTGCAAGGTGCGTTTTAGGCTCCACGCCAAAACCATCGCTTTCGGCAATCTGCTTTTCAATCAGCAACGGCTGGTTGCTGGCGGAGAAGGCGAAGGCAGCGTGGAGCTTGTGAAAGTACGAGGTAGACGTGAAGATACCGCCGCTCCATAGCACGGCCAGGCGCTTCCACACACCGTGATACCGACCATCGGCCGCCTTCAACCGTAGCCGCCATAGAAACCCGACTGCATCCAGGTCCTGTTTGGCAAAAGGGCTGTCCTTGAGCTTGTACAAGGCATCGAAGGCCATCAGCGCGCGCTCGGTGTTCTTGCACCGTTCGTAGGCAATCGCCAGGTGCCAATACACATGCATGCGCATGCCAGGGTTGTCGATCCAATCGGGCTTGCGGCTTTCCAGGAACCCGGCCAACTCCGCCCAGCGGCCCAGCTCATGCAGCGCATGGGCCGCAGCATGAATGCCGTAGATGTTACCCGGCACAAGGTTGACTGCTTCCAGTGCAATATCGAAAGCCTCCCCGAACAGGCCGCACTCGCACAGCACAAACGCTTTGATGGACAAGTAATACGAATACAAAGGATGCTGGGCTGAGAGCGCCGCATCGAGTACAGGAAACTGGTTTTTCAACCGCGTGGTCTTGCCCGTACAGAAGTCCAGCATGTGCAGGAAAAACAGTGCGACCACATCGGTGGGGTATACCTTGAGGTGGCATACGAAGGCAGCACGCGCCGCTTCATAGTCAAAATTCACCCACGCCTTGAACCCATTCAGCACCATGTTCAGCTCAGGGCGTGATGCCATGTCTGGTGGAACCTGGGCTAGCAACAGCTTGAACCTGTACAGCTCTTTGATTTCACAGCTGGTGATTCTGTCGAAACCTGACAGCAACTGCCGGTACAGCGCCTGGTGCTCACTGCCGGGCTCAACAGCCTCCGGCACCCCGCGCAAGGCTAGGAAAGGGCCATTGGCGTCTGGCCAAAAGCCTGAAATACCATCCGTTTTCCACTGAGTCTTCATGGGCACATCCTTATTTTCCGAACCGAGCGCCAGCCTTGGCCCTTATGTCCGCTTCGTCTATCCTTGCGCATTTACCCACTCATGCGGAAATGAGCCTTTACTCATGGCCAGGCAATGACGCTCACTCAGCTCGAGATTTTTGTCGCGGTTGCGCAACGGCGCGGCTTTACCCTTGCAGCCACGGAATTGAGCATCTCCCAGTCTGCCGTTTCCCATGCCATCCGGGCGCTGGAACAGGAACTGGGCGTGGCGCTGTTATTGCGCTATCAAGGGCAGATCGAGCTGACCGACATCGGCGCAACGCTGGTACAGCGTGCCAAGGCCATGCTGGGCCTGGCGGAGGCCATGCGTATGGAGGCCGCTGACGCACAGGCCATGAAGGTCGGCACGCTACGTATTGGCTCATTCGGGCCCACCTCGTCTCAACGGCTGTTGCCATTGATCCTGGACACCTTTTCCCAGCAGCACCCGGGGATCGAAATCCATATCGATGAAGGGCCAGACCGCCAAGTGGTGCAATGGCTACTGGACCGTCGTGTGGATGTCGGTTTTGTCACCCTGCCCAATGACCAGTTCGATACCTGCCTGCTGCTTGAGGATCAGATGGTGGCCGTGCTCCCCCTCGGCCATCGGCTGGCAACGCAGCCGGCAGTCAGCCTGAATGACCTGTGCGTCGACCCCTTTGTGCTCACCGAAGCCGGCTCCTCGGCACTAGTCTCCCAGTTGTTCGCCGGTGCCCGGCTGCAACCTCGGGTGCGCTACCGCACCTCCCAATTGATGAGTACCCTGGCCGCAGTAACGCGTGGTGATGGGGTGACCATTGTGGCTGAATCGTCCCTGCCGCAGCAGACAGCATCCCCGTACGTTGCAAAGCCATTGACCCCCCGTGTGAAGCGGTTAGTGGGCATCGCCGTACTGGACAAGGCAGAAGCCACGCCTGTTACCAAGGCGTTTATGGAAGTGGCGCAGAAGTGTTGTGCGGCCCATGGCTTATAACTCACTGCTAAGCAGTGTATTCAAAGCATATCTTGATCAAACGAGGCCGAGCTGTCGCTTATGCTTGCCTCTTGCCCCGAACATTCGTGCATCACCGTGTTCCTATGCTGTTCAACCGTAACCCCGCGAAACGTACGAGGTTGTACTACCGTGTCCCAGCCGCAACAGTCAGACGCCTTCCAACTCGCCATGGACAACTGTGCACGCGAACCCATCCGCATTCCCGGCAGCATTCAGCCGCAGGGGTTTATGCTGGTGATCGAAGAGCCTGGCATGATGATACGGCAGTTCAGCGAAAACCTGATGGCCTGGCTGGGCGTGGATGCTGACCAGCTGCTGGGCGCACGCTTGCCCGACGTCATCCGGGATGGGCATGAGCTGGTTGAACAGTTAGGCGAGCTGGAGGAGGACGAGTCCCACCCCTACCACGTGGCGGACGTGGAATTTTTGATCGGTCAGGCTGGGCCTGTGGCCTTGCCCATGATGCTGCATCGGTACGACCAGGTACTGATCGTGGAATTTGAACGCCCTACTTCAGAGACCGTCACCCACAACCGGCTCTACCCTATCGTACGGTCGTTTATCAGCAGTGCACCGGAAATTGAAACCGTACAAGGGCTGTGCGAGCGCGCCGTACGGGTGGTTAAACGGCTCACTGGCTTTGGGAGGGTCAAAACCTACAAGTTCGATGGACAAGGCAACGGCCTTGTGAATGCTGAACTACTGGATGAAGGCTACCAAAGTTACCTGGGCCTGTGCTTCCCAGCGTCGGACATCCCTGCACAGGCCAGGGCGCTGTACCGCTCCAATCGCATTCGTGTGATCGAGGATGCCGACTACATTCCTTCCAGGCTGATTCCGGCTAATAATCCGCTGACGGGTCAACCTTTGGACATGAGCTACGCGACGCTTCGTAGTGTGTCACCCATTCACTTGCAGTACATGCGCAACATGCAAACGCTCAGCTCCATGTCCATCTCCATTGTCGTGGAGGGTAAATTATGGGGCTTGGTGTCCTGCCACCACAGCGGCCCACATATGGTAAGCTTTCAAACCCGTACCGCTTGTGAGCTGCTGGGCCGGGTACTGTCGCTGCAGATCGAGAGCCGGGAGTCCCACCTCAAGGCCGCACGTATGCTGGATATTCGCCAGCGCATGGTGCAACTGCTGGCAGCCATTGCCGACCACGACAGCGTTCTGCTGGGCCTGCGAGCTGAAACCGATACCTTCCTAGGCTTTGTAGGGGCCGAAGGTGCAGCCGTGGTCTCAACTACAGGCTGCGACCTGTATGGCGATACCCCTGCAAAAGCCGATGTGCAGTTGCTGGCCGACTGGCTGTTCCAACGCCCGGCCAACGACTTTTTCGAGACGGACAATGCCAGCCAAAGCGTCCCGGAGCTGCCTGCCATCGGTGAAGCCACCAGCGGTGTGATGGCCGTCGCCATTTCAGAGCTGCACCCTCATTATCTGATCTGGTTCAAGCCTGAGCAGGCCCATGTGGTGCACTGGGCCGGCAAACCGGACAAGATTCTGGGTGATACCGGCAGCCTCAACCCTCGGCAGAGTTTCGAACAGTGGCGGCAGGTGGTTCATGGTTTCTCAACCCCTTGGCTGGCCAGCGAGGCCGAGGGTGTTCAGGAGTTGCGTCAGGCCGTATTGGGCATTGTGCTGCGCAAGGCAGAAGAGCTGGCGCAGATGTCTGAAGAGCTGGACCGCTCCAACAAGGAGCTGGAAGCCTTCTCATACAGCGTGTCCCATGACCTGCGCGCTCCCCTGCGCCACATCGCCGGCTTTACCGACCTGTTGACGGATATGGAGTCCGATAACCTCTCGGAGCGAGGCCAGCGCTTTGTCACCACTATTGCAGACTCAGCACGGTTTGCCGGTACACTGGTGGACAACCTGCTCAGTTTTTCTCAAATGGGCCGCAATGCCATCCATCTGGCGCCTGTGGACCTGCGCAAGCTGGTAGACACTATTCGTGTGGAACTGCAGCCTGACTACGAAGGGCGTGAGGTGCAGTGGCGTTACACCGACCTGCCTGAATTAGTGGCTGACCCGGCCTTTATCCACTTAGCCATGCGCAACCTGATTTCCAATGCACTGAAATACTCACGCGCCCGGCCTGTAGCCCTTATTGAAGTCACGGCGGTCAAGCGCGACGACGACACGGTGGTGTGTGTTCAGGACAACGGCGTCGGGTTCGACATGCAGTACGCGGACAAGCTGTTTGGTGTCTTCCAGCGGCTTCATCGCATGGAAGACTACGAGGGCACCGGCATTGGCCTGGCCAACGTCCGCCGTATTATTGAACGCCACGGTGGCCGGGTATGGGCCAAGGCAGCGCCTAATGAAGGCGCCGCGTTTTCATTCACCCTGCCCCACGCTACCGTGCCACCACTCCCTGACGAGGCGAACGGGCTTGGATAAAGACCTCACAGGTGCTTCTTGGCTTCTTTATCAAGGTGTTTGTCCGCCTTATGGCGCTCTTCGTCGTCGTGCTTGACGCCTTTGTCTACTTCGCTGGCGTCATGCTTCACACCTTTGTCCACCTCTTTGGCGTCATGGTCCACGCCTTTGTCCAACTCACGGTTATCGTGGCGTATGCCCTCTCCCACCTCACCTTCGGCAAAGGCTAATGGCATGGCGGCGGCGAACAACACAGCGACTGCAATCAGTTGTTTACGCATAAAACTGCTCCCGGCGGATCCACTTTTAAAGGTTGAACTCTAACTGTAGACCACAGGTACTTGGTTAGCCGATTGCGTTTAGCTCACGCCGTTAGGGCCGTTCAGCACCTGCCTGACCTTGGCCGACAACACGTTGGGCAAACACGGCTTGGACAGCACTTCAAACTGTTCGCCACTGGCGCCTGTGCGCTCAATGGCGTTCTCAGCATACCCCGTGGTGAGCAGTATTTTCATATCCGGGTAAAGCTTGCGTACTTCACGCGCTAGTACTACGCCATTCATGCCGCCAGGCATGATCACATCCGAAAACAGCAGGTCGAAGCGGGCGCCGCCGGCCAGAATTTCCAGCGCCTGGTTGGCGCTGTTGGCCACGGCCGTGGTGTAGCCACAATCGTCAAGTACCGCCTTGGCCAGTTCGGCCACGTCTTCCCGGTCTTCAACAATAAGAATGGCCTCGGTACCGGTGCTAGCCGCTGTCGGCTTGGGCACTTCATGGTGGGTAAGGCCTGCGCTGTCGGCTGGGAAATACATCCGCAAGGTGGTGCCTACACCGTCCTCGGAATAGATGCGCACGGCCCCACCCGACTGCTTGGCGAAGCCATACACCATGGACAGTCCCAACCCAGTGCCTTTGCCTTCATCCTTGGTAGTGAAAAACGGCTCCATCACCCGGCTTTTGATGCTTTCGGGCATGCCACAGCCGTTATCGGTCAACGCGATGCACACATAGCGGCCAGGCAGCATACCGTCATAGGCGCGTGCATTGGCTTCAGACACGTGCAGGTTTCGCGTTTCTACGCTGACCGCCGGCCGCTCCCGGCCCAGCAACGCATCCCGGGCATTGATGATGATATTAAGCAACGCCATCTCGGCCTGGGTGGGGTCGATGCGGCAGTTCCACAGGCCCTGCTCCAGGTCCGTACGGAAATCGATGTTATCCCCCATCACATGCTCAACGTTGCGGCGTATTTCATCGACTAGGTTATTTAGGTTGATCACACGGCCTTGCAGCTTTTGCTTCCTGGAAAATGCCAGCAACTGCTGGGTCAGGGACGTCGCACGCTCAATAGCTGTTCGGGTCATGGCCAAGTTGCGCACGATGCGTTCGCCGTCTACCTCAGCCTTGCGCGCCGAACGGTCTGCTAGGTCTACGTACCCACCCATCACTTGCAACAGGTTGTTGAAGTCGTGGGCGATGCCCCCGGTCAGTTGCCCCAGGGCTTCCATTTTCTGAGCCTGGCGCAGTGCGTCTTCAGCGTCCCGGCGACGGCTGACGTCCAGTTGCGAGGCGAAGAAATAGATCAAATCACCGTCGTCGTTGTACACCGGCGAGATGAACAGGGCATTCCAGAACGAAGACCCGTCCTTGCGGTAATTGAGTATCTCTACTGAAATGTCGCGCTGCTCTTCCACCGCACGCTTCACCTGCTCCACCAAATACCGATCGGTGTCGGCTCCCTGGAGAAAGCGGCAGTTACGCCCGTACAGCTCGTCGGTGCTATACCCTGTCATGTCAACGAAGGCACCATTGGCGAAGATGATCGGGTTATCAGGCTGGTTAGGGTCCGTCACGATCATCGGCATACGCGTGGTAGACACGGCCGCAAAAAAGATGTTTTTGCCTTGTGAGGACAGGTCGGCTGTCTGTGCGTTGTCTACCCGCGCATGCAGGTCTTTGGATTGGTCAGGCATCGGGCTCGTTTTCCTGAAAGCGTAAGGCGCCGTATATCTGGTGTTCGATACACAAAGAAGGCAAATAGTTTGCGCAGCGTGTACTCAATGGTCCAAAAAACGCCCCAGAGGTCAGCCTCGCGCCTAAGGAAATAGTTATCTCTCATTTATTTAGCGCGCTTCGTCTGGAACTAAGGTGCCGCGCGTGCAATAAAGGCACAATAATATCACTCCTCCTTCATTTTCAGTGACGCCCGTTATGAACGCTTACGATGCCAGACACCTGCGCCTGCTTAACCTGATCGAAGCCCGCCAGTGGAACGAGATAAGCCAGGACGATGCCGAGGAATTGCGTGTACTAATTGTGTGCAAATACGTAGCGTTGGCAGAGGCGGCGGGCAAGGCGCCTTCCATGGTGCTTAACCCCGAAGGCCAACACTACCATCAACGGCTGGCTGAATTGGCCCTGCAGCAGGCCGCCAATATGGCCTGACAAAGTGCAATGCATGACCGTTCGTCGTCCGACATGGTGAACGTCTTTATCCAGCGCTTCGATTGCCGATAACTATCGCAACCGTCCCGCTGGATAACGCCATGGCGTATCGCAAAACGAACCTGCTGCTTGCAGCCATGGCCGCCATGCTGGTGATGTCGATCACGGCCGCCATAAGCCCTGTAGCCCTGTTTTGGACTAACCAGACCCGCGTGGAGCGCAACCTGGTCGAGCGTCAGCTCGATAGCATGCGCCAAGTACTGGGCCTTCTGGTGGATGCAGAAACCGGCCAGCGCGGGTATGTAATTACGGGCAAGGAACCCTTCCTGCAACCCTATTTTATTGCAGTTGCGCAATTGCCCGGCGCGATCCGCCAACTCCAGGCGCTGTACGAAGATAGCGCAGGTGCGCAAGCGGAGCAGATTCAAACGTTCATCACCCGCACTCACCTTAAAATGGACCACTTGAACATGGTGGTAAAGCTGCGCAGTGAGGTCGGCTATGGCGCGTCGGAAGCCGAGATTGCCAGTGGCCGTGGCAAACAGCTGATGGACGACGTGCGAGAAGTCAGCGCTAGCCTCACGGCGGATGAAACCCTCAAGGTCGCGCAACTGGATGACCAGCTTCAGACCAACCTTCGCATCGCGGTTGCCGTATCCGTGGCCACCTTTCTGCTCACACTATCCCTAGGCCGGTTTATCTACGTTTCTATGCGCAGCGCGGTGCAGCGCCAGACCGAGTCTGCGCGCCTACAGGCTGACTCTGCTGCAACGGCCCAGATCGCCAGTGCACGCCTGAGCCAAAGCCTTGAACACCTGGAGCACCGTAACCTGGAAATCAGCCTGCTGGGCGAGATGGCCAGGCTGCTGCAAACCGAATTGAGCCAGGAAGAAACCTTGCAGCTGGCCAACAGTTATTGCCAGCGCCTGCTAGAGGGCAGCGCCGGTACGTTTTTCCTGTACCGCAACTCGGCCGACGCCCTGTTGCCAGCGGCCAGCTGGGGAACCGTGGACCTGGCGCCCGACACGCTGCTCAGCCCCAAAGATTGCTGGGCCATCCGCCGTGCCCGTGTGCACCTGGTAGAGCAAGGCCACGACCTGTGCTGCGCCCATTACCCGCAACACACGGATACCACGACCTACACGCATTGGTGTATTCCATTGCTGGCGTATGGGGAAACACTGGGGCTGCTGCACATTTACAAAGACGCACGCCAGCCCACGGAAGAGGCCAGCCTCAAATGCGCCGAAGCCATTGCTGAACAGACCGCCTTGGCCCTGGCCAATGGGCGCATGCGCCAGGTGCTGCAAACCCAGTCCATACGCGACCCCCTCACCGGCCTGTACAACCGTCGGTTCATGGAGGAAACCCTGGAGCGAGAACTGGCCCGGGCCCGTCGAACCCATGCCTGCCTGTCAGTGATCATGCTGGACCTTGACCACTTCAAACGCCTGAACGACAACTATGGCCACCCGGCCGGTGACAGCGTGCTCAGAGCTGTTTCGGCCTTGCTGCTCGGTGCCCTGAGAGCCTCGGACATCGCCTGCCGCTTTGGCGGTGAAGAGCTGATTGTGATACTGCCCGACTGTGCGCTGGAAGGCGCGGTGGCCCGAGCCGAAGCCATACGCGCAGAATTTGCCGCCATGACCCTTCACGAGTTGGGGCAGCCACTGACCGTCACTGCCTCCTTTGGCGTGTCCTCCACTGCCGTGTGCGGTGCCGACCAGAGCCTGCTGCTCAAAGCGGCTGACACCGCGTTGTACAAGGCCAAGCAGGGTGGGCGGAATCGGGTTCAATCCTGCCTAGATTCTGTACAAAATTGATCGACACCATTTCAATTAACACCTACGCACATAATTTGTAGAGTTCACGTCCATCAAGGGGGGAGTTTCTCTAATGGCGAAACGCTACAAAATTGCAGACGAATCATGGGCGTTGATCGAGGATCTTTTCTCTGCGCCGCGATATAGCCGGCGCCCTCGGGCTGACAATCGCCTGATGCTCAATGGCATCCTTTGGGCGCTGTGTTCGGGCGCTGCGTAAAGGGACATGATCTTACCCAGCACCAGTGGCCACGGGTGTGAACACTCATCCGAGCCTTGAAGGCTAGCGGGCTGATATGCCACAGCGAGCTATGTCGCCGCTGGCGGTTGTAGTTTATCTCGATATCTTCGAACACGGCTTCACGCATCTGAGCGCGACCGCTGAATCGCTCACCATGAATGCATTAAACCTTCAAACTGTGGAAAAAGCTCTCCGCACAGGCGTTGTCGTAGCAGTTGCCCTTGGCGCTCATGCTGCATATGAGTTGATGAGCGACGATCAATTGTTGGTAAACCGCCGAGCAATATTGGCTGCCACGATCGCTATTTACGATCACGCCTTGAGACTGTTTACGCCGCCACAATCCCGGGGCAGTTAAATCCTAGGGTTTGTCTGAAAAGTCAGCCCGCAAGCATTTCTCGATGCAGGCCAGTGTAACCATGGCTTTGAAACTGCTCGCCAGCTTGTCGTATCGTGTGCAGAGCCGACGTTTTTCCTTGAGCCAAC
>Ga0268349_1000066_pt1 | contig 22151 bp, 19 predicted proteins | sample G5R2_MAIN_18SEP2_FD_190164 | JGI IMG/M metagenome (GOLD analysis project Ga0268349, IMG submission 190164) | Phyllosphere microbial comminities from switchgrass, GLBRC, Michigan, United States - G5R2_MAIN_18SEP2017_LD1 | ecosystem: Host-associated > Plants > Phyllosphere > Phylloplane/Leaf...
TGCCATGCTTCTCGATCAGGTGTTGATCGCGGACGACATCCAATATCAGGTAGCCAATCCCGAATTGCTGGGCAATGCTGATCTTACCTTCAGCCTGGGCACCGCCTGCCACCAAGCTACCCGCCAATGCACCGAGCAGCGTGAGAATACGTAACGAAACCATGGGGCTCTCCAGTAAGGTTTCAAAGCCCAGGATGACAGGGCGGCGCCAGCATAAAAGCATAAGCGCTAAGATTTAAATACCTTTAATGCATAAGCATATGCGCCGGCCACTTGCCGGTCTCAACACCTGAAGTGCCAGGGTTAGCCAGCGGTCCAGCCGCCATCCATGCTCCAGGCCGCGCCCCTTACCTGGCGTGCCGCGTCACTGCACAGGAACCCTACCAGCTCGCCCAACTGTTCAGGCGTGACAAACTCCAGCGAAGGCTGCTTCTCCGCCAGCAAGGCCTGTTTGGCCGCTTCAGGGGAAAGGCCCTGTGCGATCCGAGTGTCGATCTGCTGCTGCACCAGCGGCGTGAGCACAAAGCCGGGGCAAAGGGCATTGCAGGTAATGTTCAGCTCGGCTGTTTCCAGGGCAACCACCTTGGTAAGCCCCACCACCCCATGCTTGGCCGCCACGTAGGCCGCCTTTCCCACAGACCCCACCAGGCCATGAGCGGAGGCGATATTGACGATGCGCCCCCACCCACGCGCCTTCATCCCTGGTAGGCAGAGGCGCGTGCCATGGAAGACCGACGACAGGTTGATGGCGATGATGGCGTCCCAACGCTCCACCGGAAAATGCTCCACGCTGGCCACATGCTGAATGCCCGCGTTGTTGACCAGAATGTCCACCGCGCCAAAGGTGGCTTCGGCCAGGGCAACCATGGCTGCAATTTCGTCTGGCTGGCCCACATCCGCCGGGTGGTGGATAGCCTGCACGCCGTGGGCCTGCACGGCTCGGAGGGCAGGCGCCGGGTCGCCGAACCCATTAAGCACCAAGTTGGCGCCTGCCTGGGCCAGCACGGTGGCGATACCCAGGCCAATTCCGCTGGTTGAGCCGGTGACCAGCGCGGTTTTGCCTTGTAGTTGCATGAAACGCTCTATGACTAAGGGGTAGCGTTACAGCGTAGCGAGGCTGCGGCAAGGCGCCAGTGGCCCCCGTATTCTCTTGTTTAGTGTAAGGCCACAGGCGCCGCGCCTGCCTGAGGCTCAGGCACGCCATAACGCCGCGTGGACCACGCGCACAGCACCAGGCCACCCAGTGCCAGCAGCCCGCCCACCAGCCCCACATGGCCCACACCCAACTGGCTGGTAACCACGCTCCCCAGCAAGGCACCGCCACCAATGCCAATGTTGTAAATGCCTGAATGCAGTGCCATGGCCACGTCCGTGGCATCGGGTGCCAGGTTCAGCACACGGGCTTGCAACACCAGGCCAAAGCACATGATGAAGATCCCCCACAACGCACTTTGTAGCGTCAAGGCAGGCAGCACGTTGGCTACCGGGGTCATCAGCAGCAGACACAGGGTCAGGCCTGCGATTGCGGTCAACAGCAGGCTACGTGGGTAGCGATTGTTGTAGCGGCTGAACACGAAGGAACCCAGGATACCTGCGCCGCCGAACACCAGCAGCAGGCCCGTGGTGGTTTCGCCCCGAAGCTTGGCCACCGTGGCCACGAAGGGCTCGATGTAGGTATAGGCCGTGAAGTGTGCGGTCACCACTAAGGCAGTCAACACATACTGCAGCATCAAGGCTGGCCGCTTGAACAGGATGGGCAGGCTGCGCAAGGAGCCCGAATTCTGGCTTGGCAGCGACGGCAAGGCACGCACCAGCACCACCAGGGTGGCGCAGGCCGCCAGCCCAATCACCCCGAAGGTGGTCCGCCAACCGAACGCTTCGCCCAGTACCCGGCCCAGCGGAATACCCAGCACCATGGCCAGCGATGTGCCGGTGGCCAGCAGCCCCAGGGCCTGCACTTGTCGGCCGGGTGGGGCTACCCGCACCGCCAGCGAGGCGGTGATGGACCAGAACACCGAATGGGCGAAGGCAATGCCAATGCGACATGCCAGCAGCATGGCAAAACTGTTGGCGAACGCGGACAACAGGTGGCACCCCACAAACAAGCCAAAAATGATCACCAGCAGCTTTCGGCGTTCCATGTTGCGGGTCAGCAGCATGATAGGCAGTGAAATCAGGGTCACGATCCAGGCATACACGGTCAGCATCAGCCCAACCTGAGCCGTGGTCATGGCGAAACTGTCCCCAATGGAAGACAACAGCCCCACCGGAACGAACTCGGTGGTATTGAAAATAAAGGCGCCCAACGCCAGGGCGATGACGCCCAGCCAGCTTTCGGGGCTCGATGGTGCTTGTGAACTCATGCTACTCACTCTGAATCAGGGGTTCGGCCAGCAGGCACTGGCGCAGAACGGTAAAACGGGACAGCCCGAGGCAAGGTCGGGCACGCGGCTATGGACCACAGGCCATAGCGGGTGTGCGGTCTGATTATTATGAGGGGGCATACAGGTATACATCAGCGTCGATGCTACCTCGGGTGGCCGAGCAGGGTAAATGCTGCCTGCGCGTGTCGCGTGTATTAATACATACGCAAACAGGCACAGGCCACAGGGCACGCTTCGCTGTGATAGCCGTCACAAAATCGCATGTCGGGCTACCTCTGCAGCCCCTAAAGGCCCTATTGCGCTGGCCCCAGGCGGAACCAGAATGCCACTATTGAGTCCGAAACGGGTCAATGGGTCTTGGCGCCAGGGTGCCGAAGGGGTTCGAGGTGCACAGGAAACGATTGGAGTTCATGCTCCAGATGCTTGAAGAACTTGCGGCGGGCCGTTGGCAAGTGAGCCGCAAAGGCTACGCCGGGTCCGGACACAGGCGACCCTCGTTTTTGCCAGACGTGTGGGTGACGCCAATGGACGATCCGCTAGGCCACGCCGCCTGTGCCATTGGCTTTGCCTGCCTGGATGAGCGCTTCGAAGGGCTTTACCTGGATGGCCTGGAACCCTGCACTCGGCTCCCAGGCACTGCCCGTACCCATGCCCGGCTGGTGAAAGGCTGGGAGGCGGTAGCTGCCTATTTCGAACTGGACCAGGCCACTGCGCGCAGCCTATTTGGTGTGGAGCGTTCGCCGGCGTCCATTACCCAGGTGCGCGACTGGCTGCGGGCCTTTCTGTATACCCCCTCCGACCAACCCAAGCCCGACCCTCAGGCAAAGCACTGCGGTTAGGCCCTCGCCTCACGAGGTAGGGTTTACAGGCCGATTGGCAATGCCAAACGGCACATGCACCATGGGGATATTTCCTGCAGCTGAGGCCAGGTGGCTGCGCTGGTCATCGAAGAACATATGTGGCTTGAGCACCGACAGCACCCTGCTCTTTTCCATGCCGCCCAGGAAAAACGCCTCGTCGGGCGATACCCCCCACGCCTTGAGTGTCGTGACCACCCGTTCATGGGAGGGCGCGTTGCGAGCCGTTACGATGGCGATCCGCAGGATCTTGCTATAGGTAGGGTCTTCGCTCAGCCGCTGTGCTTCAAGCTGTTGCAGAAAGGCCAGCTTGCGAAACAGGTCGGCCAGCGGCCCAGGCTGGTGAGCAATGGCCTGGTGCTCGCTTTCATAAGTCTGAAATTCGGCAAGGTCCAGGTTGCGCTTGAAGACCGTTTCAGCTTCATCGTCTGCGATCACACCGTCGAAGTCGAACGCTACCCTCAACTCGGTATCGATCTCGTCGTCGTACACCCGGGAAGGCAATACCACGCCCGCCGGGTAGTCTGCATCGATGGCCCGCTGCACGTCGCCCTCATTGGCGCTGAGAAACAATGAGGCGTTGAATGCCGGTATGTATTCATGAGGAGAGCGGCCAGTCATGAATGCCGCGCGGCTGATGTCCAGCCCATAGTGCCGGATGGACCTGAACACTCGCACACCCGTTTCTGGCGAGTTCCGGGAGAGCAGCACCACTTCCACCGGGGGCTCCGCTGAAAAACCTGTATTGAGGCTCAGGAAGCGGCGAATGAAGGGAAACGCCACCCCTCTGTCGAAGGGCTGATCAGCGTTGCGTTGCTGGTGCAGCCGATAGGCCTCTACCCCCTCGTTCAGGTAGACCTCGTTGGACTCGGACAAGTCGAACAAAGCGCTGGAAGCAACGCCAATTACCAGTTTTTTCTCGATGGGGTACGGCATAAGGGCCTGTCAGCAAGGATACTGCACCAGCATACGTGACGCCGCAAGCACAGGCCAAGGAGCGTCAGAACCACAAGCAGGAAGAGAATAGCTCAATGGTTGCAGAACACACTCAAGCCGGGTGGGCCTTGTGCCGATAGCGTTAACGAGCCCAGTGCAAAAAGCCGCCTGTCAGGCGGCCACAGGTCTCAACGCTACTGCCGGAGGGCGCGCAATGGAACACAGCAACCATGTAGGTTCATACACCGAGGCGCACAAAAGCCTGATGAACCTGTTAAGCGACAGCGTAATGGCTCAGCTCGTACGCCCTAATGAGCCTGATGCAGTTTCGGAGGCTGACCAGGCGCTAGAAGCCGCTGTAGCCAGCAGCTTCTACTTCAAACGTCGGAGTGCCAAGCGGTGCAGCTGCGCCCAATGCAAGGCGGTGCGCGCGGCCATGTAAGCCTGGTTCGTCGTTGTTGAATTGGAGTGATTTCAGCGGCTCAAAGTGGGCTATCAGGCTCTTTTCAACCCCCGCTTCAAGGTGTGTATAGGGTTCGCTCAGTTGGGCACGTTGTCGTGAGAGGTGGCAATCAACGTTAGCGCACTACCCCTCCCTAGGGGTGGGTCAGCACTGCGCAGAGACGTGCGCGCTTCTTGAAGCGTACCGTCGAGTCTATGAATCTTTACCGAAGCGGTTTTCCCTTCTTGCTGGCTTTTCCCTTGCCTGCGCGGCCCTGTCTGGCCTTCGCTTACCGACTTTTCGTACAACCCCAACGCGTCAGGCGCAAGGCGCCTTAAGCTGCACGCGCACTGGATCAAATGATTCGGTTAAGGGTCTGAAGAACACTTCAGACCAGACCGGACCTCTGCCCATGACTAACCACATCGACCCCGTGGCCTTGGATAAAGCCTACCGGCTGCTCAACCATGGCCCCACTGTACTGGTGTCGGCGCGCTACGGAGAGGAACAGGACGTGATGGCTGCCGCCTGGGCATGCGCACTGGACTTTTCACCCCCTCGGCTGAGCGTGGTCTTGGACAAAAGCACACGCACCCGCGCGCTGATCGAGCGCGCTGGCACGTTCGTGATTCAGGTGCCAACGGCGGCGCAGGTGCAACTCACCTATGAGGTGGGCAACCGTTCGCTGGCCGATGACCCGAACAAGCTGGCCCAGTGTGGTGTGTCCCTGTTGGCGTTCGAAGGGCATGACCAGCCATTTGTAGAGGGTTGCTGTGCCTGGCTGGCCTGCGAAGTGATACCCGAGCCGCACATCCAGCACACCTACGACCTGTTTATCGCCCAAGTGACAGGGGCCTGGGCAGACCGCCGGGTATTCGAGAACGGGCACTGGAAATTCGAGGACGCGGACCCGCAGCTGCGCAGTATTCACTACGTGGCGGGTGGTCAGTTCTACGGGATTGGGGAATCGCTGGTTGCCCGCCACACCCCGAAGGGGTAGCGGGCAAGTTTATTGCGGGCTACTGCAAGCTACTGCGAGCTACTGCAAGATCAAAGCGCCATGTCATGGGCCGGTGCGGCAGGCGCAGCCGGGCTGGCAGGCGTGGCCGCAGCAGGGGTCACAGCCGGGCCCACTGGGGGTGGGGTGTCCAGTTGCAAGGTCTTGGCTGTGTAGGCCCACTCCTCGGCAACGCGCTGAGGGTTGTCGTTCAGGTGGGTGCCGTAGCTAGGCACGATCTGGCGGATCTTCTCCTGCCAAGCCGGGGTGGCCACTTTGTCCTTGAACACCTTTTCCAGCACGTTCAGCATGATTGGGGCTGCAGTCGAGGCACCTGGTGAAGCACCCAGCAGGCCGGACATGGTGCCGTCTGCAGAGGTGACCACTTCGGTCCCCAGCTTCAACACACCGCCTTTGTCGGCGTCACGCTTGATGATCTGTACGCGCTGACCGGCCTGCCACAGGCGCCAGTCTTCTTTCTTGGCGTTGGGGAAGTACTCGCGCAGTGCATTCATGCGATCTTCGTCCGACAGCATCAGTTGGCCAGCCAGGTATTCCACCAGGGGGTATTCGGCAATGCCGACCTTGGTCATGGGCCAGATGTTGTGTGGCGTGGTGCTGGTCAGCAAATCGAAGTACGAGCCGTTCTTCAGGAACTTGGTGGAGAAGGTCGCGAATGGCCCGAACAGGATCACGCGCTTGCCGTCCAGCATGCGGGTGTCCAGGTGCGGCACGGACATGGGTGGCGAACCTACCGACGCCTTGCCATAGGCCTTGGCCAAGTGCTGCTCGGCAATAGTCGGGTTATCAGTAACCAGGAACGAACCACCCACCGGGAAGCCGGCATAGTCCTTGGCTTCAGGAATGCCGGACTTCTGCAGCAAGTGCAGCGCCCCGCCGCCTGCGCCAATGAATACCACACGGGCATCAGTAGCCGATGTGGTGCCGTCTTTCAAGTGCTTGTACTCAACGTGCCAGCTGCCGTCTTCGTTACGCTTGATGTCTTCCACTTCGGTGGACAGCTTCAAATCGAAACCAGGCTGTGTCTGCAAGTGGCTGACGTACTGGCGGGTGACTTCGCCCCAGTTCACGTCAGTGCCCAGCGGTGACCAGGTGGCAGCGATTTTCTGGGCCGGGTCCCGGCCTTCCATCATCAGCGGCACCCATTTCCTGATCTGCTCAGGGTCTTCGGAATACTGCATGCCTGCAAACAGGGGGCTGGCCTTGAGGGCTTCATAGCGCTTTTTGAGGAAGGCCCTGTTTTCGTCGCCCCACACAAAGCTCATGTGCGGCGTGGAGTTGATGAACGAGTGCGGGTTTTTCAGCACATCGTTGCGCACCTGCCACGACAGGAACTGCCGAGTGACCTGGAAGGCTTCGTTGATCTCGACCGCTTTAGGGATCTCGACCTTGCCGTCCTTGTTTTCCGGGGTGTAATTCAGTTCGGCCAGGGCCGAGTGACCCGTGCCCGCATTGTTCCAGCCGTTGGAGCTTTCCTCGGCCACGCCGTCAAGGCGCTCGATCATCTCCATAGACCAGCTTGGTTCCAGCTCGTTGAGCCAGACACCCAGCGTAGAACTCATGATGCCGCCGCCGATGAGCAACACATCAACCCGTTTCGTTTCGGCAGCCAGGGCAGAGCCGCTGGCGACCGATACAGCCAGGGCAAGTAGCGCACCGCTTGCTTTTTTCAACATATCTACTTCCACATTAATGAGGCCATGGGGGTCTCAACCCATGGCCACCTGATCGACAGAGGCATCACAGCTGGCATTGCGCCAACATGCGGCAAGGTTAAATCTCAAAACTTTCGCGAACCTTTCACCAGCCTTTCAGTCCCCCTCAGCTCTTGTGCTTGTGGGAAACCGAGAGGTTTTCAAACACCACCCGCCCGCCTTCACTGGTATAGCCGGTGTGATCCTGGGTATACACCCCCGCCTTGAAGTACAGCGGCTTCTGTTTCCAGCTTGAGCTCAGCTCGGTATTCCAACCGTAGTCAGCTGCCTTTATCGCCAGCTTTCCGCTTTTCATGAGGGTGATCACGTAAGAAAAAGGTTTATTCAACGGCACGTTTTGAGCAACGGTGATGACGGTGGGATCATCCTGGCCAGGCGTCTTGCGCAGCTTTGCGACAATGTTGCCTTGCCGCTCCTTGTCCATGAACTGGTACTCGACCTTTAGCAAAGGGTCATTGCTGTTGTACTGGTGAATCTGCCCGATCACTACCCGGCCACTGGAGGGCACCTCGGTCACTTTCAGCTTGGCGCGCAGGTAATTGTCCGCCTCGGTGTATTTCCAATTCCGCAGTGAGCCGTCGGCATAGGTTTCGCGCAATTCACTGCGTGGGTACTTGGCGCTTTCAGTGGTGGACCCTGTAACGGGCGCCCAGAAATACAGGCGGCTGCCGTCCTTGCGAAAGTACTTGTCCTTGTAACCCTTCACCAAGGTTGGCGTTTCGATGATTTTTGCAGGCGAGCCAACCGGGACGCTGAGGTTCCATGTGGAGAGATCGATCATGACAGGCGTTACCAGTGATGCGGCGCGCCTAACCGTTAGCGCGCGCCGTTAGCGGATAAGACCTAGCACCGTTCGGAGCTAAGCAGGAGCGGCGGGTTTTATATAGGGGCGAGCCCTTTTTGAATATGATGGCACGCCATAGCTTTGACGCCTGCACATTGGCACAGCACTGCAACCCTTGGTGTACAAGCGATTACACCTGATTACCGTTCGTCGGCTTTATTACATCAGGGCTGAACTAACCTGAATTCCTTGAATGGTGGCAAGCCGCCACTTTTCCATTGATTTCCGGCGAGACTGTCAGAAGAAATGCGATTCCATTACCAGATTTACTAACCGTTCGTCTGGTGACTGGCCGTTGTTTTAAGAAGTAAACCGGATGCGCTAGAGCATAAAGCCAATAATATGGCGCCAATATAAAACCATGGCGACCGCGCCGTTGCTGGCTTGGCGTCAAAAAGCTCGATTCCGAGCAGTAACATCAAGGAGCCATCAACCCTCCAAAAAAGTCGCTTTTCTGGCGAACCCCCCAAATTCCGGGGCTTCAGGCTTTTCAACAGGTGCCGAAACAACAATCAACGAGATGGTGAGCAACAGCTTGCCGGCACCCACGAATACAGTTACCTGGAGTTCACCATGATCGACCTCGACACTTGGAACCTGAGCATTCCTGTTGGAAGCCCGGCCATCACCATCGACACCCCTAAATTGGCCACTGGCTACAAGGACGGTTTCTTCAAATCGGGCGACACCCTGTTCTTCTGGGCACCCGTCACAGGTTCGGTCACCAAAAGTGCCAAGTACCCACGTACCGAACTGCGTGAGACCAAAGCCGATGGCAGCTTGTACAACTGGAAATACAGCGCGGCAGACAACATGCTGCGGGCAGCGGTTGCCGTGAACCAAGTGCCCTCCTCCGGCAAGATCGTGATTGGCCAGATCCATTGCTTCCAGAGCACAGAGCCCATGCTCAAGCTTGAGTACCAATGGAAAGACGCCAAGCGCCTTGGCAACATTGTCGCCAAATTCCGCGTCACCCCAGACTCGGAGCCTGCAGTGATCACCGTGGCCGAGAAGGTCCCGATGAACCAGCGCTTCACGTACACCATTCACCTCACGCCATCGGGTGCATTGACGGTCAATGCAGCCGGGTTCCAGTGGGGCACCAAGGTCGCCAGCAGCTGGGCTTCAGAAGACTTGTACTTCAAGGCAGGCGTGTACACCCAGGACAACACCGGTTACGCCACAGAAGGCGGTGCCGCTACGTTTTACAAATTAGCTGTCGAACATACGCCGAAGAAGGGCTAACGTTTAGCGGACCAATAATTGGATATTTCTTTAGCCTGTCTTCGGACAGGTTTTTTTTGCCTTTAATTCAAGCATTACATGAGCTTGAAGCGTGCCTGGTTATTTTCGGAAAATATTAGGCTCAATTTAAATGAACGATCGGCGCGCCCGCCTCACTATATCCCTGTGACCAGCATTCTAGACGTGGGAACTGTTTAAGATAAAGAAACACTGGCACGCTAAAGATTGGAATTTAAACAGCGTTCAATAGCGTGGCCTCACATACAACACAAACTACTGTCATGAGCAGTAGGTGCAAAAGGGCGAAACAGGCAACACCTGTACTTCAACACCCTTTAAATCCGTGATAAAGAGGACCACAGCATGTTCGTACATAACAAGCGTCTCCAATATACCGTACGCGTTGCGGCACCCAACCCAGGCTTGGCTAACCTGATGCTTGAACAATTCGGCGGCGCCCAGGGCGAACTGTCGGCCGCCATGCGCTATTTCACTCAAGCGGTTACTGAAGAAGACGCTGGCCGTAAAGACATGCTTTACGACATTGCCACGGAAGAACTAAGCCACTTAGAGATCATCGGCTCGATCATCGTGATGCTGAATAAAGGCGGTCGTGGCCAACTGGCAGAGGGTGTGCAGCAAGAAGGCGAGCTGTACCGTTCATTGACCGGCGCTGGCAACGATTCACACATTACCAGCCTGTTGTACGGAGGCGGTGCTGCGTTGGTGAATTCCGGTGGCGTGCCATGGACCTCCAGCTATATCGACACCATCGGTGAACCTACTTCGGACCTGCGCTCTAACATTGCCGCAGAAGCCCGGGCAAAGATCGTGTATGAGCGTTTGATCAATGTCACCGATGATCCGGGTATCAAAGACGCTTTAGGCTTCCTGATGACCCGCGAAATCGCCCACCAGATGTCGTTTGAAAAGGCACTGCATTCCATTCAGCCAAACTTCCCGCAGGGCAAACTGCCTGGCAAGCCTGAATTTGCCTCGGTGTACTACAACATGTCCCAAGGGAATGACATGACTGGCCCATGGAACACCGGTGACAACCCGGTAGGCACGTGGGAGATTCGCGAAGCCACGCCTGCCGTCGATGGCGGTGATGGCCTGGCTACTGTGGACCTGCCTTCTCAGGACCTGGAAGTGGTAGAAGCCATGAAGCTGCGCACCGCCTCCAATCCTGAAGCGGACCCGATGACCGGCGCGGACCTGGGCAAACTGGGCGCACCTAAACCGTTGTAAGCCCGCAACGCTAATCTTCGCACGACCCCTGAACCCCTATCCCTTGGCAGGGGTTCGTTATTGATGCACGCAGGTAAGGTCACCTGCACAGTACTTGCCGATGGAACCGCTTGAGTTCACCCAGTGCATGCCAGGTCGCCTGGCGTATCACCTGCTGGCGATCGCCTTTGAACCGATGGGTCAAGGAAAACAGGCTGGTCTGCCCCTGGACGGTAAACGCCCCGGCAAAACAGACCGTACCGAGGACAATGTCGTCCATAGGGCCCGGCCCGGCCACACCGGTGGTAGCCACTGCGACATTGGCTTCGCTGTCCTCCAATGCGCCTTTGGCCATCTCCCGGGCGACTTCTTCGCTGGTAAGGCCGAACTGATCGATCGTGGCCAGTGATACGCCTAGCAGGCGCTGCTTGGCTGTAGGGGAATACACCACGTAGCCGCTTTCCGTGACCTTGCCACCGCCGGGTACCGACCCTAATGCGGCGGCTATCAGCCCTGCTGTGCAGGACTCGGCCGTGGCCAGATAAAGTTTGTTCGGCATCAGGTAGGCAACCATGGCCTCGAGGTCTTCGATAACTGCTTCGGGAGGGTCCATGTGTACAGCAATCGTTGACTATAAGACCCCTTTTTTGATTACCGTGGTCGTTAGGGATTCAAACCCGTATAGCTATTCATTCGTTCGTTGTGGTGCCCTTATCCCCGCTCAGGGGCTGGCCCTGCAGCGTATAGCCGCGCGGCACTGGCGCAGGCTCCCACCAGTGCAAAGCCACACCCCAGCCATAGGCACAGCTGTGCGCCCGCTGTGGTAAACACGTGGAAACATAGCGCCACTAACGCCGCACCGAGGGTTTGCCCCACCAGCCGAGAGGTCGCTACCACACCGCTGGCACCGCTGCTCCGGGACGCTGGCGCACTGGTCATCAGCGCCTTTAGGTTGGGCGACTGGAAAAAGCCGAACCCGGCGCCACATAGGGCCATGCGCCAGCCAATATCCAGCGCGCTGGCGCCAGGGGATAACAGCGCCAATGCCCCCATGCCCATACCCAACACCAGCAGGCCCAGCCCCCCTAGCAGCCCAGGTGCGAACCGGTCTGACAACCGGCCCGCCACCAGCGCCATCAGCGCGACCACTGCAGGCCAGGGGGTGATCAGGTAACCGGTGGCCACTTGGCTGTGGCCTAGCTGCTCCTGCAACAGAAACGGCAGTGCCACAAATGCCAGCCCTTGGGTGCAGAAGGCACACACGGCGGTTAGTGAAGACAAGGCGAACAGGGGAATACGGTACAGGTCCACAGCCAGCATGGGTGCATGGTGGCCAGCCTGCCGGCGGCTCAGCCACACGCCGCACACCAGCGCCACAACCAGCTCCGTGCCAATCACGGCGCTGTGGGTGCCTTGGGCAGCGGAACTGAGCGCCAGCACCAAGAACCCGAACAACCCCGAACACAGCACGGCTGCCACACGGTCATAAGGATGGGTCGCCGGTGTGATCATCGGCAGGTTGCGGCTGGCCATCCACATGGCCATCAACCCAAGGGGCACATTGATCAGGAACAGCCAGTGCCAGCTAGTGATCGAGAGAATCGCCGAGGCCAAGGTTGGGCCGAGTGTAAAGGCCAGGCCCACTACCAAGGAGTTGATCCCCATGCCACGGCCCAGCCGGGCAGCCGGGTAGATATGCTTGAGCAGTACCGCGTTCACGCTCATCAAGGCCGCAGCGCCCAACCCTTGGACCACACGTGCTATGGCCAGGCTTGGCAGGTTCCAGGCCAACCCACAGAACAGGGACGCCAGCACAAACACCAGCAAGCCACCCAGGTAGACCCGCCGTGGCCCCAGCACTTCCCCCAAGGCGGCAAAGGGCAACAAGGTGGCGATCATCGCCAATTGATAGGCGTTTACCACCCAGATCACGGACGCCGATGTGGCGCCGATACCGGCCGCTACGGTCGGCAAAGCAGTATTGATGATGGCGGTATCCAGGGTCGCCATGCCCACGGCCAGGCAGACGGCAATAACGGCAGGGATCAACTGTGGGCGTGCAAGACCGTCTACGGCAGGCATCGGGCGGGGCGTCCTTGTGAAGGTAGGCATCAGCAGCAAAGTCGCCAAAGGGTAGCAGGTTGCTATTGGCCCGCGAACCAAAGGTGGCGTGACAGCGGTGTTCCTTGCGCGTGGGGTGGTTCGTCCGGCGCTGTACACAAGTGTGTCCAAGGGCGGTAGCATCCCGCCTGGGCACTAGCGCCCTCCATAAGCCGTGATGAACACTGACACATGAACAAACAGGTGATGACCCGTCGTGGGCTGATGGTGCTCGGGATACTGGCGCTCGCCAGGCAGGCGACGGCCGATGACAGGGAACAGGGCCGGCCCCGCCCGCGTCACCGGGGTTATAAGGTAGGCGGTGGCATGGTCGCTGTGATCATGTTGGCCGTCTTCGGGAGCATGGCCTTGTTCGGCGAGTTTCGGCGTCGCCACGCACCGCCCAGTGCACCGCCCTCCCCTGAACCGCTGCCCGAAGAGGCCGCCTGGGAGGCCGAGCACCCCTCTACCGCGCTGCCTGATGCGTCTGTGCCCGGTAGCTCACGGCAGCGTCGCGCCCGGCGTGACGCAGCGGTAGAGCCCGGCTCCAAGGCCTGAGGCCTGCCTTTGATCCGAAGGGCCTGAACGATAAGCGCCTGGGGCCAGTCCACTTTTTACGTCACCTGCAAACAGCGCTGCCTGCAGTGTTTCCTGGATTTCAGCGCCTTGCACCGACGTGCACCCCTTGCTCGTCGGAGACAGGTATGAAGATTGCTCAGATCGCACCTTTGTATGAATTAGTACCTCCGCAGTTGTATGGCGGTACCGAACGCGTGGTTGCCCACCTCACGGATGCCTTGGTCGAACTGGGCCATGAAGTCACACTGTTCTCAGCGGCGGGAGCACAGACACGTGCCACGGAGGTGGATTGCCGCGCTCAGGCTCTGCGCCTGGACAGCGCCCCGCTGAAATCAGACCACGCCAGCCACCTAAGCATGCTGCACCGAGTTCGAGAACAGGCCGATAACTTCGACATCTTGCATTTCCACATCGACCTGTTGCATTTCCCTTTCTTTGAAACACAAGCGTCCAAAACCCTGACCACCCTGCACGGGCGCTTGGACATTATCGACCTGCCGCTGGCTTATCATCTGTGGCAGGCTTACCCATTGGTGTCCATTTCTCACGACCAGCGCCGCCCACTGCCCACTGCCCACTGGTATGGCATGATCCACCATGGGCTAGCGGATACCCATTACCCCTTCAGCGCGCAGCCCGAAGGCTACTTGGCGTTCCTGGGGCGCATTTCCGAGGAAAAAGGGCCTGAGCGCGCCATTCGACTTGCCATCGCCACAGGCATCCCCCTCAAGATAGCCGCCAAGGTCGATAGTGCTGACCGTGCCTACTTCCATCAGGTGATACAGCCTCTGCTGGCGCATCCGCTGATCGAGTTTATAGGCGAAATCGGCGACCACGAAAAAAGTGCCTTCCTGGGCAATGCGCGTGCATTGCTGTTTCCCATCGACTGGCCAGAGCCCTTCGGGCTGGTCATGATCGAGGCTATGGCCTGCGGTACCCCCGTGATTGCCTGGAACCACGGGGCAGTGCCCGAAGTGGTCGAACACGGCCGCACCGGTTATATCGTGGAGTCCATAGACCAGGCAATACAGGCGATCCAAGCGGTGGGGGCGCTGGACCGCAAGGCTGTCCGAGCCGCATTTGAACAACGCTTTTCGTCTCAGACCATGGCCCGACAATACGCCGCCTTATATGCAAGGCTATGTACCGAGCGGCTGACAGGCCACTTGGTAGACGGCATGCCCCATGCCCTGATGCCCGCACCGTCCGAACACTCGCTGACCAGCCTTGGGCTTACCGCGCTTTGATGCGTGATACAGGTAGATCGCCATGAACAGTACAAGCAGCCAGTCAGACTACGTTCTGGTAGAAGGCGACATGTTTTTGGTCACCAACGCCTTCGGTGACATCACCGGAAGCGCCGACGGCCTGTTTTATCAGGACACCCGGGTACTCTCCGATTACCGCCTGAGCGTCGCTGGCCAGCAACCCTGCCTGCTGTCTGCGTCGGTGAGCCAGGACAACGTGTACTCCACTTCACATTTCACCAACCACCCCTTGCCGGTCATCGGGGAAACCTCAGCCCCTCAAGGGGTACTGCATATCGAACGGCGGCGCTTTCTGTGGGACGGCAGCATGCACGAATGCATCGTGATCACCAATTACAGCGATGCGCCTGCCGACCTTGCTCTGGCCCTGCACTTCGCTGGCGACTTTCGTGACATGTTCGAGGTGCGAGGTGCGCCACGGGCACACCGTGGCACCCTGGAACCTGTGGTGGTGGGCAGTGACCGCGTTGCCATGCGGTATACAGGCCTAGACGCTTATGTGCGAAACAGCGTGATCCGGTTTTCCCATACGCCCGAAACGCTCAGCGATACGGTGGCCGAATTCAGGGTAGCGTTACCTCCCCATGCCAACAGCGAACTGTATGTACTCGTAGGGCCAGGTAGCCAGGCACCAGGCCGTGGGTACTTTCGCGCCTGTGCCGCACGTGCGCGGGTGGCCATGCGCAGGAAACAGCGCCAAGGCGCCCGGTTGGTAGCCTCAGGCCGGCTGTTCCAGCACTGGATAGACAAGTCCCGTGCAGACGTTGCCTTGCTGACTGCCGAGTTTCCCACCGGGCCTTACCCGTATGCTGGTATTCCTTGGTACTCCACACCTTTTGGCCGGGACGCCATCATCACCGCGCGCCAATTACTGTGGCTAGACCCTGGGTTGGCGCGGGGTGTACTGCGTTACCTGGCTGCCCATCAGGCGCAGGAAACCTCAGCGTTCCGTGATGCCGAACCGGGCAAGATCATGCACGAGACACGGCAGGGTGAGATGTCCCGGCTCAATGAGCTGCCCTTTGGGCGCTACTACGGAGGGGTCGACACCACGCCGTTGTTTATCGCCCTGGCCGGTGCCTACGTGCGCCGGGTAGACGACTGGGCTTTTATCGATTCGCTGTGGCCCCACCTGGAAGCCGCTGCTGGCTGGCTGGCCCAGAATGCTCAACGTAACCCCGAGGGCTTTATCAGCTATGCCCGGGGCGAGGCGACAGGGCTGGCCAACCAGGGCTGGAAGGACAGCCATGACTCCATCTTCCATAAGAACGGTGATAACCCCGAGGGCCCCATTGCCCTGGTGGAGGTGCAAGGGTATGCCTACGAGGCTTATCACAGCCTGGCCTATATGGCCGAAGGCCGTGGGGACCCGGCCCTTGCGTTGCATTGGGCACAGCAGGCGCAGCGCATGCAGCAGGCAGTGGAGCGTCATTTCTGGCTGGACGACCGGCAGTTCTATGCCGTTGCACTGGATGGCGAACAGCGCCCCTGTAAAGTACGGGGTTCCAATGTAGGGCACCTGCTGGCCAGCGGCCTGCCCTCTCCAGAGCGTGGGCGCATTGTCGCCAAACAGCTTCTAGGCAGTGCGTTTCACAACGGCTGGGGCGTGCGCACCCTGGCGCGGGAGGCCGTACGCTATAACCCTATGTCGTACCATAATGGCTCGGTATGGCCCCACGATGTGGCGCTCTGTGCGTTGGGTATTGGCCGGTATGGCCAGCACGACGGTGTGGTCAGGCTGTTGGGAGGCGTATTCGAAGCGGCGAGCCATTTTGACATGCGCCTGCCTGAGCTGTTCTGTGGTTTTGAGCGAGCGCCCGGCGAAGCGCCCATTGCCTACCCGGTCGCCTGCCTGCCCCAAGCCTGGGCAGCCGGTTCGGTCTTCATGTTGCTCCAGGCGTGCCTGGGGATCGCCATCGACGCGCAACGCAACAAGATCACCATCACCCGCCCCCAGCTGCCGTTTGGCATTGCCCGGTTGGACGTGCGCCACCTGGGCTTTGGGCAAGCCAGCGTGGACCTGACCTTCCAACGCATTGGCAAGCGTGTAGTCTGTTACGTAGAGCGGCAGGCCGATGGGCAGGCCATTCATGTGGATGTTCGATACTGACCGGGAATCGCGATGCCTTTGCACGAACTGCCAACCCTTTACGATGCGTACCTGAATTGCCTGAACACGCGCAACCTGGCTGGCTTGGCAGAGTTGGTAGCGGGAAATGTGGAATACAACGGTACGCCCATAGGCCTGGCAGGTTACCGTGCCATGCTGGAACGGGATTTCGAGGCCATTCCCGACCTGGCGTTTCGCCGAGTGTTTCTGGTTACTGAGCCGCCCAACATCGCTTGTCGGCTGCATTTTGACTGCACCCCTAAAGGCGAGCTGTTTGGCCTGCCTGTCAACGGCCAGCGCGTGCAATTCACCGAGAACGTGTTCTACGCCTACGAACGGGGCAAGATCCGGCGCGTGTGGTCGGTCATCGATAAAGCCGCCATTGCCGATCAACTGGGCCGCAGCACCGGCTAAGCGGCCTTTGTCCTAGGGCCCTACACCTGATGCTGGCCGTGCCAGGCTTACCTTGGCGTCCGGGGTGCGGCCCAGTACGCGGTTGAAGGCCCAACTCAGGGCTATCAGTGTGTCCAAGGCTACACCCGTTTCAATCCCCAGCCCCTGCAACAGGTACACCAGGTCTTCGGTGGCCAAGTTGCCACTGGCCCCTTTGGCATAGGGGCAGCCTCCAAGGCCGCCTAGGGCGCTGTCGAACACGCTGATGCCTTCCAGCAAACTGGCGTAGACGTTGGCCAAGGCCTGGCCATAGGTATTGTGATAGTGCCCGGCCAGTTGCGCGCGGGGTACAGCCTGGCCCACCACGTCGATCAATCGCCGGGTCTGGGTGGCCGTGCCGATGCCGAGGGTGTCGCCCAGGGAGACCTCATAGCACCCCATTTCCAACAACGCCAAGGCCACAGGGCGTACCTGCTCCGGCGTGACCTTGCCGTCGTATGGGCAGCCCATCACGCAGGAGACATAACCTCGCACTCTGACCCCTTCACTCAGCGCCCTTGCTAGCACAGGCTCGAAACGGGCCAGGCTTTGGGCAATGGAACAGTTGATGTTGTGCTGGGAAAACCCTTCGGACGCGGAGGCAAAGACGGCCACCTCGCGCACACCACACGCCAGGGCGTTTTCCAGGCCGCGCAGGTTGGGGACCAAGGCCGCATAGGTCACGCCGGGCGCCTGGCGCATGGCCGCCCACACCGCAGCGGTGTCCGCCATCTGTGGTACCCAGGCCGGGGCCACGAAACTACCGGCTTCGATATACCCCAGCCCAGCGTTCGCCAGGCCATCGATCAGCTCCACCTTGGCCTGGGTCGACACGTGGCCGGCTTCGTTTTGCAGGCCGTCCCGTGGTCCCACTTCCACAATTCGTACGGCGTCAGGCAGGCTCATGGGCGGTGCCCTCCACAGCGACGAGCACAGTGCCTTCGCTCACCTTGTCTCCCTGGGCGCACAACACGGTGCTGACCGTACCCGCCGCCGGAGCTCTTACCGTGTGTTCCATTTTCATGGCCTCAAGCACGACTAGCGCGGCGCCTGCCTCTACACGCTGACCTACGTCAACCAGCACGCTGACCACGCGGCCATTCATGGGCGCCGCCAGGCTGCCTAACGTGGCCTGGTGCCGCCCCGCCAGGGCCAAAGGGTCCACCGCCTGCACCTCGTAGTGCCTGCCCTGCCACTGCAAGTACAGCACATCGCCCCGGCGTACGCCTGTGGCCTGTACGGGTGTATCCGGCAAGAGCACCACCCGTTGCTGTTGCTCGCCACACCGCAGGTGCAGCACTACTTCGGCTGGCCCGGCACTACGCCAACCCTCACGCCTGGCCCAGGGCGAGCCGTTGGCAGGTGGCTCAAAGGTCGCCAGGTAGCACCGTGCAGCCTGTTGCCAGAACACCTCGGTCAGCGCCGGGGCTGGCGGGCACAGCTGCGCCTGGTGCCGCGCAATGAACCCCGTGTCCAACCGAGCCTGGGCAAAGTCGTCATGGGCCAGCACACGCTGTACAAACCTGCGGTTGGTCTTCACGCCCCCTACCGTGGTCTGTTCAAGCATGGCCAGCAGGCGCCGCCGGGCCTCTTCGCGATTCTCCCCCCAGGCAATCAGCTTAGCCAGCATGGGGTCGTAGAACGGTGAGACCTCATCCCCCTCCTGTACGCCACTGTCCACCCGGCGCCCCTCGCCGGGCGGTGGTTCCTGGTACACGGCCAACCGGCCGCTGGCGGGAAGAAAATCGTTGTCCGTGTCCTCGGCATACAACCGTGCTTCGATGGCATGACCGTGCAAGGGCACGTCAGCCTGGCCGATGGGCAGTGGCTCACCGCTGGCTACTCGCAGTTGCCAAGCCACGAGGTCAAGGCCGGTGATGGCTTCTGTGACCGGGTGTTCCACCTGAAGCCGGGTGTTCATTTCCATGAAATAGAACGTGCCCCGGGCATCGAGCAGAAACTCCACCGTCCCGGCGCCGGTGTAACCGATGGCGTTGGCTGCTCGTACCGCCGCCTCACCCATGGCCTGTCGCAGTGCCATAGGCAAGCCGGGCGCAGGCGCCTCTTCGATCACTTTCTGGTGCCGCCGCTGGATGGAACAGTCGCGCTCATGCAGGTAGAGCCCGTTGCCCTGCTGGTCAGCAAACACCTGGATTTCCACATGGCGGGGCGCTAGCACGTATTTTTCCACCAATAACCGCGCATCGCCAAACGCCGACAGGGCTTCGCGCCGCGCGGACGCCAACCCTTCGGCCAGCGCAGCGTCGTCTTCCACCACCTTCATGCCTTTGCCCCCACCCCCAGCGCTGGGCTTGAGCAGCACGGGGTAGCCTATCTCCCGCGCAGCAGTGCGGAAGCACTCATCGGCCTGGTCTTCACCATGGTAGCCCGGTACCAGCGGTACCCCAGCCGCAGCCATCAAGGCCTTGGCCGCCGCTTTGCTGCCCATGGCTTCGATGGCACTGGCAGGCGGGCCAATGAACGTCACCCCTCGGGCTTCAAGGGCCCGTGCAAAGGCGGGGTTCTCGGACAGAAAGCCGTACCCAGGGTGCACGGCCTGGGCACCGCTGGCCTCTACGGCAGCCAGGACCTTGTCCATGGCCAGGTAACTCTCCCCCGGTGTTTCGCCGCCTAGGGCGATCGCTTGATCGGCTTCGCGCACATGGCGCGCGTGGCGGTCCACGTCGCTGTACACCGCCACGCATCGAAAGCCCATGGCCTTGGCTGTTCGTAGGATGCGACAGGCGATTTCGCCACGGTTGGCGATCAATACGGTGTCAAACGTGCTCATGGCTGCATCTCCTGCCAGGCGGGCTGCCAGGCGGGCGCGCGTTTCCCCAGAAAGGCGCAAATGCCCTCCTGGCCTTCAGGGCTGGCACGCAGTTGGGCAATCACCTGTTCAGTGCGCCGACGCAGCGGTTCGCTGAGGCCGCCTTCGCCCACTTCCAGCAGTAACGCCTTGCTGGCCCGCATGGCCTGCGGCCCGTTGCGCAGCAGGTTGCGTACCCAGCGTGCTGCGTAGTCATCCAATGCTGCGGGCACGCAGACTTCCGCCAACAAACCCAGGGCCAACCCCTCGGTTGCCGTGAACAGGTCACCCGTCAGGGTATAGCGTCGCGTGGCTCGGCTGCCCAATGCTTGGGCCACATAGGGGCTGATGACTGCCGGTGCCAGGCCCAGGCGCACTTCGGACAGGCAAAAGCGTGCATCCTCTGCGGCAATGGCCATGTCGCAGCAGCTCACCAGCCCAAGGGCCCCTGCAAACGCTGCACCTTGCACCACCGCCAGGGTAGGACATGGCAAGGTGTACAGCCTATGCATCAGGTCACTAAGCCGCCGGGCTTCAGCCAGGTTGGCCTCCAGGCCCAATTGAGCGCTGGCCTGCATCCATTGCAGGTCGGCGCCTGCACTGAAGTGGCGGCCACGGCCGCGCAGCACCAGCAGGCGCACCTGACTATCAATTTCCACTTGCGCCAGCGCGTCATGCAGTTCTTCGATCATCTGGGCGTTGAAGGCGTTATTAACAGCCGGCCGGTTGAGCCACAGGGTAGCCGCGCCGCCGTCATCAGTGAGCAGTTCAAGGGTAGAAAAGCGTGTCATGGCAAAGCCTCTTGGCAAGCGGCGCGGGTTACATGCGGAACACACCAAAACGGGTGTCGGCGATAGGAGCATTGGCTGCAACGGCCAGCGCCAGGCTCAGCACGTCCCGGGTCTGTGCCGGGTCGATGATGCCGTCGTCCCATAACCGGGCGGTGGAGTACAGGGCGGTTGCCTGGTGCTCGTACTGGGCCACCAGCGGCTGCCTCACGGCCTCGATAGCCTGTGCAGTGAAGGCCTGACCGCTGCGTGCAGCCTGCTCCTGCTTGACCTGTGCAAGCACGTCAGCCGCCTGGGCGGCGCCCATCACACCGATTTTCGCGTTGGGCCACATCCACAGAAAATTCGGATCGTAGGCACGGCCGCACATGCCGTAGTTACCCGCGCCAAAACTGCCGCCTATGATCACGGTGAACTTGGGCACCTGGGCACAGGCCACGGCGGTGACCAGCTTGGCGCCGTGCTTGGCGATGCCACCGGCTTCGTATTTCTGCCCCACCATGAAGCCAGTGATGTTCTGCAGGAACAGCAACGGGATCTTGCGCTGGCATGCCAGCTCGATGAAGTGCGCGCCTTTTTGTGCGGCCTCCGCAAACAGAATGCCCTCGTTGGCCAGTACCGCGACCGGGTAGCCACCGATGCGGGCAAACCCGCACACCAGCGTAGTGCCGAACAACGCCTTGAATTCATCCAGGCGTGAATCATCCACCACCCGAGCGATCACTTCACGCACCGCCAGGGGTTGGCGCGGGTCTGCCGGGACGACGCCATACAGTTCGTCTGCGGGGTAACGTGGGGTTATAGGCGCAGCGGGTTGCAGGCTGGCAGCCGGTTGCAGGTTCAGGTTGGCGACACAGCGGCGGGCAATGGCCAGGGCATGGGTATCGTTTTCGGCATAGTGGTCCGCCACGCCAGAAGTGCGGCAGTGTACATCGGCGCCCCCCAGGTCTTCAGCGGTCACTACCTCCCCGGTCGCGGCCTTCACCAAGGGTGGGCCCGCGAGGAAGATCGTGGCCTGCTCGCGCACCATGATGGTTTCGTCGCTCATGGCCGGTACATAGGCACCGCCCGCCGTGCAGGAGCCCATCACCACGGCGATCTGTGCAATGCCCTCGGCGCTGAGGGTGGCCTGGTTGAAGAAAATGCGGCCAAAGTGTTCGCGGTCCGGGAACACCTCATCCTGACGTGGCAGGTTGGCCCCGCCCGAATCCACCAGGTAGAGACAGGGCAAACGGTTCTGCCGTGCGATAGCTTGGGCGCGCAGGTGCTTTTTTACTGTCAGTGGGTAATAACTGCCGCCTTTGACCGTGGCATCGTTGGCGATCACCATGCATTCGATGCCTTCCACACGGCCAATGCCGGTAACCAGCCCAGCCGCTGGCACCTGCTCGTCA
>Ga0268349_1000067_pt1 | contig 22050 bp, 18 predicted proteins | sample G5R2_MAIN_18SEP2_FD_190164 | JGI IMG/M metagenome (GOLD analysis project Ga0268349, IMG submission 190164) | Phyllosphere microbial comminities from switchgrass, GLBRC, Michigan, United States - G5R2_MAIN_18SEP2017_LD1 | ecosystem: Host-associated > Plants > Phyllosphere > Phylloplane/Leaf...
GTAATGGGAGGAAGGGCCATGCAAAATGCTCCTATGGGATCAGGTAGCACATACTTGCCAAGCCAAATGCGCGGGCAAGGATGTGCGGGTAAGAACCCCAGGCAAGGGGTTCGCAACTCGGGCGTCTCGGGCTTTGGGTGGCATCCAGGGCCTGATCGGTTCCAAAGGGCGTTGCAACGGCACCTATCAAACCTGTCGCTGTTTAGGCAGCATGCTGGCGGTCAGCTTCTCGGTTGTGCCTTCCTGCTCGGCAAAACGGAAGGGCCTGACGCTTTCAACCAGGATTTCGCCAGACGAAGGCTACTCGTCGGACAACGCCACTATCTCGTCGGCGAACACGTCCGCGGGCACACTCCAGGGCAAATCCTTGAGCTGCCATTACGGCTGCGCTGCATGGCCTGGCGTTGCCCTTGCCAGCCATAGGCAAGGCCCCAGTCAGTCCAGCAAACCGGCAGCCTTGACCAGCCTCAGGCCCCACTCCACGCGCGCGGGAATGGTGTGAACCAGTTGAGCACGGTCTTCACCCAGCACAGCCCGAAGCTGGTGAGGCGCAAACACTAAATCAACGAACTGACGAGCGAGTGCGTCAGCGTCTGCAGGCTGGTCAGGCCCGGCCTGAATGGCAGCAAGCACCCGTGAAAACCCTCCCTCCCAGCCGATACGGTTCACTTCAGCGGCCAATGCGGGCGCGCGGTTCGCGGTCGCGATCACCAGGCGCATCATCGCCAAGGTGCCCGGCTGTAGCGCATGTTCAAGAATGCCCTGCCCCACATGCCGCAGCCGCCCTTCCAAGGCCAGTGCGGGGATGGCTTCGGCGGGCACCAGCAAGGTCACCACATGGCGCTGAACCACGGCTTCAAACAGCGCTTCCTTGTTGGCGTACCGGGCATAGAGGGTGGCTTTGCTAGCGCCCGCGGCTCGGGCGATGTCCTCACACGAGGCACCTTCGAAACCGTACGAAAGAAAGCACTGAAGCGCGGCATCCAGCAGCCGGCGGTCTACCTCTCCCGCCTGGCTCTGCCGAGGTCTGCCGCCTTTGGATTTGGGCTTGGTCAACGTCATGATCGGCAACTTACAACTGCCTTGCGCAATCGTCAACTAAACGCTACCGTTCAGTTAATTCACGTTAAACAGCGGGTGGTATCTAACCCCCGTTCACCCTGAGCAAGAGGACGCTTCGTGGACTACGTTAACGCTTCACCTGTTGTGGTGGCCGGTGCCACAGGCGACCTGGGCCGCCGCCTGGTGCAGGCGCTTAAGGAACGCGGCGCTCATGTGACCGCCCTGGTTCGGCCAGGCACCGCCCCAGCACGGTTGGCCGGCCTTGAAGCCCCCGGTTGCACCATCGCCGCCGTGTCTCTGGATGACACCCGCAGGCTGCAGCACGCTCTGGCCGGCGCGGGCTGTGTGGTGTCCGCCTTGAACGGGCTGGAACCCGTCATCATGGAGCAGCAGGGGCAACTGTTGGAGGCTGCTATAGCCGCGGGCGTGCCCAGGTTCATTCCCTCCGATTATTGCCTGGACTACACAGGTACGCGGCCTGGCGACAACCGCAACATGGACCTGCGCCGACAGTTCGCCGGCCAGCTCGATGCCGCCGCCATCAAGGCCACTTCCATCCTCAACGGCGGGTTCCTGGAACTGCTGGAAGGGGATGCGCCCCTCGTGCTGCCAGGGCGCCGTGTGCTGTGTTTCGGCGACCCGCACCAGCCGCTGAACTTCACTGCCAAGAACGATGTGGCGGCGTTCACCGCAGCGGCTGCAGTGGACCCGCACGCGCCGCGCATGTTGCGCATTGCCGGGAACAGCCTGTCCCCTGTGCAGATTGCCGACACCCTGACGGAACTGACAGGCAAGCCTTACCGCACCTTGCGCCCTGGATCTATCGGCGTGCTGTCGACGCTGATCGGTGTGACGCGCGCGCTGACGCCGGCCAGCGACAACCCCTTCCCTGCCTGGCAAGGCATGCAGTACCTGCGAGACATGATGAGCGGACGCGGCACGCTGCTCACATTGGATAACGACCGCTATGGCCACCGTGAATGGGCCGCTGCCCGTGACACATTGGCCCGTACCTACGCGCCAGGAGCACAATGATGACCCGCCTTATCGAGCCCCTTCCCCTGCATATTTCTCAAGCACACCTGGATGACCTGGCGCAGCGCCTGGCGCAGGTGCGCTGGCCAGCACCGGAGACCGTTTCCGATAATAGCCAAGGGCCCCGCCTCCACCGTATCCAGGCGCTGGTCGAGCGGTGGCGCAGTGGCTATGACTGGCGAACAACCGAGGCCCAGCTCAACCACTGGAACAGCAGCCGTACCGAAATCGATGGCCTGGGTATTCACTTTCTGCACATACGCTCGCCACATGCTCAAGCCCTGCCACTGCTGCTGACCCATGGGTGGCCAGGTTCCATCCTCGAATTCAGGGCCATGGTCGGGCCGCTCACGGACCCAACAGCCTACGGTGGCCAGGCCAGCGATGCGTTCCATCTGGTGATCCCGGCGTTACCGGGGTTTGGTTTCAGTGACAAGCCGCGTACTCCGGGCTGGGGGGTCGGTAGAACGGCTGCTGCCTGGGTGCAGTTGATGGACCGCCTGGGGTATGGCGAGCGTTGGGCGGCCCAAGGCGGGGATTGGGGCGCCGCCGTAACCACGGCCATTGGGCACCTGTGCCCGCCCGGCCTGGTCGGCATTCACCTGAACATGGTGATGTACCGCCCCACGGCAGAAGAAATCGCGCAGGCCACACCTGAAGAGGCCCGCATGCTGGCCGATGCCCAGCGCTACGAGCGAGAACTCAGCGGCTATATGAAAGTGCAAAGCACCCGGCCGCAGTCTATTGGTTTTGCCCTCTCAGACTCCCCCGTTGGCCTGGCTGCCTGGGTGTATGCTTTATTCCAGGATGCCTCCGACAGCCAAGGCGCGCCTGAACGTGTCATTGACCTTGATGCCTTGATCGACGACATCATGCTGTACTGGCTGCCCAATGCGGGCCCTAGCTCGGTTCGCTTCTATTGGGAGGCCATGGGCGAAATGCAACAGCAGGGCCCCGGCCCAGCGCTGGCTGCACCTGTAGGTATCAGCATGTTCCCCGGCGAACTGCTTCGCCTGTCACGCCGCTGGGCGCAGGCGCGTTTCGACAAACTACAGTTTTTCGCGCAAGCCGAACACGGTGGTCATTTTGCCGCTATGGAAAACCCCTTGGTGTTGACCGAGCACGTACGTGAGACCTTCCGCAGCCTGCGTTGATAGTGCCTTGCCGAGGGGGCGCTGGGGCCTGTTGTGAGTGACCGTTGTGGCCATTCTGGGCCACACCTTCACGGCAGGGCCCAATCCCTTATGCAAACGCCCATTTTTCTTGCCTGTACCCTGCCCAACCACTAACCTTTCCAGCTTCACCCGGCCAGCCGCTCGCCTTGTCCGCCCTGTACGAGCGCCTCATGCCCGCCGCTGTCCCACCCGTGACCTGAAGCCCTTCAATGACCGCCTCGTTGCCCTTGCTGTTGCGCCGCTTGCTACGCCCCTTGCTCGACCCTTATCGCCGCTTCCGCCACGCCCGCTTGATCCACGCACTGCGCGTGTCCGTGGGGCTGATAGCGACCATTCTGCTGACCACCGGCATCCACCTGCCACACGGGGAGTGGGCGTCGGTGACCATGCTGATCGTGATTGGCGGGCTGCAGCACCATGGCAACATTCGCCGCAAGGCCACCGAACGGGCGTATGGCACCTTGATCGGTGCTGTTATCGGGCTAGCGATCGTCGCCCAGCAAAGCTACCTGGGCTGGTCGCTGCTGACCTACGTACTGATGTCCACGGCCTGTGGTTTCTTCGCGTACCACGCCATCGGCAAAGGGGGCTATACCGCGCTGTTGTCGGCCATTACCGTGTTCATTGTGGCCGGCCACGGTGACAACCCCATGTCTGACGGCCTGTGGCGCACAGTGGATATCCTGATCGGCAACGTGCTGGCCTTGGCGTTCTCTTTCGCCCTGCCGCTGTATGCGGTGTATTCCTGGCGCTATAACCTGGCCAGCACGTTGCGCGAATGCGCTGCGGTGCACGGGCGCATCGTCGCCGGCGAGGCGGTGACCAGCGATGCGCACCTTAAACGCATGCGCACGCTCAGCGCGTCCCTGGTGCAACTGCGCGGCCTGATGGCATCGGTGTCCAAGGAAGTGCATATTTCCCAGACCGAGCTGGACGCCCTGCAACGCAACCTGCGCCTGTGCATTTCCTTCCTTGAGATCCTGGCTGACACCCGCCCCCCTGCCGATGACGAAGCCGCCATGGCCGCCTTACGTAGCTCCCTGGCCGCCGAGCACCGTTTTATCCGGCGGCAGTTGGTGGGCATGGCCCGCGCCCTGCGAGACGGGAAAAGCGAGCGGCTGCTGCGTGGCACGGACCGCCCCGCTGGCCAGCCGACCGAGGCGTTGCCCTACCCTGCGCTGGATGGCTACCGTGCGATGACACAGCAGTTGGCCGCAAACGTAGATGACATGCGCCAACGCTTGGCCAAGACGGCACCCCGCTGGAATTTTTCACATTCGGTTCAAGTTGCGCCTGATTGAAAACGCAGTACAGATGCACCCGAATACGTCGCCTGCGGTGTGCAATTCGCTGGCCTGAGCGTACTAAGCGTTTGGTAAAACAAGCTGTTCCACGATCTCACTGGCCGCTAGCACGGTGGCATATTCACCGTTCAGTATGGCCAGCGTCAGGTCATACACGGTTTCAGCGCTCCAGGCCTTTCCCTGGTCGCCAGTGACGGGTACTGCGGTGGTGGCATCGGCAGGCAGAAGAATGTCGTACCCCAGTGCCTTCCCAGCCCGAACGGTGGCGTCCATGCTGTTGTGAATCACCACCCCGGTGAGCACGAAGCGCCTGGCGCCCAGTGCTTTTAATGCCGCGTCCAGCTCAGTGCCGATAAACCCGCAATTTTGCTGTTTGATGATGACCAGCTCGCCCGCTACAGGTGCTACCTGCGCCTTGATGCCGTTCCAGGGGCCATGCACGTAGTAGCTTGATGTCGCCGTCGGCTCGTCATGCTTCACATGCAGCACTGGCCAGCCACTGGCTCGCCAGAGGCCCAGCAGCCGCTGGATGACAGCCAGGTACCCAGGGTTGTTCTTGCCGTCCCAGTTGGGGCGGTCAATGGCCTCCTGAACATCAAGGACAACCAGCGGAACGGGGGCGCAGTGGGGTGTCATAGGGGTTATCCTGGTTTTCAATACCGCGAACGTACTACACGCGGCACCTATTTCGCAGCTGCCATCTCCTGAACCAACATCTGCACCAACGCTGCCGCCGGCAGTGCCCTGGCTAACGGCGCGCCCTGCCCGGCCCACTGCGCTGCAAAGCCCTGGTTACCCTTGGCACTGGCCGCCGCGTGCAACGCCTTGGCGGCGTCGTAGGCCAAGGGGTACTCGGCAGGTTCGGGTATGCCCGGTGCGTGGCCTTCCAGATACAGGCGGTTTACGATACCCCGCGCCGCCCGCCCGGACAGGTAGCGGGTGACCCGTGTGGCGTAAGCCTGGTCGCTGCGGAGCGCCGCCCGGTGTGCTGAGGTGGCGCAGGACTCTGGGCATAGAATGAACGCTGTGCCCAACTGGGCGCCGGCGGCACCGAGCGCCATGGCTGCACGAATACCGGCACCGTCCATGATGCCGCCCGCCGCGATCGCTGGAAGGTCGACCTGCGAGACCACTGCGCGCAGCAGTGCAAACAGCCCCAGTTGGTGATCCTGCCCTGGCCTGTCGTCGAACACACCGCGGTGGCCACCGGCCTCGTACCCTTGGGCCACAATGGCCTGAACACCGGCCTGCGCCAGTTGACAGGCTTCCTGCAGGGTGGTGGCGCACCCTAAGGTATAGATACCTGCAGCCTTCAGTTCATCAACCCACGCGTTAACCGGTACGCCAAAGTGAAAGCTGACCACGCTGGGGCGCTCCTCCAGCAGCATGTCCAGCATCGCCCGGTCGGCGAGGAAGCTGGTATAGATTTCCTGCAGGGCACATGGCGGTGTCGCGCCCAGCTCAGCGAACAGGCTTCCCAGGTATTTCAACCAGGCTTCATTCCTGGCCCCATCAAGCACGGCGGGCCGATGGCAGAACACGTTGACATTGAAAGGCCGAAGGGTGAGCGCGCGCGTCTGCCGAATGAGGTCACGCCCCTGTGCAGGGGTGCTGGCACCCAGGCCAATGGCGCCCAAGGCACCGGCATTGGAGACTTCGGCCGCCAGCCTGGGTGTGGACACGCCGACCATGGGCGCCTGGAGAATGGGGTATCGAATACCCAGTTGGGCAAAGGGTTCGTGAACATGCATCAATGGGCCTCCCTTACAGTACTGTTAGAGGATGCAGGTTATGCCAGCGCTTCGGCTGGGCCGAAAAATTCGCAATGGGTTTGCGCCGCTGGCACCCCAAGCCCCTGAAGGGTGCGTTTCATAAACGCCATAAAGGGCGTCGGCCCCAGGAAGTAGGCGTCCAGGTCCCGGTTGCAGGGCAGCCACGCCTGAAGGTGCTCGGCGCTAGGGTAACCCACCGCATCAGGTGCCTGTTCGAGCGTATGGCAGGGCTGGGCATGGACCACGTGACTGCTTAACTGTGGGTAGGCCGCCCGCCAGGCTTGTAGCACGCCTTGGAACGCTTGCACCTGCGCATTGCGGGCATAGTGAATGAACACCACCGGGCGGCCGCCGTGCTCAAGGGCGGCCTGGGCCATAGCCAGCGTGGGGGTAATGCCAACCCCGCCGCTGATGAGCACCAAAGGTTTAGGGCTGTGAGTGAGGGTGAAGTGGCCCGAGGGCGGAAACAGGTCTACCTGGGTGCCCTCCACCACACAGTCATGCAGGTAGTTGGACGCTACGCCGCCAGGTTCGCGCTTTACGCTGATGCGGTAGGTGGTGCCGTCGGCAGCCGCGCTCAATGAATAATTACGCCGTATTTCCTGGCCGTTAACCATCAGCCGAAGCCCGATGTACTGCCCTGGCAGGTGGCGGATCACAGGCTTCCCGTCGGTCGGTGCCAAGTAGAACGAGGTGATCTCGGGGCTTTCCACGACCCGGCGCAGCACGGTGAACACCCTGGCCCCTCGCCATCCCCCTGGGGCCGTGGCGATTGCCTCATAACGGCTGGCCTCAGCAGCCATCAGCAGGTCTGCCAATTGCTGATAAGCCGCTGCCCAGGCGTCGATTACCGCTTGAGTGGCCACCTCAGGCCCCAGCACCTCACCCATGGCTTGAAGCAGACAGCGCCCAACGATCGGGTAATGCTCCGGCAGAATCTGCAGGGCCACATGCTTGTTGACGATTTGCCCCGCCAGCGGCCCAAGGTTTTCCAGGTGATCGATATGGCGGGCATACCTCAATACAGCATTGGCCAGCGCCCGTGGTTGGGCGCCATTGGCCTGGTGCGCCTGGTTGAACAGGGGCCTTACTTCAGGGTGGCCGTCCAGCATCAGCCGGTAGAAATGCGTGGTCAGCGCCTCGCCACCCGCTTCCAATAGCGGAACAGTGGCTTTAATGATGTGGCGTTGGGCGTCGGTTAACATGGGGTAGCTCCGATAAATGGCTACAAGGGCATGAGCAAGGGGTGTGCCACTGCCTGAGCCCTTGAAACACGGCCTCCAACCCAGTAAAAAGTCTTTTTTACCCAGGTCAAAAAGACTTCATTTATGCCACATCAGGTCCTATCGACTCAGCAGGTCAACGCCTTTCACGCCTTGTTGCCTTTACTAAGTGACCTCAGTGAAGACGTGAAGCCAAGCACCCGTTACCGTCGCGTGCTAGACGCTTTGGGCGAGCTGGTGCCTTCAGATGCCGTGGCGCTGCTGCGGCTCGACGGTGACGTACTGGTGCCGGTGGCGGCGTATGGGTTGGCTGAAGATGCCCTGGCCCGGCGCTACCCAGTGCGCAACCATCCCCGGTTGCAGGCGATCGTGGACAGCCCAAGTGCGGTGCTGTTCGAGGCGGGTTGCGAACTGCCCGACCCTTACGACGGGCTGATTGGCTCAAGCCCGCTGCCCGTTCACGACTGCATGGGGTGCGCGCTCAGGATCAACGACCAGGTGTGGGGTGCCCTGACTCTGGATGCATTGAACGTGGGGCAGTTTTCCGATATCGATTTGCAGGTGGTAGACACCTTCGCCACCTTTGCCGCCGCTACCGTGGTGGCGGCCTCCCAGTTCGACGCTCTTGCACAAAAGGTAGAAGGGGAGCGCCAGCGCGCAGAGGCGTACCGTTTGGCCGCTCATCGCCCTGTCCCGGCGATGATTGGCAACAGCCCCAGCTTCACGCAATTGCTGGCCGAAATCGACCTGGTGGCGCCCAGCGACCTGACTGTGTTGATTACCGGTGAAACCGGTGTGGGAAAAGAGCTAGTAGCGCGCCGGTTGCATGAGCAATCCACGCGGGCCGAGCGGCCTATGGTGAGCGTTAACTGTGCGGCCCTGCCCGAGCACTTGGTGGAAAGCGAACTGTTCGGGCACGTGAAGGGCGCGTTCTCGGGCGCCATCGAACACCGCCTGGGCAAGTTCGAAATGGCCAACGGTGGCACCCTGTTCCTGGACGAAGTGGGTGAGTTACCCCTGGCGGTGCAGGCCAAGTTGTTGAGGGTATTGCAGGATGGTCAACTGCAACGGGTAGGCTCGGACAAGCCCCACCGGGTGGATATTCGCCTGATCGCCGCCACCAACCGGTTACTGGCCGATGAAGTCCGTGAAGGGCGTTTCCGCGCAGATGTGTACCACCGGCTAAGCGCTTATCCGCTTCGGGTGCCTTCGTTGCGAGAGCGCCAGGCCGATATTCTGTTGCTGGCCGGGGCGTTTGCCGAAGAAAACCGTTGGCGTATGGGGCTGCCTGCCCTGCGCCTGGCCCCTGAAGTTCACAGTGCCCTGCTTCACTACGCCTGGCCGGGTAATGTTCGAGAGTTGGAATACCTGATTGCCCGAGCGGTATTGAAAGCTAAAAGGCGCGTTACTCAGGCAGGCCGCAAGGGCGTGCTATCCCTGCTGCTGGATGACATGGACCTGCCTGCCCCACAGCCTCCTGTGCAAGCACCGTCCGCGGGGGATAGCGGGGAGGAGGCACCTGCCCACCTGGATTTCAGCGCAGCCGTGGAGGCCTACAAGCGGCAATTGCTGGAGCAGGCCTTGGCGCAGCACGGGGGCAATGTGTCTGCGGCTGCACGAAGCCTGGGGCTTGACCGCGCCAACCTGGCGCGGCTGGCTGCCCGCCTGGGCATTGGGAAGGATTAATCGCGGTAAGCGCGAGTGGCGAAATACACAATGGCCGCGCCCGCTGCTACCACCAGAGCGTCTTCAACCAGCCCGCTGCGGGTCTGGCCCACTTGTGCGATGGCCTTCTTGCGGGCAGCCAAGGAAAGGTAAGCCAAGGGAACCGCCGTGGCCACTGCAGCCACTGCACCTGCGTTTTCCTTGCCGTGCGGAGCTAGGGCAGCACCCGCAATCCCGGCACTGGCCACCCGTGCTGACAGCCCCAGGAATACGGTCCGGTCCGGGGCGGACTTCATCTTGTCGCCCAATAGCTCGCCGATACCCATAGCCAGCGCCCCGTACTTGAACAAGGGGCGGTCCAGCAGCAGCAGGCGGCCTGGGGTAACGTACCCCGCCAGCCGTGTGGCGGCGATGGCTGCCATGGGCGTCATGGACCGGCAACTGGCCACGGCGCCGATCAATAGTGAGGAGAGCAGGCTACGGAGAGGCATTGGATTCAGTCCTTGTGCGCCGGGTGGGTAGTGATAGGACTGGCTTGAAAACGTAGGGGTTCAGTGAATGCACTGCTCTGCATGCCACCGGCTTTTCCCCAGCGGCCCATCCTTAGTTACCCACATGTGCGACCCTGCCGATTACGCCTTACCCAATCACCTTCCTCAAAGCAGATAAGGCTACGTCCATGTCTTCCACACCTAGTGTGGCTGCCTTTATGTCAGCAATGAACTGTGCAACCTTCGCAGGGGTAGGCTCTTTGAGCCCCTTTAACACAGCGTTCCCTAGAGCTTCTTGGTCTTCACGGTCTTCTGTGCACCTTAGCGCCTTCACAACGTCCTGAATCTGCTCAGGTGAAAGTACATGGGCAGAGGCGTCCTTCACCACAGCTGACTTGTATTTATCAACAGCCTTGCCTGTCTCTATGGATACCTGGTCTGCCTTATCCAGCACCTCTTGCTGTATCGCGCCAACGCTGCACATGAACTCGCATTTCTCCAACGTTTGGCTGGCCAGGCTCTGCAACTCCAACAACTCATCTCTGCTGTTGGCATAGCTTTCCCCCTTCTGAGGTAGTTGCTGGGCTTTCGTCAGCACTTCAAGCGCGGCGACGACGCTGTTCATACCTTCACTGAATTTATCTTTTTCACCCAAATAGCCCACCCCATAGGTCATCAGCCCTGGGATTAATGCTTTTGCAGTCTTGGGGTCATTTGCAGCGATGCTGGGCAGGCTGTTGTACAGCGCATCAAGAGGTTTAACGAACTCCGGGTGATGCTCCCGCGCAAGGCCGAGCTTCAAAAAATCTTGAGCAAATATCGATTGCTCTGCCGGCGTAGCTGTTTTGATGTCCTTGGTCGCCAGTGTTTCGTTAAACGCGTTGACTGCCTGTTTGGAAGCCTCCCTCACGGCTAATACTGCCGAAGGCGCCTCGTCATTTTCAGGGCAGGCAAGGTCGTCGTGTGGACCTAGCCCCGCGGTTTTCACCTTCAAGGTATTGATGGCTGCATCCAGGACCGAATGCGCCTTGTGCCAGGCCGCCTGCTTTTCATCTTTTGCAGAAACCGCAGCCGCATTCACCGTTGACGCTTGAACCTGAGGTTTTGCCAACTCGCTAAACCGTGCGGCGTGAAGAGAGGCTTGAAGCGAATTGTCCCCTGGCTTCGAGCGAGGGGCATCAGGCCTGAGGGGTGGTGAAGGGGCGCGTTGCACCGGATCCGGTGAGGCAGGACGAGAAGGTGCTGCCTCATGGCCTTCAGTAATAGGCGTGGTTATGGGGCTAGCAGGCGACGATGCGCCTGATCGAATAGCGGTCATGGTAACTGGCCTTTGATACGAATAAATAACGTATCCCTGAGTGGCCCCCAAGCGCGCTCGGTTCCATCTGGCGCGCGGGGCCTGTAGAGCAGGCCCCGCCCTTGCCCCCCGGTTTACACCTTGAAATGCCCGACCAACGCTTGCAGGTTGCCGCCCAAGCGCGCCAGTTCGGCGCTAGAAAGGGCCGTCTGCTGGCTGGCAGTCGCGGTCTGCTCCGACACATCACGCACGTTCACGATGCTACGGCTGATTTCTTCGGCAACGGCACTTTGCTGTTCAGCCGCCGTGGCGATCTGCTGGTTCATGGCCTGAATGTTGGACACCGTACGGGTGATGTTCTCCAGTGAGCCACCGGCGCGCCGGGTCAGCTCCACGCTGCTGTCGGTCAAGGCCTGGCTGCTGAGCATCACGTCCACCACTCGCTTGGTGCCGTTCTGCAAACCGGCCACCAGGCCTTCGATTTCTTCTGTGGACTTCTGGGTGCGCTGGGCCAGGCCGCGAACCTCATCGGCCACCACAGCGAAACCGCGCCCGGCTTCACCAGCGCGCGCCGCTTCGATGGCAGCGTTAAGCGCCAACAGGTTGGTCTGCTCGGCCACGGCCTTGATCACGTCCATCACGCTGCCGATCTTGTTGCTTTCGGCCTGCAGGTTGGTCATGGCGTCCATGGAGCCGCGCACCTCCTCGGCCAGGCGCTCGATGCGTGCAATGGCTTCACCCACCACCTTGTCGCCCGCTTGGGCTTCGTGGTCAGCCGCCACGGCTGCCTCGGAGGCTTGCTCGGCACTGCGCGCCACTTCCTGCACCGTGGCAGTCATTTCGTGCATGGCCGTGGCCACTTGGTCGGTTTCGGCCCGCTGGGTGTTGGCGCCTGCACTGGTCTGCTCAGTCACGGCAGACAGTTCCTCGGCCGCGCTGGCGATCTGGGTGACCCCGTCGCGAATGCCGGTGATCAACTGGCGCAGTGTAGCGCCCATGCGCTGGATGCCCTGCTGCAATACGCCCAGTTCGTCCCGGCGTGTCACCGTCATGGTGCTGCCAAGGTCACCCGCGGCGATGCGTTCCACCGCAGCAAGAGTCTGCTGCAGCGGTTTGATGATCTGGCGCGTGATGAGCCAGGCGGCCAAAGCGCCCAGTATCAGCGCCAGCAACGCGGCGCTTACCTGAACCACGCGTGCGTGCTGGCTCTCCTGGTCGCGGCGGTCGATCTGCAACTGGTACAGCTCATCGCTGAGGCGTTGAATGCCGTTGCCTTGGTCAGTCATTTCAGCGCGGGCGCTGTTGATATTAACGGTATCGGCCTTGAAGTCGGCCAGCGCGCGACGGTAAGCCGCCAGGCTGGTGCTCAATTCATCGAAACGGGCCGGGTCACCCGACAGCGCGCCCTGCAAGGCAGGTACGGCGGCGATGGTCGCGTCTACCTGTGAGAAGGCTTTGGCTTCGTTATCAGCATTGATGGTATGCACGTAACCCCGTATGTCGTAACGGGTCGCCTGGAACTGCTCGCGCATCTGGGTGATGGCCTGGAACCGTGCCATTGCCGCTGCGTCGTCGCTTGACTGCGCGGCTGTCTTGCCCAGGCTGGCGATTTGGGCCGTAACCGTGTCTTCCCAAGTATGCAGGGCTTTTCGGTGCGCGATGCTGGACGTGTACGCATCACGCATGTGCGCCAGGGATACCTGATAGCCCTTGAGGTATTGGTTCTGCTCCTCCAGGCGCTTCACGTTCTCTGGGCTTTTGAACGAGGCCAGCAGCTTCTGCTGCTGTGCCATGGCGGCGTCCAGCTTGACCTGAACGACCTGCGCAGCGGTGTCATCGCCGTCGGCCACCATGTACTGCAGGCGTGCAATACGCAGGTTGGTAAGCGCGCTATTCAATTGCGAAATGTCACTCATCCAGTTACTGCGCTGGATCAGGCCTTCCAGGCTATTCCAGCCTGTGAGCGCCAGCAGGGCTGTTAACACCAGCACCACGGCAAAACCCAAGCAGAGCTTGGCGGTCACACTGATGTTTTCAAACCAGGTTTTCATGCATTCCTCCAAAATTTGACTCGCCCTGCCATGCAAGCCGGGTGTACCGGAGGGCTTCAGGATGCTGGGCGTGCGTATTCAACCTTTGGCTATCGACCGCTGTGCGCATTTCTTGACTACGCGCGTACATTTGGTAGGTCGTTCGCAACGGGAGTGGGCATAAAGGCGGTTCAAGGGTATGTTCGCCCTCATACTAGGCAGTGCCCTGCTTTCTAGCGCCAGGCACTGTAAACGTCTTAAGGAAACCGTCATGTCCAACCTGGAAATACTCGCCGTGCTGGTTAACGTGCTCGGCGTATGGCTGACCGCCCGGCGCACCCCTTGGTGCTGGCCTGTCAATGTCATTGCCGTGCTGTTGTATGTCTGGATTTTCTACGATGTGAAGCTGTACTCAGACATGCTGTTGCAGGTCATTTTTGTGTTCATGCAAGGCTATGGCTGGTGGCAATGGCGAGCGGGCCGAATGGACGAAGGCCGTGTGCACGTGGATCGGCTACCCCTACACGTAGCCTTGGTCAGCCTTGTGATAGGCGGGCTACTGGCCCTGTTGCTGGGCGCTGGCATGGCCCATTTCACGGATGCCGAAGTGCCTTGGCTGGATGCCACATTGACCGCCTACAGCCTGGTTGCCAGTTACTGGGCGGCTCGAAAGTACATTGCCAGCTGGTGGCTATGGATCGCCTTGGATCTAGTGTATACCGGGCTGTACTACTATAAGGCGCTGCCGCTGACGGCGGCCTTGTACGCCGGTTTTATCATATTGGCCGTGTATGGGCTGAGGGCATGGCAACACAGCGTGGCAGCCCGCTCCACGCCAGCGCCGCTATGACGCACGTTGCCAACACACAGTTGGCGCTCGCGGCTACAACACGTTCAGCTCAAAGGGCTGCATCTGTGCCCGGAACTGATGGGAAGCAAACGGCACCTGTACCTTCTGTTGCTGCGCCTTCTGCCATACGTCCAAGGCCGTGGTGCGAGCGCTATCCAGCGCCTGCCCCTTGGGCTGCAAAGTGCGCATCACCGCATAGGTGGCACACAGCATCACGGTCAAATGAGCAGGGTCCTTTGTGGGCGCGGCAAAGCGGGCATTAGACACGTTGCCTGCCTTGGACACATCCAGGGTCATGTCCACCTGTGCCCCGTCACGCTCAAGCCGCTGCCGTACCCTGGCGCCTTTTTTCAAGGTCCTGGCCTCGCCAAAGCTGACCGAGCGGCAGTCCGCTTCCTCTTGAATGTATTTTTTAACGCCCGCCTGTAGCGCCGCTGGCGTGATGCCCAGGCTGGCTTGCGGTTTGGGGTCGGGCTTTTTGGCCGCTTCAGCAGGCAACAGGGGCAAGGCAAGCAGGCACATCAGGATCAAGCGGCGGCTCATGGTAAGGCTCCTTGGAAAGCAACGGAGCATGCTACCTCAACCATGAGCCAAACCGTGACCAAGCCTCAGGCGATCTTGAAGAACGCGACTTTGTCGGTGAGCTGATCGGCCAATTTAGCCAGCGCCTGGCTGGAGGCAGCGACTTCCTTGGAGCCCGACGCCGATTGCAGGGTGGAGCCGTGGATACGGGTGATGTTCTGGGCCACTTCCTCCGCCACGGCGGTCTGTTGCGAGGAGGCACTGGCGATCTGGGCGTTCATGTCGTTAATGGCCCCCACTTCCACACTGATCTTGTCCAGTGCCTGTTGGGACTGACGGGTTTGCTCCACCGAGCGTTCGGCCAGCTCACAGCTGTGGCGCATGGCTTTGGCTGCGCTTTGCGTGCCTTCCTGCAGCACACTGATCATGTCGCGGATTTCCTGGGTAGACAGTTGCGTGCGGTTGGCCAGGGACCGCACTTCGTCAGCCACCACCGCAAAGCCTCGGCCATGCTCACCAGCACGGGCCGCTTCAATGGCCGCGTTGAGCGCCAGCAGGTTGGTTTGTGCCGCAATGGAGTTGATCACCTCGATCACGGTCTCGATGCGCGCGCTGTCAGTGGTTACCCGCTCCATGGTGGAGGTGGTCTGCTCCAGAATCTGCGCCAGTTCACCGATGGCCACTGCGCTGGCGGCTACCATCTGGTTGCCCCCTTCTACCTGAGTGTCGGCCTGGCGCGTGGCGCTGGCCGCCTGTACGGCATACCCCGAGACCTCATGGGTAGTGGTCGCCATCTGTGTGATGGCGGCCGCAATCTGCTGGGCTTCGGAGGTTTGCAGGCTGATCTGCTCGTTGTTGCTCGACGACGCCGTTTGAAGCTGTGCGGACGACTGGCTGAGCTGCGAGGCCGCGAGGCGTACCTGGCCAATGGTACCGCGCAGGTTGGCCAAGGCCTTGCCTAGCACGTCCATCACGCTATCAGGGTAACGAGTGGTAATGGTCTGGTTAAGGTCGCCATCAGCCAACCGGCGAATGGCGTGTGCCACGTCCGCAGGCTCTGCACCCAGGGTCCGTTTCACGTAGCGAATGATCAACGTGGACAGCACAATGCTCAATAAGAGGGCTACGCCTGTGACCACCAGCATCAGCCAGCTGAACTGCCCTGCTGTCTGCTGCACATCACTCAGGTGGCCATGAATGGAAGCTTCTTCGAAATCGATCAGGGCGTTAATACGCTTGAGCCATTCACTGTAGTCAGCCGAGGCCTTGTTCAGCAGCAGGGCTTGGGCACCGGCGATATCACCGGAACGACGCAAGGCCTCCACTTCGCCAGAAGAGGCCAGGGTTTTGCGTTCGATGTCCTTGATAGCCGTGAGCAGGCTCTGCTCTTGGGCGGTCACAGGGCGGTCTGCGAACAACTGGTCCATGGGCTTGGCCGATTCCACATACACCGCCTCCAGCTGCCGTACTTCATTCAAGTGCGTGGCCAAGTCTTGGTCATTGTTGACCAGCACCGCATCACGAATAGCAATAGCGCGGTTGTGAACGCTGCCACGGAAGTTGATTGCATAGCGCTGCACCAGCGCTGCGTTCTGGCTGACATTGGACAAGGTGTGGTCGATCACGCTCACGCGCTGGATGCCGACCGCTGTAATAACAACGATCAGGGACACCACCGCTGCGAACGCTAAGCCGATACGTGTGGCCAAAGAAAGGGAGTTGTTCATAGGAATGCTCATGGGGAACCGAAGCCTGGGAAGGATGGCTCCAGGCCATCAACTATTTGGCGTCAATTTAATGAAGAAATTCCTTGGCGCACCAATTATTTTTTAAATAAAACTTCATAGTCTGGCTCTATCCGCAAAAAACGCAGGCACGAGCGTGGCTGCCCTATGTGTGCGTGCGGTACTGCATAGCAGCTAATAAAAATAAGCACTGCTACCCCGGCTGCGCTCGATGGCCGGGGCAGCGACGTGGTCAGGCGGCGGGCTTGAGCACTACCTTGGTCCAGCCTTGATCTCGGGCGTCGAAGTGCTTATACGCCTCTGGGCCTTCGGCCAGGCTCAAACGGTGGGAAATGATCTGCGCAGGGTTGGCACGGCCATGATGGATCAGTTCGGCCAGGCGACGGTTGTATTGCTTCACGTTGGCTTGGCCGGTGCGAATGTACTGGCCTTTGAACCAGAACGAACCGAAGTCGAAGGCCATCTTGCCTTCTTTGGCCAAGTCACTCTTAGCACCAGGGTCCTGGGGAACGAACACGCCCACCACGCCGATACCACCCGTAGGTTTGGTTGAGGCCACCAGGTTGTTCATGGTCAAGTGGTTGGCTTCATGGCCGTGCTTGTCACAGCATTGGTAGCCCACGCATTCGCAGCCGCGGTCTGTGCCTTGGCCGTTGGTATGGTTCAGGATCTGCTCAACGGCCTCGCTCTCAAGGGAATTGATGGCGATGGCGCCCATCTTCTCCGCCAATTTCAGGCGGTCGGGGTGATTGTCCACTACAAACACTTGGGACGCGCCTTTGATCATGGCCGAATGGGCAGCCATCAGGCCCACCGGGCCCGCGCCATAGATAGCAATGCTCTCGCCCGGCATCAGGCCAGACAGCTCAGTGGCATGCCAGCCAGTGGGAAAAATATCCGACAACATCACATAGTCGTCTTCCTTTTCCTGGGCATCTTCAGGCAGTACTAGGCAATTGAAGTCGGCATAGGGCACGCGCAGCAGCTCAGCCTGCCCGCCCTGGTAGGGGCCCATTTCTGCAAAACCATAGGCCGCCCCTGCACTGCCGGGGTTGGCCGTCAGGCAGAACCCGGTCAGGCCCTTCTCGCAGTTGGCGCAAAAACCACAGCCGATATTGAACGGCAGGCAGACACGATCACCCACCTTTACGCGATCTACGCCTTGGCCTACGGCGACCACCTCTCCCAGGTTTTCGTGGCCGAACACGCGGCCCGTCTCGAAACTGGTACGGCCTTCATACATGTGCAGGTCTGAGCCGCAGATATTGGTAGTAGTGATGCGGACCAAAGCGTCCGTGGGTTTCTCAATCCGGGCATCGGGCACGTTCTGAACGCTGACGTCGCGTGGGCCGTTGTAGACGATTGCTTTCATGGTGTCCTCCACAGTTAACAAACAGGCAAGGGATGTGGCCTTCCTTTCACTGGCACCGTTCCTACGCAATGCATGAACCCGGACGAACGGCGGATGAGACAGTGCGCTCTATACCGAAACAGCCGCTGGCGCTCTGGGCCAGCCAAACGAGAGGGACACCCGTGGAAAACGAAACACCGTGGCACTGGAGTGAGCAGGCCCTGGCGCAAGCGCGCCGCTTCAACAAAACCCTGGCTTGGCTGCCCAGGTTTCGTATTCGCAACCGTTTTACACCCCTGGCCATTCAGGCATTGCTACGCATAGGGCAACTGCGCAGCCCTGCCAAGCTCGCTCGGCACGGCCTGCAGGCCCAGGAACAGGTGCTGAGCTGTAACGGCCACCAAGTACCCGTGCGCATTCTTCGGCCCAATGGCCCAGCGCGTGCTCTGGTGATCGATATTCATGGCGGAGGTTGGGTGATCGGCAATGCGCAGATGAACGACGACCTGAACCTGGCCATGGTCAACGCTTGCCAGGTGACAGTGGTGTCCGTGGATTATCGGCTGGCCACCTCCACCCCCATTGAAGGCCTGATGCTGGACTGCCTCACGGCGGCCCGGTCGCTGCTGAGCCAGGATCATCCGGAATTCGCGAGCCTGCCTGTGATCGTGGTAGGTGAGTCGGCGGGTGGGCAGCTGGCGGCGGCCACGTTATTGGCGCTGAAGCAATGGCCAGCACTTTTGCAGCGCATCACCGGTGCCGTGCTGTATTACGGGGTGTACGACTTCACGGGTACGCCTAGCGTGCGAACTGCCAAGGCAGACACGCTTGTGCTGGACGGGCCAGGGATGATGGCTGCGTTTCGCAGGCTTACGCCAAGCCTGACCGATGCCCAGCGCGCGCAAGCCCCGTTGTCACCCCTGTATGGGGACTTCAATGGCCTGCCGCCTGCACTCTTGCTCGCAGGTGAACTCGACCCCCTGCGCGATGACACCTTGATGCTTGCCGAACAGTGGGGGGCGTCAGCACCCGTAGAATCCCACCTCGTGCCTTGCGCGCCCCATGGCTTTATTCACTTCCCGACAGCCATGGCTGATGAGGTAGTGGCCCGTACGCATGCATGGATCAATCAGCGCATTGCAGCGTCCCTACCTTGAGTGGTCCATGTGCCGACCATTCAGACCGAAGCGCCAATCTGCCGCTTGAGTTGCTCACGTGCGCGGGAGAGGCGCGACCGTACCGTGCCGATCGGTACACCCAGGGACGAAGCGGTGTCTTGGTAATTGCCATCCATCTCCAGGCTCACTTCAATCACCTGCTGCATGTGAGTAGAAAGCTGGCCGATGGCAACCACCACGCGCGCCAACTGGCGATGGCCGTCCACTTGGTGACCGATGTCGCGGCCAGCATGCCCGTCCGAATGCACTTGCTCCTCCCAGCTTTCCTGGTAGGGCTGGTTGTACATTTTACGGAAGTGGTTACGGATCAGGTTCAGGGCAATCCCACATAGCCAGGTTTGAGGCTTGCTAGCGCCTTGGAACTTGTGCTCGTTACGGATGGCCTCAAGGAAGGTGCCTTGCAAAAGGTCGTCCACATCGTCTGGGTTCACCACGCGCTTGTGAATGAAGGCACGCAACATCTGAACCTGGTCAGAGGTCAGGTGACGGATAGCGCTGGCCGGTTGGGTATGAGCACCGTTGCCGAGTACGCAATTCGTTTCCATGGGAACTTACCTTTTGTGGATGAAGTGTCCCTACCTGTATTGCGATAGTTGTGCCATATGAAGAATTTTTCATAAACGATTGATTTAAAAGATATTCATCTTTCGTAACAGTGTTATCTAGGGCAAGTTCTTGCAAAATGTTGCATGGCCAGGTGCGAGGTTTTGCACAAAGGCCCCGCACGTAGCGCGCATGGAACCGGCCTAGCGCTTTGACCACTCAGGCGTATCACCTGAGCAGAAGCGCGCTATGAAAATTGCACCTCCCGTCATACCGCATACCAGCCACCTTCCACCGGTGCCGCCTCCTTCTACACCTGCCAACTTCCGGCCGGGGACAGGGGATGCGGCCGCCAAGACGTTGGCCGATCAGAAGCTGGGTGACCTGAAAGATGATGCGTCGCTTGCACAGCAGGCCGACACCCATGACCAGCGGGATCAGTCAAAGATCCTCAATGGCCAGAGGTCGCTGTCGGCGCAATCCAGCGAGATGAGTCGCCAGATCACTGCAAGCTACAAGAAGACCATGGATTCGAACGTGCGCACCTTGCGGCGTGAGCTTCGTAATCTGCCTGGCAACGCAATGCCAACTGCCGAAAATGCCCTAAAATATCTGACGCAAAAATCCAACGGCGATCCGGTAAAGGCCTTTTCATTGTTGCAGGAGGCCTCTCGCCAAGCGTACGAAGAGGGACAGCACCCCGAGGGCGAGCGTTTATACCGAATGGTGAAAAAGCTGCGTGACGGTGCTGGCGCTGGCCGTAATCGTAAGATCACCCTCAAAGGCAACCAAAAAAGCGCCACCGGCCCCAGGGCAGCAACTCAGGAGGCGCTGTACAACGCTGCAGTCGAAGGCCCCTTTAACGTGATCGGGCTACTGGAAGCTTTGCTGGAAGACATGCGTGAGCATGGTAAATCCGACATCTCGCTCAAAGAAATACAATCGAAGATGGCCAAGGATATTGCCTCCGCCGCAGCGGCCAATTCGACGGCGCAAACCCGCCCTCTGATGCATGGGATGGCCACAGCGACCAACGTGGCAACCCTCAAGCGTGCCTGTGAAGAGCTGTTGACCCATATGCGCAGCAAGAACCCTGAGTTGCGGGTGGAAGGCGTTGCCCTGCTGCACCAACTGTTCGCCTTGGCGGGGAAAAAGATGCCGCTTGAGCACACTCGCACGCTGTTGGAGCTGATTGGCGGCAAGCGCCTTCGCGATCAGTTGGCGTGCCTGAACGGGGTCCGGAACATAATGTTCTACAAGGTACCCAGGCCATTATGGGGCGCTGTAAAGAACTACCACGCCGCTCAGGACAACCTCCTCGAACTCAGCACCATCATGACGGATGAGGAACAAAAGCTTATCCAGGAGAACAGCGCTTTATGGAACGCGTAATCAACCTACTCAATGGCGTGGCCCTGGCGGCTATGCGCCGCTCAGAGATCGTTGGCGCCTTCGTAGTCATTGCGATCGTGTTCATGATGATCACCCCCATGCCCACTGCGCTGGTGGACGTGCTGATCGCCATTAACATCTGTATCTCCTGCCTGCTGATCATGCTGGCCATGCACCTGCCCCGGCCCCTGGCGTTCTCTACATTCCCGGCCGTGCTGCTGCTCACCACTATGTTCCGCCTGGCGCTGTCGATTTCCACCACCCGCCTGATTCTGCTGAACCAGGATGCGGGCCACATCGTGGAAGCCTTCGGCCAGTTCGTGGTGGGGGGCAACCTGGCCGTGGGCATGGTGATCTTCATGATCCTCACGGTAGTGAACTTCCTGGTGATCACCAAGGGTTCGGAGCGTGTGGCCGAAGTGGGCGCACGCTTCACTCTTGATGCCATGCCTGGCAAGCAGATGTCCATCGACAGCGACCTGCGTGCCAACCTGATCACTGTTCAGGAAGCCCGCACGCGGCGTTCGGAACTTGGGAAAGAAAGCCAACTGTTCGGTGCCATGGACGGGGCCATGAAGTTCGTGAACGGCGACGCCATCGCCAGCCTGATCATCGTGGCCATCAACATGATCGGCGGCATCGCCATCGGTGTGGTGCAGCACGGCATGTCAGCCGGTGATGCCTTGCAGCTGTACACAGTACTGACCATTGGTGACGGCCTGATCGCACAGATCCCGGCACTGCTGATTTCGGTTACCTGCGGTATCGTCATCACCCGCGTACCCAACAATGACGGGGGCGTGCCTACCAATATCGGCCGGGAAATCGCTGAGCAGATCACCAGCCAGCCCAAGGCCTGGATCATCGCGGCCGTGGCCATGCTGGGTTTCGCTGCCCTGCCCGGCATGCCTACCGCCGTGTTTATCGTCATTTCCATCATCTGTGGCGTGGGCGGTGCGTTGCAGCTGTACCGTGCACGCCCTTCGGCAGCCATCGGCGACGCTGAAGCGGTAGCACCTGAATTCAACGGCCACGAAGACCTGCGTACCTTCTCGCCCAGCCGGCAGTTCGTGTTGCAGTTCCACCCCTCCCAGAGCCAGGGGCACGTAGAGGCGCTGGTGACCGAAATCCGTCAGCGGCGCAACCGCTTGGTGGTCCAGTATGGCCTTACCCTGCCCTCCTTCGTCATCGAGCACTCTAACGACCTGGCGCCGGACGAGTTTCGCTTCAACGTGTACGAAGTTCCGCTGGTACGGGCCACCTTCACGCATAGCCACACGGCGGTGCCCGCTGATGTATTTGCTCAGCAGGCCGATGAGGCCGTTGCAGGGCTGGCTGAGCGTCAGGAGGCCGATTGGCTCTGGCTGCCCAGCGAGACGGTTGCCGACATGGAGGCGCACCCAGACATTGTCAGT
>Ga0268349_1000068_pt1 | contig 21700 bp, 20 predicted proteins | sample G5R2_MAIN_18SEP2_FD_190164 | JGI IMG/M metagenome (GOLD analysis project Ga0268349, IMG submission 190164) | Phyllosphere microbial comminities from switchgrass, GLBRC, Michigan, United States - G5R2_MAIN_18SEP2017_LD1 | ecosystem: Host-associated > Plants > Phyllosphere > Phylloplane/Leaf...
GAGCTGGCCTCTGGCGTAGAGTCCAGCATTCAGGTCAAGCCTTCGTATGGGCTTACGGACGATGAAGTTGCCCGCATGCTCAAGGATTCGTTCCAGTACGCAGGCGACGACAAGCAGGCTCGCCAGCTGCGCGAGCACCAAGTCGATGCCGAGCGTTTGCTTGAAGCCGTCCAGGGCGCTTTGGACGCCGACGGTGATCGGTTGCTGGACGCCGACGAGCGTGTAGCCATCGACTACCAGATGCAGGTGCTGCGTGATTTGATGAACGGCACCGATGGCCCTGCCATCGAGCAACAGACACGGCGTCTGTCGCAAGTAACCGATGCCTTTGCCGCCCGTCGCCTTGATTCGACGGTCAAAGCCGCACTGGCCGGGCGCAACCTGAATGAGATCGAGGAGTAACCGATGCCCAGGGTTGAATTCCTGCCGCATGAAAAATTTTGCCCCAATGGGCTGGTGGTAGAAGTGCCTGCGGGCACTAATCTTCTTGAGCTGGCTCACGAACACCATATCGAGATGGAAAGCGCCTGCGGTGGCGTATGTGCCTGCACCACCTGTCATTGCGTCGTACGCAAGGGTTTCAATTCGCTTGCCGAGGCAGACGAGATGGAAGAGGACATGCTCGACAAGGCCTGGGGCCTGGAAGCGCAGTCTCGCCTGGGCTGCCAGGTGATTGTGGCAGACCAGGACCTGACCATTGAGATTCCGAAGTACTCCCTCAACCATGCGGCCGAAGCGCCGCACTGAGCAGGAGCGTACCTATGAGCCTGAAATGGGTGGACGTGCAGGAGATCGCCATTCAGTTGGCCGAGGCGCGGCCAGACGTAAACCCTGCTACCGTCAGCTTTCCGCGCTTGCGGGAGTGGGTGATGGCCCTGCCTGAATTCGACGATGACCCCAAGCGCTCCGGCGAGAAGGTACTCGAAGCGATCCAGGCGCACTGGATTGAAGAAGCGGATTGAAATATTCCGTGGTTAGGAAATACCTCCAAACCCGCGTATAATTCGCGGGTTTTATTTTTGCTTAACTCATTGTTTCTGGAGTGTCACATGGCTGTTCAACGTACCTTCTCCATCATCAAGCCTGATGCCGTTAAAAAGAATGTCATCGGCAAGATCACCACACGCTTCGAAGACGCTGGCCTGCGCGTTGTAGCGTCCAAGCTCAAGCAGCTGTCCAAGGCCGAGGCCGAAGGCTTCTACGCTGAGCACAGCGAGCGCGGCTTCTTCGGTGACCTGGTAGCCTTCATGACCTCCGGCCCAGTGGTTGTTCAGGTACTGGAAGGCGAGAACGCCATTGCCAAGAACCGCGAACTGATGGGCGCAACCGATCCGAAGAAAGCCGACGCCGGTACCATCCGCGCTGATTTCGCAGACTCCATCGACGCCAACGCTGTTCATGGTTCGGACTCCGAAGCCGCTGCTGCTCGCGAAATCGCTTACTTCTTCGCTGCTACCGAGGTAACCACTCGCTAAGCATCGCTTAGGAGTGAAGGGTGAATTCATGACAACGTCAGCCGACAAAATCAACCTGCTGGGCCTTACCCGCCAGGAAATGGAACAGTTCTTCGATTCGCTCGGGGAAAAGCGCTTCCGCGCCGGTCAGGCGATGAAATGGATTCACCACTTTGGCGTCGACGACTTCGACGCCATGACCGATTTCGGCAAGGTTCTGCGCGCCAAGCTCAAGGCCTGTGCCGAAATTCGCGGCCCGGAAGTGGTCAGCGAAGATATTTCTACCGATGGCACGCGCAAGTGGGTAGTGCGTGTGGCGTCGGGCAGTTGTGTAGAAACCGTCTACATCCCCCAAGGCAAGCGCGGCACCCTGTGCGTGTCGTCCCAGGCGGGTTGTGCGCTGGATTGCAGCTTCTGCTCTACCGGCAAGCAAGGTTTCAACAGCAACCTCACCGCCGCCGAAGTGATCGGCCAGGTGTGGATCGCGAGCAAGTCCTTCGGCAGCATCCCGGCCACCGTGGACCGTGCCATCACCAACGTGGTGATGATGGGCATGGGCGAGCCGCTGCTGAACTTCGACAACGTCGTCGCCGCCATGCACCTGATGATGGACGACTTCGGCTATGGCATTTCCAAGCGCCGGGTCACCTTGTCCACCTCGGGCGTGGTCCCTATGATCGACGAGCTTGCCAAGCACATTGACGTGTCGCTGGCCTTGTCGTTGCATGCGCCGAATGATGCCTTGCGCAACGAGCTGGTGCCGATCAACAAGAAGTACCCCCTCGCCATGCTGCTCGAATCCTGTCAGCGGTACATGTCCGCGCTGGGCGAGAAGCGGGTGCTTACGATCGAATACACCTTGCTCAAAGACGTGAATGATCGCCCCGAGCATGCCGAGCAGATGATCGAGCTGCTACGCAATGTGCCCTGCAAGGTCAACCTCATTCCGTTCAACCCGTTCCCTCACTCGGGTTATGAACGCCCCAGCAACAACGCTATCCGGCGCTTCCAGGATGCCCTGCACCATGCGGGTTTCAACGTAACGGTGCGCACCACCCGTGGTGAAGATATCGATGCGGCCTGCGGCCAGTTGGTAGGGCAGGTGATGGACCGCACTCGTCGTAGCGAGCGTTATATTGCAGTGCGTCAGCTGGAAGCTGGCGCCGAGGCGCTATCGGCCAACGTTAGCCGCCCCTGAGCGCAACCTAGAGAGGAACTCGATGACCTTGCGCAGCGCACCTCTGATTTTCCTGTTGCTGGTGCTCACTGGTTGTGTGACCACAGGCAAGGTGAACCCCATGGATACCCGCCAGGGGCGGGAGCAGGCACGCGATGCCTATATCCAGTTGGGGCTAGGCTACCTGCAGCAGGGCGATACCGAGCGCGCCAAGGTTCCGCTCAAGAAGGCGCTTGAACTGGACAGCAGCAATGCCGATGCAAGCGCAGCCCTGGCCTTGGTGTTCCAGGCCGAGGGTGAAACGGCCCTTGCCGAGGAGCAGTTTGGCAAGGCGTTGTCCTCACGCCCTGGCGATGCGCGCATATTGAATAACTACGGTGGTTTTTTATACGCGCAAAAACGCTACAAGGACGCTTACGAAAAATTCCAGCAGGCGTCTGCCGATGCCCTCTACCCTGAACGCTCAAGAGTGTTCGAAAACATGGGGATCACGGCACTGATGCTAGGTAACAAGGATGAAGCCCGGCAATTGCTGGACAGGGCTTTGCGGTTGAATCGCCAGCAACCTCGCGCATTGCTCGAAATGGCTCAGTTGTCCTATGAAGCACAGCAATATGTGCCTGCACGCGATTACTATGAGCGCTTCAGCCAGCTGAGCGAGCAGAATGCGCGCAGTTTGTTATTAGGCACGCGGCTGGCCAAGCTATTTGACGACAAGAACCGGGCGGCCAGTTATGGTCTGCAATTGAAAAGACTCTATCCCGGTACGCCGGAATATCAGCAATACCTGTCGGAGCAAAGATGAAAGCGGCGCATCCCGAAGTAGCAGCAGCGGCTCGCACCAACCCCGGCGAAACCTTGCGACAGGCCCGTGAAAGCAGAAACTGGTCGTTGCAGGAAGTCGCCGCGCGGTTGAACCTCACCACTACCTCTCTGACCAACCTGGAGTCTGGTGCTTTCGAACGGCTGCCAGGGCATACGTTCTCGCGGGGCTACATTCGCGCCTATGCCAAGTTGCTGGGCATGGATCAGACCCCCCTCGTCCAGGCCTTTGACCATTACACCGGTACAAATGCCCAAGGCGCCGCCGTGCATGGGCTAGGGCGCATTGAGGAACCGGTGCGGCTGTCTCATAACATTCTGCGTATCGTGAGCCTGTTGCTTCTGGTGCTGGTGATTGGCGGCGGCTTCCTCTGGTGGCAGGACCAAAACGCTTCCCGCGGGCGTGACCAGGCCGGTACGGCCATGGAGCACGTTGAAGTGGAGAGCGCAGACGGCACGACGCAAATCCACCCTATCGATGAGCCGGAAGACCGTGCGGTAAGCGATAGCCAGGTAGCACCTGCGCCGGACACCTCCACTTCGGAGGCCCCCGTGGCGTCGAGTACAGGTTCAACGGCGGGTTCCGCCTCTGCGCCTGCTGCAACCCCAACAGCGCCGCCCCTGGCTACCACCCATTCATCCACGCCAGCAGCCACGGCCTCTGCACCCGCCATTGCGCAGCCGGCTGTACCTGCTACTACGCCGGCTACCGTGCCGGGTACCGCGCCAAGTGCTGCAGCAACCTCTGAACCTACAGCGCCTGCTGCCGGCCAGGGCCAGGTGCAGATCCAGTTTGTCGCTGACTGCTGGACCCAGGTGACAGACGCCACGGGCAAGGTGCTGAGCAGCGGCCTCAAGCGCAAGGGTGACAGCCTGGACGTCAGCGGCAAGCCACCATTTCAAGTACGCCTGGGCTTTGCCCGTGGCGCACAGGTCACTTACAACGGCGCAGCCGTCAATGTGGCACCCTTCACCTCGGGCGAAACCGCTCGCCTGAAACTGGGGCAATAACACCATGCACGGCGAATCACCCATCAAACGTCGCCAATCCCGGAAGATCTGGGTAGGCGCTGTTCCAGTAGGCGGCGACGCACCCATCGCGGTGCAAAGCATGACCAATACGGACACCCTGGACGTGCTGTCCACTGTCGCCCAGATCGCTCGGTTGGAAGAAGCAGGCGCCGATATCGTGCGCGTATCAGTGCCGGATATGGACGCCGCCGAGGCCTTCGGAAAAATCAAGCAGCTTGTGAACGTTCCTTTGGTGGCAGACATCCACTTCGATTACCGCATTGCCTTGCGGGTGGCGGAGCTGGGCGTGGACTGCCTGCGGATCAACCCTGGCAACATTGGCCGTGAAGACCGTGTGCGCGCGGTTGTGGATGCTGCCCGTGACCGGGGTATTCCCATCCGTATCGGCGTGAACGCCGGTTCTTTGGAAAAAGACCTTCAGAAGAAATACGGCGAACCTACGCCAGAGGCTTTGGTAGAGTCTGCCCTGCGTCATGTGGAGCACTTGGACCGGCTGGATTTCCAAGACTTCAAAGTGAGCGTGAAAGCCTCTGACGTGTTCATGGCCGTAGCGGCCTACCGCCAGCTGGCAACGCAAATCGTGCAGCCCCTCCACCTGGGTATCACCGAAGCGGGCGGCCTGCGTTCCGGTACGGTGAAGTCCTCGGTAGGGCTGGGCATGCTGCTGATGGATGGCATCGGCGACACCATCCGTATTTCCCTGGCAGCAGACCCGGTGGAAGAGGTGAAGGTCGGCTACGACATTCTCAAGTCGCTGCGCCTGCGTTCCCGCGGTATAAATTTCATCGCATGCCCCAGCTGTTCACGTCAGAACTTCGACGTGGTGAAAACCATGAACGAACTCGAAGGGCGGCTGGAGGACCTGCTGGTACCCATGGACGTGGCGGTTATCGGGTGCGTGGTGAATGGGCCCGGCGAAGCCAAGGAAGCCCATATCGGGCTGACAGGGGGTACACCTAACCTGGTCTACATCGACGGCAAGCCTGCGCAGAAACTGACCAACGACAACCTGGTAGAGCAGCTGGAGCGGCTGATTCGCCACAAGGCGGCGGAAAAAGCCGAGGCCGATGCGGCGCTGATCGCCCGCGGCTAATCAATTCGTTAAGGACACACCGTGACAAAGTCTCTGCAAGCCATTCGTGGCATGAATGACATCCTGCCCGAGCAGACGCCGCTGTGGCGCTACTTTGAAGGCACCGTGACGGGCCTGCTCGATGGCTATGGCTACCGCCAGATTCGCATGCCTATCGTTGAATTCACCGAGTTGTTCAAGCGCTCCATTGGTGAAGTGACCGACATCGTCGAAAAGGAGATGTATACCTTCGAAGACCGCAATGGTGATTCCCTCACCTTGCGCCCTGAAGGTACGGCCGCCTGTGTACGCGCCGTGCTCGAGCACGGCATCACAGGCAGTGGCCAGCCACAGAAGCTGTGGTACATCGGCCCCATGTTTCGCCATGAACGCCCACAGAAGGGGCGTTACCGCCAGTTTCACCAGATCGGCGTAGAAGTGTTCAACCTGGCCGGCCCGGACATCGACGCTGAGCTTATACTGCTCACCTGGCGCTTGTGGGGTGCCTTGGGTATCCGCGATGCGGTTACTTTGGAGCTCAACAGCCTGGGCACCAGCGAAGCGCGGGCACGCTATCGTGATGCGTTGGTCGCGTTTCTGTCCGAACGCCTGGAGCAGTTGGACGAAGACAGCCAGCGCCGCCTCAAGAGCAACCCCCTGCGCATTCTTGACAGCAAAGCGCCTCAGACCCAAGCGTTGCTGGTTGATGCGCCCAAGCTGGCTGACTACCTGGACGACGAATCCCGTGTGCACTTCGACGGGCTGAAGGCACGCCTGGAGGCGGCGGGTATTCCTTATGTGATCAATCCCAAATTGGTACGTGGCCTGGACTACTACTCCAAGACCGTATTTGAGTGGACAACCGACAAGCTTGGTGCGCAAGGCACCGTCTGTGCCGGTGGCCGTTACGATGGCCTCGTCGAGCAGATGGGCGGCAGGCCCACGCCAGGCGTAGGGTTCGCCATGGGGATCGAGCGGTTGATCCTGCTGCTGGAAACCCTGGAGCAGGTGCCCGATGCGCTGGCGCGCCAAGTGGACGTCTACCTCTGTGCCATTGGCGAGGCGGCTGAGCTGGCAGCGCTTACCTTGTCCGAACAGTTACGCGATCAGGTTCCAGGCCTGCGGCTACAGGTGAATGCGGGTAGTGGCAGTTTCAAGAGCCAGTTCAAGAAGGCTGACAAAAGCGGCGCGCTCTTTGCCTTGGTGCTGGGGGAGGACGAGCTGGCCCAAGAGGTGATAGGGTTCAAACCCCTGCGCGGCCAGGGCGAACAACAGAATATTGCCTGGGGCGCGCTGGCCGGACATCTCGCCAGCGCCTTGCAGGCCTGATCAACTGCCCCCTTGGGCATGACGTTTATAAAACACAGGAGTATTGGGGTGTCGGGTAGCGATGATGAACAGGTCGTCCAGTTGAAGGACTGGTGGCAGCGCAACGGCAAGCCCTTGGTGACCGGTGGCCTGATCGCACTGGTCGTGGTCTTTGGCTGGCAGGGTTGGCAGAGGTACCAAGGCAGCCAGGCTCAAGGGGCGTCGAACCTTTACCAGCAGCTGCTTGAAACCGTCCTGGTGCCAGGTGGCAAGCCGGAGCAGGCCAAGGTGGATTACCTGGCAGGCGAACTGGACAAGAACTACGCCGGCACCGCTTACGCTCAGTATGGCAAGCTGTTCCAGGCCAAAGTGAATGCAGACGCCGGCCGCCCAGACGCGGCGGCTGGCCAGTTGCAGGCTGTGATCGACAAGCCTGCCGATGCTGCCTTGGGCGAGATCGCTCGGGAGCGGCTGTCGCAAGTACTGGCAGCCCAAGGCAAGGCCGAGGACGCGCTCAAGTTGCTCGATGGCGAGGCTGACAAAGCCTTCGTGGCCAGCCGGGAAGAGCTGCGTGGCGACCTGCTGGTAAAACTGGGCCGCGCCGATGACGCCGCTGCGGCGTACCGCAAGGCCAAGGCTGCACTGGCCGATGATGCCGCCGTAGGCGACCTCCAACTCAAGCTGGATGACTTGGCCAAAGGGGATGCGTGACGTGATTCGATGGAAACAGGCGGTATTGCTGGCCCTGGCCGTGACGGTGGTAGGCTGCAGCAGCAACAGCAACAAGGAATTGCCTCCCGCAGAGCTGACCGATTTCAAGGAAGAGGTCACCTTGAGTAAAGTGTGGAGCGAGTCCATTGGCGACGGCCAAGGCAAGACCTACAACATGCTGGTGCCAGCAGTAGAGAGCAACACGATCTATGCCGCTGACACCCAAGGCATCATCAAGGCCATGGACCGCATGAACGGCAACGTTCAGTGGAAAAAGGACATGGAAATGCCCATTTCCGGCGCCGTGGGCGTGGGCAGTGGGATGGTCATGTTCGGAACCCTGCGCGGTGACATCGTGGCGCTAGACGCAGCCAACGGTGAAGAGCGCTGGCGCGCCCATGTAAAAGCCGAGGTGCTGGCACCGCCTGCTACCAACGGTGACGTAGTCGTCATCCAGACTCAGGACGACCGCCTGGTAGGCCTGGATGCCAGCAATGGCAACCAATTGTGGGTGTATGACAGCACCCCGGCCGTTCTCACATTGCGTGGCACCAGCGCGCCGCTGGTCACCAATCAGCTAGCCGTGGCAGGGTTGTCCACCGGCAAGGTAGTCGCACTGGACGTTCGAAACGGCACTCCTGTTTGGGAAACCCGTGTGGCGATCCCCCAGGGCCGTTCGGAACTGGACCGGGTAGTGGATATCGATGGCGGCCTGCTGCTGTCGGGCGGCACGCTGTATGTGTCTACCTACCAAGGCCGCATGGCCGGGCTGGAACTGGAAAGCGGCCGAGTGCTGTGGCAGCGTGACGCGTCCAGCTACGCGGGCGTGGCCCAAGGCTTTGGCAGTGTGTATGTGGCCGAGGCCTCGGGTACGGTAGAGGGCGTTGATGAACGTTCCACTACCGCCCTGTGGAGCAACGACCAGTTGGCACGCCGCCAGCTGACGGCGCCGGAAGTGTTCTCCAGCTATGTGGCCGTGGGCGACATGGAAGGCTACCTGCACTTGCTCAGCCAGGTAGACGGCCGGTTCGTAGGCCGTACCAAAATAGACGGCGACGGCTTGCGTGCCCGTCCGCTGGTGGTAGGCGACATGCTGTACGTGTATGCAAACAGCGGCAAGCTGGAGGCGCTGACCCTCAAGTAATGCTTGCTATGCTTGGGGCACAGTGCGCCAAGCACGCGGGGTGATCCCGCATTCGTTGATGGCCGCTGCCCCCGCAGCGGCCTTTGCCTTTCTGAAATTGCAACGTGGAGAGCCGCATGGTTCCCGTAATCGCCCTGGTGGGCCGCCCTAACGTGGGCAAGTCCACCATGTTCAACCGCCTCACCAAAAGCCGCGACGCTATTGTGGGCGACCTCTCTGGCCTCACCCGCGATCGCCAGTACAGCGAGGCGGTATGGCAGGGCCGTACCTATATCGTGATCGATACCGGTGGTATCACCGGCGACGAAGCGGGCATGGATGAAAAAATGGCCGAGCAATCCTTGCTGGCCATTGAAGAAGCCGACCTTGTGATGTTCATGGTGGATGCCCGCGCCGGTTTCACCGCGGCTGACCAGATGATTGCCGAACACCTGCGCAAGCGGAACAAGCGTTCGCTGCTGGTGGCCAACAAGGTCGACAACATTGACCCAGAAATGGCCCGGGCGGAATTCGCGCCTTTGGGCATGGGTAACGCGATTCCTGTGGCCGCCTCCCAGGGCCGCGGCATGAACGCGCTGCTGGAAACCGCACTGGGCGAGTACCCCCGTGATCCAGTGGACGACGAGTTCAACCAGAACGTGGCCGAGGGCGAGGAGCCGGTTCGTATACCCGGCCCAAGCGAAAAGGATGGCGTGAAGATCGCTATCATTGGCCGCCCCAACGTAGGCAAGTCCACGCTGGTCAACCGTATGCTGGGTGAAGAACGGGTTATCACCTACGATGAGCCCGGCACCACCCGTGACAGCATCTACATCCCGTTCGAGCGGGATGGGGACAAGTACACCTTCATCGATACGGCCGGTGTGCGCAAGCGCGGCAAGATCCATGAAGAGGTGGAGAAGTTCTCGGTCGTTAAAACCCTTCAGGCCATCAAGGACGCCAACGTGGTGATCTTCGTGATGGATGCTCGCGAAGGCGTGGTAGACCACGACCTGAACCTGCTGGGCTTTGCGCTGGAAGCGGGGCGTGCCATCGTGATTGCCCTGAACAAATGGGACGGCATGGAGCCGGGCGAGCGCGAGTATGTGAAAACCGAGCTGCAACGCCGGTTGTTTTTCGTAGACTTCGCAGACATTCACTTCATTTCTGCCTTGCACGGCACGGGCGTCGGGAACCTGTATGGGTCGGTCCAGGCAGCGTTCAAGTCTGCCATCACGCGTTGGCCAACCAGCCGCCTTACGCAAATCCTGGAAGACGCCGTAGGCGATCACCAGCCGCCCATGGTCAATGGCCGCCGGATCAAGTTGCGATATGCCCACTTGGGTGGTGCGAACCCGCCGCTGATCGTGATCCATGGTAACCAGGTAGACAAAGTACCCAAGTCGTATACCCGCTTCTTGGAAAATACCTACCGCCGTGTGTTGAAGCTGGTGGGCACGCCCATTCGCATCGAATACAAGGGCGGCGAGAACCCGTACGAAGGCAACAAGAACACGCTGACTGACCGCCAGGTCAACAAGAAACGGCGTTTGATGTCGCACCATAAGAAGGCTGAGAAGAAGCGCAAAGACAAGCGCTGATGGGCTATCCTGCGCCTTCGCCCGCTCCACGGGCGCAGGCCAGGGGACCCAGATGATCGTTAGCAAACTGCCAAATGTTGGCACTACCATCTTCACCACCATGTCGCAGCTCGCTACGCAAACCGGCGCGTTGAACCTCAGCCAGGGCTTTCCTGATTTCGATGGGCCACTGGCGCTGCGCGAAGCCGTGTCGCGGCATGTGATGGACGGGCACAACCAGTATTCCCCCATGACCGGCCTGCCAGCTTTGCGCGAGCAGGTGGCAGCCAAGATTGCCCGCACCTATGGCGCCTCGGTAAACCCTGAGGCTGAAATCACCATTACCCCGGGTGCCACCGAAGCCATCTTCTGCGCGGTTCAGGCGGTGGTGCGGCCGGGTGATGAAGTGATCGTGTTTGACCCGGTGTATGACAGTTATGAACCGTCCGTGGAGCTGGCGGGCGGCCGATGTATTCATGTGCAACTCACCCCGGATACTTTTGCCATTGATTGGGACCGGCTGACGGCGGCGCTGAGCCCCCGTACCCGCCTGATTATGCTTAATAGCCCCCACAACCCCAGCGGTGCCTTGGTCAGCCCCGAGGATCTGGACCGCCTTGCAGCACTAGTGGAGGCGCGGGGGTTGTACCTCATCAGTGATGAGGTTTATGAGCACCTAGTGTACGACGGCGTGCGCCATGCCAGTGTGCTGGCCCATCCAGGGTTGTACTCGCATGCCTTTGTGGTCAGCTCCTTTGGCAAGACCTACCACGTGACAGGCTGGAAAACCGGCTATGTGGTCGCACCGCCAGCGCTGACCGCCGAGCTGCGCAAGATTCACCAGTACGTCAACTTCTGTGGCGTGACCCCGCTGCAATGGGGGCTTGCGGACTACATGGCTGCCCACCCGGAACACGTGGATGAGCTCCCCGCGTTTTACCAAGCCAAGCGTGACCTGTTCTGCGACCTGCTGGACCATTCGCGTTTTACCTTCACCCGCACACCGGGCACCTATTTCCAGGTCGTGGATTACAGCGCTATTCGGCCAGACCTGAATGATGTGGACATGTCCTTGTGGCTGACCTCCGAGCATGGCGTGGCGACTATCCCAATTTCAGTGTTTTACCAAGTGCCTGCAGAAGGGCAGCGGCTGGTACGCTTGTGCTTTGCCAAGCAAGAAGCGACCTTGCGGGCAGCGGCGGAGAAACTATGCGCGATCTGAATGACCTGCCCGACCTGAAGCTGGCCTTGGTACAAAGTGACCTGACCTGGCACAACCGTGAAGCAAACCTGATGCGCTTTACAGCATTACTGCAGCAGGCAAAGGGTGCAGACCTGGTGGTATTGCCTGAGATGTTTACCACCGGTTTTTCAATGGCGTCAGCCAGCCTGGCAGAACCTGAGCAGGGGCCGACTCAGGCTTGGTTATGCGAGCAGGCCGCGCAGTTGAATGCAGTGGTCACGGGCAGCGTGATTGTCCAGGCCCAAGACGGCACGTATCGGAATCGCCTGTTATGGGCGCGGCCAGACGGTACTGTGCTGTATTATGACAAGCGACACTTGTTTCGCATGGCAGGCGAACACGAGCATTACGCAGCAGGCGAACGCCAGGTACGGCTAGAGCTGAAGGGATGGCGTATTCGCCCGCTGATCTGCTACGACCTTCGGTTTCCAGTGTGGAGCCGGGATGCTGAGAACACAGACCTGCTGCTGTACACCGCCAACTGGCCCGGCGCCCGTCGCCAGCATTGGAACCGGCTGCTACCGGCCCGCGCCATTGAAAACCTGTGCTATGTGGCCGCAGTCAACCGAGTGGGCTCGGATGGGAAGGGCCATGCCTACAGCGGCGATAGCCAGGCGCTGGATTTCCAGGGTGAAACGCTGCTCAACGCAGGCAATGCCGAAGGCGTGTTTCACGTGAGCTTGAGCAGCGCCAATTTGGCGGCCTACCGTACCCGCTTCCCGGCACACCTGGATGCGGATGGTTTCGAGCTGTCCTGAGTCGCGGTGCAAGGCGCTTTGGGCAGCTTGCCTGTGCGGAAGCCTGTGCAGCGGGCGAAATAAACGTTCGCAGGCTAGCGCCTACTCCCTTAAGGCCGATGCCGTGGGCGTGTTCAGGGCAGAGGCTGTGTGGGAGCCTGCGCAGCGGGCGAAATAAACGTTCGCAGGCTGGCGCCTACTCGCACAAGGCCAATGCCGTGGGTGTGTTCAGGGCAGAGGCCTGTGTGGGAGCCTGCGCAGCGGGCGAAATGATTGTTCGCAGGCTGTCGCTTACTCCCACTAGTCCAATGCCGTGGGTGTGTCCACGGCAGAGACCTGTGTGGGAGCCTGCGCAGCGGGCGAAATGATTGTTCGCAGGCTGTCGCTTACTCCCACTAGTCCAATGCCGTGGGTGTGTCCACGGCAGAGGCCTGTGTGGGAGCCTGCGCAGCGGGCGAAATAAACGTTCGCAGGCTGGCGCCTACTTGCACAAGGCCAATGCCGGTGGCGTGTTGCTTACGCCGCCTGTGCCGCCCGCTGGCTCAGCGAACGGTTCAACGCACTGAACAACGCCTTGAAACTGGCCGTAGTGATGTTTTCGTCTATCCCTATGCCGTGCACCGGCCGCTCACCGGCCACCCGCAGCTCGATGTAGGCCGCCGCCTTGGCATTGGTGCCGGAACTGATGGCGTGTTCGTTGTAATCCATGATTTCCACAGCCACGGGCAAGCAGCCCACCAAGGCTTCCAGCGCGCCGTTGCCTTTGCCTTTCCAGTGCAGGGTTTCGCCGTCGCTGCTGATTTCCACGAACACCTGGCTGTTACCGTTCTCTTCAGTTAACCGGTGGCTCACCAGCGCGTAGGGGAGGTTGGCCTGCAGGTATTCCTTCTGCAACAGCTTGTAGATTTGCTCGGCCGTCATTTCCAGGCCCAGGCGGTCGGTTTCGCCCTGCACCACTTGGCTGAACTCGATCTGCATGCGGCGTGGCAGGCTGATGCCGTATTCCTGTTCCAGCAGGTAGGTGATCCCACCCTTGCCCGACTGGCTGTTCACGCGAATAACCGCTTCATAGCTACGGCCAATATCGGCAGGGTCGATCGGCAGGTACGGTACTTCCCATACAGCGCCTTCCTGCTGCTGGGTAAGGCCCTTACGAATAGCATCCTGGTGGGAACCGGAGAATGCGGTATGTACCAAATCGCCCACGTAGGGGTGGCGCGGGTGAACAGGCAATTGGTTGCATTCTTCGACCACCTTGCGCACGCCGTCGATGTCCGAAAAGTCCAGTTGAGGGTTGATGCCCTGGGTATAGAGGTTCAGGCCTAAGGTAACCAAGTCCACGTTGCCGGTACGTTCGCCATTGCCGAACAGGCAGCCTTCGACGCGGTCAGCACCCGCCATAAGGCCCAATTCAGTCGCTGCCACGCCGGTGCCGCGGTCGTTGTGGGTATGCAGGCTGATCAGCACGCTGTCCCGACGGTTTACGTTGCGGCAGAACCACTCGATCTGGTCGGCGTACACGTTGGGTGTGGACACTTCTACCGTGGCGGGCAGGTTAAGGATGATCTTGTGCTCAGGCGTTGGGTTCCAGACCTCGATCACCGCGTCGCACACTTCCTTGGCAAATTCCAGCTCAGTGGCACTGAAGGTTTCTGGTGAATACTGGAAGGTCCACTGAGTATCCGGTTGCTGAGCGGCGTATTTCACAAACAGCTTGGCCGCGCTGACCGCGATGTCCTTCACACCGGCTTTGTCCTGGTTGAACACAATGCGGCGGAAAGAAGGGCAGGTGGCGTTGTACAGGTGCACGATGGCTTTCTTGGCACCACGCAGGGATTCGAACGTGCGCGCGATCAGGTCTTCACGGGCCTGGGTCAGCACCTGGATGGTGGTGTCCTCGGGCACGTGGCCATCTTCGATCAGGGTACGGATGAAGTCGAAATCAGTCTGCGATGCCGATGGGAAGGCCGCTTCGATTTCTTTTACGCCAACCTTGACCAGGGTTTTCCAGAACCGCAGCTTTTTCTCGGCGTCCATGGGTTCGATCAGCGACTGGTTGCCGTCCCGCAAGTCCGAGCTGCACCAGATGGGCGCTTCGGTAATGGCCTTTGAAGGCCAGGTACGGTCGGGCAGGTCGATAATAGGGAACGCGCGGTATTTGCTGGACGGGTCTTTGAGCATGGTCATGGGGCTAATCCTTTTGCGGCAGCGGCAATAGGCCTGCTTGGCTTCTGAATACGGTCGTTTAAAGAGGCAAGGCGCAGCGATTCAGCCCGGCAGTCGGAAGCTGACCAGGTTCAAGGTCAGGTGCTGGCGCAGCAGAATATGGGTGCGTGGGTTATTCATGGCTAGAACCCTAACCATTGCAGGGGAATATCGCAAGCGACTGAAAAAGATTGGTATAAAAACGCTGATTAGGCCGCAGGAAGCAGAAAATCTGCATCAAGCGTTAAGAAATCAGCGTTTTTTTGCGCGCTGCTCAATAGGCTCCGATAAAGATCGCAGGATCAACCCGCGCATCATTCAAGCTGATATTCCAATGCATGTGGGGCCCGGTTGCCCTGCCGGTACTGCCTACACGACCCACCACCGCGCCTCGTGCAAGCACTTGACCCAAGCTCACATCGATCTTCGACATATGGCAGAACATGCTGATAAAGCCCTGGCCGTGGTCGACGAACACGGTATTGCCATTGAAGAAGTAGTTGCCTACCAAGATGACCTTGCCTGCCGCGGGCGCCTTGATGGGCGTGCCGGCCGACACAGCAAAGTCCAGGCCTGCGTGGGGGTTGCGCTCTTCGCCATTGAAGAACCGGCGTACGCCAAAGCGACTCGACAGTGGGCCATTCACGGGCTTGTCCAGCAGCAGGTTGCTGGGCGTGCTTGGGCTGAAGCTGGCATAGGCCCGGTTCTGCTCGGCCAGCTCCTTGTCGATACGGGTGAGGTCCTGAGGCTCGGGGTTTACCTGACGTTTGTTCTTCAACGTGATCCGTTGTTCGGGGTAGGTTTTGCTGCCGACCGTGAAGGGCACGTTACGCACATTACCGGCCTGCCGCACCTGGAGCGCCAGTGGGCCGGCGGAGGTTTCCAAAGAGATGCCGACGATGGCTCGCCAGGTTTCCTGCTCTTTCACCACGAGCACCGGTTTACCTGCCAGGGAAGCCTGCGGCGCGGTAGCGCCAGTGCCAAGGTCTACCACGGCAACGCCTCCGGGCACCGGGCGGTTCAACTGGCGCGTCAGGTAGCTGTTCGCCCAGGCGGGCAGGGCGCTAAAGGCAAGTACCGCAACACACAGCAGTCGGCGCATGGTTAGTCCAGAAGGGAAAGGGTGACCGGGGCCACATGGTTGTCTTCTACCCGTACGCTCAGTTCGCCTTCACCTAAACGAGCAGTCAGGCGTTGGCCGGGTGTGGTTTGCTCGGCCCGGCGTACGGCGTGGCCCTGGCTGTCCAGCAGAATGCTGTAGCCCCGGCCCAAGGTGGCAAGGGGGCTAACGATGTTCAGGGCCTGGGCCTGGGCCTGCAAGCGAAGGCGCTCGGCGCGCAACCGTTCCTGCATCACCTTGGGTAGGCGCTGGCGGAGCTGTTCCAGCCGTTGCCCTAGCAACGCCAGGGTGCGCCCAGGGTGTTGGGCCGCCAGCCGTGCATCCAGGTGCACCAACCGTTGCTGCCGATGCTGCTGGGCGGCTGCGAAAGCGCGACGCATGCGCATGTCCAGGTCGTCCAGCCGTTGTGCCTGCTGGCGCAGTTTCTCGCCGGGATGGCGCAGGCGCCGGGCCAGCCCGTCCAGCCGCAGCCGGTCATGGGCCAGCCGATGCTGCATGCGCAACAGCAGGCGGCGCTGAAGGCTGGCGACTTGGCGTTGCAGGTCGTTGCTGTCCGGGGCCAGCAGCTCGGCAGCGGCTGTTGGGGTAGGGGCCCGCACGTCGGCCACGAAGTCGCTGATCGATACATCCGTTTCATGGCCAATGGCACTGACCACCGGCGTTACGCAAGCATCCACGGCCCGCGCTACCGCCTCCTCGTTGAAGCACCACAGGTCCTCCAGCGACCCCCCGCCACGGGCCAGGATGATCGCATCGAAGCCATGGCGGTCTGCCAGGCCCAGGGCACGTACGATCTGCGCAATGGCCTCGCGGCCCTGCACTGGCGTGGGAATCACGGTCAGCTCTACCTGAGGCGCACGGCGGCGGAACACGCTGATGATGTCGCGGATCACTGCACCACTGGGCGAGGTGACGATGCCGATGCGCCGGGGGTGCGCGGGCAAGGGTTGCTTGCGTTCGGCGCTGAACAGGCCTTCGGCAGTCAGTTTGTCCTTCAGTGCTTCGAAAGCCAGCCGCAGCGCGCCATCCCCGGCAGGCTCGACCGTATCGAGAATCAACTGGTAGTCGCCGCGCCCCTCGAACAAGGACACCTTGCCGCGCACTTTTACCGCCAGCCCATCACGTAGAGCAGAACGCACGCGTGCCGCATTCTGACGGAAGAGGGCGCAGCGCACCTGGGCGCCGGCATCCTTCAAGGTAAAGTACACGTGCCCAGAGGCCGGCCGTGCCAGGTTGGAAAGCTCCCCCTCCACCCACACATTGCTGAACACGTCTTCGAGCAGCACCCGGGCACGCCCGTTGAGCTGGGAGACGGTAAGGACCTGGCGATCCAGGCCGAGCCTGGCAAAGGGATCGTTATTCATGGGCCGATAATAAAGGCAACCCGGTCGGCTGTCGCGGCCACTGATGGTAGAATTGCCCACCGTTTCAACGTTGCATGGCGTTTACATGGCTTCTCAAAGCATTCTGGTTCCACAACTGTCCTCCGTACCCGGCAACGAAGGCGCCGCCAGCCTTATGTTGCGCTGGCTGGTTCACAAGAACGTGGTGGACGGCCAGGCCACCACCTGCTGCCGCGGCGGCAACGGCATGGGCTATGCCATCGCCGAGGGCGCGCGCCGTGTGGTGCGTTATCCTGAGCGGCTGCCCTTTGGCGAGAAATTCAACGGCCTGCGCATCGTCACCAAGCGCTGCATCTATACCCCGCAGCAAGGCTTTCTTGAGGAAGCAGGCTGCCCCAAATGCCAGCGCGAAGTGGGCGAGCCGCTGTTCGAGAGCCTGGACGAGTGGTACCCCGGCTTGACCGACAACTTCATGTGCCCGCTGTGTGGCTTTGAAGACGACATCAATGGTTTCCTGTTCTTGCAGCCCTGTGGGTTTTCCAACCTGGGGTTCATTTTCGAAAGCTGGAGCGAAGCCGGGTTTACCGACGCCTTCGTGCAGGACTTCGCCACGCGCCTGGACTGGCCGGTGCGCGTAGTGGACGTGCAATTGTAAATCGCCTGTCCATTGAGCCGCAGGGCATAAACGGGTATGATGGCGCGCTTCCATTTTTCCCGCCCGGGAGCCCCCGCGATGCTGCGTATCAGCCAAGAAGCCCTGACTTTCGATGACATCCTATTGGTCCCCGGTTATTCCGAGGTCCTGCCCAATGAAGTCAGCCTCAAGACCCGTTTGACCCGTGGCATCGAGCTGAATATTCCTCTGGTGTCCGCCGCCATGGATACCGTGACCGAAGCCCGCCTGGCCATTGCCATGGCACAGGAAGGCGGCATCGGTATCATTCACAAGAACATGACCGTCGAACAGCAGGCCGCGGAAGTGCGCAAGGTCAAGAAGTTCGAGGCCGGCGTGGTGAAGGACCCGATCACCATCGAGGCCGACGCCAGCGTTCGCGACCTGTTCGAGCTGACCCGCCTGCACAATATCTCGGGTGTGCCCGTGCTGCATGACGGTGACCTGGTCGGCATCGTCACCTCCCGCGACGTGCGCTTCGAGAACCGCCTGGACATCCCCGTACGTGACGTGATGACCCCACGTGACCGCTTGGTGACCGTGCGCGAAGGCGCCACCAAGGAAGAAGTCCGCCACCTGCTGCATACGCACCGGTTGGAAAAAGTGCTGATCGTAGACGCCGATTTCCAGCTCAAGGGCATGATGACCGTCAAGGACATCGAGAAGGCCAAGGCCTATCCCCTGGCCAGCAAAGACGACCAGGGCCGCCTGCGCGTAGGCGCAGCCGTGGGCACTGGCAAGGACACTGGCGAGCGGGTTGCGGCGCTGGTTGCTGCAGGCGTGGACGTGGTTGTTGTGGATACGGCGCATGGCCACTCCAAGGGCGTGATCGACCGTGTTCGCTGGGTCAAGCAGACCTTTCCACAGGTTCAGGTCATCGGCGGCAACATCGCCACTGGCGCGGCGGCACTGGCGCTGGTGGAAGCCGGCGCGGATGGCGTGAAGGTGGGCATCGGCCCAGGCTCCATCTGCACCACCCGTATCGTGGCCGGCGTGGGCGTGCCGCAGATCAGCGCCGTGGCCAATGTGGCCGAGGCCCTGAAGGGCACGGACGTGCCTCTGATCGCCGACGGGGGCATCCGCTTCTCTGGTGACCTGTCCAAGGCCGTTGTGGCCGGTGCCTACTGCGTGATGATGGGCTCCATGTTCGCCGGTACCGAAGAAGCACCGGGTGAAATCGAGCTGTTCCAGGGTCGTTCCTACAAGGCCTACCGTGGCATGGGCTCGCTGGGCGCCATGGCACAAGCCCAAGGCTCTTCGGACCGCTACTTCCAGGACTCCTCCGCTGGTGCGGAGAAGCTGGTGCCTGAGGGCATCGAAGGGCGCGTACCGTACAAGGGCGCACTGTCGGCCATCATCCATCAACTGATGGGTGGCCTGCGGTCCTCCATGGGCTACACCGGCAGCGCCAACATCCACGAGATGCGCACCGTGCCCGAGTTCGTGCGCATCACCGGTGCCGGCATGGCCGAGTCCCACGTGCATGACGTGCAGATCACCAAGGAAGCGCCGAACTACAGGGTCGGCTAACCGGTCGGCTTGCGCCGACAGCTTCCAGCTATAAGCTTCAAGCGGCAAGCTTGAGGCAAAACGCAGCCGCCGCGTTTTATACCGCAGCGGCTGTGTTGCTCCTAACAACTTGCGGCTTGCAGCTTATGGCTTGCAGCTGCCCTCCAAGGTTCTCCCCATGGCCCTCGATATTCACGCCCACCGTATCCTGATCCTCGACTTCGGTTCGCAATACACCCAACTGATCGCTCGCCGCGTGCGGGAAATCGGTGTGTATTGCGAACTGCATCCGTTCGACATGAGCGATGAAGCGATTCGCGAATTTGCCCCGCGCGGGATCATCCTGGCCGGCGGCCCGGAGTCCGTGCACATGGCCGATAGCCCTCGTGCGCCGAAGGCAGTGTTCGACCTGGGTGTGCCACTGTTCGGGATCTGCTATGGCATGCAAACCATGGCCGAGCAACTGGGCGGGCGGGTAGAGGGCTCCAACCTGCGTGAGTTCGGTTATGCCCGTGTGGATGTAGTCGGCAAGAGCCGCCTGCTGGACGGTATCGAAGACCATATCGACGCAGACGGCGTGCTGGGCCTGGACGTGTGGATGAGCCACGGCGACAAGGTCACCGAAATCCCATCCAGCTTCCACGTGCTGGCCAGCACCCCTAGCTGCCCCATCGCCGGTATGGCCGACGATACCCGTGGCTACTACGGCGTACAGTTCCACCCGGAAGTGACCCACACCAAGCAGGGTGGTCGCATCCTGTCCCGCTTCATCCTGGATATTTGCGGCTGTGAAGCCCTGTGGACGCCGTCGCGCATTGCCGACGACGCCATCGAGCAGGTACGCGCCCAGGTGGGCGACGCCAACGTATTGCTGGGCTTGTCTGGTGGCGTGGATTCGTCCGTGGTAGCTGCGTTGCTGCACAAGGCCATCGGTGACCAGCTCACTTGTGTATTCGTGGACAACGGCCTGCTGCGCCTGCATGAAGGCGAGCAGGTAATGGCCATGTTCGCCGAGAACATGGGCGTGAAAGTGATCCGTGCCAACGCCGAGGCCCAGTTCCTGGACAACCTGGCGGGCGAAGCGGACCCAGAGAAAAAGCGCAAGATCATTGGCCGCACCTTTATCGACGTGTTCGATGCCCAGGCCAGCCAGTTGCACAACATCCAGTTCCTGGCCCAAGGCACTATCTACCCGGACGTGATCGAGTCTGCTGGCGCCAAAAGCGGCAAGGCCCACGTGATCAAGTCCCACCACAACGTGGGCGGTCTGCCGGAGGAAATGAACCTCAAGCTAGTCGAGCCGCTGCGTGAGCTGTTCAAAGACGAAGTACGCCGCCTGGGCCTGGAGCTGGGCCTGCCCTACGACATGGTCTACCGCCACCCCTTCCCAGGCCCAGGCCTGGGCGTGCGCATCCTCGGCGAAGTGAAGAAGGAATACGCCGACCTGCTGCGCCAGGCCGACCACATCTTCATCGAAGAACTGCGCAACGCCGACTGGTACCACAAAGTCAGCCAGGCCTTCGTGGTGTTCCAGCCGGTCAAGTCCGTGGGCGTGGTCGGCGATGGCCGCCGCTATGCCTGGGTAGTGGCACTGCGTGCCGTCGAAACCATCGACTTCATGACCGCCCGCTGGGCCCACCTGCCGTATGAACTGCTGGAAAAGGTAAGCGGCCGTATCATCAACGAGATCGAAGGTATTTCGCGAGTGACCTACGACGTGTCGAGCAAGCCGCCGGCGACTATTGAGTGGGAGTGAGCCTACGCCTGCGATGGGGCCTGCGCTGGCTAACAAAAACGCCCGCTGAGTTGCGGGCGTTTTGCATTCGTCACCGCCCGAAATTGGCTCATGCGTGTAAAGGCCGCTCAACACGGTCGCAGTCTCAAGGCTGAGATGCGAGGCATTTTTTGGATCTATCGGTGAAACCACCAGGCTGGGCTAGCTGGTGGGCAAGCGGCGTACATGCAATAGGCAGCTCGGTGTATCTTGCTTCCCAGTGTGCTAACGTAGGGGCAGAAGTTTATCGAACCGTTTGGGGTATTAAAGTCATGAGCCACAAGCTGGACACCTATGGCGTATCCATAGTACAGAGGCCTAAAATTAAAGCCATCAAGAAGCTGGACTTGGGTGGCGACTCGGGTAAGCAGATCGTTCATTCAGAAACCAAGCTCGTTCTCAGGACTCACAAGAAGACCTTTCAGAAGTTGGCTGACATGTAATGGAACTGATCTTCTTTCCATTTGAACGTGTTATTGAAATAAATACTCAAATCTTGACTACCGAGCCCGGCATGAAGGGCTCGGTGAATATTCCGACCTTGCAAGGCGCGTTGGCACGAATCGATAATGCAATCGCTTATAATGGCCTTGACGATGTATTTGAAATTGCCGCTAAGTACACTGCCAGCATCGCGCAAGGCCACGCATTGCCTGATGCGAACAAGCGTACCGGGCTTGCAGTCGGCTTGGAGTACCTTTCGCTCAATGATTATGAAATTACTCTAGATAACGATTTGATAGCGGATGCCGTTAGGGACTTGGTTGTTGGTGATATCAATGAGCATGATTTCGCTGATATTCTTTACTCCTGCTTT
>Ga0268349_1000069_pt1 | contig 21482 bp, 25 predicted proteins | sample G5R2_MAIN_18SEP2_FD_190164 | JGI IMG/M metagenome (GOLD analysis project Ga0268349, IMG submission 190164) | Phyllosphere microbial comminities from switchgrass, GLBRC, Michigan, United States - G5R2_MAIN_18SEP2017_LD1 | ecosystem: Host-associated > Plants > Phyllosphere > Phylloplane/Leaf...
CATTTCGGCAACACCGCACCCGTGAAACGCATCCTGATTAACGACATGAACGCCAACGCTGCCCGTAAGGCCCTGGAGGGCTTGAAGGACAACAGCGAGTTCTACGGGCTGTTCCAGAAGGCCTTGGCCCGCAGCATCGGTGACCAGCTGTACGGTTTCAACATGACTCGCGCTTGCACCCTGGCCGGTAGGGCCAAAGGCGTCAAAGGCGTGCTGTCAGTGGGCCGCGTACAGACCCCGATCCTTGGGCTAATCGTGAACCGCTACCTGGCCAATACAAGCCATGCCAGCGCGTTCTATTACACGGTCGCGGCAAGCCTGACGTTGGGTAGCAGCCGTGCCCAGGCACGCCTTGTGGTGGCCGATGATGCCCCGGTGGACGACAAGAAGCGGATCATCGATGAAGGCTACGCCTACCAGGTAGCCGATGCGTGTCGGCTAAAGCCTGCCAGCGTGATCGAGGCCCGTGTGGAGGAAAAGCAGACACCGGCCCCGCTGCCCTTCGCGCTGCTGGACCTTCAGGTGTACATGAGCAAGACCCACAGCATCGATGCGGAAAAGACCCTGGCACTGACCCAGGCCCTGCGCGAGAAATACAAGGCCATCACCTACAACCGCTCCGATTGCAGCTACCTATCGGATGAGCAATTTGCCGAGGCCCCGCACACCCTGGACCTGCTGAGCCAGGCTCTGCCGGACCTGGCCGGTATGTTTACCGAGGTGAATTCGGAGCGCAAAAGCCGCGCCTTTGACGACAGCAAGGTTTCAGCCCACACCGCGATCATCCCTACGGCAGTCAAGCTCAACGTGGACCAGCTGAGCGCCGATGAACGCGCCGTGTACCTGGCCATTGTGAAGCGCTACGTCGCGCAGTTCCTGCCCGAGAAGCGCTACCTGAGTGCCGAAGTGAGGTTTGGTGTGAGCGGCCATACCTACGTTGCCCGCACCACCAAAGTGACCCACCCCGGCTGGACGGCACAGGTCACCGAAGAAAGCGACCAGGACGAAGACGCCCAGGACGCCGCCGAGGTGGCCAGCCCCTTCGATGCCCTGGCGGGTTTGAAGGTAGGTGATACAGGGGTATGCGATGGCATCACGGTCGCCAAGGAAAAGACCAAGCCCCTGCCGCTCTACACCGAAGCCACCTTGCTCAAGGATCTACAGCGGGTCGCCAAGTATGTAAAAGACCCCCGTATCAAGCAGCTGCTCATTGCCCGCGACCAGGGCAAGAAAGGCGAGAACGGCGGCATCGGCACACCGGCTACACGCGCCGCGATGCTGGCCAAGCTGCAGGAGCGCGGCTTTTACGCCGTCGATAAGAAAAAGCTGATCCCGACCCCGTTGGGCCTGGAGTTCATCGCCGCGCTACCGGCCATTGCCACCACGCCGGATATGACCGCGCTCTGGCATGAGCAGCAGCAGATGATCGAGGTCGGCGAGCTGACCGTGGATGCTTTCCTGGACGAGCTGGAAACCTTCATTGCTCACCAGGTGCAGAACGTGGACTTGGGCAACGTGCAAGGCGACGGCAAACCGGCTCTGACCAGCCTGAACGCCCTGTGCCCCATGTGCGGCACCGACCTGGCGGTAACGTCCCGCGTCATCGGTTGCCGGGGCTGCACCTGGAAGTTCTACCCGGAGGTCAGCGGCAAGATGCTGTCGCCTGGCCAGATCGAAGCCTTGCTCAACACCGGCAAGACCGGCGTGCTGAAGGGCTTTCACAGCAAGAAAACCGGCAAGTCCTTTGATGCGGCTTTGAAGCTGAACAATGAAGCCAAGCTGGAATTCGTCTTCAGCCGCTAAACCCTGCGCATGACCCTTAGCCCATGGAGGCTTAGCAATGTCACACGAACGACTACCCAAGGGGGCTTACGCGGCCCTGGAAGGGCTTCAGGCCCAGGCAGCAGCGGCAACCGCCACGTTCCCAGGCAACGACACTGAAACCGTGGCAGCGGGCCGCAAGGCGCTGGCCACCGCGCACGCACAGATGGCAAAACACCCTGACTGGGTGAACAAGATCATCAAGGCGCTGATGAACAGCAAGTCCAGCGTCACCGTCCAGACCGCAGACGCGCAATGGTTGGCACAAACCTTCACTGAACGAGTCGCCCAGTGGCCACTTGGTGAAAAAATGGATGTGCAGTGCCCTAACTGCCAACTCCACATGAGTGTGGATATCGCCAACGTAAGGGAGTGGGACCAGGACTGGCGCCCAGTCGATTGCGACACCTGCTTTGCGGACTTCGAGCTGCACGCGGATGGTCACACCGTTCTGGCCTCGGCCCGTCCCAAGCATCCCACCGCCAAAGGTCGCCAGCCTCTGGACACGCCCATTTATTTTGATCCCGATGCCAGCGAGACGGCCCCTAACACCACAGCGGTCGAGATATTGCTGGGTGGGGTTGGCCGCTTGATGTTCCCTGACGGCACACAGCAGTTCGTGGACAACGATGAAGAGCCGGTCCTGATCTACTCGCCCCGCCTCACACCTGACGAGCTGGAGCAGTTTTGCGAACAGCACCTGGAGCGCTACGAGCGCTTTCACCAGGAACACGAAGAACAGCTGATGGACTTTGAGCGCGTGGCCATGGAGGCCTTCTGGTAATCCCTGCAGCGCGCAACACCACCTCATACTCTTATGGAAGGAGCGCATCATGCGCGGTATCAATAAAGTGATTCTGGTAGGCACCTGCGGGCAAGATCCGGACGTGCGTTACCTGCCCAATGGCAGCGCCGTGACCAACCTGAGCCTGGCCACCAGCGAACAGTGGACCGACAAGCAGAGCGGGCAGAAGGTCGAGCGCACCGAATGGCACCGCGTTTCACTGTTTGGCAAGGTGGCCGAAATCGCTGGCAACTACCTGCGCAAAGGCGCCCAGGTATACATCGAAGGCAAGCTGCAAACCCGCGAGTGGGAGAAGGACGGCATCAAGCGTTACACCACGGAAATCATTGTGGACATGCAAGGCACCCTGCAGCTGCTGGGAGGCCGACCACAAGGCGATCAGCATGACCACGGCAATGGGCGCCAGGACGACTACCAAGCCCCCCAGGCACACGCTCAGCAGCCACAGCAGGCCGCACCGGCACAAGCCGCTGAGAAGCCCGCCGCCCCCAAACGGTCGCGTACATCGAACAAGCAGCAAACACCGGCACCGGAACCCGCGTTGGAACCTGGTGCGTTCGACAACGACATTCCGTTTATGGACCCCTACCGGTTCAACTGGATGCTGGTCTGACCCACTGTACAGCGGTCTTGAGCTACCCCTAGCTGGCCTAGCCGAAAACTACAGGGTCAAGGGCATCTATGCTCAAACGCAGCGTTGACTTCAGTAACCAGTCGCTCGGAAGTGCTTTCGTTGATACGACCAACAGACCGCAACGCTCCAATCCAGCCTAATGCGTAGGCGTGATTGTAACTGGCTAGAAACTGAGACTTAGCTTCACAGATAGCTGCAATGTGTTTGCGAACGCTAATCACAGCTTCGGAGTTGTCATGGTCTGTAATTTTGAAGCCTGACATTGAATTCTTTGTCTGCGTTAGAAATTCAGTGACCTTCAGATATCACGTCCCAAGCCACACTAACAAGGCTGAGCGAATCTTGAGCACGTCAGGTGCCGCGCTCACGGCTCGTCGTGACGCGCTCCACCGTCGCGGCGAACGGAAGCACGGGCGAAGCGCACACTTGACGCTACCCCGATCAGAAAAGGCTCACCTTGGGTGTGTGGGGTAGCTTCACCACCCCACGCTCCCGAGGTCAACGCGGCCGTTGCGGGATTACAAGGGCAGCGCCCTTGGTGTTGAACCCTTCCAGACACACACATTTTCAGCCGGTGCCCTTCGGGCGCCGCGATCTTTATCACCCTTTAATCACTCAGGACTACCACCCATGACCCACATCAAAGTTGTCACGATCAATTACACCGGCACCGTAGGCAAAACCACCATCTGTGCCAACGTGCTATCGCCTCGTATGCCTGGCGCGCCCATCTACGCCATTGAGTCAATCAACGAAACTGCTGAAAACCTTGGCCTGGACGTGGAGAAGCTGCGTGGTAGTAAATTCCGCGAGCTGTTCCAAAAGCTGATGCTTGAGGATCAGGCCATCATCGACGTAGGAGCTTCCAACGTCGAAGACTTCATGAACCACCTGGCCGGTTTCGAAGAAGCGCACGATGAGATTGACTACTACGTTGTCCCGGTTACATCAGGGACCAAGGAGCAGAAAGAGACGGTCACCATGATCGGAACCCTGACCTCGATGGGGATTCCAGCCGAGAAAATCCGGCTGATCTTCAACCGTGTACAAAGTGACGTTGAAACAGAGTTTTCAATTGTCACGTCTTACTACGACCGCACTAAATCTTTCACCCTGAATCCAAAGTGCGCAGTATTTGAAACGGAGCTGTTTGACGCACTGTCAGTCAAGCGTATCTCTCTGAACACCCTGATGGCCGATGAAACGGATTACAAGACCATGCTCAAAGACAAGAGTGCTGCTATGCAAGACCGTCAGTTCTGGTCTGATATGTATGGTTTGAAGCTACTTGCGCGGGGAGTTAACCGCAAGCTGGACGTAGTGTTTTCCGAATTGTTCAGCGATGAGGTTGCCTAATGACTCAGACCGAAAGAATTCCTGCAACAGCACGGGACGCATTGATTACTGAGTTACTGAGTGATGTAGGCCGCTTGCACGATGATGTGAAGCGAATTCCTAAGTTACTCGAACTTTCAATGCGGGATTCGCTGGATATCGTTGCGGATGCTGTAGAAGATGCTGAAGACACAGCATTGCTTTTGCAGAAAAACACAAAGGAACTGATCCAGGCCACGACCACCCAGGCGGGCCTGGATATTGGTATCAAGCTTTCGGAAGCTATTCACGAAAGCCTAGGCCGTGCGTTTGAACCTGCGTTAAATCGTGCAACTGCAAAAATCGATCAGCTTGAGAGTCGGCTGACCAACTTGTCAGGTAGCGTTCGAGATACCCACGCCACTCGTTTTAACTACATCATGCTGGCAGGCTTTATAAGCCTTGCCGCTATCATGATTGGTGGCATGACGTGGCTTGCTATCGAAAGCCAGGATGTAAACGAAACCAATAAATGGTTTTACAACGAATACAAATCCCAAGCGAATCTTTTGAACAGGATTCCAGACAGTATCAAGGATAAATACAATAAATAGTTTTCGCTTCGGTGTGCCTTTCGGTGTGCCTGATGGCAAGGCACACCGCTAACCCACATGTGTTACTTATCGAAGATAATGCCCCTGCCTGATACCAGTGCATTAAGGTCCATTTTATCAAAGTCCTCTCGAATCTTTCTGAAATCGGCTGGTGTCATGGGCCTTTTAGGTACAGCGTTCGGTTCAGTGCTCTGTTTTGCTGGCTCAGGTGTTGCAACTGACTTCGTTTGGACGTTGTGTGACGGGGCTTTTGAATGGTGCTGCGCAGGATTGGCCTGTTGCTGTGACTGTTTAGCTGTGTTCGGGACACTACTATCCTGCGATGCGCTGGCAGTCAGTTCATTCACGTACCTTACGAACTGGCGATAACCGAGCGTAATGGAGTCCTTTTCCACCAGCTCATCGAATACCTGCTTCATTGTTGCGCCCAGGGCCAGGCGTTCCCGGATCACCTGGCCCCAGGGGATCACCTGGCTTTTTCCGGTTCTTGGCTTGCTGCGCCAGTCCGTCATGGTCCTCTCCTTTTCATGCCCCGTACCAAAATCGGGGCAACCGCTTACCTAAAGTCACTTTGTGACACCGAGTGACATTCAGTGTCAAGCAGAGACATTTAGAGACACTGCACCGCTCTTAGAGACACGCAGAGTCATTTAGAGACGCTTAGAGACATTCTCAAGCCAACCCACGATCTCGAATTCGATAAACAGGCACGTTACCGATGTATACGGGGGCAAGCCCCCTCCTACATCGACGTGCCAAAGGGGACACCCCTTTGCAACCCCGCAGAGCGCTAGCGCTTCGCTTGTCGTTCGTCATCAGTCAGAAAAACAGTCGTCATTGTCGGAGGCCCCATGGCTGAGCAACCCAAGAAAACCCGCGTCCTGACCCTGCGCGTGACAGAGGAAGATTTCGCTGAAATCGACAAGAAGCTCAAAGCCACAGGCATGACGACATCCGAGTTTTTGCGTGATGTTTTCCTAAATTCCAAGGTCACGTTCAACGTGAAGGAGTCCCGTCCAGTGGACTACCAACGCTTGCTGTTCTTCTACAACAAGGCCAGCAACAACATTAACCAGCTGGCCCATAACGTTAATGCTGCCAACCGGCGCGGTTTGCTTTCCGAATCGGTGTATCTCAAATGGCTCAATAAGCTGGCCTCGATTGAGTCTCGCTTTTTGACAGGTATATCCAATGTTGATTAGGCCAAGTGGTTACAACACTGGCGCGAAGGAATATCTTGAAACAGGCAACAAATCAGGTCGTGAATTCACCCGCGACGAATTGGACCACCGCATGGTCCTGGCAGGTGACCTGGACCTGACCCGCGCCATCTATGAGAGCATTCCCGACCGTGGCCAAGACCGCTATCTAACGTTCACCATCAGTTTCTACGAAGACATTATACCTGAAGACACGCTCCAAAACGTTACTCAGGAGTTTAAGCAATTCCTGATGTATGCCTACAAAGATGAGGAATTTAACTTCTACGCCGAAGCCCATTTGCCGAAAATGAAATGGGCTAAGGATAAAAAAACCGGCGAACTCATCGAGCGCAAGCCTCATATACACGTTATCGTGCCCCGCCTTAATTTGCTCAGCGGGAATGAGGCCAATCCGGTAGGGTTTTACAAGAACCATGAAAAGCACTTCGAAGCGTTTCAAGAGTACCTTAATCAGAAGTACAGCCTGGTTTCACCCAGGGAACGTGTCCGTGTAGATATCAGCGATGCAGCCAGCGTACTGTCCAGGTACAAAGGCGATGATTTCTACGGCAAGAACCGTGAGTTCAAGCAGGCCCTGGTCAAGCAGGTTATTGAACAGAATGTGACTAGCCGTGCTGACTTTTACGCACTGGCTTCCACCCACGGCGAAACCCGCATTCGTAACCAGGGCAAGGATAATGAATACCTGGCAGTCAAGCTGCCTGGCGACGCGAAGTTCACGAACCTGAAGGAAACCATTTTTCAGGACAACTTCATTGTTCACCGCGAGTTGAAAAAGCCGCCCCTAGATCAAGGGGTGATTGCACAGCGGCTTATGGAGTGGCCGCAACGCGCAAAAGAAATTAAGTATGTAGAAAAGGCAACGCCCTCGTTTCGCCAGCGCTATGTGGCCGCTAGTCCCGAGGAAAAACAGCAATTACTTGCTGAACGTAAGCAGAAATTCTATCGAATCTATGGAGAACCTTATGACAGCGTACAGCCCAGCCAACGGCAGAGAGATCACCAGCGAAGTGTTGCTGAAACTGAGGGGGGACGACCTGCGCAACCTTCCCATGGCCTGCAAGACGTGTCCCTCAGCGATGTGGCAGATCACCGGCAAGCCGGATCGACCGGAGGCCGTGACGGTCAGGTGCTACTGCCCAGTGATGCACACGTTCACATGGGACAGTCGCAACCAGGAGGAGATTCTGGATTGCGATCACCTGTACGAGGAGGAGGACGAGGAGGACGCGCCGCCTCAGCTGAGCCAGGCGGAAGAGGAAGCCAACCTGCCGCCGTTCCTCAAACAGCAACGCGAACGGCAACGTCTGGAGGCCCAACAGCCCGCCGAGGCGCCGGAGGTATACGAAAGCCCCGAAACGCCCGAGTACAACGAGCTGGACGCGTAGTACCGCCCTATGCCAAGAACCCGCACCGGGTAGCCACAATCGCGGATATCGAGTCCCGTGGCCGTATGCTGTTCGATCCCTTGAAGCGGCCAGCTGCGAAGGAGCTGGTGTTTCATCGAACGCCCTTTGGGTCGCTGGCCAGCGATAACCAGGAGCGGTCGCCGGTAATGAAGGCTGCACCAGCTGCACCAGGTGCTGGGCCATCACCTGGTGCTCGTAAGCCACGCAAACCTCGCACTCGCCGTACTGCAGGTGTTGTCCCGCCTTACGCGAAAAACCCGAACCGGGTGGCCACCGTAAAGGACATCGAGCAGCGTGCCCGGATGTTGTTCGATCCCTTGAAGCGGCCAGCTGCGAAGGAGTTGGTGTTTCATCGAACGCCCTTTGGATCGCTGGCCAGCGGTAACCAGGTGCGTTCGCCGGTAATGAAGGCTCCACCAGCTGCACCAGGTGCTGGGCAATCACCTGGTGCTCGTAAGCCGCGTAAACCTCGTACTCGGCGTGCTGCAGGTGTTGTCCCGCCTTACGCGAAAAACCCGAACCGGGTGGCCACCGTCAAGGACATCGAGCAGCGCGCTTGGATGTTGTTCGACCCGCTCAAGCGGCCCGTGGAAAAGCCCCTGGTGTTCAAGCGTGCGCCGATCAAGGCGCTGACCGCCAACAAGCAGGCCTCAACGGTTGCCGCGTACTTCACCCGCGAAGCGCAGCAGAACCAGATTTTACCCGCACACCGTCACGCGCTCCGGCGAGTTGACCAACAGTTCTACTCGACCCGGCGTGCCGTGTTTTCGGATGAGCGTTTAACCCGCCAGGACAAGGCACAGCTCATTTCCGTGCTGACCTTCGAGCGGCTACGAGCGCGTGAACAGATTCAATCCCCCCAACCCAGCATTGAGGTAAACCTAATGGGCAGTGCAGCCATACGCCAGCTTATCGAGGATGAAAAGGAAGACCCCGGCTACACCATCAGCGGGGCCAAGGGACCAGGCCCTGAAGGCGTGCGTGACCGCGTGAAGCGGGTGATGGATAACTTCGCCAAGCAGGTGGACCCGGACGCGGCCAGCGAGCGCGCACGCGACCTGAGCGCCAAGGACTTGTACACGCGCAAGGCCAAGTTCAGCCAGAACGTGCATTACCTGGACAAGCAGACCGACAAGACCCTATTTGTGGATACAGGCAAGTCCATTTCCATGCGCCGCACGGGTATCACCGAGTCGGGTGTGGCCGTGGCCTTGCAGCTGGCCAAGGAGCGGTTTGGCAGCACCCTGACCATCAACGGCACCGAAGACTTCAAAAAGCTGGTCATCGATGCGGTGGCCAAGAACGGCCTGGATGTTCATTTCACCGATCCTGCCATGAACAAAGGCCTGGCTGCTCGCCGTGCCGAGCTGGAGATCGAGAAGGACGGGCAGAGCATCGAGCCAGGTGTGGCTCCTTCCCAGGATGTTGAGAAGTCGTCTGCAGGGCGTGCCGATGAACCTGGCCAGGTTCAGCAACAAACGCAGCCTTCACCTTCTGCAGCAGCGGCGGTACCCACGAACGCAACCCCTGACCGCGACCTGCAGAGCGATAGCGAGCTGGTCAGACGTGAGGCCGAATACCGCGAGCGTATGGGCATGACCGAAGCGGACGTAAAAGCGTCTGACACAGTAATGGGCCTACGCGGTGAAGACCATGCCATGTGGATGATTGCCACAGGCGACAAGACCCCTGAAGCCGTGGCCATGCTCACTACCTACATGGAGCACGATCACTACCGCGAGGCGTTCAAGGAAACCGTTGAGTCCGTCTACCGGCAGGCTCAGGGATCGCCTGAAGCGCTCCAATCACTGGATGAAGCGATGGGCCAGGCTGAGACTATCGTCAACGAAGTGGAGGCCCGTTTGCGCTCAGGCGTACCGGCGCCTGTAGCGCAGGCACCGAAGGCCACAAGCAGGGTCATCGAGGGCGAGCTGGTGGATCACGGCGCTGCGCCGTATCAGCACCAGGACGACAAGCAGATGAGCTATTTCGTCACCGTCAAGACGGATACCGGCGACCGTACCGTATGGGGAGTCGGGCTTGCAGACGCCATGCAGGATGCCGACCTGTCCCGAGGTGACCAGGTGCGCCTGGAAGACCACGGCACTCGCCCGGTCGTGGTCCAGGAAGTCCTGGAAGATGGCAGCGTGAAGGAGAAGACCACCCAGCGCCGCGAGTGGTCAGCGTCTCCGCCTGTGCCAGAGCGTGACGTGGCCGAAACCACACCCAAGGGCCTGGCCGTGGCAGCCGGTACGCCTGAACTGCCCGAGCCGGAGCAAGAAGCCGGTATGGGTATGGACTGACAGCAATAGCGCGCCGCCTCCTGGTTGGAGGTGGCCACCGCTGTTCCTGCAGACACAGACCACTTTTAGGAGTTTTCCATGCACGCCAAACCTCACGGTCGCAAGGTTCGATCAGACACCCTTGCCCAGCTGGCCACACAGATCAGTACCCCAGATGCTCCCCAACACAAGGCTATTGCGCTGCAGCTGCGCACGGCGATTGTAGAGGGCATCCTGCAGCCGGGTGACAACCTCACCCAACAAGCCATCGCCAATGCCTTTGGGGTCAGCCGAATGCCTGTGCGTGAAGCGCTCAGGACATTGGAAGTCCAAGGCTATCTCCGAGGCGACAACCACAAAGCCTACGTGGTAACGGATGTCAGCGCGGCCACCTGGCCAGAGGATTTACCAGGCCTGCTGCGGGCTGTGACAGATCAGTACGTGGCCTATGGCGACGAACAAGCCCAGCAGGCATTCGGGCACCAGGTCATGGGTTTTATCGCCGCGTTGAAGGCTGGGCAATCTCAACTGCCACCGCCTAACGCGATGCTGGGCAGCAAGCAGGTTTCTACAACACCAAGATAAGGAAATTAACCTAATTGCCATATATAACCTATTAGGTTAATATTTTGACCATGGAAAAGCGAACCCCTCATTGCAAGCTGTCCACCGTTAAGGCGCTGATAGACGCTGGTAAGGTCCGCACGACGCATTCTGCTCGAGTAGGCGCCATTGAGTTGGGGCTAGAACCTTCAGACATGCTTGCCGTGGTAATGGCGCTCATGCCGACGGATTTCTACAAGAGCATGACTACACATGCAGATCATACGATCTGGCAAGACGTGTACCGTCCAAGCACGCGGGTGGGTGATGTGTATCTCAAACTGACAGTCATCGATTCCGTGCTAATCGTGTCCTTCAAGGAGCTATGAACATGAAATGTCCTGTTTGCGGCGCGTCGGAATTGATACGCGATACCCGCGACTTGCCCTACACCTACAAGGGTGAAACCACGGTTATTGCTGCGGTCACAGGCGACTTCTGCCCGGCTTGCGCGGAATCCATATTGGACATGGCGGAATCGGAGCGCGTCATGTACGAAATGCGCGCGTTCTCAAAGCAAGTGAATGCGGCCATTGTTGACCCTGGCTTTATCGCCACTGTGCGTAAGAAGCTTGCACTCGACCAGCGCGAAGCGGCCGAGATTTTCGGCGGCGGCGTCAATGCATTCTCGCGTTATGAGAACGGCAAGACTAAGCCACCATTAGCGTTGGTAAAGCTGCTCAGGGTGCTTGATCGTCATCCTGAGCTACTAAGCGAGGTCAGGACAGCCTAGGTACGATTATTGGATTGCTCAAGACGTTGAGCGTCTTCGTAACCCTATAGCCGAGCCCTGCAGCCGTTTTCTCGTTGACAGGCAAAGCAGGTCACTAGCAAACGGTTTTCCGCTTTACCGACGCTGCTGTGGAGCTGGTTGATTACCTTGATTAGCGATGGAGGGGAACGATAGATGGCAATGCACAACCCTCCTCACCCCGGCGAAGCGCTGCGTGAAGACGTATTGCCGGAATTCAAGCTATCTACTACGGCTCTGGCCAAGCATATTGGCTATTCGAGAAGGCGTCTATCCGCGGTCCTTGATGGCCGTTCTGCCATTAAGGCAGACCTGGCGTGGCGTCTGGAATTGGCGGGTGTAGGCAAGGCTCATATGTGGCTTGCTCGCCAGTCGGCTTATGACTTGTGGTGCGCGCAGCACAAAAGCGTTCCACCGATCACTAGGTTAGGCACCTAGCAATCCAAGGGGCATTCCTAGCGTATGCCTGCGTTGTCAGGTGCTCGGGACGTAGAAAATGCAGCCTACATCTGAAGCGACGCGCATGGCGCATAGCCCAAAACTTATGTAAGTTACGTAACTTATTTTTTGCAGCTGAGATGTGCCATGATTTTGTTGCTGGGTGGAGAAAAGGGAGGCAGTGGCAAAAGCTGTCTGGCCCAGAACCTCGCCGTGTGGTTGCAGGCCCATGGTGGAGACGTTCTCCTCCTGGACGCTGACCCCCAAGGTACAACGGCCGACTGGGCAGCGGAGCGATCTGAGCAAGGCGATTTGCCGTCCATACCGGTGGTACAGGCTCACGGTAATATACGCCAGACGCTTGCGGACCTTCGTAGGCGGTACCGGCAGATTGTCATTGATGCCGGTGGAGCAGACTCCGAGGCGCTACGGTCTGCCATGACCGTAGCAACCCACATGCTCATTCCCTTTCGTCCCAAGCGTCGTGACCTCAAGACCTTGCCCAAGGTTGATAACCTGGCGCGGTTAGCTACGGCTGTGAACCCTGCATTGACGATTCGCGCCGTGATTACCCAGTGCCCAGCGCTGCCCAGCCAGGTACAGCGGATTTTAGATGCCAAGGACGCCTGCAGGTCGTACGGCATTGTGCCGTTGGATGCGATCACGACTGCACGGAACGTGTATGACGATGCGGACGAGGATGGGTGTTCCGTGTTGGAGAGCACCAATGACCCACGTGCCAAAGAAGAAATCGAAACGTTGGCCAACGAGCTTTGGGGAAGCAGATCATGGGCTTGAAAGATTTGGTACGTAAGCCCGACCAGGTTGAGATATCGGCCCGGGCTACCGAGGAAGCCGCTGAGGCGTTTATTGCAGGCGCCCCTCTGAGTGCCAAGCCCAAGATCAAGCTTAAGCGAAAGAAGGCGCCTACCTTCGTCAGGACAACGTTCTCTCTGTCCAAAGACATCAATATCAAAATCGACAAAATGACGTTGATGCCAAGCGAATTTAAAGTCACGCGTTCGGACGTCGTGCGTGCGGCAATTATTGCCATGCGAAAGCTGGGCAAGGCTGAAATCATTGCTCTGCTTGAAGCTACTTCTAAGGCTGAACCCCTCGTCAGCCAGGATCCAGACGAAAAGTACGACTGACTTACGTAAGTTATGTAACTTACGTAACTTACGTAAGTTTTAGGCCGGATTTGTAGACATGATGGGACCTTGAAAGGGGTGGCCCACTAAAAATCCAAATCCGAGGCTGGCGTATTTCAGATTGCGAAGAAAATTCTTCGGTGATAGTGTTCCCGCACTTTGCGCTCCGCTTGCTGAGCGCGGAGCGTCGCATGGTGCCTTCAGAAGGCAATGCGAACCCAAAAGGTAGAGAGTTTTGATGAGATAACCAAATTGCAGAAACCAAAAAGCCCCGGTTGGCGCCGGGGCTTTTTGGAAAATCCTGAACAGGCCGTTTGATACGCGGGTTACCTGTCCAGCACACTTAACGTGAGCCAATTATGGCGATCACAGTGGCTTTGTGCAAGCTGCAAAATGTGATAGTCAATGGCTCACCGCTAAACGGCGGACCCATGGAAAAGAATTCCACTCCGGCTGTGCCATCCCCTGGCCACAGCCCGTACAACAAGAAACAGATCCTTCCGACGCGCTTTACCCCAGTACGTGGCCACCGTACCCCAGGCGGTGAAGCATGAGCCGCCTAAAAGCCGTCAGGCTTGCCCCCTCAGATCCTCACTCCGCTTTACGCAGACCGGCCCGGCAGCTACCTCCCCGCCGTGATGAACCCCGGCGTCTTTCCGAACAGCAACTCAAAAACCCCCTGATCCGCAGCGCCTATGAGCGCCTGAGCAACATGGACAGCTACCGTGGTCGCTACCTGCGTCGCCTGGATGGCGTTCACGGTGACCGCCGTACCCGCCGTGAGAAATTCCTGGCCATCGAGCGCGTGGCCGAACAGCTCCTGGTGCGCCTGGACCTGGCCACCAGCGTGCTGGGCTACATCGATCCCGCCAATGGCCGCTACGTCCTCAATACCCAGTGCGGTATTGCCGAGGATGCAGGTATCTCAGCCCCGGCACTCTGCCGTTTGCTGAAGACCCTGGACGATGCAGGTTACGTATACCGCCGCGTCGAGCGCATTCGCCTGGACGAAAAGGACGACAACGGTTTGCACCTGGTGCGTACCCGCGTCCTGGTGCGCTTCACCAAACTGTTCTGGAAAGACCTTGGCCTGGCCTATGTGTACCAGCGCGTTCAGAAGTCGGCACAGAAGCGCCGCAAGGTTCAGCTGCTCGACATTGCACAAAAGCGCATGGCTGACATGGAAAAGCATTCGCGTGAGCTGATGCGCCGTGAAAGGTCGCGTGAGCGCTGGCAGGCCAAGGAGAACCGTGAGGCCCTGGAAGCCCAAAAAGCCCGTGGCCAGGACAGCAAGCCCCCGGTTCAGCCACCTACGCAGCGAAGTGCGTCAGAGAAGCCCAATGACGTACAGGGCATGATGAGCAAGTTGTTGACCTCGGTGGCCAACAAGGCCAAGTAACGCCCTTCCTATGCTCGAAAACCGTATCCGCTCACGCGGAGGCCTTGTCACGCCTGCAATTTGAGGGTGTTTTCCGTCCCTATGGAAGCGCCGGCGCGTGGCGTCTTGGAGGCCCAAAAAACGCGTAAATCGGCTCCAAAATCACGTCCGTGCTGGCCTCCCCAGGACGTTTCTGTGGATAGCTTGAAATAACTGAAATTTTATACCCCTTTCAGTAACCCCCTCCAGGTAGAAACATTGCTTTTAGAGGTGGCCAAGCACCTCACAGAGCAATAATGCTCGCGCATTTCGTGCCTACGGCACGGCGCGAAAGGGCGACTTGGCCACCGTGGTAAAGCCTGTCTAAGCGGCCCAGGACGGCACAGCCGCCCTGCCCTGGCCTACGGCCACCCTTCGGGCGCTAAGACCCGGATACATCGCCCCCAGGCGGCTACGCCACCTGCCGGCTCAACCGGGCGCGTGTGCGCGCGGGCTTTGAAGTCCTATATCGCCTTATCGGCCGCAATGTGCCTTCAGTGAAGGCATGTGTTTTGGAGGCTTTGCCTGGCTGCAGGAAAGGAGTGACGCCACTAGCGCGGGGCATTGTCCAGGCGTGCGTAAAATGCCTGGCGTCAGGCAAAATCCTAGAATACAGTAGGTGCGTTAAAGTCACCTTGGATATCAGCTGTGAGCGCAAAATCGGCCTACCCCAAAGGGGACTTTCGACGCCTGCTGGCGGTGCTGGGTGCCATTGAGGAAATCGAGCAAGCCACGTTGGTGAAAGTGGCGACCAGGACCGGCCTCGACAAAAAGACGGTGATCAACCTGGTTGCGCAGGCTCGGGAGCAGGTCAAAGTCGAAATCACCAAAGTAGGGCCGGTGTACGCATTGGCGGACTGGGGGCCTGTCATTCAACCCGCTGCTGGCAGGCTGGCATTGGAAGGCGGGTTGATAACGCCAGTAGTGTCCACTGCCGACCTGATAGAACCCCTTGGCCATCGCTGGGTGGTTTGCGCCGATGCGTTTCCCTGGAGCGATTGCTTTGGCATTTTGCGCTATGTGGTTTACAGCCCCAGCTACGGCGGTGACCTGATGGTCTGTTCGTTTGACCTGGATAGGCCGCACTGGTGGAGTGAAGTTCTGGAAATGGGCGTCAGTGGGGTTACGCATTGGCGCCTGGCCAGGGCAGACGAACGTGAGTCCACTGTGCCAGATGGGCCACCGCCCGCCGCGTCAGAGGTCGATGCCCTTGACCTGGTGCCACTGCGAAACTGGTGGAACTGGTATCGCCAGTACAAGCACATCACAGCTGAATACTGCGACGTACTGGGATACGCAGAAACGGCGTCGAGCTAAGTAAGACTCGGTATCACGACAAAGGAGGCAAAGAACATGAATTTGGAACAGCTACATACCTACCTCGGAGAGCTGATCGAAGCCGGTACGCCTGGAAACCTGCCGGTGGTTATTCCAGGTCAAGAGGATGGACGCGGCCCACAGGAAGTCAGCGATGCCATGCTTATCAACGGTGCCTATGATGCTGACCCAGCACCGCTTGCGCTGGGTCATTTTCAACGCATGGAGGCGTGCTTGCTGCTATCAGGTCCAGCATTCGATCTAGACTCATTAAAAGCTTCCCATGACCCCCAATGGCCTCCTGTTGATACGCCTGTACCGCCATTGCGACCTCAAGAGTGAAAACGCATGGATAACACGGCAGACGCACGCATCCAGCGCTGGAAGCGCTGGTGGGACATTGACGACCCTTATGTGCGTTGCACGCGATGCGGTGCCCAGCAACTGATCGAGGACGCAGGGCAGCCTTTCAATTCGCTGCACTCCATTGATTGTCCCCTGCGTAGTGACCTGCCCCAGCACCCTTGGCTTGCGCTCAGGGCGCTTCTACAAGAATGGCAGCAGGAGGCTTCAGACAAGGCCGGTCCCCGCTAATAAGCAGCCAGCGAGCCGCGAGCAGCAGTGCCAGACTCAGGAATCCAAGGCGATGGCCGGTAAGGAAAAATCTTGCCGAACTCTTGTCCGTGTAATACTGTAAAAATGTACAGTATAAAACCTGAATCCACCTGACGCCGCCTCTGAGCGGTTTTGACCGGCTACTTGCGGTGACACCTATGTCCTTTACCATCCTCGGCTCGCTTGCGTCCTCTACGATCCCCCTACCGCTATTTGCCTGCCGTGTCCCTGCAGGTTTTCCTTCCCCCGCTGCGGATCACCTGGAAAAGCATATTTCCCTGGATGAGTTGTTCGATATCCGCGCTCCCCATATCTACTTGGTGAAGATCGAAGGCGACAGCATGAACGGCGCCGGTCTGTTTACCGGCGACCTGGTGATTGTGGATCGAGGTCGCGAGGCCAGGCATGGCGATATCGTGATTGCAGCGCTGAACGGCGAGCCGGTGTGCAAGCGACTGCACCACAAGGGCCGTGAGCTAATCCTTCAGTCAGAGAACGCGGCCTACCCGGCGCGCTACGTCCTGGAGAGCGACGAAGTGACGATTTGGGGAGTGGTTCGCTACAGCGTGCGCGACCATGCCTACGCTTAAGCCAGTCTATGGGTTGGCCGATTGTAATTCGTTTTATGCATCAGTCGAGAGGGTATTTCGACCTGACCTGGCCAAGACACCTATAGTCGTCCTTTCGAACAACGATGGGTGCGTGATTGCCCGCAGTTACATTGCCCGCAGTTACGATGGCAAACCCTTCGTGAAAATGGGCGCGCCGTACTTCCAAATCAAGGACACGCTACGTCGCCACGGTATCGCTGCTTTCAGCAGCAATTACGCGTTGTACGGTCAAATTTCCGAGCGCGTAATGACTATAATGGAATCAATGACTTACGCTTCAGAAGTCTACAGTATAGACGAAATTTTCTGTGACCTGACCGGCCAGCCTGGTGACCTCACGGCGCTGGGTCGCTCGATCAGGGACAAGGTACTGAGGTGTACGGGCATTCCGGTCGGTGTAGGCATTGCAGGACCAAGACCCTGGCCAAGCTAGCCAACCACACGGCTAAGCGCTTGCAGCAGCAAACAGGCGGCGTAGTCGATATCTGCGACCCGTTCAAGCATGACTGGGTACTGCGTAACACTGCTGTGGAAGAAGTGCGGGGCGTTGGCAGGCGTTTAAGTGCGCACCTACAGGGTATGGGCATCCAGTCCGCCATGGACTTGGCCAAGGCCGACCCCGTGACGCTCAGGGCCAAGTTCAGCGTGGTCCTGGAACGCACGGCCCGCGAGCTGGCCGGTGTGTCCTGCATCGAGCTGGATGAGTCCGACCCACTCAAGCAAGAGATTTGCTGTAGCCGGATGTTCGGCAAGCGGCTAACCGAGCTGGCCCCGATCAAGGAAGCGGTGGCCACCTACACAGCGCGGGCCGCTGAGAAGTTGCGTGCTTAGGGCTCCATGTGCAAGAAGATGCGGATCAGCATACGTACCGGCATGTTCAACCCGGACGAGGCCAAGTACGCGAATGGCATCCTGGTCGAGCTGCCCTACCCTACGAACGACATGCTGTTGATGACCAATGCGGCCACCTACGCCGTGGAGCGCATTTTTCGCGAGGGCTACCGCTATAGCAAAGCCGAGGTGCTGTTGCTGGACCTGCGACAGCCTGGTGAATACACCGACGACTTGTTTGCCGTAACCCAGCCGAAGAAATGCCAGCAGCTGATGCAAACGCTGGATAGCATCAATGCGCGATGGGGCCGGGGCACCTTGCGAACTGCTACGGTGCCGATAGAGCCAGACTGGGGCATGCGTCGTGAGTTCATGAGCCAGAGCTACACGACGCGGATAGATCAGTTGTGGAGGGTAAGGGCGTATTGACGCACGACAATAAACCAGTAAAGCAGCAAGTAAGCCATGTCTGGACGCTATTCTATGTATGAATCGATGGACCACTACCTACGTGAGCTAAGCCCTGACCAGCTAGTCATCGACTACGTACCACCTGAGCCGATCAATGCGACACCTTATCTTGAGTGTTGCACTTGGTCACTGAGGCCGCCGAGCCTAAAATCAGCGTGCAACTCCTAGCATCAATGTTCAAATCACACTTATCTTGTTCCAGTACAAAAAACGCCTGTTCAGTTGCCGGTGCCCCATCAATAGTGACTTTCCAAAAAATGCGATCAAACCAGTCCAGGCTCGACAACTTTCCTTCTATATCATGGGTGCGTAATACCAAATAATTGGTATGCCTGTCGAAAATTTCCAGGCTTATTTCGCTTTCAGTTGTAACAGTTAGCTCAAGCCGCACTGCTATGCTTTCACTCCAAGGGATGTGGTTTAGCGAATGCATGAAGGTGATTGCTAGGTTAGAGACCATTTTCGTAAGCTCAAAAATCAGGATCCAATAATTTTAGCATAGAATCTATTATGGTTGAGCTTCTCATTCCCGGCAGCGGCAAAACTGAGTGCAACCTCATGGAACGCTCAGTGCGGCGTTGCATCGCATGCCGCTAGGTGCGCGTAAACGCTTACCTATGCCAGGTTGGTAGTAGATAAGCTAGCAATAGGCAATATCTGTGTTAGCGCTTATACTGGCTATCTGCTAACCAACGAGGAAACCCCATGTCACGTCTTGCCGAATTTCGCGCTTTAGAACAGAAATTGGCTGCTCAACTGGCTGAGCTTGAGAGCATGAAAAACGACGAAGGCTTAAAGCGCGAAGTCGAATTCGAACAGAAGCTTCGCGAGCTTCTGGGTGAATACAATTACAGCCTGAGGCACATCGTTGCAATTCTCGATCCCCAGGCAGCGCGTCGTAGCGAAGCAGCGCCAGCAAAGAGAACCCGTAAGGCGCGTACATTGAAGCGCTATAAGCATCCTGACACTGGCGAGGTTGTTGAAACCAAGGGTGGCAACAACAAAACGCTTAAAGCATGGAAAGAAGAGCACGGGTCTGAAATGGTTGAAGCGTGGGTCGAGTAACTCGCCAGACGGTTTATCAGTAGCAAAGGGATGCCAATGCGTCGGTTCGTGGTTGAAGAGTATGAAACGATTAACGTTGACGTATTACGCGCCAATTGCGATCAGGTGTATGCCGTTGAGTTGGCGCTGGATGGTCAGATCTGTGCCGGCACGATGTGTATCCTGGCAGAGCCTAATACGTGTGGCATCCCCGTTCGCAAGGCCATTATCAACGACACGCCTGTGCCTTTTTCAGATCAAGACACGGAGCGCGAAGCCTTGCTTCAGGCCCTGCGCAAGCTCTACAAACTCGCTTCGGGCCGAACGTTGCGGATGCCCAAAGCGGGTATAGGAGCTGGTCCACATGGACTTGCAGCCCATAGTCCCCGTATCTATCGCGACCTTTGTCAGATACTGGGTGACCACTTTGGTTATCGCCCACCATCCACTACGAGTACTGCTTACAGGACGGGTGGCAACGTCAGTGAAACGTACCACCATGAGCTTTTTACCGAGGTATGCAAGCGAGGCGGGTATTACATGGCCTCGGTTGTGGCTCAGAAGCATGGTCTGACCCTGGACCAGCTCAAAGCACATTGCCTGGCTGCTGGAAAGGAACTGGATGTTCAGGGCAAGCTATTTACCCTCCATTTGCCGACCTATCGTTGGGCGAATGGTGAATAGCTGGATTCGGCTACGTCCCTCGGCGGTTCCATTGCCCACCTGCATCAGTAGCGGGTACTATGTTAAATCTGGACGGCTCAATGCCAAGCAGGGTTCGGTTCGGTTGGGTTAGTTTTAACCAGGGCATCCATTCGACCAAAAGTTCCCTTTAGAAGGCGTAGCAATCATTTAAAGTCAATACGCAAATATAGAAATCTAGTGCCTCGCATGATAAATATCACACACAAGGCACGTTTTATAATCCAAGTTAAGCTCTTAATTCGGGTCGAAAATCAGATATTCTGTTTACTATATAATCGAACTCTACTCCACCTACATGTGACTCGGCTAAGCTCTTTATAGTGTTTTTATTAAAACCATCTTTCATGCGGTACAGGCACTTATCATATGATGTCGTAATACATGGGGTCGCCTCAGAAAACGGATTTTAAAGTACGTTAAGCTGATTTCAGTCGTCGTAATAGCCGGAATCTTCCTCCACCAACCTTGGCGGTGCTGCGCCACAGGTAATCACCTGTCAGGTTGATATGCTCCCAGCCCAGCGGCGACAGGTACTGGGGTTTGAAGCCCAGCGGAACGGTTTTGTACGCCAAGCAAATTTTTTCTATTAATTCATAAGTTTGTGGACACGGTAAAGTGATCCTCTACAGGCGTCTATTAATTCGTTTAGCGATACTTCATAGACGAATTATCTATAAATCGACTTATGAGACATTTCACATGCGCCTTTTTGGTTATGCCCGAGTCTCCACCAGCCAACAGTCCCTCAATGCACAGATTAAAGCGCTCAAGGCTGAAAATGTCGCTGCAACCCGGATTTTTACCGACAAGGTATCGGGCAGTCATGTGAATCGCGAAGGCCTCAAAATGCTGCGGCTCAAGGTCGAAGAAGGCGATGTGGTCTTGGTAAAAAAACTGGACCGGCTGGGTCGCGATACTGCGGACATGATCCAGCTCATCAAAGAGTTCGACGACATGGGCGTGGCCATCCGTTTTCTGGATGATGGCATCAGCACAGAGGGAACCATGGGAAAAATGGTGGTCACCATCCTGTCAGTGGTGGCTCAGGCCGAGCGTCTGCGGATACTAGAACGTACCAACGAAGGTCGTCTGGAAGCTAAGGCCAAGGGCGTCAAGTTTGGCCGTAAGCCTACGGTGGACAAGGTCAAAGTTCTCGCACTGCGCAATCAGGGAGTCGGTGTGATGGAGATTGCCAGACAACTGAAGATTGGGCGCTCGACGGTCTACAAAGCCCTGGCATCGCGAATGGATGAGCAGTTTGATGCTTAACGTACTTTAAATTCCGTTTTCTGAGGCGACCCCCAGTACTCCAACAGATGGTTGCGCACATTCCACACTCAGCGCCGACGTATCGACTTTTCGTGAAACGCGATATTTTTCCAAGCGTCCTGCTCATCCAGACCGCCAGCAGTAGCCGACAGGTGCA
>Ga0268349_1000070_pt1 | contig 21023 bp, 20 predicted proteins | sample G5R2_MAIN_18SEP2_FD_190164 | JGI IMG/M metagenome (GOLD analysis project Ga0268349, IMG submission 190164) | Phyllosphere microbial comminities from switchgrass, GLBRC, Michigan, United States - G5R2_MAIN_18SEP2017_LD1 | ecosystem: Host-associated > Plants > Phyllosphere > Phylloplane/Leaf...
TCAACGCCAGGCAGAAAGACACCAGCCACAAACCGCCTACCGGTGCCAAGCCGGCCATGGGGCCTTCCAATTGGCTGTAGCCCATATACAGCCATGGGAAGCCGGTGAGAAACCAGCCTCGGAAGGCTTCCTGAGCAACCCATAAGGCGGCGAACCCCAGGCTGTCACCTAGAGGCGAGGTGGTGTTGCGTACCAACTTCGCCCATAGCCAGGCTGGCAGCGCGAAGAACAGTGCTACCCCCGCAATGAACCCGAACATCAGCAGGCCTGCCAGCAGGGCAGATGCACCACCGTAGGTATGAATGCTGACGTAGATCCAGCTGGTCCCCGCCGCGAATGTGCCAAAGCCGTAGCACCAGCCCCGTGCAAAGGCCTGGCGAGGGCTAAGGTGGCGTAGCCCCAAGTAGAACAGCGCCAGCGACAATACGGCCAATGGCCAGATATCGAACGGCGCCAAGGCCAGGGTGGTCAGGCCGCCAGCCACCACGGCCAGCAAGTTACCGGGCCAGCCGGGGTGGGTGATCCAGCGCATGGGGGTCCTTAGCGGTTTATCGGTGTTAGGCGCAGCAGATGGATTCGCCGGCTGTCGGCGTTGAGAATGCGGAACCGATAGTTTCCGATCTCCGTGGTTTCGTTACGCTTGGGCAAGTGGCCGAAGGCGCTCATGACCAGGCCGCCGATGGTATCGAACTCGTCATCAGAGAAGTCGCTGTCGAAAGCTTCGTTGAAGTTTTCGATGGGCGTCAGCGCCTTGACGAGAAAGTCGCCACTGGGCAGCGGCTTGATGTAGCTGTCTTCCTCAACATCGTGCTCGTCTTCGATATCGCCAACGATCTGCTCAAGCACGTCTTCGATAGTGACCAGGCCTGCCACACCGCCGTACTCGTCAATGACGATAGCCATGTGATTGTGGTTGGCGCGAAACTCCCGCAGCAGCACGTTCAGGCGCTTGGATTCCGGCACGAAGGTGGCTTGGCGCAGCATCGCCTTGATGTCGAAACCTTCTGTGGTGCCTTTCAGGATCAAGGGCAGGAGGTCTTTTGCCAACAGTACGCCCAGCACCTCGTCATGGTTCTCGCCCATGACCGGATAGCGGGAGTGGGCCGCGTCAATGACCGCCGGCAGAAAGTCTTTTGGTGCCTGCGTGGCCTTGATGGTGATCATCTGAGAGCGGGGCACCATGATGTCCCGTACCTGAAGGTCGGCGACCTGGATGGCCCCTTCCACAATGGCCAGCGCTTCGCTGTCCAGCAGCTTGTTGCTGTGGGCTTCGCGCAGCAGCTCAAGGAGCTCCTGGCGGTTTTTCGGCTCATGGGCAAAAGCCTGGGTGATTTTTTCCAGCCAGGACTTCTGCCCGTTGCTCGATCGATCTTCGCTCATGGCGTTGTTTACTCGTGTTCCTTGGATACAGCGGAGGATGGGATGTTTGGCGATGTGACAGGTTCTGCATAGGGATCGGGATGCCCCAGCTCTGCAAGCAACTCCCGTTCCAGGCTTTCCATCTCATCGGCTTCTTCGTCGTCAATATGGTCATAGCCCAGCAAATGCAAGCAACCGTGAATAACCATATGGGCCCAGTGAGCGTCCACTGGCTTACCCTGCTCGGCCGCTTCACGCTCCACGACCGCTGCACACACCACCAAGTCGCCTAGCAGCGGAATGTCCAGCATGTCGTCGGGCACGTCTGCCGGAAACGACAGCACATTGGTAGGGTAGTCTCGCTGCCGGTAGGTGTTGTTCAGCAACTGCCCTTCCGCTTCGTCAACAATGCGGATAGTGAGTTCCGAATCTGCCGTGCGTTGGCGTAGGGCCAGCGCGCACCATTGCCGGAACTGTGCCTCGCTGGGAATGGCACGTGAACTGGCCTGCTGCAGATCAAGCTCAACCATGACGGGGGTTACCCTGGGCAGCCGTTTCGTCGAAGCGCTCATAGGCCTCTACAATGCGCTGCACCAAGGGGTGGCGAACCACATCCTTGGGTTTGAAATGGGTAAAGCTGATGCCGGGTACATCCTTGAGCACATCCATCACATGGGCAAGCCCGGAGCGCGTGCCTTTAGGCAAATCGACCTGGGTGATATCGCCTGTGATCACAGCCGTGGACCCAAAGCCGATGCGGGTCAGGAACATCTTCATCTGCTCGGTGGTGGTGTTCTGGCTTTCGTCGAGAATGATGAAGCTGTTGTTCAAGGTGCGCCCCCGCATGTAGGCCAGCGGCGCAATCTCGATCACTTGCCGTTCGATCAGCTTGGCCACGTGTTCAAAGCCAAGCATCTCGTACAGGGCGTCGTAGAGAGGGCGCAGGTACGGGTCGATCTTTTGCGCCAGGTCGCCAGGCAGGAAGCCCAGCTTCTCGCCAGCCTCTACTGCAGGGCGGACCAGCAGAATGCGACGCACCTGTTCGCGTTCCAGCGCGTCTACCGCGCACGCTACCGCCAGGTAGGTCTTGCCCGTACCTGCCGGGCCGATCCCGAAATTGATGTCGTTGGCCAATACCGCCTTGACGTACTTCTGCTGGTTGAGCCCTCGCGGGCGAATCATGCCCTTGCGGGTGCGAAGGCTCACAGCCACTTCGTTATTGGCAGGATCGCCCAGTGCTTCAACAGCCGACTCCTGCAGGAACAGGTGCACCATGTCCGGCGATAGCTCGGTGGCCTTGGTTTCCCTGTACAGGCGGCGTAGCAGCAATTCGGTGGAGTGAGAAGCCTCAGGCTGGCCAATGATCTCGAACTGGTTGCCTCGGTTGCGGATTTCCACATCCAGGCGTTGTTCAAGCAGGCGAAGATGCTCGTCGAACTGGCCGCACAGGTTGGCGAACCGGCGAGCTTCGAAGGGCTCCAGGGTAAAGCGATGGGGTTCTATAGGTGCGTTCAAGGTCGTTTTTTGGCCGCTCTACGGCTGAGAAGTTGGACCCAAGGATACCCCCAAGGGCCATAAGGTGAAAGCGCAACGCAATGATGGGCTGACAGGGTGCGCATTGCCCTGTTTAAAAGACAGCGTGTGGCCATTGATGAGCCTGCCCCATGCTATGATCGCGGCCCTTTTTCCTTTCCAATTGTTTCCCCGGAAGACGATGACCAAGCGCGATCCCATCTATAAAGTGATCTTCCTCAATCAGGGGCAAGTGTTCGAGATGTACGCCAAACATATCTACCAGAGCGAGCTGTGGGGCTTTCTTGAGGTGGAAGAGTTTGTGTTTGGCGAGCGTACCCAAATGATCGTCGACCCGAGCGAAGAAAAGCTCAAGACGCAATTCGAAGGGGTGGTGCGCAGCTTTGTCCCGGTTCATTCGATTGTGCGTATCGATGAAGTAGAGCGCCTGGGTACGGCAAAGATTTCCGACGCCCAAGGCGTAGGCAATGTGATGCCCTTTCCCTTGCCGGTGCCAGACAGGTAACGTTAAGGCAGCGGTGAGAACGGCGTACGGCCATCGGCGGTTTGCAGTTCCAGCAGGTACTTGCGGAAGATCTGCCCCAGCACTTCGGTAGCCCGCTGAAGGTCTTCGTGACTCATGCTCGCCGACACTTCATCAGCTGAGTCCAACGCATCCTCAGCGCCATTGACGGCTGCCATCTTGAGTACGATATAAGCCTGTATGTTGTTCGCCGGTACACCTTCGCCGCGAAAGAACATCAGCCCCAGGTGGTATTGCGCATCAGGGTGGCCCTTGAGGGATGCCTGCTCGAAGTAGGTCAATGCCTTGTTGAGGTCGCGTTCGGCCTGCTTGCCTTCGTAGTAAAGCCGGCCCAGTTCGTATTCTGCCTGGGGGTCGCCACTGGCTGCCGCCTGCTCACAGGCCGTAATGGCAGCGGGCAGGTCTGCTGGGGCGTTGTCGAGGATGCAGCGGCTGGGCGCTGGCACCAGCAATGAATTGCTTTCAGCCTGCGCCATCAGCGGTACGAGGAGCATCAGGCAGCCCAGGGAAAGGGCGCGGCCGGTGCGGTTCATGGGAATCGATTTACCTCTGAGCTGGCGGGGAGGCCCGCCCTGGCGATGACAATGCGCACATTATGAAATAAGCCAGCCGCACCTTACAAAGCTTTACTGGGATTTTTCCGTATTGATACGGCCGTACCAGCCCCATAGAGGTGGGCACAGCCGTGCATCAAATGGAAAGGCGTTGGCGTTATAACTGGGCAAAGGCGCGCTCAGCTGCGTCCAGCGTGATCTTCAATTCCGCTTCGCCGTGGGCGATGGAGGTAAACCCGGCTTCGAAGGCGCTGGGTGCCAGGTAGACGCCGCCGTCCAGCATCAGATGGAAGAAACGCTTGAATCGTTCCGCATCGCTTGCCATCACGTCCTGGAAGGTGACGATGTCGTCAGCACCGCTGAAATACAACCCGAACATCCCTCCCGCCTGGGTGGTCACAAAGGGCACCTGCGCCGCGTCAGCCCGTTGTTGCAGGCCATCGAGCATCGTACTGGTATAGGCTGTCAGTTCGTCATGGAACCCAGGCCGGCTGATGAGGTTGAGCGTAGTCAGGCCTGCAGCCATGGCCAGCGGGTTTCCAGACAGGGTACCGGCCTGGTACACCGGGCCGAGCGGCGCGATGTGGGACATGATTTCACGCTTGCCGCCAAAGCAGCCTACCGGCATGCCGCCGCCGATGATCTTGCCGAACGTGGACAGGTCGGGGGTAACGCCGTAGTAAGCCTGGGCACCACCGAGGGCCACGCGGAAACCTGTCATGACCTCGTCGAAGATCAGTACCACGCCATGCTGATCACACAGGGTGCGCAGCCCCTCCAGGAAGCCTGGCGCAGGCGGCACACAGTTCATGTTGCCAGCTACCGGCTCGACGATGATGCAGGCCACTTCGTCGCCGGACTCGGCCAGCAATTTCTCGACTTCATCCAAGTCGTTGAAGGGGAGGGTGAGCGTATGACGTGCAAACGCGGCAGGTACGCCAGGTGAGCTGGGCACGCCCAGGGTCAAGGCGCCGCTGCCAGCCTTGACCAGCAGGCTGTCCGAATGGCCGTGGTAACAGCCTTCGAACTTGATGATGCTGTCGCGACCTGTAAAGCCACGGGCCAGCCGTATGGCGCTCATGGTGGCCTCGGTGCCGGAGCTGACCATGCGTACCATTTCCATGGACGGTACCAGGGAGCATACCCGCTCGGCCATTTGCGTTTCCATTTCAGTAGGCGCGCCGTAGGACAGGCCGTGCTCCAGCTGGTCGCGTACCGCCTGAAGCACATCCGGGTGGCTATGGCCAAGAATCATCGGGCCCCAGGAGCCCACGTAGTCCACATAGCGCTTGTCGTCTTCGTCTGTCACGTAGGCGCCCGCCGCGTGCTTGAAGAACAAAGGCGTACCGCCCACGCTCTTGAATGCGCGCACAGGAGAGTTCACGCCGCCAGGGATATGTTTCTGGGCAGCAGCAAAAAGGTGTTCGGAGCGGGACATGGGCAATTCTCTCGATCGATTCAGGCGCTAAACAGCGCGTTGAAGGCAAGGGCGCGGCGAGTGACGTCAGCGGCGGTATCAGCGGCAAACAGGGCATGCACTACGGCCAGCAGGTCGGCACCGCGCGCCAGTACCTGCGGTGCGTTTTCCAGCGTGATACCGCCGATCACACAGACCGGCACCTTCAGCTCGGCACGTGCCTGCGTTAGTAAATCCAGACTGGCCGGGGGCGCCTCGGGTTTGGTGGCCGAGTCGAAGAAGCGACCAAAGGCTACGTAGCTGGCACCTTCGGCGGCAGCCTGGCGTGCCAGGCCAAGGTCGGCATGGCAAGTAGCGCCGATAATTGTCTTGGGCCCCAACAGGCTGCGCGCGGGGGCGAGCGGGCCGTCGGTCTGGCCCAGATGGACCCCCACACCCAGCCGAGCCGCCAGCTCGGCATCGTCATTGATGATCAGGGATGTGTTGTAGCTTTCACACACACGCAGCAGGGCTTGAGCCTCGCGCAGGCGACGTGCCTCGTCCTGGCTCTTGTCGCGGTACTGCAGCAGCGTAACGCCGCCGTCCAGGGCCGCTTTCACATAGTCCAGAAAGTGCCCGGCCAACAGCCTGTGATCAGTGATGGCATAGAGCCCGCGTCGTTTCATTTCAAACCTCTTGGGGCCATGTAAGGCTTGCCGCCCTGAGCAGGCGTATTCAGTGGCAGAAGTCCAGTGGCAACCGGCGTGGCACATACTGGCCTTTGCCCAGTTGCTCGGCATCACGCAAGGTACGCCAGGTGTAGTCCAGTGCCGTGTGCACGGCACTGGCCAGGCTTTGACCCAAGGCCAGGCGGCCCGCCAGGGCACTGGCCAAGGTGCAACCGGAACCATGGTAGCTACCCGGCAAGCGCTGGCAAGTGCGCGTGTCTTGCGAGCCGTTACGGCTGAACAATCGGTTGTGAATGTCCTGCTCATCGCCATGGCCGCCAGTGATCAGCACATGGGGGCAGTGGGCAAGCAGCACCTGGGCACAGGCTTGGGCCGAACCGCCGGGTAGCTCTGCCAGGATACGCGCTTCGGGCAAGTTGGGCGTGGTGATGGTGGCCAAGGGCAGCACGCGTTCACGAATGGCATAGCCTACTTCATCCTTGCCTAACCGGCCGCCGCCGCCTGCCCGCAGCACCGGATCGCAGACAACAGGGATGCCTGGGTTGGCCAGGATCACCTCGACCACGGTATCGACCATGGTCAGCGAGCCCAACATGCCCAGCTTGATCGCAGCAATAGGCGAATCTGCCATCACCGCATGGGCCTGGGCCAGTACCCATTCACGGTCCAGCACGCGGAAATCCAGCACATCCACGGTGTTCTGTACCGTCAGAGCAGTGACCACCGGGGCGGCATGGCAGCCCTGGGCAATCAGGGCCTCGATATCGGCCTGCAGGCCGGCACCGCCACTAGGGTCGTGGCCCGAGAGGCAGAGAACAACAGGGCGGGAAGTGTAGGTATTCATGGTGCGCGAGCTTATCACCAAAGCAGCGGGAGCGTGGCTACGGCAAGGCTGATTTTAACGGCTCAACCCTTGGGGCATGCAGGCCTAGCCCCCCCAAGCCATTACAAAAAAATGCTTGGCCGCAACGCACTGGCGAGGAAGTGATCCAGCCGTAATCGGCATGGTAGGATGCGGCAAAATTGATAACAGGTTGCCAGCACGTCGGCTCAAAAGGAGCTTGAAGGGGCCTACGGTGCCTGGCATCTGTAATGGGGCGGTATGCGCTACATTTTCTTTCTGATGCTGTGCGTGTTGCCCTTGCTGGCAGGCGCGGTGGACTTTGATGACAGCACGCGCGCACTGCCCCTCGGGCAGCACCTGGCGTATTTTGAGGACAAGGCCGGCACGGCTACCCTGGACCAGGTGCTGGCGCAGCCCTTCACGCCAAACACCACCGCTGTATTGAACGCAGGCTATTCCAGCGCAGCCTTCTGGCTCAAGGTGGACCTGCACTATGTCCCCATCCATACCTCCAACAGCGTACGCAATTGGTTACTGGAGCTGGCTTATCCGCCCATGGACCATGTGGACCTTTACCTGCAGGACAGCAACGGAAGCTGGCGGCTTGAAGCTCGAACAGGGGATGAGCTGCCATGGGCCAGCAGGCCGTTGAAGCAGAATACCTATGTGTTCAGCGTGCCCTTCAAGCCTGGCGAGCACCGCACAGTATTGTTGCGTGTCCAGAGCGAGGGCTCGGTCCAGGTACCTCTGTCGCTATGGTCTACAGAAGCGTATCTGGAAGCACAGCCAGAACGGATCTACGTGTTCGGCCTGATCTACGGCGTGCTGCTGGTGATGCTGGTCTACAACTTGTTTATCTACCTCAGCGTCCGCGATACCAGCTACCTGTACTACATCCTTTATATTGCCTCGTTCGGGTTGTACCAGGTCTCGATCAATGGCGCAGGCATTCAGTTCTTCTGGCCTGACAACCCTTGGTGGGCGAATGCGGCCACGCCTTTCTTCGTTGGCGCAGCAGCCTTTTTTGGCTGTCAGTTTTCGCGTTATTTCCTGCACACCCCTAGCCATAGCCCCTGGCTGGACCGCCTTTTAACCCTGTTGATGGGCGCAGGCGTTGCGGTCATGGGGGTGTCGTTGATGGCAGGCCATGGCCTGGCGCTGCGCCTGGCGACCGGGCTGGCCTTGGTATTCATTCTCCTGATTTTCATTGCAGGCACCATCGCTTGGTCCAAAGGGCAGCGGCAGGCCCGCTACTTCATGATTGCTTGGTCGGCATTCCTGGTGGGCGGCTTTGCCAACACGTTCATGGTGCTAGGGCTGCTGCCCAATGTGTTCTTGACCATGTATGCCAGCCAACTGGGCTCGGCGCTGGAAGTGGCCTTGCTGTCTTTGGCGTTGGCCCACCGTATCAACGTGATGCGCGACCAGCAGGCTCAGGTGCTGATGGATGCCCATCAGCGGCTTGAAGCGCTGAACCTTCAGCTGTCCAACAGTAATCGCCTCAAAGATGGATTCCTTGCCACAGTGACCCACGAACTGCGCACGCCCATGAACGGCGTGATCGGCTCGCTGGAACTGATGCAGACCGTGCCTATGGGCGCCGAGCTGGCCATTTATCAGCGCACGGCAGCCCATTCGGCCCGCGACATGATGCGCATGGTGGACGATATTCTGATTCTTACCGAACTACAGGCCGGGCGCTTGTCTTCGCAACAGGCACCGTTTCGGCTGCAGGTATTACTGGATAGCCTGCACATGCAGTTTGTCGGCCAAGCCACCGGCAAAGGGCTCGCCCTGCGCACCCGCGTCGTGCCCGGTGTGCCCGATACCTTGCATGGCGATCTGAAGAAAATAGCGTTATGCCTGGGGCGTTTGCTGGACAACGCCATCAAGTTTACTCAAGCCGGCTCGGTTACGTTGGAAGTGGCAGCCCTTGAGCAGCACTACAGCGAGGTGCGCGTGGTGTTCCGGGTCATCGATACAGGCATTGGCCTGGATGTGCCCGACGACACGCTTTACCAACAGTTTTATCAGGGTGATGCCTCCAGTACCCGCGAGCACGGTGGGTTGGGCATAGGGTTGGCCATTTCGCGCCAATTGGCGACGCTGGTAGGCGGCCTGCTTAGCCACCTATCCGAACCTGGGCAAGGCAGTTGTTTCGAGCTGACCCTAACATTGGGTGTAGATGGGCCTGCGCCTGAGCAGGCGGCACGCTGGGGTGCGCCTGGCAGCCCAAGTGGGCGTTACCCGGGGGACTGCACGGTGGTGCTGATTGAGAATGAGCGCGTGGACCAGTTGTTTACTCGCGGGATGTTGCTGCGCCTGGGGTACAAGGTGCACAGCCTTAGCAGCGAAGCGATTGTGCTGGAACGTGCAGGGGACCAGCCCGCGACTGCCGTGCTATTGGAAGCCAATGATGGTATGGACGCACTGCTTGAACAACTGGGTCGGCTACGGCAGGGCTCGGCGCGTTTAAACCTGCTGGCCCTGATCGACAGCGCGTCCAGTGCCGATCGCCAGCGCTGCCTGGATGCAGGCGCGGCCGCCGTGATCACGCGCCCTGTGCGTTTCGAGGTGTTACAAGGGGTGTTGGCAGCCCAATTGCTGGCAACCTCTGCTGTAGCGTTGCACAGCCCTGTAGTCTGATCCGCTTGAAACCGGGCTGCCGAGCCATGGTGGCAATCCGGGGTTCCAGGTCGCTGTGCTAAAGGCCTGAAGGGTCTACCTCTCGCCACTTTCCAGGCTCTAACCCCTCAAGGCCAAAAGGCCCTATTTTTACCCTCACCAGCCGCAGAGTGGGCAAGCCCACCGCGGCGGTCATGCGCCTTACCTGCCGGTTACGGCCTTCCCGTATCACCAGTTCCAGCCAGGCCGTAGGTATGCTTTTGCGAAAGCGCACGGGCGGGTTGCGCGCCCACAGGGCGGGTTCGGCCATCAAGCGGGCTTCAGCTGGCAGCGTAGGGCCGTCGTTGAGCACCACGCCCTCGCGCAATTGTTTGAGGTGCGCTTCGGTAGGCTCGCCTTCTACCTGTACCCAGTACGTTTTGGCCAGCTTGTGCTTTGGGTCGGCAATACGTGCTTGCAAGCGGCCGTCGTTGGTTAGCATCAACAGGCCTTCGCTGTCGCGGTCCAGGCGCCCTGCCGGGTAAACGCCGGGCAGGTCCAGGTAATCCTTGAGCGTGGCGCGCCCTTGATCGTCGCTGAACTGGGTCAGTACGTCGAAGGGTTTGTTGAGCAGGATAAGCCGAGGGGTGGCCAGGGCCGCTTTGGCCAGGCGGCGAGGTGGAGGGCGACGGGTAGGGGCGGGCATAAGGGCAAACCGATTGCAGCGGGGCCGATAGCATAGCAGCCCCGCCGCTTACGATCAGCGGAACGGCGGCTCGTCGAAGCTGCGCAGCTTGCGAGAGTGCAGTGCGTTGAGCTGGGTGCGCAGCAGGTCCAGGGCCGTGATACCAATGGTGAGGTGCTGGCTCACTGCGCGGTTGTAAAAGGCGTTCGCCGAGCCCGGCAGCTTGATTTCACTGTGCAGCGGTTTGTCCGAGACACACAGCAAGGTGCCGTAGGGCACACGCAGGCGGTAGCCTTGGGCGGCAATGGTACCGCTTTCCATATCTACGGCCACGGCGCGGGAGAGGTTGATCAGCGGCCGTTCCTGAGCCCAGCGCAGTTCCCAGTTGCGGTCGTCGTAGGTCAGGACAGTGCCGGTGCGCAGGCGCTTTTTGAGTTCGTCGCCCCGCTCGCCGGTTACCTGGGCAGCAGCGTCCTGCAAGGCCAGTTGCACTTCGGCCAGCGCCGGTATTGGAATGTGCGGTGGCACCAGGCGGTCCAGAATGCCATCGCGGCGCATGTAGGCGTGCGCCAGCACGTAGTCCCCTATGGTTTGCGAGGCGCGCAGGCCACCGCAGTGGCCGATCATCAACCAGCAGTGCGGGCGCAGCACCGCCAAGTGATCGGTGATGTTCTTGGCGTTGGACGGGCCCACACCGATGTTGACCAGAGTAATGCCATCGCCATCGGCGGCGATCAGGTGGTAAGCCGGCATCTGGTAGCGATGCCAGACCACGCTGGCGACCAGTGCCTGGGTTTCGCCATGGTCCATGCCTTTTTCAATGATGACGTTCCCCGGCATGACCAAGCGGACGAAACGCGGATCGCTGTTCAGTTGTTCCAGGCCATGGGCCACGAACTGGTCCACATACCGGTGGTAGTTGGTGAGCAGAATCCAGGGCTGTACATGGCGCCAGTCGCTGCCGGTGTAGTGCACCAGCCTGCGCAGGCTGAAGTCCACCCGCGCGGCATCGAACAGGGCCAGGGGCAGGGGATCGGTGTCCGCCCAGTCATACAGGCCGTCGGCAATGTTGTCCGTTGCTGCGGACAGGTCCGTGCTGGGGAACACGCGGGCCAGTGCCGCTGCGGTCACGCCTGTGCCGGCCAGCTCGTCGCCTTGCTCCACCACATAAGGGTAGGGAATGTCCTGCTGGCTTACGCCTACTTCCAGGGTCACGTCGAAATCGCGGATCAGCGGGGCCAGCTGTTCAATCAGGTATTTGCGGAACGCTGCCGGCTGGGTCACGGTAACCGAGTAGGTGCCAGGCAACTGCAGTTTGGCGTAGGCGCGGGTGGTGCTGGGCACTTCGCCATGTGACTGGTAGGTAAACCGGAGTTCGGGGTACCGAAACTGTGCCCTTTCCTCGGGGCTGGGTTCGGTACGGTCTTTCAAGTAGCGCTTGAGGGCTTGGCTGAGCGCAGTAGTGGCGCGCTCATGCAGCCAGGCCAGGCGATCCACAGCCTGTTCAGGGGTGCTAAAGGTAACAAACGGCTCGGTGCTCACAGGCGGATCCTTCTCTTTCAGGCAAGGCGTTTATCTTGCCTGTTCCACACCGTTTTACCACCCCTTGTACACGCGGCTATGAAGCAATGTTCACGGCCGCAGGTGAGACAACGGCAGCTCAGAGCTCGCAATCACCTGATTAAGTACAAAGCTGGAGCGCACACTGGTTACCCCTTCGATACGCGTGAGATGCCCCAGTAGCAATTGCTGATAATGGTCCATGTCTTGGACCACAACCTTGAGCTGGTAGTCGGCTTCCATGCCCGTGACCAAGCTGCATTCCAGTACTTGAGGCAGGTTGCGTACAGCCGCTTCGAAGTTTTCGAAGCGTTCTGGCGTATGGCGGTCCATGCCGATCAGTACATAAGCCGTCAGGTTCAGGCCCAGCCTCTTTCTGTCCAGAAGCGCCACCTGGCGAGTGATATAGCCATCGTCTTCCAGCTGTTTGACGCGGCGCGAACATGGCGAAGGAGACAAACCGATACGCTCGGCCAGCTCCTGGTTGGAAATGCGCGCATCACGCTGTAGTTCAGCAAGAATGTTCAGATCGTAACGGTCCAGCTTGCCCATGGTGCGTACCTGGATGGGATTAATTGCGGTCGATTATGTCCAGGCGGTTATATATTGCGCAATAGCCCTTTGCAGAGACAATCTTCGCAATCCTGTGCTGCGACTTACGCGATAAGCTTTACACCATGATCACCACCCGGACATACGTCCACTGCAGGCCGCCCAATCAGGCCGCCTGCGGCCACCGCCCCCACAGGCGCGACTGGCCACCGGGTTTGGTGCCGGCTCAATCAGGCTGGCATGTGTGAGCCGTTGCCACAAGCGACGCGCCTGGACGCTGTTTTCGAAGGAGGCCATGGAGCCTCCTTTTTTGTGGGCGCTCTTTCATGAAACCCACCATGCGGCCGATAACCTTCTTAAAGCAGCTGATAGCCGCCCAGAACCGCCTTTGGTTTTTCAAGTCAAATGTCAGTGCCCCGCACCTATCGAGGATCAATCATGAAAACCCGCGACTGGTGCCTGGCCAGTGCGTCCGCGCTGTGCCTCTGCCTTGGCACCCCGACGTTCGCTGATAACACGCCCAGTGCCCAGGACCAGCTACGTGGCGCTGCGCCCAATCGGCAGCCCCAAGGCAATGGGCCTCAGGGGCCACAGCGCCCACCACAGCCAGGCTACAACCGCCCGGACGGCCCACGGGCAGGCGCTCAGCGGCCCAATTACTTGCCGCCTGCCTACCAGGCAACGCCTTATCAGCCAGCACCTTACGAGCAACCCAACTATTCGCCGCCCGGCAATCAACGCCCAGGCATGGGGCCAGGCCCGCAGAACGGACAGGGTTGGCAGGCTAACCCGAACGGCAACGATCGCCCGCCGCCGCCACGGCCAGACAATAGCCTTCCGATCCAGCCCAAGCCTGGCGAAGTGCGGCAGACTGAGCCGCCGCTGATTGGCAGCTATCCCGACCTGCCTCGGCCTCACGGCGGCCCTGGGTGGCAGGGGGGTGGCTACCCCGATCACAACTGGGATGCCCGCCCCTACGGCAACGGATGGGGGCCCGGACCTCAGTATCGGCCAGGCCAGCGCATTGACCGCTTCCCAGGGGATAACTACCGAGTGCCTTACCGTGGCAGTGACTACTACTTTTCCAGTGGCTACTGGTATAGACCAGACCGCGGGGGGTATATCGTCACGCCACCCCCTCGTGGCATTCGTGTGCGCTATCTGCCGGACTATGCCTCTCGCGTGTGGATCGGAGGTGGCATGTTCTTCGTAGCCGCCGGCACCTATTACCAATGGCTGAATGACACTCAGGAATATGTGGTAGTGGATACTCCCATCGCTCCTGTGCAATCTCAGCCACAGCCTGTCACGCCCACTACTGGCTATGATGTCGCCTTTTACCCTGCCAACGGCCAAACGGCGTCGCAGATGGAGCAGGACAGGTACGCCTGCCAGAACTGGGCAGCTCAGCAGACGGGGTTCAACCCGGAAACAGCCACGTATGCGCCGTCCGAACAGGTGGTAAACCTGTTCAGGCAGAGCATGGCAAATTGCTTGACCAGCCGTGGTTACGGTTTGAACTGAACGTGGTTCACCGCTTCTTCCGGGTCCGCGTGTACTAGCACCTCGGCTTTCGGGAAGCGGGCAATAATGGCGGCCTCTACCTGCTCACACAAAGCATGCGCCGCCGAAAGGCTCAGGGTGCCCGGCAGCTCCAGATGCAGCTGTACGAACCAGTGCTGGCCAGACATGCGCGTCCGCAGGTCATGGGCACCTAGAACGCCTGGGATGGCGCAGGCCAGTGCGAGCATGTCCTGGGCCACACCGGGGTCCAGTTCCTGGTCCATGAGAATGGCTGCACTCTCTTGGCCGATCTGGAAAGCGCTCCACAGGATGTAAAGCGAAATAGCCAACCCGAAGAAAGCGTCCACTTGTGGATACCCCCAATGAGCCAGCAACAAAGCCACCAAGATACTGCCGTTGAGCATCAGATCCGAACGGTAGTGCAGGGAGTCTGCACGTACGGCGGTAGAGCCTGTCTCCCTGACCACCTTGTGCTGCAGCGTCAGCAGGCCAACGGTAAGCACCAGTGACAGCAGCATCACCGCAATGCCGATCCCTGCTTCGCCAATGGGCGCTGGCGAGCGTAAGCGCTCTACGGCCTGGATCGCGATAAATACCGCGCTGACCCCGATAAACAGTGCCTGCCCCATACCGGCCAGGGCTTCGGCCTTGCCATGGCCGTAACGGTGGTCATCGTCGGCAGGGCGCAAGGCGTAGTGAACGGCCAGCAGGTTGAGGAAGGAGGCTGCGCCGTCGAGTATTGAATCAGTCAACCCTGCCAGCAGGCTGACCGAGCCACTCAGGTACCAGGCGATGGCCTTGCACAGGATCAATGTTGTAGCGACGGCCAACGACGCACGGGTCGCCAGGCGAAGCAGGCGGCGATGGCGTGCGTCAATAACCATAAGCGATCAGGCCGCCGGGCGCAGGCCGTACGCGGCCAGTTGTTCGACACTGCCGCGGTGCTGGATCAGGCGCGGGTCGTCTAAAGGTAGATGTTTGCCCAGCTGAGCATCAAGAATGGCTTGCAGGCGTTTGTTGTCCACGCTGCCATCCGGGTTCACAGCGCCCTTGAGCAGCTCCGGGGCGACCTGTGCGTGAGTGCCCCCCGGCAGGTAGATAGCGCCAGTGGCAAAGTCCACGCCAAAGGCGATCAGGCCAGGAATGACGTAAAACAGAATGCCCACGGCATCGAGCACCGCGATCACCGGGTCGATTTTGCCGTCGATCTGGCCACGACGGTCAGGCCAGAACAATGTGCCGCACGCCGTTAGCTGCGTCAGCACCGACACAACCACCACACTGCCAATCATACGGGATGGGAAACGCATCAAGTTCTCCTGAGGTAAGGGGGCATGGTCACGGCAACCTGTCGTACAGCCCCTGTACGACCATCGCCACACCGTGCGGTTCGCCGTTATACCGTGGAGCAGCCGTTACCGCTAGCTGTCGTTGGCAGGGGTGGTGCGTTGGGCATAGTGTGCACCTATGAGCGGAGAGTGGCATATGTGAGGCTTGCGCATTTTATTAAAATATAAGGTAAGCAGGCGCTATTAGAACTAACGAACTATCATAGCTACCCGTTGGAGAGGAAGTCAGGCCTACAGAAGTATGTGTAAATTTTTTTTCGATTTTCTGGTTTGCGATACTCTGGAGATATTGCAGGAGGGGTAATTTTACTGGTCTGCGCGCACCGTATTCGAGACCGCAGGTTTGAAGACTGTGGACTGAAAAGCTCCACTGTGGCTTAAAGCTTTGAAATAGAATAGGTTGAGTGCAGGCTTCGATGCGGTGTCCGTGCATGCCGTTAATGCGATTTATCTCGGTCGAGGCCTATTTGATAAGCAGCAGCCAAGCACCTTCGAGTTGATCATTTTTGCAAGATTGCGGCCAGTAACGACTATGAATGAAATACCGAGCCTGTGTAGCCGGGCCCTTGCGCTGAAAGAGTCGTATGCAGATAAAGATTCCCTGCACAGCTGTGGCGGGAGACTGCAATGCCCAAATTGATTGCCGGTCTCAGGGTAGCAGCAGTCAGTGCTGCGCTTCCACAGGTGCGTACTTCCCGTGGTGACTTTGATCTGCTGTTCAGCGATCTTGATGTGCAGCGCATTGCCAGAAATGCCGGGATCAAGCAGGTCCACCTTGCGGGTCACTTTGCTACAGTGGAGCTGTGCGAGGTCGCCGTGCGGGATCTTATGATGCGCAGCAATATTGCCCCGGAGAGCATCGACGGTTTAGTGTTGGTGACCCAGGCTGCTGAGACATCAATGCTTGCCAGCAGCGCTAACCTAGCGCGTAAGCTTGGCTTACGTGCGGATGTTGTAGTGTTTGACCTGAGTTGTGCATGCAGTTGCTACATCTATGGCCTTTATCAGGCCGCTATGCTGGTAAAGGCAGGTGGCTGCAGGCGCGTACTGATGTGCACTAGCGATATGATCAGTGAGCCACTGGCTCCGCAGCGTCATGGCATGAAGTTGGTTTTCGCTAGCGCTGCAACCTGCACGCTAGTGGAACAGGGCGATGACGAACTTGCCTTTGATTTCGATACGGGTATTGACCCGGCACCGATCTTCCGCTCTTCCATCTCGTATGATGACATTGATACAGACAAGGCCTATCGGCAAGCTTTTGAAGTTGAAAGTGAGGGTTTGATTAATTTCGCCTTCGAAAAAGTCCCCTATATGATCACTCGGTTTCTGGCTTCGCAGCAGCGAAAACTGGAGGAGGTGCCTTACTTCCTTCTACACCAAGCCAGTACATTCATGTTGCATTATGTGGCACGCAAGCTTGGCATCGCCCCTGAAAAAATTCCCAAGGAAGTTGCCGGCGTATGCAAAGCAGGGCCGTCGTCCATTCCTCTGATGTTGACCCACCATCAGCAGCTACAAAACATGCAGCAGGACCAAGTGATCGCCTGTGGGTTTGGCGGTGGGTTTTCCGTCAGCGTTTGTCGCCTGTCTTTAGGGCAGGCGCATATCCATGCTCCGGTCTATGTGCAGGCGCCTTGAGCCAGAACTTACTGGGCAACCTTGCAAACAGGGCAGGGCACCAGTTTCAGGTGTGGCCCAGCCGCCGGGGCGTTCTGGATAGTGTTCGCATTGCTCAACCCAACCTCGGTCAGGAAATCAATGAAGGCACGTGTTTTGGGCGCCAGGAACTGGCTGGGCGACCATAGAATCCAGAAGCCTCCGCTTTGACATACCTTGGATAGCATGACAACCAGTGTTCCACGCCTGATGTGGTCTTGGACAAGGTAATCAGGGAGGTAGGCCATGCCCATTCCATTCACACATCCAGCCAGCACCGCCTCCATGCTATTCATGGTAAGCGTGACCTTAGGTGCCAAGGTCACAGTCTTGGCATCGTCTTGAAGTACCCAGGGTTGGATGCGCTCGGTGTTGGGAATCTTGTAACCAATGGCCGGGTGTTGGCCTATGTTGCTGTCCAGTTCAAGCGGCCCAAAGGTGTCAAGGTATCGAGGCGAGGCGCACACGAGGAAGCGAAAAGAGGCAATACGCTTTGCCGCCAAGCTTGAGTCTGAGAGCTCACCCGTACGTATCACCGCATCGAAGCCTTCGTTGATCACATCTACCATCCGGTCGCTGAAATCCACATCCAGTTCTACATCAGGATAGCGTCGGCTGAACTCAGGCAGCAGGTCTGAAATAAGCCGATAACCGATTGCTGGCAGGCTGATACGTAGGCGGCCGTTGGGGCTGAGCCTGGAGGAGGCCAGCGCCTCTTCGGCATCCTTGAGTTGCTGCAGCAGCTCGCTGCAGCGGAGGAAAAAATCTGCCCCTTCACTGGTAAGGCTGATTTGCCGAGTGCTGCGGTGGAACAGGCGCACGCCTACACGTTGCTCCAGGCGGCTAATGCTTTTTCCTACCGCCGAAGAAGAAATGCCCAGCATCTTCCCGGCAATGGTAAAGCTCTGATGCTCTGCCGCACGTACAAAAGCGACAAGGCCGCTGAATTTTTCCATGGGTTGCACCCTATCCGGTCGGGCCATACGAGGTGCCAGCGTCAACTGACGAGCACGCTCAGAATGCAATCAGCCATTATTTGGCCGCAAGTGTACCTTATTGGATCAGGCGTGCTCCAAGCTGAAATCGCTATAATTGGCCCCTGCCAGGAGCCTTCATGATTTCGCTGCCCATCGATGCTGCACTTACTTCCCTTCGCAAGGCCCTTGGGTCGCGCCACGAAGCTGTTCTAGAGGCGCCACCAGGTGCAGGTAAAACCACACGTGTGCCACTGGCCTTATTGGAAGAGCCTTGGTTGGGCGACCAGAGCATCCTCATGCTTGAACCCCGCCGATTGGCGGCTAGGGCAGCGGCTGAGCGCTTGGCCAGCGAACTAGGGGAGCGCGTTGGCGAAACAGTGGGCTATCGTATTCGGCTGGAAAGCCGGGTAGGGCCGCGTACGCGTATCGAAGTGGTGACAGAGGGCATTCTCGCCCGCCGCCTGCAAGAGGACCCCGCGCTGGAAGGGGTGGGGTTGGTTATTTTCGATGAGTACCATGAGCGTAGCCTGGATGCTGACCTGGCTTTGGCGTTAGTGCTTAACGGTCGTGAGTTGCTGCGTGACGAGCTGCCGCTCAAGGTGTTGTTGATGTCTGCCACTCTGGAAGGTGAACGGCTATCGGCGTTGCTGAACCACGCACCCGTAGTGAGCAGCCAGGGCCGAATGTACCCGGTTTCAGTACGCTGGGGCCGGCCTTTGCAACCAAGTGAATATTTGGATGCACGGGTAGAGAGCATTGTGCTTCAGGCTTTGGAAGAGGAAAGCGGAAGCCTGTTGGTTTTCCTGCCTGGGCAGGCGGAAATTCGCCGCGTACAGCAACGCTTGGAAACGGTATTGGGTACAGCCCCAAATGTTCGGCTTTGCCCGTTGCACGGAGAGCTGGACCTCTCAGCCCAGCGAGCCGCCATAGCACCTGCTCCAGCAGGTGAGCGCAAAGTAGTGTTGGCCACCAATATCGCCGAGACTAGCCTCACCATCGAGGGTGTGCGTGTGGTAGTGGATGCAGGCTTGGCCCGTGTGCCACGGTTTGACCCTGGTACCGGCATGACCCGCCTGAACACTCAGCGCATTTCCAAGGCCAGTGCCACTCAGCGCGCGGGGCGGGCCGGGCGGCTGGAGCCAGGCGTTTGCTACCGGTTGTGGTCCGAGGCGCAGCATGAGCAACTGGCCGCCTACGATAGCGCGGAAATACTTCAGGCCGACTTGGCATCACTTGCATTGCAACTTCACCGATGGGGCGCTACGCCTGAGCAATTGCGCTGGCTTGATCCTCCGCCTGCTGCTGCCCTGGCGCAGGCCGATGACCTGTTGGCACGGCTGTCTGCACTTGATCACGGCGGCCGCCTCTCGCACCATGGCCAGGCCATGGCCGTGTTGCCAGCGCATCCGCGGATCGCACATCTTTTGTTGCGAGCAAGGGCCTTGGGCCTAGAGGCCATAAGTTGTGACCTGGCTGCCCTGCTGGGCGAGCGCGACATCGGCCGAGACCATGGCGCGGACCTGCACAGCCGCATGGCCTTGTTGTATAGCGCAGGCCGAGCGCCTCAGCGGGTCAAGCAACTGGCCAAACAATACCGCAGCTTGCTCAACACTCAGCCCTTGGCCGCCCAACCTGTGGCTGAACCGGAGGCTGACCATTGGCTTGGCGCCTTGCTGGCCTTGGCTTACCCCGACCGCGTCGCCCAGCAGCGTCGGCCGGGTGGTGCTGACTATCGGCTGGCCAATGGTCGCGCTGCCCAGTTTGGCGAAGCGGATACGCTGATGAAGCACGAATGGCTGGTCGTAGCCGACCTAGGTAGCCGCCAGGGTCAGCGAGAGGAGCGTATCTATTTAGCGGCCGATCTGGACCCAGCGCTCTTCAGCACTGTTCTGGCCGAGCAAGTGCAGCGGCGGGAATTGCTGGAGTGGGACGAAAAGGAAGGCGCCTTGCGTGCTGAAGCGCAGTGGCGCGTGGGCGACCTGGTGTTACGGCGAGAACCCCTCGCCGGGCTGGACGAACAGGCCCGCGGCCGTGCCTTGGTAGAACTGGTACGTCGCAAAGGTTTAGCCCTGTTACCTTGGACGCCAGACCTTCGCCAATGGCAGGCACGTATCCAACTGCTGCTAGAGCAGGACCTTCCAGCAGGCACCAGCCAGTGGCCTGATGTGAGCGACCAGGCCCTGCTGGATACCCTTGAAAGCTGGCTGGCGCCTTACCTGGGCAAGGCCACCCGGCTTGCGCATTTCGCCCAGCTGGACCTTCCTGTCATTCTCCAAGGCTTGCTGCCCTGGCCTTTGCCCCAGCGCCTTAACGAGCTGGCCCCCACACACCTCTCAGTGCCATCGGGTTCGTCCATCCGGCTGGACTACAGCGAGCAGCCGCCGGTATTAGCCGTGCGCTTGCAAGAGCTGTTTGGCCTGGCGGATACGCCGCGCATTGCCGGCGGGCGTGTGCAGGTTAAACTTCACCTGCTGTCACCGGCACGCCGCCCTGTCCAAGTCACCCAAGACCTAGCCAGTTTCTGGCGCAGTACCTATGGCGAGGTAAAAAAGGACCTGAAGGGGCGCTACCCCAAGCACTACTGGCCCGACGATCCGCTGGTGGCTGAAGCGACAGCGCGGGCAAAGCCGCGGGGTACGTGAAGCCGTTTGCACGTTGCTGAAAATGGTACCTGTAGGCGCCGTCTTGGCTCTTCTTGCCGCTATGGCTCTGCCAGTACGAAGCCCGACGTGGCTTGGAAATGAGGCCTGCCAGAGATCACTGTGAGAGTAAGCGTTCTTAGATAAACCGTTGCCATCCAATTGCAATACGTTAGGGTTGCGTATACGTTACATGAACGCCCAGCTGTTACGTAAACAAGACATGGATTATGAATTGATAGCAACCCGTTTGGGTGACCAGATTCGGTCGAAGCGCCTAAACCGCGGGCTTACCCAGGCTAGGCTTGCGGAGCTGGCCAGGCTGACACGGCAAAAGGTTATCGCCGTAGAGAAGGGCGACCTGTCTGTAGGCATGTCTGCTTATGCTCGAACGCTGGCTGCGCTGGAGTGCGAATGTACGGTGACACCCGCCAGGCTGCCCACGTTGGATGACATAGCGGGGATCTTTCACTGACCGCCAGTGCAACGCCCGCGCATCTATTTTGCTACCCCTTACCCACCCGGCAACAAGAACCGCCCCAGCAGTGGCAAGTGGTCGGAAATCCCCAACGTATC
>Ga0268349_1000071_pt1 | contig 20775 bp, 22 predicted proteins | sample G5R2_MAIN_18SEP2_FD_190164 | JGI IMG/M metagenome (GOLD analysis project Ga0268349, IMG submission 190164) | Phyllosphere microbial comminities from switchgrass, GLBRC, Michigan, United States - G5R2_MAIN_18SEP2017_LD1 | ecosystem: Host-associated > Plants > Phyllosphere > Phylloplane/Leaf...
AAACGAAACTCTCCACTCTGATGCTTTTGCAGGATCAAGCCGTTGAAAAAGGAGGGCCGCAGGACCGACCGTATGCCCTGGTGAAATTGCGTTGGTGTTCCAGACTTCAGGGATGAGACCTGGCTCTGTCTTGAGTTGAGCCTGTATTGATTGTGCCGTGTCAGGCATATACGGCGCTAGAAGCGCTGCAATGAGATGGGCAAGGTTCACGGCCCGTCCGATGATAGCAGCGCATTTTAATGGCTGGCTCGCGGCCAGCTTGTTGTCTAGCCCCTCAGACTGCAGAAAAACATTCCCGCGCTGAGAGATGCGAAGAATAGTGTTGAGGGCGGCGCGCAGCTTGACAGCGTCTAATTCTTGAATGTACTGAGCGAGGAGATTGTTGATATCTTCCTCCAAAATGTCCAAGGAGGCCTCTCCGTAGGAATTGTAGTCGGGGACAATAGCCTCATAATGCGGCCCGTTCAAAAACTTGAGCACGCGATTGATGAAGTTTCCGAGGTTCTTGAGCAGCAAGTTGTTGTTGCCGCTAATCAGCGCATCCCAGTTGAACTCACTATCGCCGCTCTCCGGACGATGAGAGAGTAGGTAGAAGCGCCATATATCAGCAGGAATGCCAGTGTTCTTGGCCGTGTCCCCAAAAACACCAACGCCACGGGATTTTGAAAACTTGCCGCCCTCATAGGTCAGGTATTCAGTGCTTGAAAGGTGGTGGAGCTTCGTCCAGTCGTCCCGCGAACCAAGCTGAGAGCCGGGAAAGATCACCGAATGATAGGAGACGTTGTCTTTGCCGAGGAATTGATAAAGCTGCACATCGTCCGGGCTGTGCCACCAGCGTCTCCATTCGGGCGTATACTGTGCCGTAATCGAAACATATCCAATACAAGCGTCAAACCATGAATAGATGACCTTGTCTTCATACTGCGGAATGGGCACTGCTATGCCCCATTTCAAATCACGCGTGATACTCCGTGGGATTAGGCCCTCCTTTAACCACGCTTCAGTGATACGCTTTCCATTCTCGGACCACGCGCCTTTGACAGCGGACTGGCGATAGAAGGCGTCGATTTCGGGTTGCAGCTTATCCAACCTGAGAAACATGTGCTTGGTTTCCCGTACGATAGGTGTGGAGCCGTCGACTTTGCACCGAGGATTCTTAAGATCAAGCGTGTCCAAAATCTTCCCGCATCCATCGCACTGGTCTCCTCGCGCATCGGGGTAGCCGCACGTAGCGCATTCACCCTCGACGAAGCGGTCCGCCAGGAAAGCGTGATGTTGTTGGCAGTAGAGTTGATTTGTCCAGCGTTCCTCGAGGAAATCATTGGTCTTCAGCTTCAGAAAGACATCTTGAGTAATTTGACTATGCAGCTCGTGCGTGGTACGACCGAAGATATCGCAGCTGATGTTGAACCAACGATAGATGTCGGCGTGAACGGCAAAATATCGATCGCAGAGCTCTTTGGGCGTGCAGTTCTCTGCAAGAGCTTTCACTTCCGCAGTTGTTCCGTATTCGTCAGTACCTGCCGGCAATTAATGAAATTGTTTACGTCGTCGACGAATCGTGCTGGGGAGTTAAAGTGCACAACTCACCACAAACGTACAGCGTTTTGAGGCCGCGCCCTCTGCAGTAACGAGCAAAGACGTCCGCCGACAGCACTGACCCTATGATGTTCCCTAGGTGTGGCACGTTATTAACGTAGGGCAGTGCACTCGTGATGAGGATATTGCGTTTCCCTGGCTCAGGCAAAATGACCTGTTGTTCGCTGGATTCTGCAGCCATATTGGAATTACACTTGGAGGCTGGGGCCTTTTCGAAGTAGGTGGTTATGAAGAAAACTAGTCATCTGGGTATAGAATGGCAGTTATAAGATATGTGAATGGTGAGTCATGGCACATGTGACATGGGTAGTTCAGGCACCCGTCTTCCCGCACCATCAATCTATCCAGTCCGATTGAAAACGACAGCGGCGAAAATCGATATTTCCACATTCTCAGAAATTGCGGTGCATCGCACGCAGAAACCCTTCTCGGAAGCGCGGCGGGGCGTCTGGCGTATCGCCCAGCGCGTCTAAATCACCACGTGACCTTACCCGCCGGTGCGGCCCCATTCACTCCGCGGGCACGCTACTCCAGGCGGCAAACACCTGCGATGCAATCTCTGGCCTCCCACGAGGAACGCTGTGTAGGCCGTCATCGCGCCGCGTATGCCCGGGCCGCCTATCACTCATGAAATACGTGTCTGCACAGCCAGCTCGACTTCTTTCTTCGCATCGTAGCCGTAGAGCCAAGGCTGGACTTCAGGACATGTCCATCGACTCGGGAATGCGCCCTGCAATTCGCGACCCAGCTGCCGGATCATCGTCTCATCTCGCTTCGCCTGTTCTGGTCCGTCGCGCAAATGGAAGTCGGTTCTCTGCTTGAATGTCTCCCGCACGATTTTCTCCCCTCGTGTCTTCCGTAGGCGTTGAAAGCACTCGAGTGCCTCGGGCAGGCCCGACTTGGACCCCAACGCCTCTGGTGCGAGAAGCAGACCCAAGACTGCACCGTCTTCGATCGACGAGTTCGCGCCCTGAGCGAGGTACGGCAGCATTGGATGACACGCGTCACCAATCAGGACCAGGTTGTTTTGCGGATTGATCCACGACCCCATTGCCTCCCGGTGCATCAACTTCCACTTGTCAACCCTATCAACGCAGTTCAGAAGCCGAGTCAAGCTGGAACAAGTAAGCATCCTGGCCGCGCTTCGCCTTGACCCAAGCGGATCGCCTTACACTGGATCCCAGCCCTCGAATAATCTCTTCATCTCCCCAATGTCGCCCTGCGTTCTCGCCACACCCTCTTCCAGATCATCGGGCACAAGTAGGACTACGTTGTACATCTTTCCGCCCCGCAAACAATATGCAACTACGTGCGCTTCTGGACCAATCCAGAATCGACATGCAGGCATTTTAACGATTTCCCTGAGCCTTTCATCTTCGATCTGACTGGTGTCAAGGACGATACGATAGGCAAGGTCACCTGTGGGTAGAGGAGTATCTTTTCGGCCGAGCAAGGCAGAGCGACAGGTTGACCAGAGTCCATCTGCACCAATCACTAAATCCGCATCGTATGATTTGTCTGCTATCGTTACAACTTTCGCCTTGTCACTTGATCTTTCGCCGAATTCGATCTTCGCAACCTTTGCGTCCAGCTCTATAGCAACGCCCAGGGCCCTCGCTCGCTTTACGAAAGCTTTCTGCAGGTCTACTCGATGGCAATCTGAGAATGGGGCGCCGTATTTACTTCTAATGTTCTTGTCAAATTCTTTTTCCTCGGCCAGCTTCCTTCCTCGGTAGTTATACACCGTGAGTGAAACGGGCTCGCAGACCTGGTCGCGTATTGCGTCGTACACGCCCCATCGCAGGAGAAGCCGTGTCGCGTTCGGCGTGAGCTGTATGCCGGCGCCAATCTATAGTAGACTCAGCATTCATCAGTTCAAAGTAGGCCGGAATGCGGGACAACTTTGCATACCTCAGCAAGCTCCCTGGCGCCCTCAAGCACAATAACGGAGTGGCCTGAAAGAGCGCATTGTATCGAAGCTGACAAACCTGACAAACCGGCACCTACTATCAATATATTCAATTGATGCTGCATGGCGTATATGTCCAATATGTCTGTCTAACGTGATTCAGAATGGCTGCCGTGCAGTTGATGACGGCAAACCCGTCGCAATGTTTGATACTAATTTGGTCAAGATCTTAGACCTTTCCAATGACTGTCAAGCCTCAAACTCGGACAGAGGTTGTAAATACAACGTTGTTCGTCTGTCTTTTCGCAATAGCACACCCAAAACGTGGGGTAACTGGGGGGATCCGCGGATCCGCGCCCCCGCAAACCTGCACTCATCAATAGCACCGTCTCCTCACCACTCCCTCATCACCACAATAAAATCCATAAGATTCTGAACCTTCTTTTCAAGTTTAAAGGCCCTTGTTTGGAAATGCGTCCCATGGTGGCGTATGTCACGTCACTTCTTCGTGGCCTACACCGTTTCACGCCAGCCGCAGCCGTATCCTACCGACTTACTGACCCGAAAAGCCGCCGAGGAGGGCACTGCCTCCACCGACTCCTTCTCCTTTCCTTATCAAACTGTGGAAAAGTTGTCTTTGGCAATTTGATCGGATGTCTCCGATGTCATGCGACGCCTCGTGTCGAATGTCGAACGAGTATTACACCGTCTTACGGAGTCTCGAGACCCTGAGCAACGTAATACTTGCTGACAGATCCCAGAAATTCTTCTTCATTGACCGCCGAAATTTACATTTGAATAATCGTCGATCATGAGTTTAAAATGTCCTGAGCTGTGTAAACTAAAGCTGAGATTCAGTAATCATACAAGCCAAGCCCTCAGCTTAACAGCCACGCTCACCATACCACCACATCCGATGACCAGATGGTAGGTACTGATTACATTCACTCAATTGAACTATTTTTAGTACTTGGACCGACCTGGTAGGTTCAATCAAGCGGCCAAGCATATACGACTATGCTTCTATCCAGCACGTGTACAAGAATTTTGAGCCACTATTAGAAACCGTTCAATTCAAAGCATCTTGTGATATGAAATCTCACTGTGGCGTGTTCGTCGTCTAACCACAACATGGCATAGCGGCCATGGTCAACGACTGAGAGCTGAAGCGGCCGCTTACCACATATTCCATAACCGGCTTTTGTAAGTTGTTTTAAGCAATTTAATCGTGACCAGGAGATGTGTGATCCTGTCTAAGGTGAGCCAGGGAAAGTATAAATATGACCACTTTTTCTTGCAAAGTGTAGCAGTAACAGACAGCAGCAACATCCTCACGTTAAGAGCAAACACAATTCGATCTATCCTTCTCGCATCTCCAACCATATACACCGAACACTATCCTCCAGTTGCCTTTCTCATTTGCTTTCAGGCTATCAATATGAAGTTCACATTCGCCATTGCATCTACCATCCTCGCTTTGGCTACAGGCATCAACGCAGCCCCTGCCTCCATCCCCCAAATCACCCTGAAAATCTTCAACGACCAGACCGGCTCGAACGCCGCAGCCACCGTTCCGGCCGACAACGTCCCGCGCAACATCAACGATCTCTTTCGCGGTACTGCAATCGACAGCGCAGGCAACATTTTCGGTACTTCTGCTCAACTCACTGCTTTCACGGATGGCACCAAATGTTCTCTGGTCAATGTAAACATCCATGACTGGGTTATTGAGCTTGATGGACGCGCTAAGAACTTCGTGGATCTTGACGGCGACAACACCAAGGCTGTCCCGGTTTGGCTGGGAGGATTCACCTTCCAATGCTCCCAGGCATAAATCCGAGTGAAAAACATCACTGCTATGAACAAATTGGAGATTTTTCGTTTTGTCCTTCTCGTCTAGTTTGGTATTTGACAGCGCATGGTGGATGACTGGACTACAAGAACGATTTGCGCACCACGCTCGTTTAAACAGCTTAGTTATAAGCAATACATTATAGAATTTGTTTCTCTACCTGCGGCGGCTTTTAAGCTGCGATTGGACTGCTATACGGGGATCTATACCACTACATTGACAAGTAGACGAAAGCAGCCGAAACTAAGCAAGCGCCGGCATGCCTCAGACGGCGCAAAGTAGACGCAACCGGCCCCATGGTCCACAAGTACAATAGTAACTAGTCTACTAAGCTGCATTTGACAGATATTTTTACTGCATACAGTTCGGCTATGCAAATACCTATAAGATTTATTCATTGCACTAAAACTTAAGGGCGACGGACTATAAGACCCTTTATGTACAATAGCCTGAGAGTACTTAGACCGGGGGATCGTTATTCTAAATGGCCGATAAGTTAGATCATAGGAGGCCGGCGTAGATTCTGTCGCTTTTGAATAACTTTCTTTTTTTTAGAAGTCTTCGAATCTACCCGACTGCTGGCAAAACGTTGTCGAGGTATCCACCACCTATATTGCCCTTGGGAGCGTATTCGCAGACATACATCCAGCCCCAAGCTAGCTTATTGCCGGGATTTGTATTGCCGCGACCGCAGAAGGTAGCGGCGCAGCCGATCTGCGTCACACTCTTCCAGACAAGCTGAGAGAAATGGCCTTTGCCCGACCTGTGATACAATAAGCGGAGTATTTTGCGCAAATCAATAGCCATACTGGAATTCCCCTGACTGGTAGTCATAGCCATCGGACTCTTCACCCCAAGAATAGATAGAATCTGCTGGTGTCTCATGGTTCGTAGCAAGATTCTCCCCATATGGACCCTTGCTGTGGACCATAAGACACGTATTTGCCACAGTCTTTGCATAATCTGCCAAGGTCGTGTTCCAGGTAACATCTGACGCTTGATGGTACGCGCGCCACATATTCGTCTGCTCGATGCTAGAGGATTGGAGCATGGCATTATCCGCATATTCCGGCCACTGCGGCTTGTCTACGGGGACTGCCAGGGATAGGGATGCGCAACTGGCAAGACTAAGTAGGACTGAAGAAACGTGCATGTTGAGGATAAGAGGAAGATTGATAGTAGTGGATTGTGAATGGCAGCTTCAGGAGCAGGTCCTTTGCACCTTTATATTCTGCGCGACCCTTATTTGCACTTGTGGCGATCCAGTAGTTAACGCGGAGGCGACGATATACGGCTCCATTTTGGTTCGCAGTCGGATTCCTAATGCGGTGCCTCTGTTGCATCGCTGGTGAAGTGGCACTTGTAAAGATGCTCATTCTCCACATACCTTGGTACCGTGGTACTCGAAATAGGTCCGATTTTCGTACCTAGAGCTCTTCATTATTGTTTGCATACCAAGTTCAAAGAAACAGTAGCCAAGCTTAAGGCAAATATATCTTAGAGAGGCGGATAAAATAGTAGTCGCGGCCGACAGATCTGTTTTGGTCTTGGTGCCAACACATCGTACACACTGGATGGTAACATCCCTAACTTGAGGTCGCCGACCTCCACAGTTCCCTAACTTGAAGTCGCCGACCTCTACAGTGTACCTTCGAGATCGGCTACCGGTTTTAACCACCACGCTACTTGATTAGAATCGCCTTGAGCAATATTGTGCATTTAGCCCTCTTGCTTCCTTTATTATCTACGCTTTTATAGTCTAAAAGTGTACCGGGTGAGCAGGGCTAGGCATTTCCTCGGACGAAGTTTAGACCTAGTAGCATCAAGCTCGCTAAATAGTATTATGGTAACGAGTTATACTAGACGAAGGAAAGTGAAACTCAATAACCGACGCATGAGGGTAAGTGTCAGCTTAGGGAAGAACCATGTCATTTTTCGAAGTCCTTACGGAAGGTGGCGCTGCTGTCTATTTGGAATTTATCGTAGCTGCAGGACTGTTATTCCGGCCTGTCTTCTATTTGAGCTCAGGCTTAGTCCGGTGATATGTCTGCCAGCTCGCGCTCCAACGGCAAGAATTGCACACTTATGCCTTTCCCAGGGCTACTTGACGAGCCTTTGGGTATACTTTTGCGTCGAGAATTGGCATCTCATTGCGAGCAAGGAGCGAAGGATTGATGGCGCAGCCTTTCCATTTTGGAGGGGAAGTAGCCGGTGCCAAAGTCGCAGTCCTGTGGGCGAACTTGGTTCGTGTCTATGCCCTTGTAGCATTTGAGACTGGATATTAAGACGAATCATGGTCGATAAAAGCTATCACCTTAAGTAGGTGTTGATACAGTAAAGGATACCGTATAGGGGTATACGATCGTATATGCAACGGTATGAGGATAAGTTAACAGGGAAACGCATGTAGATGGGATGGATTGGAATGTATTCTATACTATCGTATATGAGATAGAAGGCTTATATAGACGGAGATAAGAAGGCATTGCCGACAAGCCGACTGCGGTCACGTGACCCTGTGGACGTTTCAGACGCAAACACGCCGACTGTCGGTGAGCCCTCCGCGGACAACGTCCCCGGAGCTCGTTAGTTCGAGCCGTCGTTGCAACAGTAGGGAAGTGATAATCACAGCCAGCGCGAACGCGGTAACAACTATGCGGGAGATTAGGTAGGACATGAGCTAATCCAAGAGTAGTTAGTCAGCTAGCCGCGTCATCTCACGTTGCTAACGAGCACCTAGCCACGAAACATCTTACACTGAACTCACTATCTTTGAGAAATGGCAGCAGAAACATCTTGTACAGCATGTAGCTGGAACTCCAGACGACAAAACGCAGGTTCCTACAACAGCCATATCAAGCTATTTTATAGCAACAGTGATCGCGCAGCCTGGTCGCTGGGCCCGAAGTATATTTTGAAAGAGCGATCGGATAAGCCTCCCAGCTTCGAAGCCCGGAACCTCCGTTTTTTGAAAGAAAACACTACGATTCCGGTCCCAACGGTTGTCCTAGACTATAGCAGTGAGGACCGGTACTATATACAAACCGAACGCGTCCCTGGCGAAACCCTCGAGACAGCCTGGGCCACATTATCAGCAACTGAGAAGGTCCTTATCGCCAAACAAACCGCGGAGTTTCTCTTGCAGCTTCGCCGACTTCAATCCCCAAAAATGCAGAGCCTTGGCGAACAACCTCTGTACTCCGCGTTCTTGTTCCAGGGCGACTACGGTCAGCCTCACGGTCCTCTCTCTTCCGACGATGAGCTTTGGGCAGTTTGGGCACCAGCTCTGAAGGGTCTACCTGCGAAGGCTCTTTCACGTCTTCGGGAACGTTTGCCGTCCTCAGCGCCATACACATTCACCCACGGCGATTTGTTTTTAGGAAACATAATTATCGAGGGAGGAAATCTCGCAGGTATTATAGACTGGGAGAGCAGTGGGTACTTTCCTGTGTGGTGGGAGTTTGCTTGTGCGGGAATAGGGTTAGGGGAAGCAGATAAAGAATGGAAGGACTTGTTACGGGAGCACATGGTTCAACACGAAGCAGGTCGCGATTTCTGGTTGGATTTGTATTCCCTCTCTGCTTATCCTCATTTAAACGAGCGTGGGGTAAAAGTGCTTGCGCAACTCATGCGTGACTAGATATCCAGCAAGTAAAGATAAATATCAAAGGAGTGTCCCTTCCATTCTCGTTATATCCGGTTTCATGACCTAAGATTGGATAAGTAATTGTGATGGAGGAGTAGGAGGGTCTTACTTGTCTATTCGGTGGGTCTGTCCACACAAATAGGTAGCTGTGTGCCGCAGAATTCGCAAGTCTGTCGTCCCGTGATATTATTTTTACCACAGTTGGCGTTTGGGCAGGGCATTTCTGATTCGTTCGACAAGATGTAGATGTGAGGGGTATAATTGAAATGTAGCTGAAGGATCCGGTACTTTTTTCTACTCAGCGAGACTGTCTTGTCTACTTATACTTCACAGTGCACATCTCCCGCTCTATGGAATCTCCCGTAATCATCACAGTTACCTAGCCAGATGGTACTTCGCCATGTCGTTGCCTTGACCCAATATCGCGATTCGCTATGGAATGCGTACGTCCGTACGTCGCTTAGGGCATAAGAAATGCATGCGCGGTAAGTTGGTAGTAAGCCACACGCGAATGTGTGCATGCAAGTAAAAACCGAAGTGCATATACTGGTTACGCTGTGGCTTGAAACGATAGGCAGCAGGGTCGGTTCCGAGAGCATAATGGCGTGACGGTAGGTAGGGGTCTGCAATACGTATGTAAATCGGTTGGTTAGTATTGGTTAGAACGTGCAATGCAGGCTGTGCTTATCGGGCCTGCTTTTTTGCCTACTCTTCCGCCTGCTCTTTTGCCTAACCTTCTGTCTGATCATCAGCTTACCCTTTCTCCTGCCTTTTTGCCTAGCCTTCCACCTAATTTTCTGCCTACCTTTTCTCCTGCCTTTTTGCCTACCCTTCCACTTGCTTTTCTGTCTACCCTCCCACCTAATTCCCCGCCTTCTCTTCCGCCTGATCTTCGCCTACTCTTCCGCTTTATTTTCTACCCACTATCTGCCCACTCGACTACCTTCTCCTTACCCTATGTCTAGACAACGTGTAGCCCGAGGTTTGCATAACGTTAACTCTGCTTGGGCGCAAATAACGAAAACGATGAGTATGCAACTGTCGACGCCGGGCTTAACATCAGCCCAGCTACAACGCTACGAGAAAGTTACAAAAGAATGGTCGAATGGAACCGTTCCGCACACTTCTCTAAGATATTACCGCTTCCTTCAGCAAGTCAATTATGCAGATCCGGACTACTTTGTCTTATGTATAATCGCTTTTACCCAAGCACAGATTGATTGTACCTATCAGCATGTGAGGGACGCCCTAATAAAGCGAATTCAACAAAATTCTGGCAGCGCAAAAGACGCACGCAATGTGATCATAGCGGTTATGAACACGAAGAAAGCTTTGAAGCCGGTCCAAAAGTCTAATCAAGGTCTTTCGATTACCACAGGCCAGTGGGTTTCATTCACACACGCTGAATTAGAGGGAACAAAAGAAATCTTCGGTGAAGATATGGTTAACAAGATCAAGAAGCCACAGATGGATAGAGACTGGAGAGCAGTCACGATGCGATTCCCACGATTCCCCGCAAGCATTTATGCTCCCTGCTTCTTGATATTGGAGATTCGTGAAGAATATGTGAAAGAGCTCGCAATGGCTCTTTTGGGAATCAAGGTGGATTGGGAGCCACAGGTCTTTCCACGTGATTTCAGTTTCCAATTGAGGGGAGGATCCGAGGAGGCTATTAGTGCTGTGTTCGGGCCTATAATACGCGACGCGATTACCGAAAGTATTAAACGAGTGAGTGAGCTCGCGGAAGAACAGGCTCGAGCTGACTGTATCACGATGACCTTCCGGTGGAATGGAGCAAGCATTCAACTGCCTATGTGCTTGGAGAAAGGAACCCAAATTCAGAGGAAGCTGATTATAAAGAATGTATCATAGTGCTATATTACTTTGAATTTCCCGCCAACAATGTATAAATTCATACCTGGAGTAACTTTAAGTGAGCCCTCGCTACTTTCTACAACGGTTGAAGTCTTTTCCCCTTTGCTATCCACCTCAAAGACCGTTATAGTACTGCCTGTCCAGCGTACCTCTTGATTGTCGCCCGTTACCCAGTCAACGCTGTTGGCCTCCACCTTTGAAAAGTCTTCGCTTTGATCAAGGTCTTTTACATCATCGTTTTTGAAAGCCTTGAATGATCAGAATGTGTTTTATTTCGAGAGATAGAAGCTCACCATTGGATCTAATAGGAGAAGTGAATGTAAGCCGACGCTGGGCGAATCAGTGCCACCGGCGAGTGGCAGTTGTTTGTTTGCTTGAGAGATAAAGTATGGTTTTCAAAAATGCGAGGGAAACCCCGCTGGTCTTAGAAGGTCATCTGGAAGAGTATTCGCTGGGGTGGAGAAAGGTTATCGGCGGGGTCGTGGAGTTAGATAATTCGTCGCAAGCCTAAGGCATCAACGACGTTCTCAATGTTGGGCCGTCGCCAAGTTCGAAGCGACAAGGAAAGTTGCAATGTTTGTCTTGTAAGCAATGGCGAATATCAGAGCAAACTGCAAACTCTGTGTGTAGAGAAGTCTACATCAGCCGCTGACGCGCAACTGCCCCGCACCATCACGTGATGAACGAGAATCCACTCTGCAACGCCTTGACAAAGCATCAAACTCTAGAGGCAAAGTAAACCTATTTCTGCTGCGTTTACGCATCTATGGAGCTACTCCCACTTATCGAATTTGCTCTAAACCCTACGAAGTGCTGTGGTGGAAATACATGGTGTTGAGGCTTGGATGAAGCCCGAAGCACAATCGCTGGAGGACACGTGACCGAAGGTCACGTGCTAGGAATCATGTGACCAAAAGTATATAGTTGAAAAGCTTGCCGAAGCTCAATCGGTAGAAAAATAGACCGATAGTCGACAGCTGTACGCGCGTAAATGGACAATATACTATCTATCTCAACCCACTTAAATACAACGATAACTCGACAGGCCGAAGGCTCGTCGAGCGGCTGCTGAAGCTAACTGTGCCTGAGGCTGAAAACACCTCTACAGTGCTTTTAAGTTATGTGTTCGCGCAATCATGGCTAGTGAAGCCCTGATAATTAATCATAACATGTGCAGTACTTGAGAAAGATTTCTCGTTGGATTCCAGCGCATAGAACAAAGGATGCTACACGTGTACGACGACCAGCATTGCTTAGAGACGAAAGATATAAGTGATTCTGGCACTGCATCTATCACACCGATTCAAAGCTTGGGTATAGGTATCAAGCATATTACTATGCCAGTGGAAATCTATCCATCACCGCCATACTTCCCCATCAGCTTTCGCATGATGCTTACTGCCCCATTTCGATACCCATCACCAAACATTGCATAGTGGTTCAGGTGGTGATACAGCTCGTACAGCTGAACACGATCTGCATACTCCTCCACCGGCTCCGTCTTTGGACACGACTGGTGATACTCTTCCATGAATCTCGCATCGAAGCCGCCAAACATATTCATAATGCCGAGTTCATACTCGCTGTGGGCGTAACACGCCGAAGAGTCAAATGTCACGTCTTCGGGCTCGCCCTCGTCGTTTCCAATCACGCCGACACCGGCGTTGCCGCTCCAGAGGTCGCCGTGGACAACGACGGGGACAACGCCCTTGCCGCCATTGAGGTGCTCGTCGCCGATTAGACGGGGGACAATTTCGTATGCGGTTGATTCAACAAGTGCACGGAGTTCGGCATCCTTGCCATTCCTCGCCTCAGCTCGTTGCAGGATAAAAATGAGGCGGTTCTCCGCAAAGAAGTCCGCCCAACGTTCCTTGAACGCGTTAAGCTGAGGAGTGTCACCGCAACATGTTGTTACGGGGAAGCCAAACACCGGCTTGTCATATCCTCGCGGTACAGGCGCAGTTATCGTATGGAGTTTTGCGAGTTTTGCCGCGAGCGAGACAGCGGATTTGGCCCCTGATTTCGAAGCAGAGCGCGAGCGCAACTTCAGAAATTCGGTGAGGAGGAAGGATGTATCGGGCGACGACTCGAATTGCCCGTGGCCGAACGACCGGGGGCATATCGATGGGACGGCGTTGTGCAAAGCCGTGAGCGACGCGTGCTCGCCTTGTCATTCTCCTCTCAGTATACAAGGCTCGTTCAACGAGCATGCGCGTATACACAAACCTTCGAACATAATATCGGCCTCGCTTCCGCGTCCCGTCTTCATGAAGAAGGCATTGTGCCCTCCATCTTTGCATCGCCCAACGATCTTGTAGGCAGATGCGGAACTGCAGCCACCACCACCTACCGGGGAGATGATGGCATTTTCTGGATCGATGCCGATGATTTTTGCGACGTTAGGATCAAGATTCATACTGGATTGTTATATGCTCAGTTTGGAAAGCGTTCAAAGGTTCAAGCCTTGAGGCAATACACAGACTCTTTTGGGAGAACCAGTCACCATCGATCACATCCTTTGAGAATATCCGCTCACGCACTTGCGTCTGTTGGGCTCGACAGATGGTCCTTCGTGCGTTGCTGCTGGTGTTCTGATAAGAGTATGGTGTTGAGGCCAGCGCTTGTGGACTAGCAGTTTTGAGCACGGGCTGTCGGCCTTGGCTGGTGTTTCTAGTGCCATTCCCGTTCTGCCTGGTTGACCAGCTAGATAACTATGATATTAAGTTTAGCATTCTGTCCAGAACAATATCGACTACCTCTCCTCTATGATCTCCCAATTATCTTCTGGACCATGGTTTCACAAGATACATTGCGCTCAAAGGCAAGGATTTGAAGATATAATGAACTTTCTATGACAAGCCGCCCTAAGGAAAGAACATGACGATGGCAAGATCTCTTATTTCCTCTACCCTTTCCCCTATTCCAAGCTTAGCTTGGGGTTGCTTAAGAGACTATTGATATCTTGAACTATCTCCTGAGCAGTATTGTATTCTTTCTGCCAGCACCTCAAGATAACTGTGCTACAGGCATGTTGATCCTGGGGAAACTGCCCTCTCTTGAACCTGTCCTCCACTCTCTCACGCCATTCGTCTTCCCCATTAATAATGTCAGGGAACACGGCCTGGCCCATCATGATGAAGTACATGGTGCACCCCAGCGCGAAAATATCTGTTTTAATGTCCGCGTCGAAAGGGTCGTCTCGAGGGCAATAGAATCTGCAAGGCTCGCTACTCCAACCATCAAGAAGAACCTCGCCGTCCTCTGAGAGATGTTTCCCCTGGAAGTCGGATAGCTTGATGTGGAGTCCCTTGTCAAGAAGTAGATTTGTGGGCTGAATATCGCAGTGAATAACGTTTCGAGTATGAATAAACGCAACTGCCTCAGCAGACTCTCGGCACCAGGTCAGCCGCTGCTTGAGCGAAGGGGATGGGTGGTCGGAATCAAGTATGTAATCGGCCACGTTTCCAGTTAGGCGTTCTAGGTAAATTCCAGTGTCTGAGAAGCCCCTCAGCCCTATTACACGCTCATGTGGCCCGATAATCTCAAGAAGGTCCCTTTCCACTTTGAGGCGACTCATATCTCCACCAGGGCCAAGAGGGTATTTGAGGACGGTAGACTCATCTACCTCTCCGATGAATGCACTGGTTCCGGAGGCGATTACTTCCTTGACTCCTGCGGGAAAGTATTGATGGTAAATAAAAACAGTTTGTTCGGTATCGTCTGCCATAGCTTCAGGGGGCACGGTGCCATCCGCCATAGTAGTAGGTAGTTTGTTGTTGTTCGCTATGGTAACTGGTGGTTGGGTACTATTCGCCATAGTAACTGGTGGTTGGGTGCTATTCGCCATGGTATCAGGTGGTTCGGTGTTTGCTATATTTAAAGCTGTAAATTCAACAAGGGGGAGGCGGGTTGTCGGCAGGTTTTATGATGTTCGGGCAGGCGGTCTGTGCGCTTCTTACGTGTTGGGTGTTAGGCTCTATTTAGCGGGGTTCCACGACTTCACAACGGATACATTGTATAGGGCATATAAACCGCGTACTCAAATAAGATAAGATATAGATCTACCGAATTATAAATGATCATGTATCAGACAGATTCTATATTCTGACGTCCTTGAGTACAATCCACCAAGTTCTCCTCCTTGTCCAAAACCAAACCTTGACTAAGTTTATTCAAAGTTGATACGGTTATATTAACCAATATCCAGAACAGCTTATTCTAAATCTTCTCAGAGACAGATTGCAGGGTCAATTGAAGAGAGCTACGTACCACGTATGGACTTGCCTAACACTTCGGGCAGATATTACCCGGAGCTCTAACCGTCGAGCTTCCGAGGTGTACGTCTTTGTATCCGGTGCAGTTCGGGCCTCCAGGATTATTACAATGGACAAGTGTGAAATTTTCCATTGCATGCTTCGGAATGTTGGTACAGTTCTGGAAAACTCTGCGGACAATGTGCCGTTCACATTTACACACCATGGTGACGTGTGATATTCGGTTGTCGATTGAGAGTCGAAACTTAAGGTTATAGCGGATGGCAACTTGGATTCTTTGAAGAGTGTATTGAATGAACTTTGAACTGTTGTAGCTTTGGAGATGGGGCTAGATAAGGATTATATAGACTCACAAGCCCTCCCACGTAGCTTTGCTTTACATGTACTTCGGCGAAGCATGTCGTAGAGTGAGATCTCATTGAGCGCTCGACCGGTCAGCGCACTATCGCAATAGAAATTGATACGATTTTGGCCTCAATATGACTCATAAATCCTCGGTCGCCGTGTCCGATGATCATCCTCCCATGGTGGTTGCCTAGGTAGGCAGCCAATAATATTGGTGATCCTGACCAACACGAATTTATTGATGGCTGAAGTTATTCCGACACTACTACAGCAATATATCCATCAAGATTTGCAGTAATCAGTATAAGCCCAACTTATTCTTGGCCGTGGCCCCATTTCCACGCGCTTGCATCGCCTGACAGCTGTGAGTTATATACGCCTGCGGAGGCCAATCGGCGAACGCTGATGCCTGTTACTAACTCGGACACGGACGCTGGGCGCTTTCCGCGAATGAATGCCAGGGGAGGAGTCAGGGGAGGAATCCTTATAATGGAGGGACCAGGCTGTGCAGTAAATCTACCTACATATCGCTGAACGTGCTAATCCTAATAGGTCTATACTTTTTACGATGTAAATGTCTTGACCGAATTAGTTCAAGCCACGGTATCAGAAAACGCACTTGTTGGAGAATCTGCGTATGTCACGGTACAGGATGCATGTGGCTCAGAGGAAGCACAAGCGCACAGGCTGCGGCGAGGCCGTGTTTCAAGCATGCATGTGCGCTAGCTCAATTGGTTCGAATCTTTTACGCTGCGCGAATCCAGGACGAATCAAGTATATCTCTGAAGTGGAAAGTAGAGATGGGCTCTCTTCGTTCCATTAACACGACAATGCCGTGCCTTTGCCGCAAGCTTGTGGGAAAGCAGTATTCGAGAATTACTGAGATCGAGGTTGGCGCCTAGGCTCCGGTTGCTGGAGTATCATCGAGCTTATTCATTCCCAGGCTAGAACCTTGAAGCGGGTCTGGGAAGAGGCCCCTCAACTGTTCCAGAACCCTTCTCGTCCAAACCCTCATAACGTTTTGCTCCAAACCCGAGCGAGGGCAGTTGAATCCATCACGGCACCTCAAAAACGAAGGCATACACGAATCTCATCTAACAACATACAAACCCCCATTCTCTCCGTCGCCACGGCCACTGTCAGTAAGCTTGAAAAGACGTACTCCGACCGCCACGCCACGAGCATCTCGACAACCCCACTGAATATACAATGGAAGGGCAGCATATACCTCAAGCTCTTCTGTGCTATAGAGCAATCCGACCATCTACAACGAATTTGTTACTACGCATTCGCGCAATTACATAAGAAGGGCACATCGGTTAACCGGATCGTGAAGGAGATCGAAGATGCGATGCCACGTGCCGACGCGAGGGCGAAGGTTTATCGTTTCCTCCATATTGGGACTAGATGGATGGAGATTGTCGATCACTTCGGATCGATTGTGGCCTCGCAACAACAACTTGCTGGCCTTCTTTGCCTGCTGGAATCAGGGTCCACGTGAGTTTTATATTTGCTTTGGCCAGCGTTTTTACTGATTGGGCGGTCACTAGCTGGGAGAGGGCATCGCCAGACATCTATCGTCTTGCGCTCGCCAATCTCCACAGAAACACAGATATTTACGAAAAGTCCTTAGCGCTTACTCCTTTCGTCACCAAAACTCTGAGCCAGATCGCTTGTAAGACCCAGGCAGGACGTAGGACAATGTCCTTCCCACTGAACGCTAAACATTCGCAGTGGAACACTCCTTCATCGACGAGACTCGCACCCTTGCCTTGCGTTCGAATTTCGTGGGTGCCATGCCCGCATCTACCCCGAGGTTGCTATCGACACGCGGGGCTCTGCACACCCTCTCTCCAGCAGAGCCCGCATGGAAGGCCGCGTCATTAGCAGCCGCACATGAGGCGATGCATGAATCGAGCCTCACCTGCTCAGATGAGGCCAGTCTGCTGCTCATCCTCTTGTCATTCCTCTCGACCTCTGAGAAGGTTCCTCTGGAACTTCTCTTCCGCGGAGCAACACCCCGTAAACGATGGAATGAACATGGCAATATCGATGAAGTGAATGCAATGGATGCAGGTCTTATCCCAGAGTTGGCGTCATTGTGTTCGGATACGCTGCGATTAGGTAATGCTTTTCACGAGTTGCATGTTGCTTCGGCCGTTTCAAAGAATTCTGCCCAGGATTATACCGTGTGCACAGCCGTTGCAGCTCGCCTTCGTGAGAAGCTGTCTCCAGACTACACCTCATTTTGGCGGTGTCAAGCATTGGTTGTCGCATATAGGACAATACCGTGGAAATACGTTGAGCCTACGTGAGTGCTAGGCCATCCTGACAATCTCCCTTATTAATAAGCACAGCATTTCTAACACGAAGGAATTTTTCCCGCATCTACAACATGCTCTCGAAGAATTCCAAGGCGATTTATTCTATCTTCCCGCAACCACTAGGGCTGACCTGGTGCTTACCCTCATCGAGGCATCTCGGTTTCCCAACCTACCATGGAAACGCTTTGTTGTCAGCCAGGCGGAGAAAGCCACACATGGCCTCGAAGATTGGCATCTTCAAGCTTGCATTGCTCAGGCGCAGTGCCTTATCAGCCGGATTACTAGCGACATCGCTCGGGCTGAGAGCTCTCTTGATTTACTCGACACGAGCAGGCTTTCGACCACAACCGATAAGAGAATACATTTAGCTGGTGAACAGATAGCCATTCAGCGTTCTCTCAACTGCATTCAGGTAGAGGAACTTTCAGCTGCCAAGACATGGTTGGAGAATTTAGGTTGCCGCGATCCGCGTCCGTCGCCGATGAAGACAATGATACTCTTCCGCAGGGAAATGCTGCTTGGGAGAGTCTTTCGGTTCCAAGGTGAATTTAGTCAGTCTCTAGTACATCTTGAGAGGGCACGGCAAAAAGTAGAGGAACAGCAAGACCTCATCTTCGACGAAGACCTTCGCGATCTCACCTGCGACCTAGCTGATACACTACGAGAGCTCGATCAACCAGCAATTGGTGAACGCCATCTCCGCACGGAAATCGCGCGACAAGACCAAGAGCACGCCTCTACACGCAAGAGCTCTCTCTTGGAATTATCTCTAGCCGAAATGCTATTTGGCCAAGGTCGCTTCAACGAGGCAGAAGAACTTTGCCTAGACGTCCAATCTCGTCCAACCTTGCTGAGGTTTGAAAAGCTGCGGTTACACATTACGCTGGCAAAGATATACCATATCAACTCGGATTACGAGAGGGCAAGCGCTCAGTGGGCGCAGGCCATGGTGGCAGTCAGCAAGTTTCCTAATGAGAGTGGTGCAACGCGGATCATTGTCATGTCGGTATGCGACATCCTGGCCCGCCAAAAGGCCCCAGGACAGGATAACCCATTGCTCGATCAGTCCCTAACCACATTGGACTCCCTTGGAAAATTGGCAAAGCCAGACGGCGTTCGGTGCTGGATTGCAGGTTTGCGTCATTGGGTTGAATCTTTGCAGTCGAGGGATGCTTCAATCCGCCGTCTTTCATAGTGTACCATACCGCTTCCCAACCGTCACTGCAACGGCAATTTCATAATGCTTAGCGGGGCTGCTTATACACACTACTTCATTTCATGTGCGATACGTAGAATACACAAGATGAAGCCCACATCAGTGAGCACTCGTACCTGAAAAGAGTCAGCAAAGAGTCCCTCAAGTAACGAGGTTACATGAATGTGGAAAACTACCAGACTAGATGCTTTCCTTGCGCGTACACTACATTCGCTTCCAAGATAACCATGTGTTGAGTTTGCGTCGCAAAGAGAGATTTTGAGAAGAAAGGTTCTAGTGATGCAAGCCGTGTGTCGAGTTACCGTCATTGGCTTTTGAGTAGCGGTCATCTCAAAAGGCGTGGCCATAGTACTTCATTGTAATCGTTGATGATGGCGTGCAAGAGACAATGACCTGTTGCTGATCCAGTCCATGCGCGACTTTGACTTGTTCACATTGGATTCTTGCGTGCTTACTTTCCCCCAGGTTTTTCTCTTAGCCAACAACCATCTACTACGAGGAAATGTACCTCATCGATACAAAACGAGATTCGTATGCTTCTAGCAAGAATCTACTTGGTTGGAAAACGCAATCCTTTCCATGACTGGCCATACTCTATCCATGCATGCGCAGCAGCCATCCACCAGAAGAAAAAAACACCATTCATGCAACCCCGAACGCCCCTTTATAGCTGCGTCAAGAGCCCGTTGCTCTCGAGTAGCAGCACGATCTGATGCACAGCCGTCCTCACGTTTGTCTTGGATAAATCCACCGTCAGATCAGCATTCTCCGGCACCTCATATGGGTCATCGACGCCCGTAAAGCCCTTGATTTCACCGGCGCGCGCCTTCTTGTACACGCCGCGCCTGTCTGTCTTCTCGGCGTGCTCGAGCGGGGTCGACACGTGGATGAGGTAAAAGTCACCGAAACGGGAGACAGTGTCGCGGGCAGCTCTTCGGCTGGCATCAAAGGGCGCAATGGGCGCGACAATGGCGGCGGCGCCGGCCTTGGTCAGCTCGGCGGCGACAAAGGCGATGCGGGCAATGTTCTTGTCGCGGTCGGAGCGCGAGAAGCCGAGTTCGCTGGACAGCTCGGCGCGCACGGTATCGCCGAGCAGCAGAGATACGGAGCGGCCACCCTGTTGGTTGAGGGTGACGTTGAGGGCGCGGGCGACGGCATCCTTACCCGAGTTCTGGTAGCCGGTCAGGAAGACGGTGAAGCCTTGCTGGCTCCGCGGCGGGTGCGACTCTCGCAGGACGCGGACGACCTCGGGATAGGAAAACCACTCGGGAATGGCCTGGCCGGTGCGCAGGCGCTTCCGAAGCTCTGGCAGCCGGTTAGCATGAGGAGTCTAGTTATGAGACGAAAAGGCTCCCACTCACCAGTGCCCGAAATGTCCAGCGTTTTGATCCCTTGCGGCACTTCGTCCTTGGGGCGGTACTCGTCCGAGTCGGGCAGGTATGTCATCTGCAGGAAGGGTACGACCTCAATGCCGAGCTCGGAACGGTAGCGCTCAACGGCGTCCTGGGCGTCGTAGGGTCCGTAGAAGTCGACGCCCTTGGAGTTCTTGCCGGGGCCGGCGTGGTCGCGGCCGACGATGAAGTGGGTGGCGCCGTGGTTCTTGCGGATGATGGCGTGCCAGATGGCCTCGCGGGGGCCAGCCATACGCATGGCGAGCGGCAGCAGGGCCAGTACGGCCATGCCGTTGGGGTAGCGCGGCATCAGGGCCTGGTAGACGCGCACGCGGGTAAAGTGG
>Ga0268349_1000072_pt1 | contig 20755 bp, 10 predicted proteins | sample G5R2_MAIN_18SEP2_FD_190164 | JGI IMG/M metagenome (GOLD analysis project Ga0268349, IMG submission 190164) | Phyllosphere microbial comminities from switchgrass, GLBRC, Michigan, United States - G5R2_MAIN_18SEP2017_LD1 | ecosystem: Host-associated > Plants > Phyllosphere > Phylloplane/Leaf...
CTCCATCAAGGAGAGGTGCACGCAGACTGCGTGCACGCCGTCTTCATGGCCAGGTACCTGCAGCACACAGTGAAGGAAGCCTCGGCGTTCCGGGCCTGTGATGGAAACGTCCAGGTTGCGGTAGTGCAAGATGGGGTACTTGGACAGCAGCGCATTACCGTGATGGCCGTCCGGGTAGACCGCATTACGGCCATAGGCGTATTCGGGCCACATACTGTCAGCCAGAAACTCGTATTGGGACATTTGGGGCCAATTGGCAAACCGTGAAGCATGGCGGTCATGGCCACCCAGTACTTCCTGCAGGAAAACGATGTCTGCACCTGTGCTGCGTACCGCTTCGCGAAGTTCGGGGAGGATAAAGCGACGGTTAAACGCAGTGAAGCCTTTGTGGGTGTTTACCGTTAGCACTTGGATACGATGAACATCCCGGTCGCGCTCTGCGCCCGCACCCAGGTGGCTGGCACCTTCGTCTGGTTCAGCGTGCACGGTGGCTCCTTAAAACTAAAACAGTCACAGCTTAAGACTAGGCTTTAAGGAGGCAGTTCCGGGTAGGTAAGAGAGGGTCAGGAGAGGGCAGAAGCGAGGCCTGCGAACCCACCTAATAGGTTCACAGGCCTTGGTCGCTTACTCTTCTTTTTCGTGGTGGGCTTCAAACAACAGGAAGGAACGACCGGTCACCATGAACTCGCTGCCGAAGTCGATAGGCTCGTTCTCGCGCAGGTCTGGCCGATTGGTATCGACCAAGCAGTTCCAGTGCTTGCCCTGTGGCACCTCAGGCAATTTGAAGTTGACCACATCGTGGTGAGCGTTCACTACGATAAACAGCGTGGCATCATCACCGCGTTTACGAATCCCTGTTGGCTGCGCACGGCCGTCCAGCAACATACCCAAGGCGCGGCCATGGGCTTCGCCCCACTGATCCGGGGTCATTTCATTGCCCTGAGGGTCCAGCCAGGTCACATCCTTTACACCCAGTTCTTCATTGTAGGTGCCGACAAGGAAACGATTGCGGCGAAGCATGGGGTAGGTGGCGCGCAACTTGGTCAAACGGCGAACGAACTTGAGCAGTGCTGCGCCATCTTCGTCCAGGTCCCAATTGATCCAGCCGATTTCGCTGTCCTGGCAATACGCATTGTTATTGCCGCCTTGGGTACGGGCAAATTCATCGCCCGCTACGATCATGGGTGTGCCTTGGGAGAACAGCAAGGTCGCAAAGAAGTTGCGCATTTGACGCAAGCGCAGCTCGACGATCTCGCGATCATCGGTCTCGCCCTCTACGCCATGGTTCCAGGACATGTTGTTGCTGCTGCCGTCCTGGTTGTTCTCGTCGTTGGCCTCGTTGTGCTTCTCGTTGTAAGACACCAGGTCTTTCATCGTGAAGCCGTCGTGGGCGGTGATGAAATTCACAGAGCTGAAGGGGCGGCGGCCACGGTGGTTGAACAGTTCGCCGGAACCGGTCATGTGGGAGGCAAAGTCTGCCAGCTTGCCGTCGTCGCCTTTCCAGAACGCACGTACGGTGTCGCGGAACTTGTCGTTCCATTCGGCCCAGCCTGGGGCAAAGTGGCCAACCTGGTAACCACCCGGGCCGCAGTCCCACGGTTCGGCAATCAGTTTAACTGACCGAAGTACCGGGTCCTGGCGGCAGGCCACCAGGAAGCTGTGGCGTTCGCTGAAGCCGTCGTGGTAGCGCCCAAGGATGGTTGCCAGGTCGAAGCGGAAGCCGTCGACGTGCATTTCACTGGCCCAGTAGCGCAGCGAATCCGTCACCATCTGCAGAACGCAAGGATGGCTGAGGTCCAGGGTGTTACCGGTGCCTGAATCGTTGATGTAGAAACGCTTGTCATCCGGCATCAGGCGATAGTAAGAGGCGTTGTCGATACCCCGCATGGACAGGGTAGGGCCACGCTCGTTGCCCTCAGCGGTGTGGTTGTACACCACGTCCAGAATCACTTCCAGGCCCGCTTCATGCAGGTGAGCGACCATTTCCTTGAACTCGGCAATCTTGCCGCTGGCCAGGTACTTGGCATGTGGTGCGAAGAACGCAATGGAGTTGTAGCCCCAATAGTTGTTCAAGCCTTTTTCGAGCAAGTGCTGGTCGTTCAGGAAACCATGGATCGGTAGCAACTCCACCGAGGTCACACCCAGCTTCTTGAGGTGATCCAGCACATCGGGGTTACCCATGCCAGCAAATGTACCTCGTACCGACTCGGCCACCGAAGGATGGCGCATGGTCAGGCCGCGTACATGGGTCTCGTAGAACACGGTCTTGTCCCATGGCACCCGCACAGGCTGATCCTGGCCCCAGGTGTAGGCAGGATCGATCACTTTGCACTTGGGCACAAACGGTGCGCTGTCGCGTTCGTCGAAGCTCAGGTCGTCGTCTGGGTGGCCGATGGTGTAGCCGAACAATGCCTCGGACCATTTCAGCTCGCCGACCAGTTGCTTGGCATAGGGGTCGATCAACAGTTTGTTATGGTTGAAGCGGTGCCCGTTCTTGGGGTCATAAGGGCCGTAGACGCGGTAGCCATAGATCATGCCGGGGTGCGCGTCAGGCAAGTAGCCGTGGTACACCTCGTCGGTGTACTCAGGCAGTTCTATCTTGGCCACCTCATGTTCGCCCGTGGAGTCGAAGATACACAGTTCGACCTTGGTAGCGTTGGCTGAGAACAAGGCAAAGTTAACGCCCAACCCATCCCAGGTGGCACCTAGTGGGAACGGCAGGCCTTCGCGGATGCGCGAGGCATCAATTGGCGACTCTGGCGTGTTAGCAGCCGCCTCAGCGGGTTCGGATTTGTTTTGCCGGCTCATGGGGAGTCCTTCACGTTTGGAACGCTAGAAAAATGGGTAATGTCGAGGCGGCTTGACCGCTGCATGCGAAAGGCCCGGATAACCGCAGGAAGCGGCCTGGAATCTGTCGCTGTAGCGCCCGGCAGTGGCCTGCCGGGCGGGTCTTGCTCAACTGGCCGCGGGTTTTTTCGCAGCCCGTGGTTTCTTCTCGGCGGAGGCTGCCTTGGGCGCCGCTTTGGCGGCAGCTTTTGGGGCAGGTTTTGCTGCATCAGCAGGCTTGCTAGCCGCCGCCTTACTGGCCGCAGGCTTGGCAGCGGCCTTAGGCTTGGCTGCACTGGCGGCCGCTTTAGGTGCCGATTCTACTGCGCCCTCATCCTTGGGCTTTTTAGGGGCTTTGCGTGGAAGCTTGGCAGGCGCCTTGTCTTCGGCTTCGGCCAACTTGCGTGCCATTTCCCAATGCCGTGAGGCATGGCCGTCAGGGCGCCCTTCGGACTCCCAGATGTAGTAAGCAAACTCTTCAACACGTTTATCACTAACACTCATAGCCATGCTCCTGATCACGAGTCACTTTGTAGATAGAGGTTGACGGGGAATGACTTCAGCGCCGTACTTATCCGCAAGTCCTTGTCCAATGTGACTGCCTGAGTTGAAAAAAGTCCCTTAAATTCAAACTTAGAGAGTTGTTGGGGAAGCTGCACAGCCGTGTCTCCCCAGTTTTCACCTTCAATCAGCAAACCGTCGCCCAGCAAGTCGCTACACAGGCGCGGTACGATCACAATGGCGTGGCGTCCCTGTGCTGGCGCGCGAACGCGAGTATGCGATTGGCCTGTTCGCCAGTGACGTCCAATGGCACATATTCACCCTCCAAAAATAGCGCAGGCTCGGTCGCCCTTGCATGCAGCAAGGCAGCAATAAGCGCTTGTTTCACCTGGCCATTTTGCCAATCGGCCAATAGTGCAGCAGGCTCAGCCGTCGTAGTCAGCGCTGCGCTTCGAGCAGCATAGTCCACTGGCCGGCGGTTATCCGGGTCAACCAAGCTGAAGTCCCAGTAATCGGTGCCTTGGTAGAGGTCGGGAATACCTGGCGTGGTAGCTCTGAGCGTCGCTTGAACAAGGCCGTTCAGCGCGCCGCCTGGTGCAAGCACCTGTACGGCCGATGCAATGGATTGACGCAAGGGAAGGGCATGTTCAGCCGTCAACAGGTCCTGGAGGAACGAGCGGCAGGCGCCTTCATAAGCCTCATTGGGTGCGCTCCAGCTGCTGACCAGCTTGGCTTCACGCAATGCCTTTTGCTGCCATTGCTGCATACGCTCGGCATAAGCTTCAAGGGCTTGTGTGTCGTCAGCCTGCAGGTCCAGAGGCCAACTGCCCAGCAGCGCCTGATACAACATGGCCTCATCCCCACCAGAGGGCGCAGGGCCGTCTGCATATTCACCGCGAAGGTTGCTGGCCAAGGCCTGCCAGTGCGTGATCAGCGCGCTGTACCACGTTGCCCGCTCACTGATGACCGCCAAGCGCGCACGGGTGTCTTCGCCGCGTTTGTGGTCATGGGTGGCAGTGGTCAACAGGTTGCGGGGGAATGCCGCAGCCCGTGCCTGGCAGGCTTCATGAAATGCCTGGGCAGGGGCACTGAATACTTCAGGGTCAAAGCCCACATCGTTACGAGACAGTAAGGTGGCGCTGCGGTAGAACGCAGTGTCTTCCATCGCCTTGGCCGCCGTCGGCGAACTAAGCTGCTGGAACCGGATGCAGGCCTGTTTCAGGGCCTCTCGGCCGCGCCCTAACGGCAAGCTGCGCCAGGGTTCACCACCTAGCCAACGTACAAGAAAGTCCAGTACCGGCCATTCACCCTCGCTCAGGTCTGCGCGGGCCCCTTCTACGGCGCTGGCAAAGAACGGCTCGTCTTCTGCCGGTCGACCGCAGGGAGTAATGTAGGTACGGTAAACCGTGTAGTGAACAATCAAGGCTTCGAGCGCCCGGCGAATACTGCCCAGCGTAAAGTCGCGGCTCATCAGGTCGCTACGTGCCACGCGCAGCAGCGCCTGCGCCACAGACGCGAAGTCACCTGCCAAGGTGCCATGCAGCACGAAACGACGGCCTGCCCGTACTTCCTCCATAAAGTCTGGCGTGCGCCCGCTCAGGCGGACCCACAGGTCACTTAGCTGCTGTTGGCCTTTGGGGTCGTGTTGAAGCAGGGACACCTGGTTCATGAACTCATAGCCAGTGGTGCCATCCACCTGCCAGTCCGTGTGCAACTGTTCGCCGTTGCCCAGGATTTTCTCGACGTAGATCGGGAAATGTTCCAGCTGCGTCTCCGCAGGCCGTGCGGGCATCAGGCGTTCAACACGACGGCGCAGGCGGCGGCAATAGGCACGCGGGTTGGCCAGCCCGTCCACATGGTCAATACGCAAACCGTCTACGAGCCCTTCGGCTACCAGTTGGAAGATCTTGGCATGGGTAGCTTCGAAGACATCGCCACGCTCCACGCGCAGCCCGCCCAGTTCGTTGATATCAAAGAATCGGCGCCAGTTGATATCGTCTGCTGCGGTGCGCCAACTGGCCAGCCGGTAACTCTGGCGTTCCAGTAGGCGATGCAGGCGGTCAAAACCTTCAGGCGTTTTTGAATCGTACAACTTCAGTACGTTTTCCAACGCGCGGAATACGGAGCCTTCCGCAGCAGCGTCGGCCAGTGCCTGCCGCAGCGCCGGGGCCTCAGCATAAGCATCGCTGGCATGGGCCAATTCGCCAAAGCGTTCACCCAAGGCTTCAAGACGGTTGTCCACGGCAATGCTGAGAATGCTGGCGTAGTCAGGGGGGCTGATGGGGAAGCGGTGTTCGTAATGCTCTACGTAGAAGCTGCCTGTCTCGGCGTCGAACTTCAGCGGTAGGTCACCCTGTTGCAGCGCTGTCCCGTAATCGCTTCCCAGGAACGGGATCAGCAGCAGGCCTTCGAGCAAGGGGTCAGGGGAATTCCACTGGATATCAAAGAAGTTGGCGTAAGGGCTGCGACGTCCCCACTCCAGAAGATCCAGCCACCATGGATTGGTTGAGCCGCCAACCGCCATGTGGTTGGACACGATGTCCAGCACAAAGCCCATCTGGTGTTCGCGCAACGCTGCGATCAACCGCCGAAGTGCGGGCTCACCTCCCAGTTCAGGGTTGACTTGAGTAGGGTCTACCACATCGTAGCCATGCATGGAGCCTGCCCGGGCCTTGAGTACAGGCGAGGCATACACATGGCTGATGCCCATGCGCTCAAAGTAGGGGACTAGCGGAACTGCATCGTCGAGGGTAAAGCCTTTATGGAACTGAAGCCGAATGCTGGAGGTAAATGGTTTCATCGGTCACGCTCATGAGCTTGTTGGCGGGCTACGGCAAGCAGTTCCAGACGCCGCGCTGGGTCTGGCTGGTCCAGCAAGGCAGCGCCAGCTGCGTTCATGCGGCGGCGCCAGTTAGGATGTTCATCTGTAGTGCCGGGCAGGTTCGGCTGTTCCACCAAGCCCAGTGCATCCTCAATGGGCAGCAGCACGAGCGGGGCCCGGGTGTGCCCTACAAACCGTACGCTGGCGTCGATTAATTGGTCGGCCGGGTCTGTATCGCGTTTTTCGTCTACAAAATTTTGCGGGTCTTGCTGGAGGATGCGTTGCAACCCTTCTTTCTCGTTTACTCGCGTTTTTCGCCAGTCTTGTTCAGTCTTGTCGTCAATCAGGTCCAGCCGCCGAGCCCAATCGATTTCATTGGTACGCCACCATCCTTTCAGGGGAGGGAGGTCGTGGGTGCTGGTCGTAGCGAGTGCATTGTCTGGCCACTCCAGCAGCGGCTTGAAATCGCCGGGTGCGTTTTGTTCGAACAGCAGCACGCGCATCCCCAGAATGTCCTTGGCTGCTAATTTCTCCCGCAAACCCTCTGGGACCGTGCCCAGGTCTTCGCCCAGCACAATGGCGCAGTGGCGGTGGGATTCGAGGGCCAGCAGGCGGAGCATGTCATCGAAGGGAAACTGCAAATACGCGCCTTCGGTAGGCTTTTCCCCCTGAGGAATTACCCATAGGCGGTTTAGGCCTAATACGTGGTCGATGCGTAGGCCCCCCGCATGGGCGAAATTGGCCCTAAGCATTTCGATAAATGCACGGAAGCCATTGCGCTTCAGACCATCGGGGGAAAAGGCGGAGATCCCCCAGCTTTGCCCAGACCTATTGAGGATGTCGGGCGGGGCCCCCACGGTGACTGCAGCCAGCAGTTCGTCTTGGCGGCTCCATGCCTGGCTACCGGCGCCGTCCGCGCCCACTGCCAGGTCTGCGATCAAGCCAATGCGCATGCCGCCGGCTTTGGCAGCGGTTTGCGCCCGCTCAAGGCTTCGAGCAATCAACCATTGGCCAAAAGCATAAAACTCGATTTCATCCGCATGCTCACGGGCAAAGGTTCCGACATCGCTTCCACGGGGATTACGCAACCCTTCAGGCCATTCGCGCCAATCCAGAGATTCGCCTAGCCGTGCGCGATCAGCCTGCAGTGCTTCAAAACAGCAATGGTCGGCCAGCGCTTCGCCTCCAGCATGGCGGAAGCTGGAAAAGTCTTCTTGCAAAGGGTGATCCCCCTTGCTGAAGTCTTCGTACAACACCCGCAACAGGCGCAATTTGGCGCTGGCGGCCTTCGGCCAGTCCACCAGCTCGAGTTTTTCGAATTCGGCCAGGATGGTCTCAAGGTTTGCCCGTTGAATAGCAGCCTGCAAGGCTTGCTCGCCAAGCACAGCGCCAGGCGCTGCATACAGCATGTTCAAAAACAAGCGGCTGGAAGGCGAATAGGGGCTATAACGGGTGGTGTCGCTGCTGAACATGGCATGCATCGGGCTGATAGCGACAGTGTCGGCGCCACGTTCGCCTGCTGCACGCGCGAACGCTTCCAATGCCTGGGTATCGCCGAAGCCGCCATCGTGCGCTCGCCGTAGGGAATAGAGCTGAACACCTAGGCCCCAAGCACGCGGCGCGTCTACACCTAATGCATCTGCCACGTTGTAGCACCGGTTGGGTGCTACCGCGACCGTGAAGTGCTGGTCGCCACTTCGAACCTCCTGGTAGCCAACTGGCAACATACCGGGTAGGGCACCCTGACCGTCCAAGCGCACGTCCAATTCACCGCCGTCTTCAAGCAACACACGGCAATGGGCGCCAGGCGGCAGCCATGGGGCCAACGCCAAGGGTTTGCCGTAGTCTGCCGTAAGCAGGGGAGGCAAGCGATTGTCAGTAGCTTGCTGACGGAGCGTTTCCAGGCTTTGGGTTACCTCTGCATCTGTGCCGGCAGCATAACCTAGCGCTGTGAGCACATTGCGTAGCACAGCGGGCTTGACCCGCTGGGGACGATTATTGGCATCCTTCCACTCAACCGCAATGCCTGCCTGCTGGGCAAGCTGTTCCAGATCCTGGTCGCTCATTGGGACGCCCCCGGTGCACCGGCGGGAACCCGGCTAACAAGGGCCGTGTAACCAGGCAACGTGCCTGGAGCTTCAAGGGCAGCCGCCGACCCACGGCTGTCGAATAGAACATAGGTTTCAAAGGGGAGCGTTGCGGCAACGGGCTGTTCATTGAGGTTGAGGTCGATTTGCCATGTCGAGCCATCACCTAGTTTCCAACGCGCTGATACGGCTTTGTCACCCAACACCTCAACGCCTTTGAACACAGCACCGGGTAGCCGGGGCATTAGGTCACGGCGACGCAGACTCAGCAGCTGAACGTAGAGCTCGACCCATGGGCCCCGTTGGTGTTGCTCGAACTGGTCAAATGCCGGGCGAGAGGCGTCAAACGTAGCCTTGGCGTTAGGGTCTGGAATCTTGGCGCGGCGTTCTGGGTCCTGGAAGGCGCTGAAGGCCTTGAACTCAGATCGGCGGCCATTACGTACGGCTTCGGCCAGTTCCCCATGGAAGCTGGTGAAGAATTGGAAGGGTTCGCTAGCACCCCATTCATCGCCCATAAACATCAGCGGAATCATGGGCGAGGCCAACAATAGCGTAGTAGCAGCCCTTAGGGCAGGCTCAGGGCTGAGCTGAGACAGGCGCTCGCCAAAAGCGCGGTTACCAATCTGGTCATGGTTCTGGAGAAACAGCACAAACGACGTCGGGTTCAGGTGGCCGCTGGGTTCGCCGCGTTTCTCGCCATGGCGGTTCACATGGCCTTGGTAGACAAACCCCTCGCCCAGGCAGCGGGCAAGCTTGCCCGTGGTGTCTTGGGCGTAATCTTCGTAATAGGCCTCGGTTTCCCCCGTCAGCAGCACGTGAAGGGCATTGTGCCCGTCGTCGTTCCACTGCGCGTCGAAGCCTTGTTGAAGCAAGTGCGCTTCGTTGTGCTCGTTTTCCAGGTTCAACCAAATATGCCGGCCCGCTGGGGTGGCCTTGCGTATGCGCTTGGCCATGTCCTGAAGGAAATCCGGGCTTTCAATGGCATGTACGGCGTCGAAGCGCAGGCCATCGAACCGGTAATCGAATAGCCACATCAGGGCATTGCCGATGAAGAATTCGCGAACCTGAGGCTTGCTGAAATCAATGGCCGCGCCCCAAGGCGTATGTTTGTCCTCGTTGAAAAAGCCTTTGGCATAGCTGTTGAGGTAATTGCCATCAGGACCGAAGTGGTTGTAGACAACGTCTAGGATCACCATCAGCCCGTGCTCGTGCGCCTTGTCGATCAAAGCCTTTAGCTGATCAGGCGTACCGTAGGCGTGTTCGGGGGCATAAGGGAGTACGCCGTCATAGCCCCAGTTACGGTCTCCGGGGAACTCCGCAATAGGCATCAGCTCGATTGCCGTGACACCCAATGCCTCCAGGCGGGGAAGGTGCTTGATAACGCCTTCGAACCCGCCTAACAGGCCTACATGAACTTCATAAATGACCGCTTCGTGCCAAGGCCTACCCTGCCACTGCGCCTGGCGCCAAGGGTACCCGGCGTGGTCGACCACCACACTGGCAGACTGAACATCGCTTTGCTGCGCCCGTGAGGCGGGGTCTGGTACTTCTAGGTCATTATCGATTTTGTATCGATATGCCGTGCCGGCCTCGCACGTACTTTGGGCCACAAACCAGCCGTCGGCTTCTTCACGCATGTTCAACTGTTCGCCGTCGTCGAACACTACATCCACGCGCCTGGCATCAGGTGCCCACAGTGCAAATTGTGTAACGTCACCCGTGCGGGTGGCCCCGTGGGCCCAGGTAACAGAGTGAAGGTCAGCCATTAAGGTACTCCTAGATCAGGCTCTTCGCCCGGCACGCCCATGGGCGCGGTTGACCAGCTTGGTATAAAGCTCGGCATAGGGTTCCACAGCCTGCGACCAGTTAAATGGCTGGGTCATGGCGCGGCAGCGCATGGCATTAAGCAGGTCGGGCTTGCTGAACGCATAGAAGGCGCGTTTCAGCGCAGCTTCATAGGCCTCTACGGAAGGCTCATCGAACAAGAAGCCGGTAACGCCGTCTTCGATGGTGTCAGCCAGCCCGCCTGTCTTGCGCGCCACGGGCAGCGAGCCGAACCGCTGGGCGTACATTTGGCTCAGGCCGCAGGGTTCATAGCGAGAGGGCATGAGCAGGAAGTCGCTGCCAGCAAACATGCGGCGCGCGTCGGTTTCGTTGAAACCAATACGCGCTGACACCTGGCCAGGATACCGTTTGGCGAGGTCGCGCATGGCCTGCTCTTCCTCAGGCTCACCACGGCCGATGATCGCAATCTGGCCACCATGGCGCACGATGAAGTCGGTCACACCTTCGGTCAGGTCCAAGCCTTTCTGGTAGACCAAGCGAGACACCACCGCAAACAGAGGGCCGTCCGAGGGGTCGAGTTCAAACAAAGTGCGAACGTGATCGGCGTTTACTTCTTTGCCTTCCCAATCGTTCAGGCTGAACGGGCACACCAGGTGCGAATCGGTAGCCGAGTCCCAGCTTTCATCAATGCCATTGGGAATACCACTGAGCAGCCCCTGCTTGGCCTTGCTGGTCAGGAAGCCTTCCAGGCCGCACCCGAACTCGGCAGTGGTAATTTCTTCAGCGTAAGTGGCGCTGACCGTGGTGATGTGGCTGGCATAGGCCATGCCCGCTTTCAGGAACGATAGTTTGCCGTAGAACTCCATGCCATCCTGTTGCATGGCCTGCTCGGGAATGCCTAATTCAGGGCTGCATGCCACACTTACCACGCCTTGGTAGGCCAAGTTATGGATGGTAAACAAGGTAGGAACCTTCACATTGCGCCAGCGCATGTAGGCCGGTGCCAAGCCGCTTGGCCAGTCATGAGCGTGCACCAAGTCGGGCTTCCAGTGCACCATCCCGTGGCCTGCCGCAATCTCGGCCGCCGCCAGTCCAAGGCGCGCAAAGCGGATGTGGTTGTCTGGCCAGTCACGGCCGTTCACCGCGCCATAAGGGTTACCATCGCGCGCGTACAGCTCCGGGCAGATCAGCACGTAGATGACGAGACCATCAGCAGTGTCCATGCGCCCCACCTTGCACGGAGGCAGCGCCGCGTAACCGCTGAGTTCGCCCACGATGTGAATAGGGTTGTCACTTTCCAGCACTTGTGGATAGCCGGGAATAAGGATGCGTACGTCGTGCAAGTGGCTCATGGCGCGGGGCAATGCTGCCGACACGTCGCCCAAGCCGCCAGCCTTGATCAGGTCGGCCATCTCGGACGTCACAAACAGCACTTTCTTGCGGTTCGGATTGGCAGTGTGGTCCGGTTGCAGCACCTTGCTGGTCGATAGAGTGGCTGGTAGGGAAGGAGCCTCACTTACCGGCGGGTTGAAGCGCTCAGCATGAGTCTCGACAGCGGCACTGATCATTAAACTTGCTCCCGTAGCATAAAAATAATTCTGGCAGTCTTATGGTTTTTTTAATCCGACCCCTTGACCGGTTTTAGACCGGCCCCACGACCAAAACGTCGGGGTATAACGCGCTCCTGCGGGGTGGGTGAAGGGCGTTGCAAAGCACGCGCCATTCACTATTAAGATGACCCTTGCAGGCCTGTATAAGTTTCGGATTTCTTTGCGGTATACGACCGCCGACAGGCCTATGCCAAAGCGCGCAGCCCAGTGCTGTCTGAAGGCCAAGCGCAGCGATACGCCAATACCGCTATGGCGGGGTATAAGTGCAATGGATGGGGCATTTTTCACCTAGAAAATGCCATTTTTTTACCCTTCAGCCTGTCACTTGAGGTCAGTGGTCTCTCGCCGCTGGCTTAGCATGCAATAGAGCGCTTTCGCAAACAGCCAGCGGCCCGCCGTGCACTTTGAACATGCATAATGGGCACCATTGGCCTTGACCTGGGTCAGCTGGCCCATGAGCTGGATGTGGTGCATCGGGCTGTCAATTGAGCTGAGCCTTTCACGGCCGGCCCATCCTGGCAGATCGCATTCACACAGCGTTGGAACTACGGGTGATTCCTTCCACCTCCTACGCTGAACTGGCAGAAGACACCCGCTAACCTGTGGAAAAAGGTAGTACGCCAGTACTGCCCTGATCCCGGCGTTACTCGCAACACTGGGGCTCACCTTTCAGGAGCCCCGCCATGAGCCCTTCTCACAATTTCTTTGGTCCAGTAAGCCAGCGTTTCGCCCAATGCCCAACCTTTGGCGAGGTGGTGGCGCAGCTTCTTCATTCCACGCTTGCGCTGCAGCCGGACGCCGCTTCCGGCCCTCTGTCGTTGCCTCCAGACAGCCTGGCCCTCGGTGACAGCCTCTGGGAACGAAACCAGGCTGAGCCAACATTCGCTGGCTACCGTGTTTGGCCCGTTGTGCAGGCGGTAATGGAGCGCTATCTCACAAATGCTCCTATCAATCTGTCTGCGCAGAGCAGCTTTCTCACTCAACAAGTGGGTGCTGAATACCCTCGACACCTGCGTACAAACATGCAATCTGTGGCGCAGGCGCTGGACCTGGCGGGAGCGCTGTTGATAGACACCTACTGTGAACGCTTGGTGGGCTATTGGAACCGGCTGGATGATAGCGGTGAAAGCCTTTGGCAATGGCTGGCCAGCCACCTTCGCAAAGTAGCTACCGAGGCGGTCCGTACGTCCAGTATTCAGGACCTTGCCCAGGGCGACCGCGCTCCGCTGCTGGCGGCACTTGATACTGATACCGCGTCGGAGGACGCATCGCCCGCCCACGCACACGTTCAAGTGTTGCCGGGCACTGAACCCGTGCCACGGCTGCTGATCAGTGCTGGTGGCGCCGTACCGTTCTGGTATGTGTATGACGTGACCACAGGTTTCAAACGTTTCAATGAGCTCAATGGGCTGATTGCATTTCTGGGGCATAGCCCCTCCCAGCCAAATGCCGCCCAAGGCTTTCAAGGCGATGTATACGAGACCTGGGCCAGTGCCATTCTGGACCGCCACCTGGGCCACCAAAGGGCGCGAGCTGAACAGCTTCGTGCCCTCAAAGCGAACTGGCGAACATTGGACCGTGTGATGAACGCTTTCACGGCAGGGTGGGCGCTGGACAGCAGCCAGCACCTGAGGCGCATTGAAGTACTGCACAAGCACCTGCCGACCTGGTTGACCTGCGCCAGTGCCACGGACCGTCTTCGTTACACGCTTGGCTTGCAGCAGGTGTTTATTGCCCAGCGCAAAGAGGACCTACGGCCGGTGCTTGTGGACCTGCCTACCCCCCAGGAATACGCCCGTGAGCGTTTGGCTGCACTAGCCGCCCTCGAACACCCGGAGGCGCCCTTGAGCAGCGTGGATGACGTGGTGGTTCATATTTTCACCCGTGAGGACGACGACCTGTTATCCATTGCAGGTGGCGGTGGCCATATCGCCCTTAAGGAAAGCTCAATGAGCCTTGTTGACCTGAGCCTGCTCAATACCGGCGGCCGACCAAAGGGGTGGATGCACGTCAGTGCGCGTACCGGCACTGTACTTCCTGCCTGGCTGGACGATGACGCAGCCATCGAGCTGGTCAAGGCCGTCAACGTAGGCAAGACTTACCTGACCCTGATTCACGACAGCCTGCTGGTCGGGGAGCAGGGAGCGGAGCGCCGGCATACGTTTAAGGCCATGACCACAGCGCAAGTACCGCTGATGGCGCTTGAACTCAAGCTGCGCAACGAAAAAGGTTTTGATGAGCGTGGCCTTGCACTGGTCCATGACGCGTTCTTGCCCGGCAGCGCACTGCCCGGCCCGGCGCTGTCTCAGTTGGCCTTGCGGGCAGGCGACGATATACCACCGGACCTGATTGCAGGCATGTTCCTGTTGGCAGACCCCCATGTCAGTGATGCGCTGGTGCTATATGCGCCGCTAAGCCGAGAGCCGCTCAGGCAATTCAAGGACCTGACGCAGTTGATGGGCGCAGTGATGTCCGAGCCTGCGCTGCAAAAGTTCGTTCTGGCCTGGCTCAGTGACACGGCTCAGGTTCGTTATCGTAATGGCGGCCTGCAGTCACCTCGTTGGTTGCGATTTGGCCAAGGTGATGAGTTCGCACCGGCGCCCAGGGTCACACCTGCCCGGGCCGTTTCTGTGCCAACGTCCGGCAATGCGGTCGATGCTATCTATGACGGCATTGCGCAGGCTTTGCTTCTAGCTGCGGACCGGCAAACCGTTTCTGATTGGGAAAGCTTCTGGATGTCCGCACGCGAAATCGGGTGGGTATTGTTTAATCAGACGCTGCCCCTGTTGAGCGGGCCGGTCGCTAACGCTGCATGGCTTATTCAACTGGGCCGAGTGCTGGACGAGCAATTCAATGCCACGGCCCCAGGGGAAGCCGGCGAGCCATTGAACACGGAGGAGTTGCTGCTGGACGTCATGCTGGCCCTGGCCAATGAAGCCGCCTTTCGTACGGTACTCCATACACCCGCGGAGGCTGGTAGCCTTACGCCCCATGAGCCCCATGAGCCCCATGCCATTCAGCCGTCTGCCCTGCCCAGCGTTGTAGACACTCACTGGGCCACACCGCATGCAGTGCTTACGCCTCAGCTGCAAGCCAGGCTTGAACCCTGGCGGGTGACAGCCCCTGCATCCCAAGCAGTGGTTGCCCCCACGGGCCCGCTCAAGGGGTTGGTACAAGACGCCGGTCAGTGGCTAGCTCATGTAGAAGGGCGATGGTTTAAGGTAGCCCCGGGGGACGGCGAAGCGGTAGTGCTGGACCCCGCTACTGGTGATGCCAACGGCCCCCGGCTCAGGCGAGATGAGGCAGGCCGCTGGCGCCTGGACCTGCGTTTGCGACTGCGGGGCGGCGGGCCCAAACGGCGGCTTGAACAGCAGCGGGCGGTCAACCAACAGCGCCGAGAGCGGGCGCGTGCGTGCTTGCTTGAAATTGAGCGGGTGTATCGCAGCGAGCAAGCTAGAGGCCTGGAAGGCGAGCGGCAGGTCAATGCTGCGCTCAAGGCACATGATTTCGCCACGGCGAGCACCGTACGCAAGCAGGAGATGGCGCGCATTGAAACTGCCCATGCCAATACGCACCGCCTATGCTTGGAATATGAAACCATAGGCAGCGAGTTGGCCCTGCCGGAACACGCCAAGGAGCTGAGTGTTGCCTTGTCTGCCGAGGCGAACATGAGCGGTTACTGCTTGGCGCTGAACCGGGATATGTTGTTAGATCTGCTCAACTCTGATTCAGAGCTTTTGCCCGCCCTGCGTGGGGACGGACACATGACTGCTTCGCAAGTCCACGCCTGGTTCCGGCTCCTGCACCAGTACATCAACCTGGCCGAAGTAGGCATCACTTGGCGCAAACGCTTGGATGATTCGCTGGCACGTCTTGCCAAGGTGCCTGTGGCGGGGCAGCGCTACCTAGACAAAATAATGCCGAAGATGGCTACGTTCCGGACCATGATCGAATACCGGACACTGAGCCTCTACACCCAGCTGAGCCTGCTGGAAGAGCCTATGATAGGGGACGAAACCATGCGTCAGAGTGTGCATGAGTCCATGAAGCCGCTTGTGCTGGCGCTGCAGACCCATAAAAGCCTGACCTTGAATCCCGCAGTGGCCGAGGGTGCGACCAGCGAGGTGCTCGATGGTGTGATTCATGCCTACCAGGCCGCCGAAGATACGGTTGAATGGCTCCGGCAAACCTTGCCACCGTCTTATATCGGAACCGGCATGGGTACTTTATCGAGCTCCATTGGCACCTTGCGCGAAGAAGCCGAGGCCTGGCTAGGGCAGTTGATCAAGGCACAGGCGCAATCGACCCCGGCACCGGCTGTCGCATCTTCCTCGGTAAGAGCGTCGAGCGGGCAGCGCATGATTCGCACACGACATCGCGGTGCGCTAGTAGCAAGGGTGAAACCTGCAGCCAGTGGGTCTTCTGAAGAAGTTGCTGAGGTGGTGTCTCCCTTGGGGGACGCGGTTATCGCACGTTTCAAGCAAGACACTGCCCAAGGCGACTGGGTTGAGCAGCCTGTCCCGCGTATCCCTGCCAGCGCTACGGCCTCAGGCCCGGTCCGCCTGGAGCAACTGGCCGAAGACGGCGATCGCATGCTCGAGAATGGCCAGCGTCAGTTGGGTCAGGCGCCACGACTGGCAAAAGCCACTCACATACCGGTGGAGATTGAGGAGTTGATGCTCCATACCGCCCAAGGGCTTCGAGAGCACGCTGGCCAGATAGAAGATGCATTGACACGGCTTAATGAGACGGACCTTGCAGTTGAAGGTACCCATAGCGCAGAGGTCAAGGCTAAGGCACTGCGTACCATGGCTACACAGCTAAAAAATGAAGGGCGCAGGCTACGCATCCAGCTGACCAAGACAGGGCTACCGACAGCGGCACGCGTGCGCTACCTCGTCGAGCAGAACGAAGCCAGCATAGAGCGCATTGGCGAACGGACAGCCCTCAAGGGAAAGGGTAAACGTAAGGATATTGTGCAGGAATATGTGGTGAAGGCCAAAGATGGCGTTCCATTGTGGTATGCACATTTTCACTACGCCACCATGGACAGCGCGGAGGAGGGGTACTTGGCAGCGCATTTGAAAACAGTGAGCCAACGCTTTGTAGGCCTAGGCACGCAAATGGCGCAGGCGGCGACTAACGCCGATGTGGTCAAGATCTATAGAAGCGCCATTGACCGGGAAACAGCACGATCGCTGTTTTTGGCGCAACACTGACCGGAGCGAGCGAACCGGGCACAGCATACGCTGTGCCCCACTTTGCTGGGCTGGGCGATCAGGCTACAGCAACGCGTGCGGTCGGCGCGAAGTCCAGGACACCCTGGTTGGACTGGGACAGCAGTACACTCAGCTGCGCAACTTTGCGCTTGAGCTGGTCACGTTCGGCCTTGAGATCATGCAGCTCATCGCGACGAATAGTGACATACAGCGTTTGTGGTTGTTTTGCTACGACTACGTTACCCATTTCACACCTCGATGGCGGACCACTACGTTAAGGATTAACTCGTGGGGTGTTCCCCGCCGGGTTATATCCTTGATCGGCTCCGATTCTGGATTCTTTAGTGAGGTTTGGGAACTTATTTCTTTAAGGCTACAGGCCATCATGCCGAGTAAATGGCGCCAAACCCTTGTCATTAAAGGCTTGGCGGTGTTTTACCGTTCGTCGCCTGCCTTTTTTTGAGGTTCTGAAACCTTCTCCAGACGCTTCGGACTAACCTTCAGCGGCGGGCTACTATAAGCTGTAACGGCTTTTCTTACCTTTTCTGGAGTAAACCGGCATGCAATTGGGAATCGTGGGACTGGGACGCATGGGTGGCAATATTTCAAGACGCCTCATGCGTAACGGCCATCACACGGTGGTATACGACCGCAACGAGCAGGCTGTGCAAGCGCTCGTACCGGACGGAGCTCAAGGCGCCGAGAGCCTGGCAGACTTGGTTGCCAAACTAGACCGCCCTCGTGCGGTATGGGTCATGCTGCCAGCCGGTGCCCCGACCGAAGACACCATCAATGAGCTGGCTGACCTGCTTGAGCCCGACGACGTGATCATCGATGGGGGCAATACCTTCTACAAGGACGATGCCCGTCGCGCTAAAAGCCTGGTAACCAAACAGCTTCATTACGTAGATGTAGGCACCTCTGGCGGTGTGTGGGGCCTGGACCGTGGCTACTGCATGATGATCGGGGCTGAAACCGCAACCTTCGAGCGCCTGGAGCCTTTGTTTGAAGCGCTTGCCCCGGGTGTAGGAAACATTCCTCGCACCAAGGGCAGGGAAGCCGAGTATACCCGTGCCGAGAAGGGCTACATCCATGCGGGCCCAGCGGGTGCCGGGCATTTCGTCAAGATGATCCACAACGGTATCGAGTACGGCATGATGCAGGCCTTTGCTGAAGGCTTCGACATCCTCAAGACCAAAAACTCGGCACAGTTGCCTGAAGATCAACGCTATGACCTTCATGTGGGCGATATCGCTGAAGTATGGCGCCGCGGGAGCGTTGTTTCCTCTTGGCTGCTTGATCTGACGGCTGATGCACTGGTATCAGACCCAGACCTGGACGGTTATTCGGGTTCGGTTTCCGACAGTGGGGAAGGGCGCTGGACCATCGACGCAGCTGTTGAGCAAGCAGTACCTGTTCCTGTCCTGGCCAGCTCGCTGTTTGCCCGGTTCCGCTCCCGGCAAGAGGCCACCTATGGGGACAAGATGCTCTCGGCTATGCGCTTTGGTTTTGGCGGGCACGTTGAAGTGAAGAAGTAACGGTCACGCCCTGGCTTTGGCGGCGCGCTGAAGCCAGGGTAACCTGAAGTTGCTCGCGCCCTGGCCGTGCAACCTTATGCCCATCGGATGCTGGAGACAGCGGTATGAAGCGAGGCAAAACCACGGCGGAACCGGCCCCACCGGTTACCCTGTTCCTGTTCGGCGCCCATGGCGACCTGGTCAAACGGCTACTAATGCCGGCAGTGTACAACCTGGCCCGTGACGGCCTGCTTGACCCCAATCTGCATATCGTTGGCGTTGATCACAACGAGGTGAGCGACGCGGAATTTGCCAGCCGCTTGAAAGCCTTTATTCTGGAACAGGCAAAGGCGAAAAACCCAGACCTACCCGAAGACCAAGTGATCGACCCGGCTGTATGGGACCCCTTGGCCAAGCATATAAGTTACGTCACCGGCGACTTTACCAGCGATGACACCTACCAGACCCTTGCGTTGAAACTGCAAGCCAACAATACCGCCAACGCAGTGTTCTATTTGGCAACTTCACCGCGGTTCTTCACGGAAGTGTCCCAGCGGCTGAACCGTGCCGGCTTGCTGTACGAGCACCCCAACGCATACCGCCGTGTTGTGGTGGAAAAGCCTTTCGGCTCCGATCTGGCCACCGCCCAAACCCTTAACGCCAAATTGCTTGAGGTGATGACTGAGCGTCAGATCTACCGAATTGACCATTACCTAGGCAAGGAAACCGTTCAGAACATCATGGTCAACCGCTTTTCCAATGGCATATTCGAAGCGTTCTGGAATAACCATTACATCGATCATGTGCAGATCACGGCGGCCGAATCAGTGGGTGTCGAGACGCGGGGCAGCTTCTATGACCAAGTCGGGGCGTTGCGCGACATGGTGCCCAACCACTTGTTTCAGTTGCTGGCCATGGTTGCTATGGAGCCTCCAGCAGCATTTGGTGCCGATGCTGTGCGTGGCGAGAAAGCAAAGGTCGTGGGTGCCATTCGAGCGTGGACAAAAGAGGAGGCGCTCGCCAACTCCGTACGTGCCCAGTACGTATCCGGCGCGGATGGCAAGCCAGGCTATCGCGGGGAACCCCGGGTAGATCCGCAAAGCCAGACAGAAACCTATGTGGCTCTGAAGGTAATGATCGACAACTGGCGCTGGATGGGTGTGCCGTTCTACCTGCGTACAGGCAAGCGTTTGAGCGTGCGTGATACCGAGATTGCTATTTGTTTCAAGCCGGCGCCCTACGCTCAGTTCCGTGACACCAGTGTGGACTACATCAAGCCTAACTTCCTTCACATGCAGATCCAGCCAGACGAAGGCATGTATTTCGATTTGCAGGCCAAGCGACCAGGGCCTGCGTTGGTGATCGACAATGTGAAGCTGGGCTTTGCCTACAAGGACTTCTTCCAGATGCAGCCCTCTACCGGCTACGAGACCCTGCTGTACGACTGCTTCACTGGCGACCAAACGCTGTTCCAGCGCGCGGACAACATTGAAAACGGGTGGCGGGCAGTGCAGCCGTTCCTCGATGCGTGGGCTGAACATGACACGGTAAGTGAATACCCTGCCGGCAGCGACGGACCAGCCGATGCTGACGAACTCCTTGCCCGCGACGGGCGTGCCTGGCATTCCCTCGGATGAGCGGCCCGATTCGGTTGGTTCTGAGCGATATGGACGGTACGCTGTTGCGCGGTGATCACAGCTTGGCGCCTGCCGTTATCAAGGCTGTAGGCAAACTGCGCCAAGCCGGTGTGGTATTTAGCCTGGCCAGCGCCCGCCCGCCTCGGGCCATGTTGCAGCAAGCGAAAGCACTAGGGGTAACCGGGCCCCTGGCGGGCTTCAACGGCGGAACACTGGTAGACGCCGAGGGTGCCGTGTTGGAAGCACACCGTGTGGCGCCTCAGGCGGTCAGTATGGCTCTGGAATTCTTTGCTCAGCATCCTGTGGACGTATGGCTGTTTGCAGACAGTGAGTGGCTGCTCAAGGACTACAACGCAGCGCACTTGGAAACAGAGCGGCACGCTTTGGGGTATGACGCAGTACAGGTCGACGATTTCACGCCTTACCTGGAGCGGGTAGACAAGATTGTAGCAACGACAGCCGATCATACCCTGTTGGAGCGTTTGGAGCGTGAGCTTCAGGCGCTTTTGGGCGACTCGGCCCATGCTGCGCGCTCCCAGGCGTATTACCTGGATATCACTGCGATTGAAGCGGACAAAGGCAAGGCGTTGGCACGGTTGGCGCAGCGGTTGGGCATCTCACTGGAGCAAACTGCGGCCCTGGGTGACGGGCATAACGATATGGCCATGTTTCGTGAAGCTGGGCTGGCTATCGCCATGGGGCAGGCCGCCGAAGACGTACGTGAAGCGGCAGACGAAGTGACTGCCAGCAAC